>Ga0070668_100004772_pt1 | contig 10056 bp, 11 predicted proteins | sample KBSS43metaG_FD_64661 | JGI IMG/M metagenome (GOLD analysis project Ga0070668, IMG submission 64661) | Switchgrass rhizosphere microbial communities from Kellogg Biological Station, Michigan, USA - KBS S4-3 metaG | ecosystem: Host-associated > Plants > Roots > Rhizosphere > Soil ... | reverse complement strand
GCCAAGCTGGGCATCACCCCGCTGGCGCCGGCGTCGCTGTTCGGGATCGTGGCACTGGACGTTCCCGAGCACCTCGTCGAGATCGAGGCAACGGCCGTGCTCGACTAGGCCCGTGCTCGACTAGGACTGGGCGAACCGGCGGCGCGTCGCCTCGATGTGGCTCAGGTAGCGCTGGGTCCAGCCGCACATGCCGTCGACCACTCCGCGCAAGGCCGCACCGGCCTCGGTGAGCGTGTACTCCACCCGGGGCGGGACGGTCGGGTACACGGTCCGCTCGATCAGGCCGTTGCGCTCCAGCATCCGCAGGTTCTGGGTGAGCATCTTGTGGCTGATACCGCCGACCTCGTCGCGCAGCTCGCCGAAGCGCATGGTGCGCTGCCCCAGGAATTCGATGATCAGAAACGCCCACTTGTTGGCGACGTCGGAGAAAATCTCCCGCGCCAGCGAGTCGGCCCGCGCCAGGTCGGCATCCGGCGGCAGCTCGCTCAACTCGTACCTTGTTCCCACCCACGCACTCTCTAACAGTTCCTCAGTAACCGCAAGAGAGTACGTCGGCGGGCTTACCTCGGGTTCCAGCCGTCCGCGTGCCGGGGCCGGTGTTTGCGGTACCAGCCGATGCCCGACGGCAGGTAGCCGCCGCGGCCGGTGCTCGGCGCGGACTGGGCGAACGGGTTGGCCGGCGGGTTCGGTCCCTCGATGCTCCAGTCGTGCGGCACGCTGAGCCGGCGCCAGCCGCCGTCGGGATGGGAAACGGCGTCGGCGCCACTCGCGTCGCCGTAGTGGAACAGCCAGCCCGCGTCGAAGTCGGTGACCGTCCGATACTGGTTGGCCGCGGTGGTCGCGGTGGCGTCCGCCGAGGCCGTTCCGGCGGCGAAGGCGACGGCCGGCGGCACGATCATCGACAGCGCGAGCAGGCAGGCACGGAGTTTCCGGATCACGGGAATCAACCTCCGGCGTTGGGTGACGGGTCGGCCGGACAGTGCGGTCAGGAGGCGTCCGGCCACGGATCGCCTCCCGACCGCGTTGCGTCACCCGGCCGCGGCGCCCAGGTCGAGGAAGCCGACGTTGCCGGAGGTCCGCACGAGTTCGAGACCGTCGACGGTGAGGGTGCCGCCGTTGGTACGGACGGCGACCGTGGCGGTGCCGGCGGCCAGTTGGAGTCCGGTGGATTCCCGGCGGGTCCAGCCGCTTGACGACGGGATGGCGAGGGTGCGCACCGCGCCGCTCGCGTCGGTGACCGACAGCTGCGCCCCGCTCACCGAGCCGGCGGTCCTGGCGTACGCGGCAAGCCGGTAGGTGCCGGCCGGCACGGTGATCTGTTGCCGTACGCCGGCCGATCCGGAGCCGAGCTGCAGCGCGAAGCGGCTGCCGTTGGCGCCGGGGCTGACGTTGGTCACGCCCCCGCCGGTGTTGGTCCACCCGGTGAGGGTCGACACGGTGACCCGGTCGGCCTGGAAGTCGGGGTTGAGGATGTAGCTGTTCTGCGGCCCGACCCGCCATTCCCCGGTGGCGGCGTTGAACTGCCACTGGCTCATCGAATGCGCCTGCGGCCGGGACCCGGTCTTGTCCACCGGGAACCATTGGTTGTAGCCGATGCCGTTCCAGGCGAAGTCCGACCAGCGATCGCCGGCGAAGATCACCGTGTGCTTCCGGGTGCCGTTCACGGTCACGAAGAAGCCGGTCTGGGTCACGTGGCTGTAGTCCATCTCGGTGCCGGCCATCGTGTACTCGCCGGTGTAGGCGCCCTGGATGGTGCCGCTGGTCGACTCGATGACGTGCGCCACCGAGGAGTTCCAGCCGTGCAGGTCGGACGACGCGGCGTAGTACTTGCCGTCGAGCTTGAACATGGCGTTGCCCTCGCGGCCCGAGGAGAACTTGGCGATCCGCACCGCGGGCTCGGCGTACAGCGAGTCGGACTCGCGCAGCTTCGAGACGAAGGTGTTGCCCCGCCCGGACGCGTTCGAGAAGATCAGGTAGTCCTTCCCGTCGTCGTCCGTGAAGATCGTCTGGTCTCCGGTCCCGGGCGTCGGCGAGTTGGTGACCTGACCCTGCACGGCGGCGCCGTCGAAGGTGTCGGTGGGAGAGTCGCCGCGCAGGAACACAACCCCGCCCGGCCCCTGCGTGACCAGCACGTACTTGCCGGTCCGCTCGTTGTACGACACGCCCAGCCGGCCCACCCAGCCGCCGAGCCGGCCGCCGCCGGGCAACGTCGTGGACGTCGTGGCGACGTTCCGCTCGAACTTCCAGTTCACCAGGTCCTTCGACGAGTACGCCGGGATCGACACGAACGAGACTTCGTTGTCGTACTTCTTCGTCGGGTTGGCGCGATAGTGCTCGGCGCCCAGGTAATGCACGCCGTACCAGTAGTAGGTGTCGCCGAACTTGACGACGCCGCCGCCCTGCGAATAGATCGGGTTGCCGCTCGTGTCCTTCCAGAAGGTGTCGTTCGTGATGGTCTGGAACGTCCCCTCGTCCGCGGCCACGAGGTTGCCCGCGGCGTCCATCAGAGCCGTCTTCGCGGCGGCGACCTCCGGTGCGGTGGCCGACGGATCGGCCGCGACACCCGCCGCGGTGCGCAACGCCGCGGCGAACGGCGCCCACGAACCGCGGGTGTACCGGGCCGCGGAGCGTCCCTGATAGTCGGCGACCAGGCTCTTCAGGCCGCGCACCATTACCAGGCCATCGGTGGCGCCGCCCTGCCGGGCCAGGGTCGCCACCGCGTTCCGGGTTGCCGTGAACGCGGCCCACGAGTCCGCGGTGTAGTCCGAAGCCGAATACCGGGCGGTCTGGTCGTAGAAGGTGGTCAGCGAATCACGAGGCGCGGTCGCGCCGCCCGGCGCGGTGGCCGCGGCCGCGACGCCGCCGGCTCCGGCCACCGACATGAGCAGCAATGTCGCGGTGACCAGGCCCCGCCGGGTCAGAGTGCTGGCTGGCTTGTGCATCACGATACCGTCCTTCCTTGGCGGCCGGTTGCCGGCTGTTCGAAGGCGCCCAGATCCGGTGCCCTGCCGCTGTACGGCAGGCCGACATCGGTGCCTTTGTCGATCAGGGTGCTGCCGGTGGCGAGGCGCAGATGCGCCAGCACGGGCAGGCTGCCGTCGGCCTGCCGGGGCGCGTCCCAGCCGGTGGTCGATACGCTGCGGAACTGGGCGTCGGACAGGGCAAGGCCGAGGTCCCAGGAGTTGTATGCGGAACTCGTGCCGGACATGTTGGAGGTCAACGTGCCGGTGTAGGCGATGTTGTTACGCAGGTTGCCCCGGCCGGCCGCGGCGCCGCTCGAGTTCACCCCCAGCATGTTGAAGTCGGGGCGGTTTCCGTAGCCGGTGTTGTTGAAGTAGTCGTTGGCCACCGGATGGTGGTTGGAGTAGAACCCGGCCGCCTTGTTCAGGAACGCCACCGAGAAGCGGACCGTGTGCTTGACCGCCCCGGCGTCGTAGGCCCCGCCGAAGCCACCCACCTTGAAGCCGTTGCCGTTGCCGGACGACGTCGTCGTGCCCGGTAGGTAGCCGTTACGCCACGCCCACGAGTTCTCGATGATCACCGGCGAATAGGTGTGGATCAGGTCGAACCCGTCGTCCGAGTTCCACCACGCACGACACCCCCGGAACACGTTGGCGGGCCGGCCGGCCGGCGTGTAATGCGAGCCGAACCCGTCGGCGCTCTCCCCGGCCCCGTTGGAGCTGTTCACGTCGTAGTTGTCGTGCGCGTCGGAGTTGAGCACCAGGTTGCCGGCCCCACCGCTGATGAACAGGCCGGGTCCCATGTGGTGATGGGAGTTGAGGAGCTCGACGACGTTGTCGTCACCGGTGACGAAGATTCCCCAGGACTCGTGGTTGAGCTTGTTGTTCTGCCGTACCCCGGTGACTTCCAGCCCCTTGAGGTGCAGCCAGTTGCCGGTCACGTCGAATCCCTTGATCCGGCAGTTGTCCAGCACCCGGGAGAAGTCGAAGACCGGCCGCTCCCCGGGGTACGCCCAGTAACGAATCGGATTACCCGACGTGCCACTCTTGTCCAGCGTGATCGCGTCAACCCGGGCCGTCTGGCTCGCACAGGCGCTGTTCGCCCTGGTGTAGGCATAGGTACCGCCGCGGAGATAGACGGTGTCGCCGGGCCGGGCGGCGGTCTGCGCGCGGGCGATCGACGCCCATGGCGCGGCCTGCGTGCCCGCCGCGCTGTCATTGCCGTTCGGGGCCACGTAGTACGCGGTCGCGGCCACCGCGCCGGCCGCCGGCGCGGACCCGGCGGGGATCACCACGACCGCCGCCACCACGGCGGCAAGAGTGGCTGTTTTGGAAGGTTTCATTTTCGCAGTCCTGTCAGACGTTGAGAAATCCGTCGACGGCCGAAGCTGGTCGCTGATCCTCCGGATGGGCATGAAGGTGTCGATCGCAGCGCGGTGCCGGAGCTTCTGGGAGCGCTCCCAAGTGCAGAATGTAACGGCTAGTGTTGCCACCGCGTGAACGATTGTCAATCGATACTTGTCGAAGCGTTGCGACTCAGCCCGTTGCGCCGGGGACGAACTGCCGGGTGGCGCCCGGCGACGTCGCATCGCCGGCCAGGCGGACGCGGGCGCCGCCCAACGCGGCCGTTCCGGCCTTGAGGAACGTACGTCTATGCATCGAACACGGTGACTCCTTACGCGTGATCAGCGCAGGTAGGGCACGAGCGAGAGCTTCTGCTCCCGGACGCCTTGCAGCATCAGGCCGGCCATCCTGGTCGCGCCGTACTGGGAGAAATGGGTGTTGTCGTTGACGCCGTCGACCGAGGAACGCAGATAGAGCTGCGCGGACGCGGACGGTCCGAGGGACTCCACCAGTGCCTTGCTCTTGGCGGTCAGATCGATGACGGGTGCCTTCCGGGCCACGGCGACCGACCGCATCTCGGCGGGCAGGTTCACGCCGACACCGTTGACGTGCAGCGCGATGGACGTAAGCCGGTCGCCGCTGAACAGCCGGCGCACCGGCGGCGTCACCAGCACGGGGATGCCGCCCTTCGCCCGGACCTTGGTGATCATCGAGATGAGGTTGCCGCGATAGTCCGCCGCGCTGGTCTGCTTGTCGTTGTGCCCGAACTGGATGAGGACCAGGTCGTCAGGCTTGACGTTCGCCAGCAGCGCCGGGAAGAGCGCGCGATTGCTGAGGAAGCTGCCCGAGCTCTCCCCCGAGTCGGCATAGTTGGCGACGACCGCACCCGGGCCCACCGCCGTCGTGATCAGCTGACCCCACCCGGTCCACGGGGCGACCGGCTGATCGCACACCGTCGAGTCACCGGCGAGGTAGGCGACCAGCGGACGGGCCGCCGGGGCCACCGACACGGCCGACACCTGCGGGCGGGATCCCTCGAATCGAAGGTCCAGGCCGGGACTGCCGGTGCCGCCTTGACCGGTCGGCTGGCCCTCCGGCTGCCGCACGTTGACCGTGAACGAGTAATTCCTGACGGCACCGATCGCGGTGCTCACCGACGGCAGCATCAGGCGGCGGGCCTCCGCCCACAGCTCGGTGCTTCCGGCGGCGGTGGCGCTGCCGATGGACACGCTCACGTCATAGTTGCCCGGCGCGACCGCATAGTGGCAGGTGATCGGCGAAGTGCCGGAGCAGCCGGCCGGCAGAGCCCGGACGCTGCCGGCGGCCGTGCTCGTGATCCCGGTCCAGCTTGCGATGCCGACGGCCAGCGCCGCGGCCGCTCCCAGCAGGGCACGTGCATTTCCGGACCGAGGGGCTGCCGCAGCGGCCGCTCCGGTCTGCGGGGCAGCCGCAGGTAAGCGCTTGCCCGGGAACTCGATCCGCTGACGCATGAGGACCTCCGCAAAGGGTTGTCGTGCCGCCGCGAACACCGTTGGAACAGGCGCCGGCATCAGGAACGTCCACGCCTCGCGCGCCCGTGACCGGCGCGCCGGCGACCGCGGAAGACTCCGCGACCGCTTCGTGTAACACGTATCTTTACCATCGCCCGGCGGCATGTCAATCGACAGTATTAAATGTGTTGCGGGGATCCAGTCGCCAGGTCTGGAACGGCACGCTGAGCACCGACGGCTCGGCGGCGACGGTGCGCAACGCCACCTGCAACGGCGCTTCGGCCGCCCACGCCTCGACCACGTTCGGCTTCATCGCGTCAGGCGCACCGTCGAACCCGTCCGTCACCGCGACGACGCCGTAGCCCGTCCGCACCGTGAAGCCTGGCAGCGACCGGGCCAAGGACGACCGCTTCCCCATCTGGCGCACCGACGCCGCTGCCCGCGGCTCTACGGGAAAGATCCCGCGAGGCCACCGCCGCCCGCGGCTCTACGGGAACAGATCGCGCGAGGCCACTGCCGACGCCGAACCAGACCGGTTGCGCCGGCCGCGCACGATGGGGCAATGACGCGGCGGCCTTGATGGCGGGCCGGCGTTGGATCAAGGGATGCCACCGACCTTGATCGACAGCCTGAATGGTTCTGGGGTGCAGACACGGAAATGCCGGTAAGGCCATGTCACAAAACGCATTGACAATAACGCTCACCGTCATCGGCCTGACGCTCAACGCCGCAGGCCTGGCTTTCGTTGCCACCCAGGTCGCGCTGGCGAGGCGCCAACTGGAACATTTGCAGCGAGTTACCGAGGCGGAAGTGGCTCGCGGGAAGCGGCAAGCCGCAATCGACTTCTACATGGGCGCGGCACCGCAGATCGCCGCGTGGCGCAAGGCCCTGCCGAACGACTGGGACAAACCGGCGATCGAAAAGTTCGTGCGCGCCGCCCTCGCCGACCCGGACCACCCTGCGCTGCAAGACCTCGCGGCCTACCTGGGGTTCTTCGAGGCGTTGGCGGTGTCCGTCTCATCGGACGTCTATGACCTTGCGGTCCTCGATGCCATCGCCGGTTCCCGAATATGCAACATCGCGACCAATTACCGGACATTCTTTGAGCATCGGCGTCGCGAAGCGAAGGCGGACTCCGCCTATCGTGAACTGGAATGGCTGTGCAGACGAATACAGGAGCTGCGGGGGATCTGAGAATTACCGAATTCTCGCCGATCGCCTGCCGCCCGGTTGACGTTGGCGCCTGCCGCTGCGCGGCACGACCGGCATGCCACCAGGTGGCCGGCCGCCCGCTATTCCGGAGCATCGGCTATGGCGATCGCCTTGATTCGAAACAATCGTTTTACGTGATGTAATCGCGGATCTAGCGTCGGGGTCATGACAACCCACGGCACGCTGGTCCGGGTCACCCCGGCTGTCGAACCCCGACCGACTCGGGCCCGGTCGAAACGATCCGGCCTCGTCTGGGCGCTCACGGCAACCCACTTCGTGAGCCGGGCCGGCGGGATGGCGCGGTCGTTCCTGGTGCTCTATCTGACCCAGGAGCGGCAACTCTCGCCGACGACGGCCGGGGCGGTACTCGCGGCGATCGGCGTCGGAGACATCGCGTCGCAACTGCTGGGCGGCTGGCTGAGCGACCGGATCGGTCGGCGCCACACCATGCTGGCCGGGTTCCTGGGCACAGCCGTCGCTCTGGTCGCGCTCGGCTCGGCGGAAACGTTGCCGGCGGTCTGCGCGGCGGCCGTCGGGGTCGGGCTGACGGCGGAACTGTTCCGCCCGGCGGGATCGGCCGCCGTGGCAGACCTGCCTGAGCGGGCGCGGGTCCGCGCCTTCGGTCTGCTCTTCTGGGCGGCCAACCTTGGCTTCACGGTCTCGGCGGTGGCCGCCGGGGTCCTGGTCCGACACGGCTACGGCATCCTGTTCTGGATCAACGCAGCGGCCTCGGTCCTCGCGGCCTTGATCGTGTGGCGCCACGTGCCCGAGACCGGTCGGCCGGCGGGGAACACGACCAGGCGGTCGCTGCTACCGGCCCTGCTGCGCGATCCGGTGATGCTCGCCATGACGGCGATCCACGTCGCCTACTTCGCCTTGTTCCTGCAGACGTTCTCGACGCTCCCGCTCGTCCTGGCCGCCGACGGCCACGGTCCCGGAAGATATGCCGCGGTGCTCGCCCTGAACGGGATCGCGATCGTGGTGGTCCAGCCGATCGCGGTGCGGCTGCTCGGCGGTCGCGACCGGGCCTCGGTGCTGGCGGTCTCCATGCTGCTGGTCGGGGTCGGCGGCGGACTCGGCGCCGTCGTGCACGGCGACGCCGCCCATGCCGGGTCGATTCTCGTGTGGACCCTCGGCCAGATCGGCGTCGCTGTCATGTTCGGCGCCACCTTCGCCGACCTCGCGCCGGCCGACCTACGCGGCCGGTACATGGGCGTCGCCTCGACCACCTGGAGCGTAGGGGCCGTGCTGGGACCGTTGGCCGGCACCGCGCTGCTCGACCACGCCGGGCGCAGCGCGCTGTGGGTGGCATGCACGGCGACCGGGCTCGCGCTGTTCGCCGCCCAGCAGGCCGTCGCCCCGGCGCTGCGCCGCCGAACCAACGAGCGAGATCGATGAACCGGCCAACGACGCCGGACTCGTCGAAGCATGGCCTACCGCGATGGCCTCCGAAGATTCCGATCGCTTTTGACTATGCTTTACGTCATGGCTGACGTCGAGCTGCGCCATCTGCGGACCATGGCCGCGATCGCCGAGGAAGGAACATTCGGGCGAGCGGCGGGCCGGCTCGGCTATACCCAATCGTCGGTGAGCCAGCAGATCGCCGCGCTGGAGCGGGCCGTCGGTGGCGCTGTCTTCGACCGGCCCGGAGGTCCCCGGCCCGTCCGGATCACTCCCCTCGGCGAGGTGGTCCTGGCCCACGGCCGAGATCTGCTCACAAAGGCCGAGACGCTGGCCGACGCCGTCGACCGCTTCCGAGCGGGCAACGGCCGGATCGACATCGGCACCTTCGAGGGCGTGTCCAGGCTGATCCTGCCGACCGTCGTACGCCGGCTGCTGGGCGAGCACCCCGGCTGCGACATCAGGCTGTTCGAGGTGGAGCCGGCGGATCCGCAGATCGGAGATCTTGACCTGCTGTTCCACTACGACCGGATCGAGGGCGACGTCGAGCACGTCGAGCTGCTCGACGAGCCGTACCTTCTGGTGGCCGGCGCCGGCGCGTTCCCCGGCGGTCCGGTACCGGTGAAGCTGCTCGACAACGCACCGATGGTCGCCTGGCCGGCCAACCATCACCAGACCTGGTTGGAGCGGACGCTCGCGAACAACGGGGCCCGGCCACGGATCGTGTTCCGGACCACCGGCCACGAAACGATCGTGTCGATGGTGCGGGCCGGCATCGGATCCGCGGTGCTGCCGTGGCTCGCGCTCCACGGATCCGATGCCTGGTCCGACGAGCAGCTCAGCATCCACCAACTGCGACCGTCGCCCACCAGCACGTGGTACCTGTACTGGCCGACCGGGCGCACCCAGTCGCCGCTCGCGGCCCGAGCCATCGACATCGCCGTGGAAACCGCCGAAGAGCTGGCCGGCCAGATGTGACATCGGACGGGATCCGATCTCCGGGCCGTCGCGCCCGGTCCGATGGGGGTCAGGCGGGCTGCGGGGCGGGCGTCGCCCGGCGGGTCTCGCGCATCAGCAGCAGGCCGTTGACCACCATCAGCGTCGCGGTCAGGCCGTGCATGCCGAACGCGGCGGCCGGGGAACCGTGATGGGCCAGCACATTGGTCATGTCGCCGTACGCGGCGAGGGCCTCCACCAGCAGCGCCCAGCCCAGCGCCCGCCGCTGGCCGGTCACCAACAGGACGCCCAGGACCAGGCCCATGACGACGTCGCGGGTTCCCTTGACGACCAGGAAGCCGCCGCCGTCGCCGGAGGGCCAGCTCGGCAGGCCGAAACTCGGCGCCGTCGTCGCCGGGTTCAGGATGTACTCCGACCCGAACCAGAAGATGAACAGGATGAAGGCGGCGGCCAGGACGGTGTTGATCTTCTTGAGCGACATCGTTCTTCTCCTTGCGAGTCAGGCGGCGCGGACGCGGCGGATGTGGCGGGCGTAGCGAGGGCGGCCGATGACGTGCCAGATGCCGCGCACCGGCGCGGGCAGGGCGGACAGCAGCGTGGCGCGCTCGGCCGGGTTCGCCTCCTCCAGGACGAGGCCGAAGAGGGTGAGCAGGGTGAGCTTGGGCGTGTTGGCCACCAGGTGTTCGCCCAGG
>Ga0070668_100004771_pt1 | contig 10057 bp, 10 predicted proteins | sample KBSS43metaG_FD_64661 | JGI IMG/M metagenome (GOLD analysis project Ga0070668, IMG submission 64661) | Switchgrass rhizosphere microbial communities from Kellogg Biological Station, Michigan, USA - KBS S4-3 metaG | ecosystem: Host-associated > Plants > Roots > Rhizosphere > Soil ... | reverse complement strand
ATCACCAGCGTCCGCTTCGACGCGGACGATCTGATGATGGGTGAAGAGATCCACAACGGCGCGCCGATCGTCGTCCGCAAGGTTTCGCCAGACGCGATCGACGGGCTGGTCGACGGACCCCTGCCGCTCGCCGCCTGAACCCACATAGCGAGAGGCGTCATGACGGCGCTGTCCGGCACGGTGCCGCTGATCATGCGTGCTTCGTCGCCTTCCCCGCGTCCGACGGCGCGGCGCGCTGTGCCGGCCCGCTGTCAGGCGGCGCAGCGGGACTTGTCGCCCAGGGGCCCTTCTTCGCCGAGATGATCGCGGAGACCGGCCAGACGCTTTCGGCCTCGCAACCGGGGCGCATCCGGACGACCTAACCGGCGGCAGGGCGGCAGGGGCCGCACGTCAGCTAGTTGATCGCGATGAGGATAGCATGACCCCCGGATCCGAAAATCAGACCCCTGCCCCACGGGCGTCTGCATCCACGCTCGCCGCGCTTGCCGCCCCTGCCCTGCCGATGGCGACGATCACGCTGCCGCTGACAATCTTCCTGCCGGCGTTCTACGCCACCACGGTGGGTATCAATCTGGCCGTGGTGGGGCTGGTGTTCACGGTGGTCCGGCTTGCCGACCTGGTCTTCGATCCGCTGGTCGGCGGCCTGATGGATCGTACACTGACCCGCTGGGGTCGCTTCCGGCCGTGGCTGGTGATCGGCACGCCGGTGGTGATGCTGGGCGCCTGGCTGCTCTTCATGGCGGAACGGGGTGCCGGGGCCGCCTATCTGGCGGTGGCGCTGACACTCACCTATGTCGGCTACTCGATCGTCATCCTGTCGCAGATGGGGCTCAGCGCGCTGATGAGCCCCGATTACCACGAACGCTCCCGCGTATTCGCCTGGTGGCAGTTCTTCAACATGGTGGGCGTTTTCCTGGCGCTGGCGCTGCCCTCCGCCCTCGAGCTGATGATGCCCGTCACCCCGGAGCTGACGGTGCGCACGATGGGCGTCTCGATCCTGGTGACGACGCCGATTTCCGTCATCATCGCCGTGCTGATGGTGCGCGAGCAGCCGGCGATGCCCGCCGCCCACGTCGCGCGGGTCACCGACTATTTCAGCCTGTTCCGCCTGCGTTCCGCCCGGCTGGCATTGGGCTCGGTGACGATGACCGGCTTCGCGTCCGGCGTCAGCTCAGCGGTGTTCCTGTTCTTCTACACCATCGTCAAGGACGTGTCGGCAGCGACGCTGAGCATGGTCCTGGGCTTCTTCTTCATCGTCACGATCTGCTCGGTGCCGATCTGGGCGAGGATCGGCCGTCGCATCGGCAAGCACCGCGCGCTCGCGCTCGGCTGCAGCATCACCGCCCTTTTCATGATGTCCATCGCCCTGATGCCGCCGGGCAATCTCGTCTACATGGTGATCTGGTTCGCGATCGGGGGCTTCGCCGCGGCGTCGGCCGATCTCCTGCCCCGGGCGATGATCGCCGATGTCAGTGACGAGGACCGGCTCGCGACCGGCATGGACCGGGTCGGCATGCTCTACGCGCTGCTGGCGCTGGTGACCAAGCTCGGCCAGGCGGCGGCCATCGGCGCGGTGTTCGTGCTGCTGGACCTGCTTGGCTTCAGTGCAGCGGCAGGCCGCGGCAACGGGACTGCCGCGCTGAATGGCGTCATGCTGCTCGGCTCCGTCGGCCCCGGGCTCCTGCATCTGACGGCCGCGGTGCTGGCCTGGCGTTACCCGCTCACTGCGGCGCGTCACGACGCAATCCGCGCGGAACTCGATCGCCGGCACCTGCCGCATGACACGGCAGCCGCGCCCGCGATCGCCGCTTGAAAATTCTGCCATCTAGGAGGGAAGTATGAGCAAGCTTGCACTCGTCACCGGCGGCGCCCACCCCGACGGCATCGGCTTCGCGAGCGCCAGGGCGCTGCGAAAGCTGGGTTATGACGTGATCGTCACCGGTTACAGCGCCGATGAGGTGGCTCTCACCCCCGCCGGCGAGGGGATCGAGTCGCGCGTCATGGACGTGACGCGCGAAGACAGCATCGCCGCCGTGATGGAGACGCTGCCGCGGCTGGATGCGCTGGTGAACTGCGCCGGCCATGCCACGCCCTACGAGTTCGAGATCGACCAGTTCGCCCGCACGGTGGACGTGAACCTCACGGGCACGATGCGCATGTCGATGGCAGCCCATCCGCTGCTCCGCCGTCAGGGCGGCGCCATCGTCAACGTCGGATCGATGTATTCGATCTTCGGCAGCACCGTCGCCCCCGGCTATGCGGCCAGCAAGGGCGGCGTCGTTGCGCTGACCCGGTCCTTTGCGGCGAGCTGGGCCAAGGACGGCATACGTTGCAACGCGGTCGCGCCGGGCTGGATCAAGACCAACATGGCCCGCGTGATGTGGGAGGATGCAGAGCTTGCCAAGCCCATCGCCGACCGCACGCCGATGGGCCGCTGGGGCGATCCGCAGGAGCTGGGCGACGTCATCGGCTTCCTCTGCGCCGAGGAATCGCGCTTCGTCACGGGCGTGCTGATCCCGGTCGACGGCGGATATTCGATCGCGGGCTGACCCGGCGGCACCGACCGTCGCCATGCTGACGACGGCGAGACCCACATGGACGGGGACGAGAAACGGATGGGCGGGCTGGTCGCCCGCCTGCCACCCGCGCAGAGCGTCGCGTCAGCTCGTCAGCAGTTGCCGGTAATCGCGCGGGCGGTAGCCGGTGACGCGGCGAAAGGCCGCGGAGAAGGCGGCCGGCGTCTCGAAGCCGCATTCCCATGCGACCTGCTTGATCGGCGTGCGCTCGTCAGCAAGCCGTGCGCGGGCGCGCGCCATGCGCCGGTTGGCCGCATATTCGGACAATGTCCGACCGGTCGTGGCGCGGAAGATGCGGAAGAAGTGCCGTGCCGACGTGCCGCAGTCCTGAGCCAGTTCGGCAACGCTGGGCAAGGGACCTGCCGCGTCGATGCGATCGTCGACCAGCCGCAGCTGGCGCGGGCTGAGGGTTCCGCACGGGGCCGCAGCGGCGCCGGCGCACTCGCGGAAGTAGCGTCCGAGCTCGACCCCGAGCTGCACGCACAAAGCCTCGATCAGGATTGCGGAGTCGAAGCCGGGCGACTGCAGCTCATGCGCCAGGCGGACAAGCGCGTCGCGGACGAACGGACGCTGCACATCCATGCTCGTCGCCAGCTCGCGCGCACCCCACCGCCCGTCCAGGTCGCCCGCGGTGTTGAACTCCAGGCAGACGGAGCTTTGCCGCCCCGCGCCCCATTCGGCCTCCACCTGGACGCCAGCAGGCATGAACATCACGTCACCGATCGCGCGCCGGCCGGCGGCGGGCGCATCCGGGAACCGCCCCGCCGGCGAACCCGGCCGGCCGGACAGCGCAAGATCGAGGAAGCTGCGCTGGGGGCGAAAGGCGGACTGCTGCGGCGCGGGAAAATAATAGTCGTGGAGCTCGATGGTCGCGACCGATGTGGCGGCGCTCCTGCGGACCACACAATCAAACGCGCCGCGATCCGCGCCGACCAGCAGCGATGATGCCAGCTCCACTCCCTCTCCTCCTCCGCTTTCCGCCGCGCCGACATGGCGGTCGCGGAATCGCATTCGTTGGGTGCATTATGCACCATCTTGGCTCGAATAGACAATCCTGCGGTCGATGGAGCGTGGCGATCGCGGCCTTTGCGCGCATTGGCGCGGGCGAAGGATCAGAACGGCCGAATCATGACCTTGCACTGGTTGTTCCGACCACGCAGCGCCTCGAACGCCGCGGGCGCGTCGTCCAGCGTCACCACCTCGGTGATCATCGCCCGCGGTTCGACATGGCCGCGATCCATTGCGCCGGCCGCCAGCTCGAACTCGCGCGTCGTGTACATGTTGGTGAAACGGATGGTCACGTCCTTCAGCATCGCCCAGAGCGGCGTGAAGCTGTCCGGTGTCCAGCAGAAGCCGGGCGAAGCGACCGTCCCATAGCGGCGCACCGCCGAGACGGCCTGATCCAGCGACCCCGGCGCGCCGGCGCATTCATAGACGATGTCGGCGGGGCCGCCGAGGGCATCGGCCACCTGATCGGCCAGCGTCCGATCGCCATCGGGGGTAATGAAGGCATCGGCGCCGATCTCCCGCGCCATGACTTCCCGGCGTGTCGAAGTGGCCGATACGGCGACCCGGCCCGCCCCCGCTCGCCGTGCCCAGTAAGCCGCGGCAAGGCCGATCGCACCCGCGCCCATCACGAGCACGCGATCGCCCGGCTTGATGCCGGAGGCGAGGTTTGCGCGGAGCGACACGGCGAGCGGCTCGACAAGCGCGCCATCCTCCATGCTCAGCGACTTGGGCAGCTGCACGCACCAGATCTCGTTGGTCACGGCATATTCGGCATAGCCGCCCGCAAGGCCGAACGCGCCGAACATCCGCATCTGCGTACAGGCCGGCCCGTCGCCGGACAGGCACGCCGCGCAGGTGCCGCAGGTCGTGAACGGCAGCACGGCGACGCGGTCGCCGACCTTCACCCGCTCGACACCCCGACCGGTCGCGACCACCTCGCCGGCGAGTTCATGGCCGGGAATGGCCCCGTCGTCGAACGAGAAGGTATGGCCCTCCGCCATATGCAGGTCGCTGCCGCAGATACCGCAGCGACCCACCTTGATCACCACCTGTCCGGCCGCGGGCGTGGGATCGGCGACCGTCTCTACCGCAAGCTGGCGGTTCGACGTGCGGAAAACGGCTGCACGCATCAATCCTACTCCTCAGATCAGCCGCAGGGGACGAGACCGCCGGCGCGCGGCACTTCTCAGCAGATCATCGCCCCGTCGACCATGATCTCCGCTCCGGCGATGTAGCTGCCTTCATCCGAGGCGACGAACACCACCACCCGCGCAAACTCGTCCGCGCCGCCGACTCGGCCGAGCGGGATCAGGGCCTTCGCATTCTCGCGCACGGCGGGAACGAGGGACGGCGTCTCGACGGCGCCGGGCGTGACGGTCACCACCCGGATGTTGTCGGGCGCGAGTTCCTTGGCGCCAAGGCGGGTCATGCCACGCACGCCCCATTTGGAGATGCCGTAGGCGAAATAGCCGGGCAGGCTGGTGAAGGCGAGGCCGGACGCGATGTTGATGATCACGCCGCCGCCATTGTCCTTCATCGGGCCGCGCACCGCCTTCATGCCGAGGAACGACCCGACGATGTTCACATCCAGCATGCGGCGCATGAACGCAGCATCCGTATTGTCGAACGTGTCGCTGCGCGTCAGCCCGGCATTGTTGACGAGGATGTCCACCTTGCCGAAGGCATCGATCGTCCGGTCGAGAACGGTCTGCCACCCCGCCTCGTCCGCCACGTCCTGCTGCACGGCGATCGCGCTTTCGCCGATCTCGGCGGCGATTTTGGCACAGGCCTCGCCGTTGATGTCGGTGATCACGACCTTGGCGCCCTCTGCGGCGAACATCATCGCCTCTTCGGCGCCCATGCCGCTGCCCGCGCCGGTGATGATCGCGACCTTGCCTGCCAGCTTCATTCTCTTCTCCCCGCGTGCCCGACGGCACGGCGCTGCGTGTTCGACCGGACCGCGATCAGTTCAGGGTGGCGTGCGAGCCGCCGTCGATCCGGTAATTGGTCCCGGTGATGTAAGCGGAGTGAACGCTGGCGAGGAAGCAGATCAGCGCTGCGACCTCGTCCACCCGCCCGGTGCGGCCGACAAGGCTCCGCCACTGGGTGGCGAACCGATGCTCCAGCGCGTCGATGTCCTTTTCGGGCCAGCCATTGGCCTCGCCGATGATCGGCAGGTTGGCCTTCAGCGTTTCGGTAAGGACGTTGCCCGGGCTGATGGTGTTGACGGTGACACCGCTGTTGGGCAGCGACTTGGCCAGCCCCACCGACAGGTTGACCAGTGCTGCCTTGGACGGGCCGTAGGTCGGGAATTGCGGCGGCGGATCGGTGTAGGCGCCGCTGGCGATGTTGATGATGCGACCCCACCCGGCCGCCTTCATGCCGTCCAGCGAAGCGCGAATGGTGCGAACCGCAGCGATGACGTTCGCCTCGTAGGTCGCTGCCCATTGCTCCGGCGTCGCTTCGGTCCATGTCGTCGTGAACGGCTCGTAGTGGCCGAGATTATTCACCAGGATGTCGATCCCGCCGAACGCGTCCAGCGCCGCCTTGATCGTCGCTTCCGCGCTGGCATCGTTGCTCAGGTCGCCCAGCGCGACCGCCGCGGTGCCGCCGGCCCCCGTGATATCCGCCCGTATCGCCTCGGCTCGCTCGGCATTACGGCCGTTGATGATGACGAAGGCGCCCTCGGCGGCGAGCATTCGAACCGTCGCGGCGCCGATACCGCTTGTACTGCCGGTCACAAAAGCGCGCTTGCCGCGCAGTCCCAGATCCATGCTTCCTCCCCGTCCCTCACTGTCGCAACGCACCGCGGACCGCTCCATCGGCGGTTGCGGACGTCCTGATGGAAAAGGCCCGAAATCGCAATTTGACGGCTCGTAAAGCCACGCCGCCGAAGGCGTGACGCGCGCTGTCAGATCATACCCTCGCCCGGACGTCCGGCACGTTTGGTCAGCTTCGCGGTGTCGAAATACTCATCGCCACGGATCACTTTACCGTCCTTGACGGTCGCGATCATGCAATAGGGCGACGCGATCCGCTCGCCGGCGAGCACGCCGGTCATCGTCGCCTGCAGGACGAAACCGTCCTCGGTGAGCGTGATCTTGAGATCCTCGTTCTTCTGGTCCTCGAACATCGCATGCGCGCTCTTCAGCGTATCGATGAATTCCTGGCGGGTGCGATCCTGCGGATCGAAGTTGTACCACATGACGAAGTCGTCATGAAGCACAGTCGCGAACTTCTCGACGTTATGCTCTTCCGAAACCGTCGCCCAAAACTGGGCGAGCCGCATCAACTCCTGCGGATCGTGCGCCATCCCTGATGTCCCTGGTCAATGCCTTCGATATGCCCCGATCCGTTCCGGCGCGTCGCCCCGCACCTGCCCTGCGGCAGGGGGCCGCGCCTGGACCGCGACGCGCGGAGTATGGCGCTTGCCGCGTGGTGCCGCCAGGGCCTGGCATTGTCGCCCGACAAGGCGCGGCCGTCGGCCGGCGCGCGACGAGACGCAGCCCGAAACGATGATGACGATCATGAAGTCCGGCTGGGCGGATCGATGTGCGATCCGGTCGCACGCGCATCGCGAGCCACGCGGTCGAAAAGATCGATGCCAGGCAGGCCGCGGGCAGGCAGACCCCGCCGCTAGCGATCCGTCGTCGGAATCTCCACGATCAGCCCGTCGAGATCGGCCGTGACGAAAATCTGGCAGGACAGGCGGAGTCGTCCGGTAAGGTCCTCCTCGTCCAGCATCGAGGATTCGAGATCCTCCGGCGCCGGCAGACGATCGACCCAGGCGGCGTCGACCCTCACCTGGCAGGTGGCGCAAGCCGCGGCACCGCCACATTCGGCCTTTATGCCGGGTACGTCATTCTCGACCGCGCCCCGCATGACGGACAGACCCTCGGGAACGTCGCGGGCATGGTCGGTGCCGTCGGCGTCGCGATAGATGATCCTGGCCATTGGGTTCACGCCTTCCAGACCAGCGGCAGCGTGACCGGCTGGATGATCGCCGCGAGGTAGAATGTCATGTCCGCATCGGGGGCGAGGCTGAAGTCCGGTATCTCACGCAGGAACTCTTCCAGCGCGATCCGCATCTCGCGACGGGCCAAATGCATGCCGACGCACAGATGCGTGCCATATCCGAAGCTGACGTGCCGAGGCGCGCGATCGAGGATCACCCGATCGGGATCGTCATAGGCCGCCGGATCGCGACCGCCGAGGAAGGTCGACAGCAGGACCTTGTCGCCCGGGCGCACCGTCACGTCGCCCAGTTGCGTCTCCTTGACGCACTCGCGTGACGTGGCGACTGCGGCATAGACCCGCATCATCTCGTCGATCGCGGCGGGCAGCAGTCGCGGATCGGCGCGAAGCCGCGCCTGATCGTCAGGGTGTTCCGCCAGATGCAGGAACTGCCAGGCCATGTTGGTGGAGACGGTGTCCAAACCGCCGATGAACAGGTTAAAGCAGAAGCCGATCAGCTCGTCGTCGGTCAGCCGCCGCCCGTCCTTCTCGATCGCGATGCCGAACGTGATGAGGTCGTCGCGCGGGTTTACCCGGCGATCCTCGATCTCTTCGCGGAGATAATCGACGACGGCGCGGGTACCCGCGATCACCTCGTCGAGGTCGGGCTCGTGCAGCAGCTTGTGCTCCCAGGCGAGGAACTGGGTGACCCGCTCCTGCGGCAGACCCATCAGCTCCAGGAACACCTTGATCGGAAATTCGAAAGCGAAGTCCGCCATGAACTCGCACCCGCCCTTGTCCCGGAAGGCGAGAATATAGTCGCGCGCATAGGCACGGATCTTGTCTTCAAGCGCCGCCATCCGCTTGGGCGTGAAGGCCGGGTTCACCATCGCGCGCAGCATGGCGTGCAGCGGCGGATCGGCCTCCGCGGGAACCAGGAACCAGTTCTCGCCCAACATGGTGGCGAACGGCGCGAAGCCACGCGCCGAGAAATGGACGTTGTCGTTGTAGACCTGGTGCAGCAACTCGACCGTGCGGGGCACCCAGGCGCCGCGCACGCCGTTAAAGGCACGCTCGGCCCAGAACACCTCCGGCCCCTGATGGAAAGCGGGGACGAGGCTATGCGGGCGCAGCTTGGTCCGGGCGCCGAGCACGAACGGGTAGGGGCGGATCCGATCCGCCGGCACGTGCGCGGGGGTCGGCACCAGATGCGCCGGGTTGGCCTCGGGCGTGTCGATCGCCGCCCCTAAATCCTGATCTGCAAGCAAGGTCGCCATGACATCCTCTCCGGGCCCGGCTGCGCCACCCGGCCTCCTGCCGTTCCGCCGGTGCGGAACTGGTCTTCGCTGATGAGCGGAAGAATAGATGACCGCCCGTCATGCACAAGTTACAGCATTGCCGCAGCCGGCGGCAGAATTGCCGCGGTGACACAGGGCCATGCGAGCCGATGAAGAACTGGGACAATCTCCGCTACCTGCTGGCTCTCGCGCGCGGCGGGTCGCCGGACGGGGCGGCGCGCCTGATCAAGGTCGATGAATCGACCGTGCGGCGGCGGCTGACCGCACTGGAGCAGGAGGCGGGTGCGACGCTGTTCGAGCGGAGCCCCCTCGCCTGGCAGCTCACCCGCGCCGGAACCGCGTTGCTGCGCTCGGCCGAAGCGGCGGAGCAGGCCATCGCCAGCGCCAGGGCGGCACTCGACGCGGACGATCCCGCACTCGCCGGCACCGTCCGCGTCGGCGCCCCCGACGGCATCGGCACGATGGTATTGGCCCCGGCCCTGGCGCGGTTGCGACGCCGCGCGCCGGAGCTGATGATCGAGCTCGTCACCCATGGCAGCCCGGCGGACATCTCGCGCCGGGAAGTCGATCTCCAGCTGATCGTCGATCCACCCGACAGCGGCCGTCACCGCATCCGCAAGCTCCGCCCGGTCTCGCTCAGGCTTTACGCCGCACGCGACTATCTGGAGGAGGCCCCGCCGATCCGCGAGATCGGCGACCTCGTCGGCCACGACTTCGTCGGCTACGATCCGTCCAGCGACTTCGCCGGGACCGCGATCCGTCACCTCGCGGCGTTCGACATCGCCGTCCGGCCGGGCTTCATCTGCTCTTCGGTATTCGCCCAGGCGCGCGCGGCTGCCGCCGGCGCGGGGCTCGCCCTGCTGCCGGACTATATGGTGGCCCCGGACATGGCGCTCGTGCCAGTGCTGCCGGATGCGGTAAGGGTCGCGATCGAGGTCTGGTTGCTCACCCACGCCGACGTTGCCCGGCACGCCCGGGTTCGCGCGGTGGCGGACGCGATCGCCGGGGCGTGCGCCAGATAGGCAGCGTGGCGCCTCCGGCCTTATCCAAAGTCAGGTCACACGCCCGGGTTTCGCGGGGAATCGCCTCCGACCGACAGGAAGGCACGACCATGACAGACACGGTGACAGGCGGCATCAACCTTGCCGGCAGGACGGCGATCATCACCGGCGCGGGCGCGGGTATCGGGCGCGACATGGCGCTCACCTTCGCGCAGGCGGG
>Ga0070668_100004770_pt1 | contig 10057 bp, 8 predicted proteins | sample KBSS43metaG_FD_64661 | JGI IMG/M metagenome (GOLD analysis project Ga0070668, IMG submission 64661) | Switchgrass rhizosphere microbial communities from Kellogg Biological Station, Michigan, USA - KBS S4-3 metaG | ecosystem: Host-associated > Plants > Roots > Rhizosphere > Soil ... | reverse complement strand
GGCGAGGAGTTCGTCGTGGTCATGCCCGACACCTCCCTGGACGACGCCCGGCGCATCGCCGAACGCATCCGGCTGCACGTGGCCGGCTCGCCCTTCCGGGTGATGAACGGCGCCGAGCTCCTGACCGTCACGATCTCCATCGGCGTCGCCGCCACGATCGGCGCGGGCGACAGTCCGGAATTGCTGCTCAAGCGCGCCGACGAGGCCGTCTACGAGGCCAAGTCCTCCGGCCGCAACAAGGTCATCACGCGCGCCGCCTAGCGGAAACGAAAAACGCCCGGGCTGGGCCGGGCGTTTCCTAGCGAAATCAGAGGCGTAATCCGCCTACTTGATCTTACCTTCCTTGAACTCCACGTGCTTGCGCACGATGGGATCGTACTTCTTCAGCACCATCTTCTCGGTCTTGGTGCGGGCGTTCTTCTTCGTCACGTAGAAGAAGCCGGTGTCCGCGGACGAGTTCAGGCGAATCTTGATGGAGGCGGGCTTCGCCATGGTCGGTCCTCGGGCGGGCCGGCGGCGCAAGGCCGACGGTCGAAAATTGAGCGGCGGACAATACGAATCGCGAGGGCGAAGTCAATGCGCTCGTCTTGGCTCCAGCCCGCGAGCGGCCATATAGATCGCCCATGGCCCTCCGACCGCCCCGCAACCTGCGCCTGGAATCCGGCGCCAGCATCCTCGACTACGAGCTGGTCGGCGAGAAGGCCGCCACCCTGGGACGCCTCGGCGAGCGGGCCACGGCGGCGCTCGCGCGGTTGCATGCCGGCGATCCGGCCGACCGCCGTGTCCTGGTTGACGACGCGGCCGAGGCGGTCTGGCACTACTTCATCCAGCGCGAGCTCTGCGGCTTCCGCGACCATCGCCTGGTCATCGCCGAGCTGAAGATCCCCAGGGACGTGCTGGGCCGCCTGGGGGCCGCCCCTCGGCGGTAGCCCTCGGCGTGCGCGCCGGACTATCCTTCCGGAAACGGAGGAGACGCGGGCGATGCAGGTGGTGGCGGAGGGCTTGCGCGTGCCGGAAGGGCCGGTGGCCCTGGCCGACGGCTCGGTGCTGGTGGTCGAAGTGATGGGCGGGACGCTGGTCCGCGTGCGGCCCGACGGCGTCAAGCAGGTGGTGGCCGAGCTGGGCGGCGGGCCGAATGGGGCGGCCATCGGCCCCGGCGGGGCGGCCTACGTCTGCAACAACGGCGGCCTGAGCATGAGCTGGGCGGATGGGCGGCTGGTTTCCTACGGCCCCGCGACGGAAGGACCCTCGGGCTCGATCCAGCGGGTGGATCTCGCCACCGGCCGCGTCGAGACCCTCTACACCCACTGCGACGGCGAACGGCTGAGCGGTCCCAACGACCTCGTGTTCGATTCGACGGGCGGCTTCTGGTTCACCGACAGCGGCCACCGCCGGCCGAAGTACAAGGAGTGGGGCGCTCTCTATTATGCCCGCGCCGACGGCTCGAAGATCGTCAAGGTGCGCTCCGAGATCCCACTGCCGAACGGCGTGGGCCTCTCGCCGGATGGGACCAGCGTCTATTACGCCGACTCGCTCACCGGGGCCGTCTGGGGCTGCGAGCTGACCGGCCCGGGCGCGCTGAAGCTTGGCGATCCGCCTGCGTTCAGCGGCCGCCTGGTGGGCCGCCAGACCGAGCTTGCGGGCCTGGACAGCCTGGCGGTCGAGGCTTCGGGGCGGATCTGCATCGCCAGCGCGCCGGGGCGCGTCTGCGTCATCACCCCGGACGGCCCGACCGAGAACGTCACGGTCCCTGACGTCATGCCCACCAACATCTGTTTCGGCGGCCCCGACATGCGCGACGCCTGGATCACCGGCGGCGCGGGCGGAACCCTGATCAAGACCCGCTGGCCGAGACCCGGCGCGAAGCTGGCGTTCAACGCCTAGAGGTGGGTGAGGTTCGGCCCCCGGCGGAAGCGCATGAAGGGGATCGGGCGCTCCGGATGGGTCAGCCGCTGCTGCGTCTCGCGCAGCACGAAGCGGGTGACCGCCGGCAGGTCCAGCCCCAGGGCTTCCTCCAGGCTGAACCAGGCGATCTCGTCCAGCTCGCCGCAGTCGGGCTGGCGCTCCAGGCTGATCAGCCGCTCGGCGTCGGCCATGAAGAACCGCGCATCGAAGCGCTTCGGCACCGACGGGGGGGTGATCGCCCGGGCCACGAAGGACATGGCGCTGAGGTCGGCGGCGGCCCCGTGAGCCAGGAATTCCCGCCAGGGGCCGACGGCGGTGCGCACCGGCGCGGGCTTGGCCAGCAGCAGTCCCGCCTCCTCGAAGGTCTCGCGCACCGCGGCCATCGCCAGGGCCCTGGCGCGGGCCTCCGGCGCGGTCATGTGCAGCTTGGCGGCCACCTCGTGGCGCAGGTCGGTGGCGTAGGGCGCGCGGAAGTCGGCGGGGTCGATCCGGCCCCCTGGAAACACCCACTTGTCGGGCATGAAACTGTGGCCGCCGTGGCGGCGGCCCATCAGCACCCGGGGCGCCTCGGCGTCGCGCCGAACCAGGATCAGGGTGGCCGCGTCCCGGGGACGCACGGCGCGGGCTCCGGGTTTGCGGGGGGGCAGGGTGGTGACCGTGCGGTCTTCTTCGAATACGTCGTCAGCCATGGCCGGATCGTATGGACGTCCGCCTGCGCCGTGAAAAGCCCCGTCAGCGCCGGCGCTGTCCGCGTCCGCGCGGCGGCGGCCGGCCCGCCGGGGCGCGGCGGCGCACACCCATAGGAGGGCGCGGCAGGCTGGCGTCCGCCGCCATCGGCTCGCTCAGCATCTCGAACAGCAGCCCGCCGGTGATCGGCGTCGCTTCGACCAGCCGCACGTCGACGGTCATCCCCAGCGGCCAGCGCTTGCCGCTGCGCTCGCCCACCAGCGAATGGGTGCGCTCGTCGTGGATGAAGTATTCGCTTCCCAGCCGCGACACCGGCGCCAGCCCGTCCGCGCCGGTCTCCGCCAGGCGCACGAACAGGCCGAAGCGGGTCACCCCCGTGATCCGCCCCTCGAACTCCGCGCCGATCCGATCGGCCAGGAAGGCGGCCACGTAGCGGTCGGTGGCGTCCCGCTCGGCGGCCATGGCCCGCCGCTCGGCGACGGTGATGCTTTCGGCGACCGCCTTCAGCCGCGCGATCTCGCGGTCGGTCAGCCCGTCGTCCCCCAGGCCGAGGGCGCGGATCAGCGCCCGGTGCACCACGAGATCGGCATAGCGGCGGATCGGCGAGGTGAAGTGGGCGTAGCGCGCCAGGTTCAGGCCGAAGTGGCCGATGTTGTCGGTGGAATAGACCGCCTGCATCTGGCTGCGCAGGACCACCTCGTTGATGATCTCGGCGTGCGGCCCCTCGCGGGTGTCGGTCAGCAGCCGGTTGAAGCGGTCGGTGCGCGGCGCTTCGCCCTTGGACCAGGGCACGCCCAGCGTCGCCAGGAACTCGGCCAGCGACTGCACCTTCTCCGGGCTCGGCGTGTCGTGGATGCGGTAGATCAGCGGCGTGGTCTTCTGCTCCAGCGTCTCGGCGGCGCAGACGTTGGCCTGGATCATCATCTCCTCGATCAGCCGGTGCGCCTCGAGCGAGGCGCGCGGGGTGATGGAGGTGATCTCCCCCTCCGGGCTGAGGACGATCTTGCGTTCCAGACTCTCGATGGCCAGGGGCGAGCGCGCGTCGCGGCCCTTCTTCATGGTCGCGTAAGCTGCGTAGAGCGGCCTCAGGATCGGCTCGACCAAGGGACCTGTCTTGTCGTCCGGCTGGCCGTCGATGGCTGACTGGGCCTGTTCGTAGGCCAGCTTGGCGGCCGAGCGCATCAAGCCCCGCACGAACCGGTGGCTGCGCTTGCGCCCGTCCGCGCCGAACACCATGCGCACCGCCAGGCAGGCGCGGTTCTCGCCCTCGCGCAGCGAGCACAGGCCGTTGGAGAGGCGCTCCGGCAGCATCGGCTCCACCCGGTCGGGGAAATAGACGCTGTTGCCCTTCTCGCGGGCTTCCTCGTCCAGGGCCGAGCCCGGCCGCACGTAGGCCGCCACATCGGCGATGGCCACCCAAACCACCCAGCCGCCCGGGTTCTTCGGGTCGTCGTCGGCCGAAGCGTAGACGGCGTCGTCGTGGTCGCGGGCGTCCACCGGGTCGATGGTCACGAAGGGGACCTCGCGCAGGTCCTCGCGCCCGGCCAGCGTCGGCGGCTGGGCGGCCTCGGCCTCGGCTTCCGCGGCGGCAGTGAAGCCCATCGGAATGCTGTGGGTGTGGATGGCGATCAGCGAGGCGGCGCGGGGCTCGTCCTCCCGGCCCACCACCTCCAGGACCTTGCCGCGGTGCGGGCCGTAGCGGCGTTCGGCGCCGCCCACCTGCGCCAGCACCAGGTCGCCGTCGCGCAGGTCCTGGGCCGAGGGGTCGGTCAGCACTAGGCTCTGCTTCGAGCGGCGGTCGACCGGTTCGACGCGCACCTCGCGGCGCGCCTTGCGAATCACGCCCAGCACGCGGTGCGCGCTCTGGCCCAGCCGCTTGATCAGCCGCGCTTCGACCTCGCCGCCCTCCAGCCGCTCGAAGCGCACGAGCAGCCGGTCGCCCAGCCCCGGCGCGCCGGCCGCCTTCTCGCCGCGGTCGGGGACCAGGCGCGCCCGGGGCGCGTCCTCGGCCCCGCTGAGCTGAACCCAAAGCTCGCCGTCTGTGTCGCGTTCCACCACGTCGGCGACGCCCACCGGGGGCAGGGCGCCGGTCTCTGACACGCGCCGCCCGTCGCGGCGCACCAGGGCGCCGCTGTCCTCCAGGTCGCGGAGCAATTCGCGCAGGGCGCGGCGGTCGGCGCCCTTCAGCCCGAACGCCTGGGCGATCGCCGCCCGCGGCGCGTCGGGGTTTTCGCGGACGAACTTCAGCAGGGTGTCGCGATCAGGCAGTCCCTGCGCCGGACGCGCGGACTTGAATCGGACAGCCTTGGGGACGCGCGACTTCGCCATGGCCCATCTAACGCGGAATCAGCCCCGGCGAACGCCCGGCCTCAGCCGCTCGCCGCTTTCTTTTTCGCAGGCGCTTTTTTGGGTGCGGCCTTTTTCGCGGGCGCGGCCTTCTTCGCAGCCTTGGGTGCGGCGGCCTTCTTCGCGCCGCGCTTGGGTTTGCCGCCGCCCTTGGCCTCGCGCTCGGCCAGCAGCTTCACCGCTTCGTCGAGCGTCAGCGCCTTGGGGTCGGAATTGCGCGGGACGTTGGCGTTGGTCGAGCCGTGCTTGACGTAGGGGCCGTAGCGGCCCGGCATCACCCGCACCGGCTGGCCGTCGGCCGGGTGGGCGCCCAGCTCCGCCAGCGGCTGGGTCTCGGCGCGGCCGCGGCCGGGCCCCGCCGACCGCTTCTCCGCCAAGAGCGCCACGGCGCGGTTCAGGCCCACCTCGAACACCTCGTCCAGGGTCGGCAGGTTGGCATAGGTGCCGTCGTGCTGCACGAACGGGCCATAGCGGCCGACGCCGGCCAGGATCATCTGGCCGTCCTCGGGGTGTGCGCCCACCTCGCGCGGCAGCCGCAGCAGGCGCAGGCCCTTCTCCAGGTCCATGCCCGCCGCCGGCCAGCTCTTGGGCAGGCTGGAGCGCCGCGGCTTCTCGCCCTCGCCGAGCTGCACATAGGGACCGAAGCGGCCGGCCTTCAGAAACACCGTCAGGCCGGTCTGCGGGTCTACGCCCAGTTCGCGCTCGCCATTGGCGGCTTCCGCCTCCTCGCCGTCCTGGGCGAGGGGGCGGGTGTGCCGGCATTCCGGATAGTTGGAGCAGCCGATGAAGGCGCCGAACTTGCCGGTCTTCAGCGACAGGCGGCCCGTACCGCAGGTGGGGCAGGCGCGCGGATCGGTCCCGTCCCCGCGGTCGGGGAAGATGTGCGGGCCCAGCGCCTCGTTGAGCGCCTCCAGCACCTGGCCCACGCGCAGGTCGCCGATCTCGCCCACCGCGCCGGAGAAGTCGTTCCAGAATTCCCGCAGCAGCACCTTCCAGTCGAGGTCGCCGGCCGAGACCAGGTCGAGCTTCTCCTCCAGCGCCGCGGTGAAGTCGTACTCCACGTACTTCAGGAAGAACTCTTCCAGGAAGGCGGTGACCAGCCGGCCCTTGTCCTCCGGGATGAAGCGGTTCTTGTCCATGCGCACGTATTCGCGTTCGCGCAGCACGGTCAGGATCGAGGCGTAGGTGGAGGGCCGCCCGATGCCGAGTTCCTCCATCTTCTTCACCAGGCTGGCTTCGGAATAGCGCGGCGGCGGCTCGGTGAAGTGCTGGTCGGCGCGCGCGGCGGCCACCCGGGCGTCGGCGCCGTCCCTGACCTGCGGCAGGCGGCCGCCTTCCTCGTCGTCCGGGTCGTCGCGGCCTTCCTCGTAGACGGCGAGGTAGCCGTCGAACAACACCACCTGGCCGGTGGCGCGCAGGCCGGTTTTCCCGTCGGCGGAGTCCAGGTCGATGGTGGTCCGCTCGATGCGCGCGGCCTCCATCTGCGAGGCGATCATCCGCTTCCAGATCAGCTCGTAGAGCCGGCCCAGGTCGGCGTCGAGCCGCAGCGAGCCCGGGTTGCGCGCCAGCGCCGTCGGACGGATCGCCTCGTGCGCTTCCTGGGCGTTCTTGGCCTTGGTCTTGTAGATCCGGCCGCTCTCAGGGACGTATTCGCGCCCGTAGAGGCCCGCGATCACCTCGCGCGCCTCGCTGACGGCTTCCGGCGCGGACTGCACCCCATCGGTCCGCATGTAGGTGATCAGGCCCACCGTCTCGCCGCCGATGTCGATGCCTTCGTAAAGGCGCTGGGCGGCCTGCATGGTGCGCTGGGCGGAGAAGCCCAGCTTGCGCGCGGCTTCCTGTTGCAGGGTGGAGGTGGTGAAGGGCGGGGGCGGGGCCCGGCGGCCGGGCTTCTTCTCCACGGCGGCCACGCGGAACTGGGCGGCCTGCACGGCGGCGCGGGCGCCCAGCGCGGCGGCCTCGTTTGGCAGGTCGAACTTGCCGAGCTTCTTGCCCTCGTGCTTGGCGAGGCGCGCCGTGAACGGCTCGGCGCCGGCGGAGACGTCGGCCTCGACGGTCCAGTACTCCTGGGTCCTGAACCGCTCGATCTCCAGCTCGCGGTCGACGATCAGCCGCAGGGCCACTGACTGCACCCTCCCGGCCGAGCGCGAGCCGGGCAGCTTGCGCCACAAGACCGGCGAGAGGGTGAAGCCCACCAGGTAGTCCAGCGCCCGGCGCGCGAGGTAGGCGTCCACCAGCTCCATGTCGATGGCGCGAGGATTGGCCATGGCCTCGGTGACCGCGGCCTTGGTGATGGCGTTGAACACCACCCGCTGGACCTCGGCGCCCTTCATCGCGCGCTTCTTCGACAGCACCTCCAGCACGTGCCAGGAGATCGCCTCGCCTTCGCGGTCGGGGTCGGTGGCCAGGATCAGGCGCTTGGCGCCCTTGACCGCCTCGGCGATCTCGTTGAGCCGCTTGGCGGACTTGGCGTCCACGTCCCAGCTCATGGCGAAGTCGTCTTCGGGGCGCACGGAGCCGTTCTTCGCCGGCAGGTCGCGGACGTGCCCGTAGGAGGCCAGCACCTTGTAGTCGGGGCCCAGGTACTTGTTGATGGTCTTGGCCTTTGCGGGGCTTTCGACGACGACGACGTTCATGGGGAGCTGAGGCCTGTCCCGGGCGGCGCCCGTTTTGTGAAGCGGCGGAACGTGGGTCGTCGGTTCCGTCGTGTCAACCGCGCTTACGGTCAGGCGGCTGCGACCATGCCGCCCGGCAACAGCTCGCAACGTCCGGCCAGCGCCAGTTCCATGAGCGCGGCGAACACCGCCGCCGGCGGCGCGCCTGAGGCCCGCACGATCTCGTCGCGGGACACCGGCGCCGGCGACAGGAGGTCGGCGATTCGGCGGTGCAGGGCTGCGTCGGCAGGGTGGCTGCGCGGCGCCGGCGGTGCGCCCTGGAACCGCCGTTCTGGGTCGCGGACCCCGCCGAACCCTTCGAGGGCGCGCAGCACGTCCTCGGCGCCTTCGCAGATCGCCGCGCCCTGGCGGATCAGGCCGTTGGTGCCCTTGTAGCGCGGGTCGAGGGGCGAGCCGGGCACCGCCAGCACCTCGCGGCCCTGCTCGGCGGCCAGGCGCGCGGTGATCAGCGAGCCGGACCGCAGCTCCGCCTCCACCACCACCACGGCGCGCGACAGGCCGGCGATGATCCGGTTTCGGCGGGGGAAGTCGCGCGCCTGGGCCGTGCGGCCGGGCGGATGTTCGGCCACCGCCAGGCCCTGGGCGACGATGCGGTCGTAGAGGTCGCGATGGTCCGGGGGGTAGACGTCGTCGACGCCTCCCGCCAGCACGGCGATGGTGCCGGTGGGCAGGCCGCCCTCGTGGCCGGCCGCGTCGATGCCGCGCGCCAGGCCGGAGGCGATCACCTGGCCGGCCTCGCCCAGCTCGGCGGCCAGAGCGCGGGCGAATCGCTGGCCGGCGGCCGAGGCGACGCGCGCGCCCACCACCGCCACGACGGAGCGGTCCATCAGGGCGGCGTCGCCCCGCGCCCAGATCACCGGCGGCGGGGCGTCGAGGGCGGCCAGCGCCTGGGGATAGGCCGGTTCGCAGGCGCAGATCAGCCGCGCGCCCAGCGCCTCGCCGGCCTCCAGCTCGCCCTCGACCTCTGACCGAGAGGGGGAGACGAGGGCCCCCTCGCGCCCGCCGCGACGGGCGAGGCGCGGGATTTCGTCCAGCGCCGTGGAGGGGTCGCCGAACCGGGCCAGGAGCTGGTCGAACGTCACCGGGCCGACGTTCTCGGTGCGGGCCAGCCGCAGCCAGTCGCGGCGCTCGGCGGCCGACAGCGCGTGGGTCAAGCCGGCGTGTCCGCCGGCGGCTCCGCCGGTTCCGCGACCGGCTTGTCCTCGCCGATCTTCGGCTCCTCGCCCTTCAGCAAGCGGCGGATGTTCTCGTGGTGGCGGACGTAGATCAGCACGGCCATGAGAAGCGCCATGATCGCCACCGGCCAGGGACGGTCGACGTTGAAGACGAAGACCGGGGCGAAGGCCGCCGCGGCCAGGGCCGCCAGCGACGACGTGCGGAAAAGGTAGGCCACCGCCAGCCAGGTGGCCCCCGTGAGCAGGCCCGCCGGCCAGGCGGCCGCCAGCAGGGTCCCCATGAACGTCGCGACGCCCTTGCCGCCCTTGAACTTCAGCCAGACGGGAAACAGGTGGCCGAGGAACGCGGCGCCGCCGGCGATGGAGGTCAGGAGCGCCTGCGCCGCTTCCGTCGAATTGCGGGTGGCGAGCCAGGCGAGGAACACCGCCAGCGCGCCCTTGCCGCCGTCGCCGAGGACGGTGATCAGGGCCAGGTCCTTGCGGCCGGTGCGCAGGACGTTGGTCGCCCCGATATTGCCCGAGCCGATCTTGCGCAGGTCGCCCGCGCCGCCCAGCCGGGTGACGATCACCCCGAACGGAACCGAGCCGATGACATAGCCCCCGACGACGGCGGCTGCGGCCTGCACTGGTGTGATGGTGTCGAACATCGGCGCTCCCCCTGTCGGCGAGTCCTAGCCTGCGAGACCTACGCCGTCATGCTTGTCCGACGTCGCAGCGAATTACGGCGATCCGGTCAAGCTTGTCCAGAACAAATATGGAACGATTCTCCGCCGGAACCTCCGTCATCCCGCTTCGTACACCGTGCGCCCGTCCACGACGGTGCGCAGCACGCGGCCCTGCAGGGTGCGCCCGTCGAACGGCGAGTTCTTTGATTTGGAAACCAGCTTGTCGGCGTCGATCACTTGTGGCGCGTTGGGGTCGCACAGCACCAGGTCGGCCGGGGCGCCCTTAGCCAGCCGTCCGGCGGGAAGGCCCAGCAGGTCGGCCGGCGCGCAGGTCACCGTGCGGATCAGGTCGATCAGCGGGATGCGCCCGTCGTGGTGGAAGGCGAGCAGGGCGGGGAGCAGGGTCTGCAACCCCACGGCGCCCGGTGCGGCCTCGTCATAGGGCAGGCGCTTGTCCTCCGCCGGCGCCGGGGCGTGCGCCGAGACCACGATCTTCACCAGCCCGGTGGCCAGGGCCTCGATCAGCGCCTGGCGGTCGTCCTCGTGGCGCAGCGGCGGGTCCAGCTTGCAGAAGGTGCGGTAGTCGCCGATGTCGATCTCGTTG
>Ga0070668_100004769_pt1 | contig 10059 bp, 10 predicted proteins | sample KBSS43metaG_FD_64661 | JGI IMG/M metagenome (GOLD analysis project Ga0070668, IMG submission 64661) | Switchgrass rhizosphere microbial communities from Kellogg Biological Station, Michigan, USA - KBS S4-3 metaG | ecosystem: Host-associated > Plants > Roots > Rhizosphere > Soil ... | reverse complement strand
CTCCAGCCGCCCTGCTGGCGACCGCCGTGCTTGCGGACAAGCCGGTAAAGCCAGCGCTCGAGCCCGCCGGTCAAACCGAAATAAGCGCGATCGATGGTGAGCACGAGCGCGTCATCGCGAACGCCGGCATAGAACCAGTCTGGCAGAATCAGTTCGAGCCCCATGGGACGTCCGTTGGCGTCAGCCGTCTCCTTCCATTCGTTAATCCACGAGAAGCGATGCCGCCGACGTTCCGTTGGCTGCCGGATCGACGTCAGCACCGAGGTTGACTGCAACCGATCGAGACCTGCCTTGAGCCGGTCATAGTCGCGCACGCTGGTGCCGCGGCCAACGAAGGTCAGAATTTCGTGCGGCGTTGCCGCCATGAGACGCGAGGTCTTCAGCCCGGCGTCGCGCGCCTCGACGATTTGCGAGGCTGCCCAGATCAGGACGTCAGCATCCCAAATCGTTGCCATGCCGTGTTCCGGCACCGGCTCGACGCGAATGGAAATGCCTCCCGTCCGGAAATCGATCGGCACAACCCGCTTAGACTTGGCCAGCGAGAAGAACGGATAGGCCATTAGGTCCTGGGCGTCGCGCGGCGCCAGATCGCCGGGCAGAGCGCGAAACAGCTCAAGCTGATTTCGCTCGGATCGTAATTTGTGCCGCATCAGCGACGTTCCTGGCCGGCATAGGGGCGCAGTGCGGGGTGCTTCTTGGCAGGCAGGACCGTCCCCTTCCCGGGATCGGACGTCGATGTCTTGGCGCCGAGATCGGCCCAAGCCTTTAGATCATCGAGCGCATATACGACGCGGCCACCGATCTTCCGATAGGTCGGTCCGGTCCCGTAGGTGCGGTGCTTTTCCAAGGTGCGACCGGACAGCCCGAGGTATCGCGCGGCCTCCGGCGTTCGCAGGAAGCGTGGCGGCAGACCGGCCATAGGATCAGGCATTTGAAAGCTCCATGAAGGGATCGCGCTATCGCTGCGGTGACAGCGTGCATGCGGTGATCATGGAGGAGCATTCCCTCGGAGGGGGATGCCGAATATCGAGGGGTCGATTTTCGATACCCCTCCCCGAAACGGCTTATTTGTCCTTGCGTCTCGAGCGCAAGAGTTCGCGGTAGCCGCCGCGCATCAGGGCGAGGCCGCGCTTCACGAGGCGGATGGTACGGTTGCGCAGGTCATGGGTCTTCCAGGCGCGCTCCGGAATCTGCTTCTTGCCAAAGATGCCTTCGGCGATCGCGCGATAGGATTGGCCCTCGTTGCGTCCGTCCAGCGCACGCAAGACCAGAGTCATCTGGTGACGCTGGCGTGCAGAGGAATCCGAAAGCGGCGGACGGGGAGAACGGCCGCTCATGGCGCGCCACAGCGATTGGGCTGCTTGGGATCGCAGCTCAAACGAGGAGTCCATTGGCAACTCTATCGCGTGCGCCGCGCCCACGACGGGCAACGTCTTCAACCACACGCGATGGGTTGCGCCGCCCGACCACAGCACGGCATGCCATCCGTCCGCGCTTAGCCGCAGTTCGCCATTTGGCAAGCTTGCGAAATCAAGCGAGATCGGTTGAGCAAAAGCCTGCGACGAAGTGGTCACCGACAAAACGGTCGGCAGCACTTCAGGCGCCCAAAAGATATTCTGCTCGTAACAGGCCTTTTGTGGATCAGCTGCGAAAAGTAAGGCCCCATTTCTCCCTGAATTCGGCCGGGGCAGCGTTAAGCGGATTGCCAAGTGTGGAATAGTGCTTTCGGTATTCGGGGTTACGGCGGAGGCATTCCCAGGCGAGACCCGTCAGATCGACGTTTTGCACTTTGGAATAGGCCTCGGGCGAGCGCCAATCGAAATTCGGCATGTACTTGATCCTCACGCTTAGCAATGCCGCATAGCAACACGCAGAATGTGGACCCTTTATGGTTGCATACTGTATCCCACCAGTTAGTTACGCGAATTATTTCGCGAAAAGAAATTTTCCGGGCCTGTCCCTATCAATACTTGTCGGACTCGCTAGCGGGACCGCTGGAGCAAATGGCCGTAGCCATGACTTGTCATCCATTTGGCGCGAGCCAGATGGCTGTCAAAGGCGGTACGCGCTCGCTGCGGGTTCCGCTCGGGATCGATGTGGAGGACGATGCGCGCGACCTCCTGCCAATCAGCCTTCTCGGCGTCGGCATCCAACAGACGGAGGTAGGTGACGACGTGTTGCTGGTCATAGTCGGTCAGCACGGGGTCATTCGGCGCCAGGTCCGCAACGTCAGGATCCAGTGGGGGTGACGGCATGACACTCCTTCGAGAGCTCCGGGACTGCGCCCGCCAACTGATAGCCCCAGTTTAGTCCTATTCAAGGCAGTTCGCGGCCTGGCTTTGCGAAGGTTGTCATTCCAGAGCTCACGCAGTGATAATACATACTATAGGAGATAAACCTCATAGTATGTAAAGAAGCAACTTGCGCGAATGGATATGCGCAAGTTGGTTGGCCGAAACTTCGGGCGACTGCGGAAGCAGAAGGGCTTCACGCAGGAGAAGTTTGCGGAAACATCCGGCTTTTCACAACAATACATCAGCGATCTCGAACGCGGACGTCGCAATCCGACCGTTGTCACGCTATTTCAACTCGCAACGCCCTTAGGCGTTAGCCATATCGACCTTGTGCTGCCGGATGATGAAGCGCGCAGCGAGCGGTCCAAACCCTCTAAGAAGAAGTAAACGGTGGCGTTTGAACGTCTACCACGGACGAGCGTGCATCTCAGCATCCGCACGTCACCGAAGTAGATCAGCCATCAGTCAGTGCGGTGGGGTCGCGATGTGACATCCCGTCAGAGGGGGCCACTTCGCAAGCTGTGGGCGCATTGATCCATCATTGCAGGATGCGCGTATTTTCACTTACCCAATCGGCGCGACGCCGCTCGGCAAGCGGTGGGGGTGCATTGAAACGTTCCCCTCAAGCCCAAGTGCATGGCGGGCAGAAAAGGTCGGAACTGGGCGCGCCTTGTTCGAACGTCACTTACCAAAATCGTCCTGCGTGCCAAAATCCGCGCAAGATTGAATGTGCAGTGACTCTTCGCAATTTCGCCCCGGAAGGCGATATATCGAGCGCGCAATGCTGTTAGCGGCGCACGGCGTCTCTTGAGGAGCCAGTCGTATCGCTCTTAGTAGCACTTGAGGAACCAGCCCCAGCCGGTCCACCCGTCGCACCGCCGGCAGCAGCGGCCGAGCTGGCGTCCGAACCGGAGCCTTGCGCGCTGTCCCGGGCGCCGCTCGGACCGGAAGTGTCGCCCCTGACTGCGCTCGAGGAACCGGCCCCGGCTGGTCCACCCGTCGCGCCGCGGGCAGCAGCGGCGTCGCCCGAACCACTACTTTGCGCAAGCGCGAGTGTGGAACCAAGTGTCAAGACCAAGGACATTGCAATTGTCGCGAGCTTCATGGGTTGTCCTTTCATGGAGGCGGGACAACCGACGCATTTATTCGAACGTTCCGAACAAACGTAAAATCTCTTTGGAAGTGCCAAAAGCAGAAGGCGACCTAATGTCCGCTTCTGTGAAAAGCGAGCTGATAGCATGATCGTCCGCTTCATTGCCAAGACCGCCAAGCGCGCCTGGCTCGCTGCTCGAAGGCATGCAATTCGAACTTTAGGGGCCGACGCCCCAGAATTTCGCCATGAGGAGACTGGCACATATGTTTACGTCGAGCACGAACGGGGCCGCGGCGCCGCACTGGTTGGGCCCGGTGCCTGGATCAACGGGATCGCCATGCCCCATGCCGGTGATACTGAAGGTCTCGACGACAGCTTTCCCTGCGGCGTTCTTGAACACGTGGTGCGGGAAGCCGTTCACCGTGTCGCTCACGGCAGGCTCCGCCTTCACGCCGTGAACATTGGTCCATTGCATCATCTCCTCGCTGGCATTGACTGGGCTCACTGTGGGATCGCTGCTTCCATGCCAGATCGAGACTGTCGGAAACGATCCGCTGTGACTCGAAGCCTGGCGGACGAAATCGCCGAGTTCGGAAGCCGTAAACCCGTTTGCTCCAGATGAACCGGACGGGCAAATCGGCAAAGGAAACAGCTGGCATACGCCCGGAGGGAGCGGAAACGCGAACGGCGGGAAACCCATCGACATTCCTGGCAAGCCCGACGGACTCGGCAGGGTTGAGGGATGGCCGGAACTCATGCACTGCAAGGCTTGGGTTGGCATGAAGGGCGAGGGATCGTTGGCGCAGCCGTAGGGCAGACCGGCCACGATGCCGCCGCCAGCGAACACGTCGGGGTAAGTCGCGAGCATGACCGAAGTCATCGCGCCGCCCGCCGACAGGCCGGTGACAAAGACACGGCTGGAATCGATGCCGTGGTCGGCCTTCATCTTGTCGACCATCTGTTTGATCGACAGCGCTTCACCCTGGCCGCGCCTGTTTTGCCCGATCACGAACCAGTTGAAGCAGTTGCGAGGATTGTTGCTCTGGCTCTGCTCCGGCAGGGCGAGCGCCAGTTGCAGCCGATCGGCCAATTCGATCCAGCCGGATTGGGCGCCATAGTCGCGCGCATTTTGCGTACAGCCGTGCATGACCACGACCAACGGGGACGATGGAGGAAGTCCACTCGGGACGTATTTAAACATCCTGAGATGGCCGGGATTGGATCCGAAGTTGGTAACCTCCACCGGAGCCGCGAGGGTTTGGAATCCCGTCACAAGCAATGAAGACAGGGCGACAAAAGCGAGCGCAGTTCGGCGATGTGCAGTGACGAATAGGATGTTCATGACCGCCTCCGTTCTACAAGAATCCTTTGAATCCGCCGTGGGCCGGATCGAATGAACTACTTCGGCAGAAGCGTGCTCATTCGGCCGCTCTCGGGCGGAGACGTCCCCGACCTCCGCCCTGAAAGCGTGTTTCTCAATAAAGTTCGATTGCCTTGATGCGATCCGGATAGTTGTTCACATCGCCGAAGAAGGCTTTCATCGTCTTCTCCAAGCCGAATGACTCGCCGGTCCACTGCCAATCTTCGCGGGCGGCGGTATCATCCAGGACGCCGAAGCCGCGAACGGTATCGGAGAGTTGCTGATTGACCTTGTACGTGATTTTCGCGTCCAGCTTGTTCTGTCGCGCCGCCTCCTCCAGGGCCGCCGTTTCGATGTCGCTCGCCTGCGGCGCCTGGCCGTCAATCCGGATCCCGGCGATGTTGTAGACGCGCCTCTTCAGGCGCTCCCCGGGGGCGTCGTGCAGTTGGATCAGGGCGCTGACGGCGTCTTCGACATACAGGACGTCGAGCCGCGTGTCCTTGGCGACATAGGCTTCATACGGTTTGTTCTGAGCCGGTTGCTGAATCATTAGCGTGGAGTACACGGTAGTTCCGCCCGGCCCGCGCGCGGCGCCGACGACCGAAGGGAAGCGAACCGCGCGGAAATCCACCCATCCCTTGCGTTGATAGTATTCTCCGAGGCGCTCGGAGCTGACTTTGGACACGCCATACATCGTGGTCGGCATCTGGATGTCTTCATTCTTGACCTTCTGGCCGGCGCCGATGAACGAGCCGAATGATGCGATGGTGCTCGGAAAGACGACCTTGACCGGGTCCGTGTTCTGACGCTGGCGATAGATACGCGCCGCCTCTAGCACGTGGCGGGTGCCCAGGGTGTCCACCTGGAAACCCTGTGTGGGATTCGCATCCGCGCCGGCGGACAGCAGGGCGCCGAGATGAAAAACGCTCTTCGGTTTATGCTCGAACAGCGCAAGGACGAGCTCGAGGGAGCCGAGATCTCCCTGGACGAAGCTGATGCGGCTCTTGACGTCGTTGTAGCGCTCCTTGAAGCCGGTCAGCCGCCGCATGTCGGGATTGCAATCGAACAGCAACACCTGTTCCCGTTCATTCCCTTTTTTCTCCAGGAGCCTCATTGCCAGATAAGAGCCAATGAATCCCGTGCCGCCCGTGATAAGGATCGGTCCTGAACTTTCGTATGCCATGTCAATCCTCCATTGGATTGTATTTACAGTCGACAACGCCCTACGGATGTGCTTCGGCTTACAACAAAACTCATGCTAGTCACGGTTCAGCCCGACCGTGCTTGCCTTCGTTCAAAGATTGACGTCAAAATCTCATTGGCGCGTAGACGCTAACAAAGCCCGTGCATCCGCGCGATCAGGCAATCTTTGGATACTGCGGTCTGGCCTCTCCATAACGTTCGTCAGGCAGCGATATTTCGGGTCGGGATGCTGGCGATCTGGAAACCTTCGGTGCGCCCTGGACACGAAGCTTCGGCTTGACGACGTCCTCAATGCTCCAGCTTGACTGCCGACCGATCTTGTCGCCGTGTTCGCTGAGCCAGCGATCCGCCGTCACTCGTCCGACATCGAACAGCCGCTTCAAGAATGGCCAATAGGGATTGAACTTGGACATGACGCCGAGCGTCTGCATAAAGGTTTCGTTCGCGATGGCGTGCAGCCGGATTGGTCGGTAGTTGCGGTGACACTCCGCGTCCGACGGACTTTGCTCGAGAAGCTTGTTGACCGTGTGGATCGTGTTCACTTCAAGCATGAGCGAGGCATTGAAGGTGATCTGGTTGAGACGGTCTGCGATTGCGGTGGCTGTGATCGGCCAACCGTCCGAGCGTCGCAGAGGATTGATCTGGACGAGCAAGATGTCGTCGACGGCCGTTGCGTCTGTTGCCTTGAACAGCGGCTCGAGTGCGGGATTTCCCATGTAGCCGCCATCCCAATAGCGCTCTCCTCCGATTTCGATGGCCTGGAAATCGGTTGGCTTGCAGGCGGAAGCGAGCAGGACATCCCGGTCAATATGCGGCCGACTGAACACCTCGCGTCTATTGTCGCGGATCCGGGTCGCGCAGATGAATAGTCGCGGGCCACCTTCGCCCTTCAGCCGATCGAGTCCCGGGAGTGCGCTCTCGATAACCGGTGCGAGTGGATTGCGGTAGAAGGGTCCCAAATCATAGGGAGAGATGCGGAGCGCCACCATTTCGAGCGCGGCCGCCAATGGCATTGCGTCGATGTTCCACGCTTCCCGCCGTTCGATTCCCATGAGGCGGGAAGCCATCACGAGCGGGTTGATCAATTGCGCACTATCAGAAGTGCGCTCCCAAAGATTGCGAAGCTGATCGCGAGCGCGGTCCGGACCATCCAAAAAGCCCAAAGTCAACGCCGCAGCATTCAGTGCTCCAGCGCTGGTTCCGCTGACAGCCGCTATTTCAAGACGGCCGACCTTGACCTCGTCCAGCAATCGATCAAGCACGCCCCACGTAAATGCGCCGTGAGCACCACCGCCTTGCAGAGCAATGCCGATGCGCTGCGCCACTCTCGCCTCCTTGGAACCAGCAGAGCTGTCAGAAGCAAAGTGAGGTTACTCGTCAGTCTTATGCAACTAGCAGTTAAAGTCCAGATCAGAATTCAAGCGTCACAAGACGTTTACTGACGAATAATCAACGTCCAGAAATTCGTCCAATAAGATCACGCTTCCCACCAGCAGGAAGTGATCCACCCCACATTAGGCAACTTTCTTCATCGCGGTTTGCAGGCTGATGGGCTTAGTGCGAAATTCGCAATGAGGAATGCAGAAGTGCTTGCTGCTTGGGGGATGGCGCACACTGCACATGCAATGACTTCGCGCCCAAAACGAAGAACAGTTGGGCCAGTGGTTCCGCGAGCCGGGCTGAAAGCCTGGCGAGCGCCGGCGCGGACACGCGTCGCCGCCGCCTGGTCGAGAAAAGGAGCCGCGCATTTTTCTCAAATTGCGCGGCTTATATTTCTAGATGGCGCGTTCCATTAAGCGCTTGGCCTTTCCTTCCAGTTCCAGCCGCGCATCCTGATGGGACTTGGTCCGGGCCAGCGCGGTGATCCCTTGCACGAAGTCAAAGACGCTTTCGGGTTTCCGATTTTCCTCGCCAAGCACGGTTTCGATAATCTTCGCGGTCTCCGATTTGGAAAACCCGCCCCTGCGCAAGAAGCTCTCGCGATCCTCATCGGTCCGGGCAACAATCCGCGCCCGCGCGGCTTTGATCCCGGCAACGAAGGGGGCCGGTGAGGAATTGGCAAAGCTGGTCAAGGCCGGTGCCGCCTCATGCGCGAAACGCTGAGCGGCGAATTTCGAGTGCCGGATCGTGATTTCTTCGAAGTTCTCCACCCCCCACAGGTTGCGGTTCATGCAGACAGCGCGAAGATAGAAGCTGGCAATTCCGAGCGTCTTGCTGCCGACCTCGCTATTCCAGCAGTAAAATCCCCGGAAGTACAAATCCGGTGAGCCGTCCGGCAATCGTCCAGCTGCGATTGGATTGGTGTCGTCAACCAAAAACAGGAACACGTCGCGATCGCTGGCATAGAGCGTCGTCGTATCCTTGGTCACGTCGACGAATGGGTTATGGGTCATCGTGCTCCAATCCATCACACCCGGCACCTTCCACCGCGTGTCGCCCGTTCCATTGCCCGCAATCTTCATGACGGCGGCGACCAGTTCGTGATCCCAGATGCGGCCGTAATCCGGCCCGGTCACGGCTCGAAGTTCGACGCGTCCGTTGTCTGCTTCCAGCGTTTTGACGAGTTCAGCACGATGGGAAAGCAAGCCGTGCTGCAGGTTGATCGCTGACAAGGCTGCGGGAAGCTGCCGCAAATACGAGGTTGGCGCGCCGACCAGCGTACACAACTGCCCGAAACTCCAATGCGTCGGCATGACCTGCTCGTCTCGTCCCGGTACCATGAAGGCAAGCCGTTCCGAACTTTCCCGGTTCGCTTCTACCCGGATGGCGCGGCTTTCCACGGTCCGCGCCTGCGCGCGATCGGCCCTGCCCCGCACGGCCTCGTAGAGATCAGAAAGGTTCAGGAAGCGCTCGTCATCGGGTCGCGCAAACCATTCCGAGGAAACGCGGCCAATCCGCTGGCCGCGCGATATGTCGACGCGGAAGCCGCGCGAAACGGGCTGGTTGCCTTGAGTCACGGTCATCATGTTCATGGTCTTTCTCCTTTGGGCTGAGGTTGAAGCGCAGCGCTGCGCTGCAACCCTGCCCGTCGGCGAGACCTGGGGTAGCAAGGGCAAGGGCGGATGGACGTGGAGGGGGATCACCCGCCTGACAAGGGCGCGCTTCCCAAGCGCGCGTCTGCACGCGCCTGACAATCAAATCGTCCAGGAAGATCCTTGTGCGCGGAAGACCGGGGAAACCCGTCCGGCCGGCACGCATGGCGTGCTTCACCCTTGCCCGCGCGAGGGCGGAGCCCTTAGCCCTCCTTCAAACAAAAATGCTCTTCTTTCCACGCGCAAAAAAGCCCCGCCTCCGAGGAGGCGGGGCGCGATCCCCGAAAGGATCAGTCGCCGCTACGGCGGGACCAGATCAGGGTGAAGCCCTCGTCGCCCTCGACCTTCACCAGCGAGGCGTAGATCGGTGCCGGGAAGCTCGGATCATCGAGCTTGACCGAGAGGTACTCGCGATCGCTGTCACGGGCGGTCTTCTTCCAGGCGGCGCCGAATTCGGTGGTGCCTGCGAAGATGCGATAGTCGGGGGCCCTGTCGTTCTCCTTGTCGCTCGGAGAGAATTTCGCCTTGATGTTCAGCGTCAGCGTTTTGATCGAACCGATGTAGCCGTTGTCCTGCGCGGTGAAGGTGCCGATGGTAGCCATGGTGATCTCCGTTGGTTGCTCGGGCCGCGCCCATCGCGGCCTCGATGGCGATCTTCGGCCCGGGGAGCGATCGGCCCGCAGCCCTTGGGCCCGCAGCGTCAGCGGAGGACGGCGTAAGCCTGCTTTTTTGACTTCCGCGAGGAATGCCGCGCCTTGCGGCAGGGGAAAAAAGAAGGCGTAGCCGTTGCGGGAAGGCGATCGAGGCCTTTGGCCGGCCCTCGGGCCTGATCAGCCATTCGAGGTTGCGTTGGACGTGAGCCCCGAAGGAACTGACGGAGATCACCATGGCTGCCAGTATCAGCACAGCACAAGAGCGCAGGTGGATCGGTCGAGCACCTGCTGATAAACGCGCATCAACGGCCGCGACGGCGCATCAATGTAAACGCAAGCAAACGCGTTCGCGGTCTGTCGCAGGGGATCGAAGGCAAGCCGGGAGAATCCCGCCGAAGATAATCCGAGAATTCGAAATCGTCAG
>Ga0070668_100004768_pt1 | contig 10060 bp, 7 predicted proteins | sample KBSS43metaG_FD_64661 | JGI IMG/M metagenome (GOLD analysis project Ga0070668, IMG submission 64661) | Switchgrass rhizosphere microbial communities from Kellogg Biological Station, Michigan, USA - KBS S4-3 metaG | ecosystem: Host-associated > Plants > Roots > Rhizosphere > Soil ... | reverse complement strand
AATTCGCGGTCGAGCGATTCGCCAGCGACCTGCTGCCGGTCAAGGACGCGCTGGAACAGGCGCTGGCCACCGAAGGCGGCGCTTCGGACCCGCTTCGGACCGGCGTCGAACTGACGCTGAAGCAGCTCACGTCGGCGTTCGACAAGGCCAACGTGACCGAGATTGCGGCCGATGGCGAGAAGTTCGACCCCCATCGCCACCAGGCGATGACGATGGTCGACGCGGACGCACCGGCCAACACCGTCGTGCAGGTCTTCCAGAAGGGCTATGCGATCAACGACCGCGTTCTGCGACCGGCGCTGGTGGCCGTCGCCAAGCCGCGCAACGAGCAAGTTGCGCCGACGACCACGAAAAGCAGCGCCTGACACGCAGCCCGGCAACTTGACGCTGCGCAGGCGACACCCCATTTAGCGATCACGCATCAACTTTCACGCAAACCGGAGCAAACCATGGCCAAGATCATCGGCATCGACCTCGGAACCACCAACAGCTGCGTCGCGGTAATGGAAGGCGGGCAGCCGAAGGTCATTGAGAATTCGGAAGGCGCACGGACGACCCCCTCGGTCGTCGCGTACAGCGACGACGGAGAGATCCTCGTCGGCGCGCCCGCAAAGCGGCAGGCCGTCACCAATGCCAAGAACACCATCTACGCCGTCAAGCGGCTGATCGGTCGCAAGTTCGAAGAGGCCGAAGTCCAGAAGGACATCGCGCTCATGCCGTTCAAGATCGTCAAGGCCGACAACGGCGACGCCTGGGTGGAGGTGCGCGGCAAGAAGATCTCGCCGCAGCAGGTGTCGGCGGAAATCCTGCGCAAGATGAAGAAGACGGCCGAAGACTACCTCGGCGAGGAAGTCACCGAGGCGGTGATCACCGTCCCGGCTTACTTCAACGACTCGCAGCGCCAGGCCACGAAGGACGCGGGGCGCATCGCGGGTCTCGACGTCAAGCGGATCATCAACGAGCCGACGGCGGCTGCCCTGGCCTTCGGCATTGACAAGCAGGAAGGCGACCGCAAGATCGCCGTCTATGACCTTGGCGGCGGCACATTCGATATCTCGATCATCGAGATCGCGGTCGTCGACAAGGAACACCAGTTCGAGGTGCTGTCGACCAACGGCGACACCTTCCTGGGCGGCGAGGACTTCGACCAGCGGCTGATCGACTACGTCGTCACCGAATTCAAGAAGGAAGCGGGCGTCGACCTGAAGAACGACGTGCTCGCGCTGCAGCGGCTCAAGGAAGCGGCCGAGAAGGCGAAGATCGAGTTGTCGAGCTCGCAGCAGACCGAGATCAACCTGCCCTACATCACCGCAGACAAGAGCGGGCCGAAGCATCTGTCGATGAAGATCACGCGCGCCAAGTTCGAGTCCCTGGTCGAGGAGCTGATCCAGCGCACGGTCGAGCCGTGCAAGATCGCGATCAAGGACGCGGGCGTCAAGGTGTCCGATCTCGGCGACACGATCCTGGTCGGCGGACAGACCCGGATGCCGAAGGTCCAGGAGACCGTCAAGCAGATCTTCAGCAAGGAGCCGCGCAAGGACGTGAACCCGGACGAGGCGGTGGCCGTCGGCGCCGCGATCCAGGCGTCGGTGCTTGCCGGCGAGCGCAAGGACGTGCTGCTGCTGGACGTGACGCCGCTGTCGCTCGGCATCGAGACGCTCGGGGGCGTGACGACGAAGTTGATCCAGAAGAACACGACGATTCCCACCAAGGCGACACAGACGTTCTCGACTGCGGACGACAACCAGGGTGCGGTGACGATTCACGTGCTGCAGGGCGAGCGCGAGGTGGCGAGCGGCAACAAGAGCCTCGGCCAGTTCAACCTCGAAGGCATTCCACCGGCGCCGCGCGGGATGCCGCAGATCGAAGTGACGTTCGATATCGACGCCAACGGCATCCTGCACGTGTCGGCCAAGGACAAGGCGACCGGAAAGGAAAACAAGATCACGATCAAGGCCAATTCCGGCCTCACCGAGACCGAGATCCAGAACATGGTCAAGGAAGCCGAAGCGCACGCCGAGGAAGATCGCAAGCTGATGGAGACCGTGCAGGCGCGCAACAGCCTCGACGCCCTCGTGCACAGCGTCAAGAAATCGATCGGCGAGTATGGCGACAAGATCGGAGCGGACGAGAAGGCGAAGATCGAGTCCGCGGTCAAGGATGCCGAGGAGCTTCTGAAGCAGAAGGATGCATCGAAGGAAGACCTTGAAGGCAAGACCGAGGCGCTGGCGAAGGCATCGCAGAAGCTCGGCGAGGTCATGTATGCGCAAGCACAGGCGGCGGCAGGTGGCGGTGCTGCCGGCGCCGGCGCCGGGCAGGCCGGTCCGGCGGGCAGCGACGCCGGCGAAGAAAAAGTCGTCGATGCGGAGTTCACCGAGGTCAAAGACCACAAGTGATCCGATATTTCGTCGCGTCAATGGGCTTGAGCCCACGGGCAGTAACGCGCGACATAATATGTGGCCGGATTGGGCGCAGGATGCTCAATCCGGCCTTCGCATATGCATTGGGTTTGAAACGGGGAGCAGCATGGCTGTAGAAACACGTTGCAGGATTGTGGGGCCGCGGACCGGGCGAGCGGCGAATGGCGCACCGTCCTTTGTGATCCACGCTTTCTGACGCCATGACCAAGCGCGACTACTACACGGTGCTGGGCGTCAACCGCGACGCGAGCGACGAGGACATCAAGAAGTCCTATCGCAAGCTTGCGATGAAGCACCATCCGGATCGCAATCTGGACGACCACGGCGCCGCGGACAAATTCAAGGAAGCGAAGGAAGCGTACGAGATACTCTCGGACGCCAAGAAACGCGCCGCGTACGACCAGTTCGGCCACGCGGGCGTTGATCCTTCAGCAGGGTTTGGCGCCGGAGCCCGCGGTTTCGGCGGTGGTCCGGAGGGATTCGGCGGATTTGCCGATGCGTTCGGCGACATCTTCGGTGAAATCTTCGGCCAGCAGCGGGGCGGACGAGGCGGCAGCGGCGTGTACCGTGGCGCGGACCTGCGCTACAACCTGGAACTCACGCTCGAAGAAGCCGCGCGGGGTACCGAAGCAAAGATCCGGATTCCGGCGCTCGAGACCTGCGGTACGTGCGACGGCAGCGGCGCGAAGGCCGGCACGGAACCGAAGCAGTGTCCGACGTGCCATGGTCGTGGCGAAGTGCGCGTGTCGCAGGGATTCTTCTCGCTGCAGCAGACGTGCCCGCAATGTCACGGCCGCGGCAAGGTCATCGCCGATCCTTGCGCAACCTGCGAGGGCGCCGGTCGCGTGCGCAAGCACAAGACGTTGTCGGTGAAGATTCCTGCGGGTGTCGATCAGGACGATCGCATCCGGCTGACCGGCGAAGGCGAGGCAGGCATCAACGGCGGCCCGCCGGGCGACCTGTACGTCGTCGTCAACATGAAGCCGCACTCGGTATTCCAGCGCGAAGGCGCGGATCTGCACTGCGAGCTCCCGATCGGCTTCGCCACGGCGGCGCTCGGCGGGGAGCTGGAAATCCCGACGCTCGACGGTCACGCAACGATCAAGGTGCCGCCTGAAACGCAGACCGGGCAGGTGTTCCGGCTGAAGAACAAGGGCATTCGCCCGGTGCGTGGTTCGGTAACGGGCGATCTCTATTGTCACGTTGCCATCGAAACGCCGGTAAAGCTGACGTCGAAGCAAAAGGAATTGCTGCGCGAATTCGAGGCGATCAACCAGCAGGACCCTGGCGCCCACAGTCCCAGGGCCAAGGGCTTCTTCGACAAGGTCAGGGAGTTCTTCGGCCAGTAACGCTTCGCCGCATTACCGTAGCCCGGCGGTTGCCGTTACTTCATGCCACCGTGCAAAATCCGAGTAGGCGATCAGATCGGACACTGCGCGGCCGCTGCGGCAGTCCGGGTCGCCCAATCCCGGACCCTGGCTCACACCGCGATCAGCGCAGCCGATGGATGAGTTCGACGTCGTCGTGATCGGCGCCGGCGCTGCGGGCATGATGTGCGCAGCGCAGGCAGGTCATCGCGGACGGCGCGTGCTGCTGGTCGAGCACTATCACCGGCTCGGCGAGAAGATCCGCATCTCGGGCGGTGGCCGCTGCAACTTCACCAATGTCAACGCGGGGCCCGCGAACTTCCTTTCGCAGAATCCGGATTTCTGTCGTTCGGCGCTCGCCCGCTACACGCCGCGTGATTTCATCGCGCTGGTCGAGCGTTACGGAATTAATTATCACGAAAAGAAGCTCGGCCAACTGTTCTGCGACGAGTCGGCGACCCAGATCATCAGGATGCTCGAGGCCGAGTGCCGAGACGGTCATGTCGTGTGGCGAATGCCATGTGCGGTCGATGGAGTCTCGCGCGAGGGCGAACGATTCGTCGTTGCGATGGACGGCGGTCCGGTGCGCTGCGAGTCACTGGTGATCGCAACGGGTGGATTGTCGGTTCCGAAAATCGGCGCAACCCCGTTCGGCTACCAGATCGCTGCGCAGTTCGACGTGCCGGTCGTGGCTCCGGTGCCCGCGTTGGTGCCGCTCGCGTTCGCACCCGAAGCGCTGCGCCAGTTCGGCGAATTGACGGGCGTCTCGATCGACGCCGAGATCTCCTGCAATGGCGGTCGCTTTCGTGAGAATTTGCTGTTCACGCATCGCGGGCTGTCCGGACCGGCAATTCTGCAGATCTCGTCGTACTGGGACGGCCGGACTCCGTTGTCCATCGATTTGCTGCCGGGCGACGATGCTCGTGAATGGCTGGCGAAAGCGTACCCCTCACCCGCGAGACTCGACAACGTGCTGGCAGAGCGGCTGCCGAAACGCTTTGCGCAGCAGTGGTGTACGGCGCACGGCGCCGCACTGCCGGTGGCTCAGCTTGGCGCGGCGCGCGTCCGCGAACTCGCCGCGCAGCTGAACGACTGGAGCGTCCTTCCGTCGGGCACGCTTGGCTGGCAGAAAGCTGAGGTGACGCGCGGCGGCGTAGACACCCGGGCGTTGTCATCGAAAACGATGGCGGTCGCCGCGATCCCGGCGTTGTACTTCATTGGCGAAGTCGTCGACGTCACCGGCTGGCTCGGCGGTTACAACTTCCAGTGGGCATGGGCGAGTGGGCATGCGGCGGGACAATATTGCTGACCCAGAGACGGGAGACCAGGCGTTGGAAGCCACGGCCGAATTGCCGGCGACGGCCGACGGCGTGATCGATCTCGCGGGGCATGTCGTATTGTCCGGCTTTGGTCACCACGCAACACCATATGTTCCCGAGCCTGACGCGCGCGCTTCCCGCTGTGCAGGACGCGGAGCGCCTCGGTTGGCTCGACGGCCTCTATCCGTTTTGGTCGCGACAGACGCCGCCGATGATCCGTGCGTCTGATCCGCACGCCACCGCTGCGACGAATTTGCGCTAACATTGGCGATCTGCTCGTCCATCGCTTCTGCCGCGACCAAGAACCGTGCAGCAGCCAGTTGACCCTCATACCGGGTTCGCAAGGTCGAGGCGGGAGTCTCTGGCCTTGCACAGGAACCATCGCGTGATCGAGATACCGTGCCGTCGCCGCCCCCACCCGGCCGCGAGCTGGCGCGCATGAACAGCGGCCATCCCGGCGGCGGGACCGTCGTGCGCGAAAGCATCCGATCCCGGTTCTATCGGTTCCTGTTCGGGCTGTTCCCCTGCTATCGGCGCACCGGAGTGCGGCTCGTCCATATCTCGCCTGACCTGCGCGAGATCCGCATCAAGCTGCCGCTCAACTGGAAGACGCGTGGATACAACGGATCGATCTTCGGCGGCAGCATGTACGCGAGCATCGATCCGGTGTACATGACGATGATTTCGTGGCATCTTGGCCGCGACTACATCGCGTGGGACCGGGCGGCGACGATCGAATTCCGCAAGCCTGGACGCACGGCGCTGTATTCGACGTTCAGGATCGATGATTCGCTGCTGGACGGAATTCGCGCCGAACTCGAATCTGCGCCGCGCGCGGAACGCGTTTTCAACGTGGAACTGGTCGACGACGCCGGCGTCGTCCATGCGTCGTTCGTCAAGACGATTGTGGTTCGCAAACGGGTGAAACCGGGAGCGGAGTAATGGACTTTCCGCGGGCACAGGCGAATCAAATGCGGGACGCGGACCTGCAAGCGAGCCTGCGGCAGGCGTTGCGCGGATTCCAGAGGCGCAACAGTGGATTGGCACTGCTGCTGATCGGCATCGACTTTGTCGCTGCCTGCGCGCTGGCCGCCATGGCCGTGGCCGTGGAGGCGATCTGGCTGAAGGCGTTGTTCGTGGTGGCGTCCGGCATGGTCATTTCGACGCTGTTCGTACTTGGCCACGATGCAGCCCACAACAGTCTGTCGTCGAGCCGGGCATTGAACGCGGTCCTCGCGCGTCTCGCCTTCCTGCCGTCATTGCACAATGTGACGTTGTGGTCGATCCAGCATAATCGGATCCATCACCAGGCCCCGAACGTCCGCGGACTCAATTCGTGGTCGCCACTGGCGCTCGACGAATATCGCCAAATGTCCGCGATGTCGCGCGCGGCATATCGCCTGTATCGCAGCGGGTTCGGCATGGCACCCTATTACCTCGTCAATCGCTGGTGGCGGGCGAAGTTCTTTCCGCGCGCCGACGTAGATCCGGACCTGCGCCGGCGCGCGTGGTACGACTTCGCGATTCTCGTTGCCTGGTCGATCCTCTGGTCCGCGTTCGTCGTCTGGCTCGGAGGCTGGAGTGGGGGAAGCTCACCAATCGCCGCAGTCGGCTGGGGATTTCTCGGTCCGTTCCTGGTCTGGAACCAGCTGATGGGGCTGACCACGTTGTTGCAACACACGAACCCTGCAGTGGCCTGGTATCGGTCGGCCGACGAAGCACGGGACGCCGGTGGCCAGGAACTGCGCACCGTCCACGTACGCTGCCCGCGCTGGTACGGTCTCGTCGCGCACGAGATCATGGAGCACCCCGCGCATCATCTCAATCCGATGATCCCCTGCTATCGGCTGCGCGCCGCGCAGACGGTGCTGAATGAAATTCTCGGCCCGGCGGCGAAGACCGACGCGCTGTCGCCATGGTCGCTGGTCGCGATCGTCCGCCTATGCAAGCTGTACGACTACGATCGACACCTGTGGATCGATTTCGACGGGCGCCCAACGTCGGACATTCACCGGCGCGCCGACGCGATTCCGGAAGCCGCGCCCCGAACAACGCTGTCAATGTCCGAAGGATCGAGCTGAAATGAAGCGTGCAATCGGGTCGCGCTTGGCGTGGATCGCGGTGGCGTTGGCGTGCCTGGGCGTGCCGGCCATGGCGCAGGTGCGGGTCGGACTCATGGTATCGGCCACGGGGCCGACGTCGGCGATCGGCATTCCGCAAAAAAATACCGGTGACTTGCTGCCGCGACGGATTGCCGACACGGCCGTCGAGTACTTCCAGCTCGACGATGGCGGCGACACGACGCGGGCCGTGCAAAACGCAAAGAAGCTGATCCAGGAGCACAACGTCGATGTGGTGATCGGCCCGTCGACGACGCCGAACGCATTTGCGATCCTGGACATCATCGCCGAGGCCAAGGTGCCGTTGCTGGCCACGGTGGGCACGTCAGCGGTGGTTGAGCCGCTCGATGCGAAGAAGCGTTGGGTCTACAAGACTACGCAGAACGACGATCTCATCGCCAGCGCCTTGCTCAAGCACATGACGAAGGCCGGCGTGAAGACCGTCGGCTTCATCGGATTCAACGACCCGTACGGTGAGAATTGGCTGAAGGTATTCACGTCGCTTGCCGAGAAAGCCGATATCAGGATCGTGGCCAGCGAGCGATACGCGCGGACCGACGCCAGCGTGACCGGCCAGACACTGAAGCTCATCGCGGCGAAACCGGATGTGATCCTGATCGCCGCGGTCGGCGGGCCGGCCGTGCTCCCGCAGGCGACGCTGCGCGATCAGGGTTTCCGCGGCACGATCTACCAGACGCACGCGGTGGCCACGCAGGACTTCATCTCGCTCGGCAAGGACAAGGTCGAGGGCACGGTGCTGGCGGCCGGGCCGATGCTTGTGATCGACGAGATTCCGGACACCAATCCGACGAAGAAGGTCGCTCAGAACTATATCGCTGCCTACGAGAAGCAATTCGGTGTGAGGCCAGCGACCTTCGGCGCCAACACCTGGGACAGTGGTCTGCTGCTTGAACGCGCCATTCCCGTTGCGCTCAAGGCGGGCAAACCGGGTACCGAGGCATTCCGTAGCGCGTTGCGCAACGCACTGGAATCGGAGCGCGAAGTCGTCGGCACCCAGGGCGTGTTCAACATCACGTCCAGCAATCACAACGGCATGGATGAGCGCGCTCGCGTTCTGGTCACGGTGAAGGAAGGAAAATTCCGGTTGCTGCCGGAATGATCGGAATGTCGACGGGGCGCACGCGAAGTGCGCGCTCGACATCGGTCGCATCGGCGCCGCGACCGTGAACGCGTCCGACATCGTTGGCATTCTGCTGGCGGCGGGGAGTGGCTCCCGCTTCGGCGGCGACAAGCTTCTCGCACGCCTCACATCCGGCGAGTTCGCTGGCGAAGCGATAGGCGCGGCAGCTTTCCGCCACTTGCGGGAGGCGGTGCCGAACGTGATCGTCGTCGTACGTCCCGGCGATCCGTCGCTCGCCGCGATGTTCGGCGCTGCCGGTGCGCGGGTCGTCCGCTGCCCGCTCGCGGCCGATGGCATGGGCGCGAGTCTCGCCTGCGGCGTCAGGGCAGCCGGTGACGTCAGCGGCTACATCGTTGCGCTGGCGGATATGCCGTGGACTCGCGCCGCCACCATCGGTACGGTGCGCGCTGCAATCGAAGCCGGCGCACAGATCGCGGCGCCGGAACATCGCGGCAAGCGTGGACACCCCGTGGGCTTTGCCCGAGGTTACCGAGCGCAGCTGGAGCGACTGACAGGTGACGAAGGTGCGCGCGGCTTGATCGCCGCGAATGCGCAATCGCTATCGTTGCTGCCAACCGACGATCCGGGCGTGCTGCGCGACATCGACACCCGCGCCGACCTTGCCTAGGCCGGCTGGGCGGATCCTCTACTCACGCCACATGTCGCGCTGCACGTCGGTGCTGGCACCCGCTTCACGCGCGTTCCACCATCTGCGCAACTCCGGTTCCTCGAGCGGCCGCGAGATCAGGTAGCCCTGGGCTTCCTCGCAGCCGTGGCGCTGGAGGAAGTCGAACTGCGCCGCGGTCTCCACGCCTTCCGCGATGACGCGCAGCCCCAGCGAGTGCGACAACGCGATGATGGCCTGAGTGATCGCCTCGTCGTTGCGGTTCTGCTCGAGCCCATGGACGAAGCGCTGGTCGATCTTGACGCTCTGGATCGGCAGCCGCGCGAGGTACGACAACGACGAGTAGCCGGTGCCGAAGTCGTCGACGGTGATCGACACGCCCATTTGCTTCAACTTCACGAGCGTCGCGACCGCTTTGTCGGGGTGCGTGATGATCACGCTCTCGGTGATCTCGAGGTCGAGATACTCCGGGGCCAGGTTGCTGGCGGCCAGCGCCTCTTCGACGATGGACAGCCAACTGTCATGCTGCAGCTGCTGCACGGACAGATTGACCGAGAGTCGCAGCATCATCCCCTGGCGGTGCCACAGCGAGAGCTGGCGGCAGGCGTCGCGCAGCACGCGCGCGCCAAGCGCCTGGATCATGCCCGATTCCTCGGCGATGGGGATGAACTCGCTCGGCGAGATCACGCCGCGCTCGGGGTCGCGCCAGCGCAGCAGCGCCTCGACGCCGCAGGCGCGTCCGCTGCGCATCTCGATCTGCGGCTGATAGACGAGGAAGAATTCGTCGTCCATCAATCCTCGGCGCATGTCGGTCTCGAGCTGAAGACGCTGCTGGACGCGGGCGTTCATGTCGGCGGTGTAGAAGCGATACGCGTTGCGACCGGCTTCCTTCGCTGCGTACATCGCCGTGTCCGCCTGCTTGATCAGCGTCGACGGGTCTTGCGCGTCCAATGGAAATACCGAGACGCCCACCGAGCACGTCAGCGTGGGCATCTGGTCCGAGAGCCGGAACGGTGCCAGGAATGATTCGCGTACGCGTGACAACACCGTCATCACCTCGAACGTCGC
>Ga0070668_100004766_pt1 | contig 10061 bp, 7 predicted proteins | sample KBSS43metaG_FD_64661 | JGI IMG/M metagenome (GOLD analysis project Ga0070668, IMG submission 64661) | Switchgrass rhizosphere microbial communities from Kellogg Biological Station, Michigan, USA - KBS S4-3 metaG | ecosystem: Host-associated > Plants > Roots > Rhizosphere > Soil ... | reverse complement strand
GTCCTGCCGTTCGAGGACGAGGTCGCGGCGATGAGCGACGAGACCTTCGCCCGCGAGGTCCTGGCCGAGGGTCTGGGCGTCTCCCATGTGGCGGCGGGCTTCGACATCACCTTCGGCCATGACCGCAGCGGCGATCCCGCCGCCTTGCGGCGCTACGGCGAGACGTTCGATTTCGCCGTCTCGGTGACCCCGCGGATGGGCGACGCCCAGGCCGCCAAGTTTTCATCCTCGGCCGTGCGCCAGGCCTTGGCCGAGGGTCGGCCCGAACGGGCGGCGGAGATCCTCGGCCGTCCCTTCGCCATCGAGGGCGTCGTCGAGGAGGGCCAGCGCCTCGGCCGCACCCTCGGCTTTCCCACCGCCAACGTCTCCTTGGGCGACTATGCGCCGCCGATGCTGGGCGTCTATGCGACCCGGACGCGGCTGGATGACGGGCGGGTCATACCCGGCGCCTCGAACCTCGGCAGCAATCCGACAACCGGCGAGGTGCCGCCGCGACTGGAAGCCTGGCTGTTCGACTTCGACGAGGATCTTTACGGCCAGACCATCGAGACCCAGCTGATCGCCTATCTGCGTCCGGAGCTGAGGTTCGACAATCTGGAAACCCTGACCGCGCAGGTGATGGCTGACGGCCGCGCCGCCCGCGCCCTGCTGACGCCGGAGTTCGGCTAAGGCGCCGCCTGCGGCCTAGAGCACGATGGGATCGGGCGGAATCGCCTGATCGCTGAATCGGGCTCTAAACTCAAACATGTAGAGCGCGTTTTCGGGGCGAAACCGCCCACACTTTCGCCCAACGCGCTCTAGTGCGAGATGCGCAGATTATCGATCTTGCCGGCGATGGCGCTGAACGCGGCGTCCAGGTTTCCGGCCTGGCTGTCGACGTCATAGTAGTAGTCGGAGGCCGTCGCGCATTTCGTCAGGAGGCTGACGGAGGTCGAATCCACGCCGACGCCGACAGTATAGATCTTGATCCCCTTGGCCTTGATGTTGGCGCACAAGGCTTCCTGGTTGGGCGCGGTCGTCGGCGCCACCATCCGCTCGTTCATCTTGGTCGTGGTGGAGCCGCTGCTCGTGGTGCCAAGCTTGTTCTGCCAGAGATAGCCATAGCCATGGTAATTCGAATTGTTGGCGTTGTTGGCGCCGAGGGTGTCGTTCATGGTGTTCGCGCCATCGGTCATCAGGACGATGATCTTGGTGGTCTTCGGCGTCGTATAGCTGACGCCATCGGCGAAAGGCCCTTCTGGCGACAAGGTGTGCCAGCCCCACATCAGGCCGATCGGAATGTTGGTCTCGCCGCTCGGCGTCAGCTGGCCGATGTGGGTGCGGATGCCGGCGAAGTCGGTCGACAGACGCTTGATCGGCTGCATGTCGCAGGCGGCGTTGGGACCGAACGCCCACGGTCCGCCATAGGCCGAGCTTGGAATCCAGGTCGCCGGCGGGCGCGTGCCGGATTTGAACTGGGTGACATTGTATTTGGGCGAGTAGCTCTGCTTGACCTTCCAGTTGGTGTTGGTGGTCACATCGCCGAGATAGTCGTTCTGATAGGCGGCGTCCGCGTCCGATTCGTCCGGCCAGAAATAGGGCGTGAACTTGGTCATGACGTCGCTCGTGGGCGCGGTTTCGCGAATGTCGTAGGGCGCCACGCGGGCCTCGACGCAGCCGCCCCAGGAGACGCCCATTTGCTTGAGCATCTTGAAACGGTCGATGCGGTTCGCCGCCGTGGCGTTGGCGTTGGTGAAGATGTCGTTGTCATAGGCCATCGCGAGATTGCGCCCATCGAGCCAAGTCGGCAGCCCGGTCATCGAGAACGTCGTCGTATTGTAGCTGGCCATGCTCAGCGGCGCGGACACCTTCACAGTCTGTGAGAAGGGCACCACCGAAATCTTGACCGGATCGATTTCCGTCGACTTTTTCGATCCATTTTCCATTGTCGTGACGAAGTTCTTCGCCGCCGCGATCAGGTTGGTGATCTTTGCGCCCTGCATCGAGCCGGTGGTGTCCAGCACCAGCGCGATCTCGAGCTTGTTCACCGTACGGACGACTTCGGAGGTGGCCTGGACATCCATATCGCCGTTGAGGAACAGGCTGGCGACGATCGGCGCGACCTTGCCATTGGCCGAGCCGATGATCTTGCCGTCGGCCATGGTGAAGGTGACGTTGGCGATGCGCCCCTGGCTATCGGCGCTGACCCCGATGATGCCCGAGTTGGCCGGAAGCAGGGCGGCGAAGGCCTTGTCGCCGGCGGCGTCCACCGCATCGGTGGTGACCGCGCTCGAGCGGGCGACGATCAACGCCGCGGCGTCCAGCGTCTCCTGCATGGATTGTTTCGCCGCCGACGCGCGGCTGAAATCGACCACGACCAGCGACAGGAAAGCGACGACCGGAAACGCCAAACCGAACATGATCGCGACGCCGCCTTTGCGGTCGCCGATGAAACCGCGCGCGGTTCGGCCGACTCGGCGAAAGACTTTGCGGCTGTCGATGATCATCGTGACTTGCGCCCCATGAAGACAAGAATTCATCCCCGAAGAACTCGACAGTAGAAAAGTGCAGTAAATAAAGCGGCCACCAACGAAGGTGAATCTTCGGTTACTTTGTCGCGGCGGCCAGGCGCGAATTTCCGGGCGGCTGATTGAGCGCTCTAGGTCCCGCATGGTGTCCCGCAAGGCCCGGCGCGGACTTGACCCCGCCATGATCGCATCGGAGTCTGGCGCGATGAGAGCCGTCGCCATCGCCAGTCCCGTAATCGCCCTGCTGTTCGCCTGTGGACCGGCCGGCGCGGAAAACCCTGTGCGCGACGCGGGCGGGTTTCCGCCGCCCGACCGGCCGATCGCCGAGATCGTCAGCCCGATCTGGGCGAGCGAGGCCGAACGCGACGCCGCCCGCGAAACCGAACAGGTCTTCGCCGCCGCGGGCGTCAAGGCCGGCCAGACCGTGGCCGACATCGGCGCCGGCAGCGGCTATTATGTGGTGCGCCTGTCGCCGGTCGTCGGACCGGCGGGCCGGGTCTACGCCGAGGACATCACGCCGAACTATCTGGCGGGGCTCGACGCCCGGGTGAAGGCCCTGAAGCTGTCGAATGTCACCCTGGTGCAAGGAAAGCCCGACGACCCCAAACTGCCGAAGCGCGCGATCGACACCGCCTTCTTGATCCACATGTATCATGAGATCGAGCAGCCCTACGGCCTGCTGCACCGGCTCGCCGCCTCAATGAAACCGGGCGGCCGGGTGGTGATCACCGACGCCGACCGTCGCCCGGAGCGCCATGGCACGCCGCCCGCCTTGCTGACATGCGAACTGGAAGCAGTCGGATATCGGCAATTGTCGACCAAGGTCCTGGACGGCGGGGTCGGCTATCTGGCGATCTTCGAAGCCCCGGCGGCGAACAAACTTCCCGCGCCCCAGGCGATCATACCGTGCCGGTTGGCGCGTTAGAACCGGTTCTCTTTAGAAAATGCGACCTCTCGAATTCGATCGCGACCTGATCGCGAAGATCACCACCGAGCCGGAGGCATGGCGCGGGATCGTCAATGTCTTCGGGCTTTTGGCGATGAACCTCGTCAGCGCGCTCCTGATTCTGATCGCGACCCTTTGGCTGTCGAAGTTCCTGTCCAACCTAGTCAAGCGCAGCTTCGCGCTCGGCAAGCGCCGGCGCCGGGTGGACATCACCTTGTCGAACTTCATCTCCTCGGTGGTCCGCTACCTGGTGCTGATCGTCGGCCTGATCGCGGTCCTCGGCCAGATCGGCGTGCAGACCACCTCGATCCTGGCGGTTCTGGGCGCGGCGTCCTTGGCCGTCGGCCTGGCCCTGCAGGGCACCTTGGGCAATGTCGCGGCCGGAGTGATGCTGCTGCTCCTGCGGCCCTATCGCGTCAACGACTATGTCGAGATCAATGGCCGGGCCGGTACGGTGCGCGCCCTCGACCTCTTCACCACCGAACTGGTTTCGCCCGAGGGGCTGAAGCTGATCATGCCCAACGGCAAGGTGTTCAGCGACATGATCATCAACTTCAACACGCTTGGCACGCGCCGCCTGGAGCTGAAGGTCGGCATCGACTACGCCGACGACATCGACAAGGCCCTGGCGATCCTGTTGCGCCTCGCCGCCGAGGATCCGCGCATCCTGCCGGACCCGCCGGCCACCGCCGTCGTCACCGCGCTCACGGACCATTCGGTGATCGTCGCCTTGCGCGTCTGGACCAAGGCGCTGGAACTCGGCGACGTCGAGTCGGACATGATCAAGGCGGTCAAGGAGGCCTTCCTGAGCGAGGGCCTGAGGTTCCCCTATCCGCACCAGATCGGCCTGACCCGCGCGGAGTTTGTCGGAGAAGCTAAATAGCTTTTCCCTCCCCTTCATGGGGAGGGTGGCTCGCGTAAGCGAGACGGGTGGGGAAGTCTGAAAACTTCCCCACCCTTCGCCGATGCTGTCGCATCGTCTTGGCCCTCCCCATGAAGGGGAGGGAGGAGGTCGTTACGCCGAAACCGGATCCCAGCGCTTGGCGGGGGCGGCGCCGGCGTTGGAGCCGCCGCCGCGCTTGCCGCCGCCGCCACTGCGGCGCTTTTGGCCCTGGGGCGCGCCCCGGCCGGCCGCCGCCGCGCCTTCGCGCGGGTTGTGGCCGTGGCCCTGCGGACGATCGCCGCCGCCGCTCGGACGCCCACGACCGCGATTGCGGCTGTTCTCACGCGCTTCGGCGAGGGACTGTTCGGCCGCCGGCAGGCTGGCGGTCGCCTCGGCCATCAAGCCGAGCGCCTTGTCGTTACGACGATCGAAGGTCGGGATGGTCTGGCGCGTGACGCGCTGGATGTCCTTCAAGAGGCCCCGCTCGTCATCGGCGCAGAAGGCGATGGCGATGCCGCCGGCCCCGGCGCGCGCGGTGCGCCCGATGCGGTGGACGTAGCTTTCCGGCACCTGCGGCAGTTCGTACTGCACCACGTGACTGACGCCGTCGACGTCGATGCCGCGGGCGGCGATGTCAGTGGCGATCAGGGCGCGAATCTCGTTCTTCTTGAAGGCCAGGAGGGCGCGCTCGCGCTGGCCCTGGCTCTTGTCGCCGTGGATCGCCGCCGAGGTGACCCCGGCGCGTTCCAGATACTGGGCGACGCGGTCGGCGCCGCGCTTGGTGCGGGTGAAAACCAGCACCTTCTTGAGGTCGGCGTTTTCCAGAAGCTCGGCCAGGAGGGCGCGTTTGCGCGGGGCCTCGATGAACAAGAGCTGTTGGTCGATCTTCTCGACCGTGGTCGATTGCGGGGTGACCGAGACGCTCACCGGATCGATCAGGAGTTCGCCGGCGAGCTTGCCGATCTCGGCGGGCATGGTGGCCGAGAAGAACAGGTTCTGGCGGCTCTTGCTCATCTTGGCGACGATGCGGCGGATCGGCTGCAGGAAGCCGAGGTCGAGCATCTGGTCGGCTTCGTCGAGCACCAGGATCTCGGTGGTCGACAGGTCGGCGTGGCGCTCGGCGATATGGTCGATCAGGCGGCCGGGCGTGGCCACCAGGATGTCGAGGCCGCCGGCCAGGGCCTTGATCTGGGCGCCGTACTTCACGCCGCCGAACACCGTGGCGACCTTCAGATTGAGGTGACGGCCATAGGTCTTGAAGCTCTCGGCGATCTGGGTGGCCAGTTCACGGGTCGGCGACAGGACGACGACGCGGGCGCCCTTGCGCGGCGCCGGACGGGGGTCGAGCAGCAGGCGGTGCAGGATCGGCAGGGCGAAAGCCGCCGTCTTGCCGGTGCCGGTCTGGGCGATGCCCAGAAGGTCCTTGCCTTCCATGACCGACGGAATGGCCTGGGCCTGGATCGGCGTGGGGGTGACGTAACCTTCGGCGGTGAGGGCCTTCAGGAGAAGGCTGTTCAGGCCAAGGTCGGTAAATTGGGTCAAGAAATCGTACTTTCGATATGCGCCAACGGCGCGGGCGGCCGAACGCATCGGACCAGCTCGCGCCTCAAAGGGCGATGGATTTGGGAAAGCCCCGCGTGGCCGGGCGATCTATGGGCCTTTTCGGCGGCGCTCGACAGGCGGGGTCCCTTTGAGTGTGGGTCCCCTCACGCGACTGGAGCGCCGGATAGCCCGGGCCCATTTGGGCGCCGAACGGGGCCTACATCGTTGCTGCGTCGCACAAAGTCAAGGATTTTCTGGGATTCCGCTCGGTCAGGCGGTCACCGCGGCGGCCGGCTCCCTTCGTCCGCGACGGATCAGCAGGGCCGCGAACCCCGCCGCCACGGCGGTTGCGCCGGCGACGACGAAAGCCTCAAGATAGGACCCCTGGCTGGTGCGCAGCGCGCCGCCCATAAAGGCCGCGCTGGCGGCGCCCATCTGGTGGCCGGTGAAAATCCAGCCAAAAACGATGGGCGCCTTGCTCTCCCCGAACGCCTGATTGGCCAGGCGCAAGGTCGGCGGCACCGTCGCCAGCCAGTCGAGACCGTAGAACACCGCGAACAAGGACAGGCTATAGAGGCTGAAGTCCGAGTAGGGCAGGTAGATCAGGCTAACCCCCCGCAGGCCGTAGTAGATGAACAGAAGCTTGCGCGGATCGTAGCGGTCGGTCAGCCAGCCCGATGCGGTGGTTCCGACCAGATCGAATACCCCCATCATCGCCAGGAGACCGGCGGCGGCGGTTATCGCCAGACCATTGTCAACGCACATCGAGATCATGTGCGTGCCGACAAGGCCGTTGGTCGTGAAGCCGCAAAAGAAGAAGGTGCCGAACAGCAGCCAGAAGTCGAGCTTGCGGGCGGACTCCAACAGCACCCGGACGGCGGCGCCGAACGGATTGGCGCGGGCTGGCTCGGGCGCGACGGGGGCGTCCGCGTCCGCGCCCCAGGCGACAAGGCCAATGGCCGATGGCCGCTCCGGCAGGAGGAACCAGACCACGGGGATGAGACCGGCCGTGAGGACCGCGAGCGTCGTGACCACCGGCTTCCAGCCGCCCATCTCCGTCAGGGCCGCGAGTCCCGGCAGGAATATCAACGTCCCGGTAGCTGTGCTGGCGGTCAGGAGACCCGTGACCAGGCCGCGGTTCCTGACGAACCAGCGATTGACGATGGTCGCCGCGAGCACCATGCCGACGCAGCCCGAACCGAGTCCCGAGAGCACGCCCCAGGTCAGGTACAGTTGCCACGGCTCACGCACGAACAGGGTGAGTGAAGTCGCCAGGGTCATCAGGCCCAGAGCGCCGAGCAGAGTGCGCCGGATGCCGAAGCTCTGCATGATCGCCGCGGAGAACGGCCCGGCTAGGCCATAGAGGAAGATGCCGATCGCCGCCGCCAGCGAGATCTGGCTGGGGGTCCAGCCAAACGCCGCTTCCCAAGGCGCCATGAGCACACCCGTGGAGGAGCGCAAGCCGGCCGTACACAGAAGGGCGATGAAGATGACGCCAGCGACGACAAAGGCATATCTCGGGCCGAAGGCGAAGACTTTCATGTTACTGACCGGTATGATACATTCTCGACAGGCACCGTACCGATCGGTTACATTCAGTCAAGGGGCTTTGTAATGAGTGAGTCGAATGTCGCCCCCAAGCGCGCTGCAGAGCGCATCCGCGATGCGGCGCGCGCCCTGTTCTACACGCAAGGCATTCGCGCCGTCGGCGTCGACGAGATCGTCACCACGGCAGGCGTGACCAAGCCCAGCCTCTATCGCGCCTTCCCCTCCAAGGACGCCCTGGCCGCGGCCTTCGTGGCCGACTGGGGCGCGGAGGCCGTGGCGCGTTTCGATGCGATCCTAGCTAAGCACCCGGGCGACCCGCGCGAGGGGGTGCTCGCTTGGTTCAAGCGGCTTTCCAGCCGCGCCGGCGACAAGTCGTTTCGCGGCTGCGCGGCAAGCAACGCCGCCGTCGAGTTTCCCGAGCGCGGACACCCGGCGCGCGCCGCCGCCATCACTCACAAGAAGGCGATGCGCCGTCGTCTCGGGGAAGTCGCCCGCGAGCTGGGCGCGCGAAAGCCTGAGCAGTTGGCCGACGGCCTGATGTTGTTGATGGAAGGCTGCCTCGCCACCGGCCAGATGTTCGACGCCGACGGCCCCGCCGACGCGGCGAAGAAGGCTGCGGGCGCCCTGATCGACGCCTATGTGGAACGAGAGTCCGCGTACCTGCGGGAAGCAGACTAGCTCGCGTAACCGATGATCGCGTCAATGACGCGATCTTGGTCCGCCGGTTCGAGATAGGGGTGCATGGGCAGGCTGATCACCGTCTCGGCCTTGGCCTCGGTCACTGGCAGGCCGTTGGGTTGCGGGAAACCCGCGTAGGGACCCTGTTTGTGCATCGGGATCGGATAGTAGACCGCGCTGGGGATGCCCTGGGCGCGCAGGTGGGCGGCCAGGCCATCGCGGTCGGCGTGCTCGATGGTGTACTGCGCCCAGACCGACACGCCGCCGTCGATCACCGCCGGCGTGGCGAGGACGTGACCTTGCAGGCCCGCCGCATAGCGGTCGGCGATGCGGTTGCGGGCTTCGATCTCGTCGGCGAACACGGCGAGCTTCTCGATGAGGATCGCGGCCTGGAGGGTGTCGAGGCGGCTGTTGCGGCCGATGCGGAAGTTGAAATACTTCGGGTCGTGATCGAAGGTCACGCCCTCGATATCGCTTTTCACCGCCTTGCCGTGGACGCGGAAGCTGTCCATCCGCTCCCAGTCGGCGTCCGACTTGGTCAGGACCGCGCCGCCGTCGCCGTAGCAGCCGAGCGGTTTGGCGGGGAAAAAGCTGGTGGTCGCCGCGTCGGCCCAGGCGATCGGGTGCTGGCCGTTCAGGGTGCAGCCGAACCCTTGGGCGGAATCGGCGATCAGCTTCAGGCCGTGACGGTCGCAGATCGCGCGGATCGCCGGATAGTCCGCGGGCTGGCCGAACAAATCGACGGCGATGACCACCTTGGGCGCCAGCTTGCCCTCGGCCTTGACGCTCTCGATCGCCGCCTCCAGCGCGGCCGGATCGATGTTGAAGGTGTCGCTCAAGATGTCGACGAACACCGGCGTGGCGCCAACCCAGGGCACGATCTCCGGCGTCGCGGTGAAGGTGAAGCTTGGGCAGAAGACGGCGTCGCCGGGGCCAACGCCCCAGGCCTGCAACGGCAGGACCAGCGCGTCGGTGCCGTTGGCGCAGGACAGGGCCCGGCCGACCCCGCCAAAGTCCGCCAGCGCCTTTTCGAAGGCCGCGACCTCGGGCCCCATGACATAGCCGCCGTGGGCCAGGACCTTGGCGATCGCCGCGTCGATGGCGGGCTTGAGACGCCTTTGCTGGGCGGCGAGGTCGATGAAGGCGAGGCTCATGGCGCGTTTCCAAGGCGAATGCTGCGCTGCGGTGTAGACGGCTTTGGCGCGGGCGGAAAACACAAAACCGGTAACCGACTGTAACCCCGGGACGGCCAAGGGGGTGTTGCGAGAATCTACGGCGACGTTAAGCCGCAGCTAAGGACGATCGCGCGATGATCGCCCCGCTATGAGCGATCCGGCCCAGAACCCCTTCGGCGATCCCAGGATCGACCGCGTCGCCTCGGCCGAAGCCCGGGACGGTTTGCAACGCCTGGCCGGCTCCGACGTGCTCAAGAACGGCGGCGTCAACCTGATCGGGCTCGACGCCATCCGTCGCCAGCTTGGCGAACGCTGGCCGGCCAAGCGGGCTAGGATCTGGGAACATATCGAACGCGATCTCGAAAAGCGCCTGAGCCCCTATGACATGGTCTACCGCCTCGACGAGGTGAACTATCTCGTCGCCATGCCGACGGTCAGCCGGTTTCAGGCCCAGGCGATGTGCATGCACGTGCTGCAGGACGTGCTGCAGTTCTTCCTCGGCGAAAGTCAGAAGCGCGACGTCTTCGTGCGCAACGTCACCTCGGTGGATGGCGACGAAGTGTCCTCCGCGCCGCTCGATCCCGCGGCGATCGAGCGCGACCACGCCGCCCCACCCGAACCGCACGAGGAGCACGAGCACGTCGTCGACTGGAAGCCGCCCCTGGCGGGCCGCACCGAAAGCGCCGCCTTCGTGGGCGTCTCGCGCCTGCCGGTCGAGGTCAGCCTGGGTGTCGAGGCGGTGTGGAACCTGCGCCGCGACCTTGTCACCTCCTTCCTGATCG
>Ga0070668_100004764_pt1 | contig 10062 bp, 15 predicted proteins | sample KBSS43metaG_FD_64661 | JGI IMG/M metagenome (GOLD analysis project Ga0070668, IMG submission 64661) | Switchgrass rhizosphere microbial communities from Kellogg Biological Station, Michigan, USA - KBS S4-3 metaG | ecosystem: Host-associated > Plants > Roots > Rhizosphere > Soil ... | reverse complement strand
GCCTACGAACGATCCCGCCGCGGTCTGAAACCGATCGTCTCGAAGCCCCCAGCGCCGCCCTACGTCATTGCTCGGGAACAGGCTAACAGTGGAAGCGGCACAATTGAAAAGCGCGACACCTGCTGCTTGCCCATCACGGCCGCAATCCGATCATCATCGACCGCGCGACGCCGTGCTATCGCCCATTGATGCTTGAGCTCGAGCGACGCCGGCAGCAACTCGGCTGGTCGATGTGGCTGGTCGACGACGCGGCCGGGCTGAATGATGGTCATTACGCCAAATTGCTGCATGCGGACCGTCCCAGCGGCCGGCAAGGCACGTGGGCCAGTTTGCACCTCATCATATCCGCGTTGTTTCCCGAGGGTTTGACCTAGTTCTGACGGCAAAGGCCGGCGTAGCGCTCACGGCTGAATCGCACGCGCTGAAGGTCAAATTCGCAGCGGCAGACCACGACCGGAAAACGCGCCGCCAACTGATGCGCGAGTTGGGACGTCGGGATGCGAAGGCCAGAAAGGAAAATCTGACAAAGCGCGAGCGCAAGAAGATCGGCCGGAAGGCGTCAAAAATCGCAGCGATCAAGCGCACGGCGGCCAACGCGTCCCGGAGGGAAAATCCCACGCTTTCCGCTACGCCGGGTTTCACTCCAATCCGAAGGCCCACGATAGGTGGGCCGGCGGCTTCTTGGAATGCGGGAATGTAGCCCGACACCTCTAAGCCTGCGGACCCAAGGGCGCCCAGTGTGTGCGCAAAGTCTCGAACGCGTATGCGGTCAGCTGCGCTAAATTCGAGCGCGACCTTTCCCTCCGGACCGGCGGTAATTCTTTCAATAATAACGTGCTCCTGCTGTGGCGACAGTCTCATGGCGCCTTTTCTTCAGCGACCCTACCCCTCTCATTTCGGTTATAATGCAGCGTTGCAAGTAAGCCCCGCCTGTCACCATCGAGCCGATAAGCCAACCCAACATGGTGATGATCGACGGCCAATGAGCTGAACCGTCGGCTGTTTCGAAAATATTCATTTTTGCCCCGCTCGACTCTCGCTCGAGAGTGTTCCGCAACCGGAGGGCGAGCGCAAGCGCGCATATTGAACCGCTGTCCGCCGTTGGGATTTACAAGTCATGGTAGGGCCTCGGTTTGCAATGCCGGGGGACTAGAGGGGGGTCACCGGTCCCTCTGGGTATCTTTGCGCTCGGGATTGAATTCCCGCTCGACATGACGGTTCAGCGCTTTCATGATCCCGATCCGCGCCATCATCGTCGGACCGCTGCCCGACACCAGCATCAGACTCTCTTGGTCAGGTACTAACCGCAGGCGGCGCTGCAGCGATTCATGTCGGTCCAAGGAATTTCTGGAAAGTCTCATTGATTGATCGCGATAGGATGACGGCGGACCGCTCGTCCAGATGGACGCCGTCCGCCCAGCGCAACTCACTTCGGTTCACATCGATGCGCAGCCACCGCTCCTGGTCGGGGAACTGGGCATGAATGATCTGCCGCGTGATCCTTGCGAACTGCGAGCCTTCGATCGGTTCTGAATAGGGTAACTCAAACAGCAACACCCGCGCACCACGCTGCTCCACTCTCTGGATCAACTCTCCAATTCGCTTCGCGTTGATCCGCGTTGCATCCGCTGGAGCCTCTGCGTTGAACTGCTGAAGCGCGCGATCCGCGTAGACCCGGCTGTCGAAATCGCTCGGCGGCTGCTCGACCAATCTAAGCAGGTTGAGCGCGACCTGCTCATGCGTTAGCGGCGCGTGAAGCCGCTGTTCGTACGCGGCCACTGCGGCCCTGACGGGGCGAAAGAACCAGGGCTCGCTATCGCTCCGTGAATATCGCTCAACCAGCGCGGTATCGCTGGATCGGGAGAGAACATTGGCTTCGACCAAGATGAACATAGGAAGCTGCGGCTGGTTCGCAACGATCTCCAACCCGGTGACGGGAGAGCCTCCAGCAAGCGCTAGATTTCTCAGCCGTGGCGTCGCAAAATATTCCTCCTTGAGCCGGAACGTGAGCGAGCTGCCTACCATGACAATGTCAGGTACCGGCTCGCGCAAGAATCGGCTCAGCGTGATCAGGGTGCCGTCGCGTGTCGTCGTGGCCGGCATTTGCAGGCCGCCGCCGAAGCGCGCGGTCGCAAAGCCGCAAGCGATCAACACAATCGCTGCACCGGCACCGCATTTTATCAACCACTGAACGGGAGACACCTTCTCGCTCCTAGAACTGAAAGTAGATGAACGAAGTTTCCGGACCGGCCTCAAGATACATTAGCGCGGCCATCAAACCGTAGAGATAGGGCTCCACGTGTCGCAAATTGCCTTCGGACAGAGAACGAGGAGCAAAGTGTTGCATCAAGACCGGCAGCGAATAGAGCAGCGCCAGACTATAAAAGAGCTTCGTCGGATTTGGGTTGGTGCTCGGCGTAAACATCCCGGAAAGATAGCCGACCGCATGTTCGAAGTTCGGCAGCTTGAAGAAAATCCAGAGCATCGTGACGCAGACGAAAACAAGGGTCATGCGGGCCGCCCGAAGCACCGCAGAATCGATCGATGCCAGCCGCGCCAGCAACGGGCGTTCGAGCACCAGCATCAGACCGTGCAGCAGACCCCACATCAGATAGCCGAAACCCGCGCCGTGCCAGAGCCCGCCGAGCCCCATGACGATCATCAGGTTCAGATAGGTTCGCCAGACGCCACGACGATTGCCGCCAAGCGGGATGTAGAGATAGGTCCGTAGCCAGGTTGATAGCGAAATGTGCCAGCGCGTCCAGAACTCGGAGAACGAGGTCGAAATGTAAGGCAGATTGAAGTTGATCGGCAGGCGGTAGCCGAACAAGAGCCCCAAGCCGATCGCGATCGCGGAATAGCCGAAGAAATCCGCATAAATCTGGTAGCTGTAGAGGAATACGAGCAGCCAGCGGTCCTGGGTCTGCAGCGTCTCATAGAGCGGGAAGCTCATGTAAGACGTCATCTCATTGAGATTGTTCGCGACATAGAGCTTGAAGAAGAATCCGATCAGGACCCATTTCGCTGCCTCGACGAAGGGAATATCCGCAAAATATTTCGGCCTGATCTGCGGCATGAACATTTCAGCGCGCGTGATCGGGCCAGAAACGAGTTGCGGAAAGAAGATAATGTAGAGGAAGACGCTCGTCAGCGTCGGTGTCGCCGCCTTCTGCCGCGTCAGGTCAACCAGAAGGCTGATGTTGTGGAAGACAAAGAACGAAATGCCGATCGGAAGCGGCAATTTCAGCAGGAAATCAAGCGGCGCAAAATCGACAAGGCTGGGCGCTGCCGGATCGATGAACAGCAGCTTGTATTTGAAGAACGCCAGCAGCGCGAGGTTGAAGGCGATGCCGACCGGAAGCCACACGCGCCGGTCTCGCAGCGCCAGAACTAGGAAAACGTAGGTTCCGAAAACCGCGGCCGCCAGCAGCGCCAGCAGTTCTGGCTGGCCGTATCCATAAAAGAACAGGCTCGCCAGGACGAGCAGCTGGACCTGAAACGCCTTCAGCGCCGGAAGGTAATACACCGCGAATACGATTGCGACGAAGACGCCGAACTGCCAGGATGTGAAAGTCATGCCGCCCAATATCGATCACGGGATCTAGCAGTGCAACCTAACTTGGGCGTCGCCAGAGTGACGCCTTGGTGCTGGCAAGAGCCACCTCACGTGATCTTGGCAGCCCGCCTGGGCATTTCATGAATGATCAGCCTCGGTCAGTTTCACGAGTAAGACTCATTGTTTCCAGTGCCTAGTGATGAATCTGGCACCCTGCCTCGCGGAGGGTAGCCGGATTTGTGGATTGGCGTGTCGCCTGCTCGGGTGTCGGATGGAGCAGCACCTTGCGAGCATCTAATTCCCCTTCGCCTTCAGCCCAGCCCTCAGTTCTACGAGGGGCACTGTGACGTGCCCTGCATCGAGTCGGGCAACGGCTATTCAGGTTATATCGTGAATGGCCCCTACTCCGAGGTGTGACTGGCCCGAGGCTCACCGCGAACAGCATTGCCATAGCGCTCGATGCACCCAAGCGCTGAGTAAATATTGCGCCGAACGTTCGCGCCATTGTCCGTAAGCGGCGGCGGTTAGGTGTACGCCGTCGACCGTTAAGCTGTTGCCGTGCATAGCGTTATGCAGATCGATGAATGGCAGATTGCGAACGGTGGCCAGTGAGCGAATAGCGGCATTGTTTCGATCCGCAGAAGTTTGGTCGCCGCTCATTGAAGACCAACCCGCCGCCATACAACCGATCCCCCCTGCCTGAGAGTGCTGACCGAGAATAAGGACCACCCAACATAGCACGGATCGCAGCTAACAGAGTCCCTACGAATACCAGAGGGCGCCGGGGAAGGAGAAACGAGTCGCGATCGTTGAACCAGCCCCGGCCTTTTGGTTAGGCCGGCCAATGATACGCTGTTTATTGAGAGACGCCACCGAGGATGTGTACAGGCTGTCAGTAGCGCCCGCAAGCTACGACCGCTGCGCGCCGTTGCATGCAGACGTCGAACATACGACCCGTACCCCAGTTGACCGCGCATTGGTGACGCCACATGCCACAACTGTCGCCACCGCCGCCGTATCGGTTATAGGACCAGCGATAGCGGTCCCGGCCGTAGCCATCGTACCCGTCTCGGCCGACGTAAACACCACCTGGGCCGACCTCAAATCGCTGCGCTTGGGCTGCAGTTATCTCGCCTGCACTTAGTGCTACCAATGCGGCGAGTGCCAAGACAGATCGCTTCATACCCGTCCTCCTCTCAGAACTCTGTAGAGGTAAATGGTTATGCCATTGCGTTTGTTCCCGACGCCGAGAAGATCGAAGCGCCCGCATGCAGATAGGCGAGCATCACCGCGGGGCTTCTGTCCCGCGCTCACGGCGTCGGTGAAGGTCTCAAACCTGCCGCTTCAACCCGGCGGGTTTTTCTTTTGATTTGGCAGGCTCGGTAATCTGCAGACTCTCTCTCACCGGCCGCTGGTTTCGGGGTGCGACCGAAGGGAATCGGCCGGGAAAAACGAGCGGCCCGCCACCGTTCGCATCGTCTTTGAAGGTCCAGCGGGATGATACTTATAACAACTCGGGGTTTCGGTGATTTGACGTCCCTCAATGAATAGTTTCCCGAAGCCATGCGGATGGCGATGGGCGCAACTGTGTCCCGAATGAGGATGGAGCTGATTTTCCGCGGGTGTTGGAATCTGGTCACACCACGCGGGCAGCACAGCACCGCAGGGGAAACACGCGGGCGTCCGATGCGCTGGGTGCCGATCGAGCGGCACCACGGCCCCGGGCATCGAGCGCGGAGCTTCCCAAACTCGGGAAACGGCGTCCGACCGCGTTCACCCTTATGTCGTCTATCGGGCAGACAGCGCTACCTTCGGATGCATAAATCTCGCGATATGCAACGCTCGATTCCTAGGTTCGTTTTGGAGACCATTGCAATGGCAGCGATGGTCGTTCTCTTGCTGTATGTCCTAGTTGGATCCCCAACCTAGGGCAGCAATCACCTTCGCGCTTGGCCCGGCCAGAGGGAAGCGGTGCCAATGGCAACTAAGAAAATCAAAAATAGGATCGACACAGCGTCCATGACACTTCCCCGCTGCTCTACGCACCGTGTCTGCAGGTCGCTCAGGACGTCAACTCGTGCGATAGGCGTTCGGAGCGTGAGCCGCAAAGATCGCCAAGCTAACCAACGCAAGAATAGCTGCTGAAGCCTCGATCATAGTTCAGCCTGCTGATGGCCCATTGAGGCGAGGCAACGGCTGCATGAATGCGTCCAGATCCGATCGAAAAAAACTGCATGTTAGGCATCCCCCGTTTGCTGGGAACAGGATGCCGGTCCCTTTGTTTCGGGATGATTTGGTCGGTCAGGAAAACGGTTTCGTGCCCGGGAGGGACAACGTCAAGTCAACCATATCAAAAGCTTACCCAAAATTTGGGGAATTCACCCGGCATTGAACTTCAAGGCATTTCTGCAGCCCGCCCCAAACAAAAGTTCAAGCCTCTGAAGCACTCCGTCTATGTCGGCCGACAGCTTCTCGGGCGCTATGAACGCATCGGAAAGAGTGAGTACGCGGCGTTCGATGCTAATGATCGACTGCTTGGCTGCTATAACAAGCCCGCCTATGCGCAGAACGCCTTCAATCGCCTGGCGGCGGCCGGGGGCATGCAATGAGCTGGCAGGCAACAGCATGGGCAGTCAATCAGAAGACCGGAAATCCTAGCCGAAAGCTTCTCCTGCTCGTCCTAGCGAACTATGCCGACGCAGACGGCGTTTGTTGGCCCTCGCAGGGCCTTCTAGCCGAGCAAACGGGTATGTCACTGGACACCGTCCAGCGGCAAACGAAACAACTGATAGCCTGCGGTTATCTCTCAGTCAGCCGACCTCCTAAACGGCGCGGTCAGTGGCAAACCTTCATCTATTATCTCCAAATGCCTATTGAGAGCACCCCACCGCAAAATGCGGCCCGGTCGTCCAGCGATGTGCGTGATCAGAGTACCGCCATACGATCAGAATTTGACTCTCAAAACGACCCCAACCTGTCTCCGCCCCTCGCACGCCTGCCGAGGGCAGATGATCACTCTGCGGTCCGGCCGGGCGCACCCCAGCCCGACGCCGGGCCGCAGCGCCATGCCGCATCAAGCCCGAAACCAGGCCGCACAGCTATGCGACTTATCCTTCAAAAGAAAATTCAATAGAACCTCTAGGAGAACCATCACATCAACAGCCACGCGCACAAAAGACGCCAGGCGCTGTTGCTCGACGGGCAGCCTGGCAAATGAACCAAGCGGTCGAAGTTGTCCAAGATCGCATAGCCAGGAGATTGGGTTATGAAGGTTGGTCGATCTTAGTCGAACTGGGCGAAGCAGAGCTCGGACGGTTGACTAGGCTGGAGCAGTACGGGCGGCTCGATGAGCAGACCTTGCAGAAGGCGGTCTCCCAGCACATCGCATCGCGTGGGCACCCCGTGGCGCGCTAAGGCTGCATGCATACGCTGTGCCGGATTGCGGCCAGCGACGATTTCCGCATCAAGCTAAGCCGCGATAGTGACGTCCGCATGGTCGAGTTCTGCGGCGATCACGATCGATCAAGAAGATATCAGACTGCAGACGCCGGTAGCAGTTGACCGTTAACGTTTGTTTTGCCAACGGCCGGGGGGTGCAAAAGGTCTAGAATCTTAGGGCTCGGACCGGCGCCCTAGCACTGCATGTTTTGCCGCGAAATTTTAGGATTTATTTTTTTGCCCCTCACCGAAGCTGCGACACGGCACGCTCCTAAACGCACCAAGAGCTCCGGTCGTAAGAACGCGGCGTTTCTCCTCGCCCTCCCCTGGGGGCGTCAAAAGTCTAAAGGCACCCAACTGTGGACCGGTCTCCCTCATTCATACGCAAAAAGCTGGAATTAAATACAGAAAGCCACAGGTCAGCCGACTGACACAGAGAGCTTTTGGGGAGGCGCGGAGCGCTGATGCTGGGGGGTGGGGGTGGGGTCAAATCCTCCGGGCTGCCTAGCCTGAGGACCGGCTCCACTATCATTCAGGGATTTTTTTCTGCTGCCCTAGATGTTTTAGTGAGAGCCGTGCGAGCGCTCGCTGTGAGCCGAAGAAAAGCGGCCGCTGTTTCAAATACTTGGCGGAGCGAAAATCAATCAGTGTCTCATCGCGGCGGCTTTAGCAGGCAATTGGGAGCATTTATTTTCTGCTGCGTCAGAACTGGCTGGCGGGTGCGCGTGAAAATTGTCGCGAAATTAGCTAGGGGGTGGTCAGGTGCTGCCACGTGGTTTAGCCGCCGAGCCGGAACAGTGCAGCGAGATCATACCCTCCGCGAAAACCGATTGATCGCGTTCATCGCCTGAATGCGAGGCTCAACGTCTCTCAGGTAAATAGTGGTTCTCAAGAACTCGGTTTCGGCTGCTTCGTTTGCTTCATCGACATCGATGTACCAAGACCTCGGCCGGCCGTCAGCGCCATCGCTCCAACGATAGCCCCGCTTCTTCAACGCGTCCTTCAGTTCGAAAGGAGACTGTTCGGCCCAAATGCGCATAGTTTTTCGTCTAGCGCGTTCCAGGAGGGTAGCGAGGGCGGATCGATTTGTCTTCGACAGATCAGTAGCCAGGATTTCAACGAGGGCGCGGCAATCGTCGATCGCTCGATGTGCCTGGTGAAACAGCCCGACGCCGGCCAGCAAATACCCCAGCCGCGATCCATCAAATCCGTGTTTACGCCATTCCACCTCAGTTGCCGAACAAGCCCACGACTTTTGCTCGAACAAAGGCCAATTGCGCTCGGCAAACCTCCGGTCGAAATTTGCGTTGTGAGCAATGACAATCACGGCGTCTGAGGTGAAGGCGGCAACGGCAGTAGGATCAATCCGATGCCCGAGGACCATCTCGTCAGTGATGCCTGTGAGGTCGGTGATCTCAGCGGGTATTGGATTCTGGGGCTCATTGAACGATGAAAAGACGTCCGTAATTCTCGCAACCCTGTCATCGGGAAGGTAGGTGAATTTCACCATTGCGAGTTCAATAACTTCATCGCGCGCCGTATCGAGGCCGGTCGTTTCGACGTCTAGCATGATGCCAGTCTTGGTCGCTTGCCCTTCGCATGGGGTGAATTCAGTTCGAGGCACGAGCCTACGAAGCACCCGGTAGTCGGGAGATTTTCCCAACGCTTCAGCCATTGCGGCTAGATTGATTTCTTCTGGCGGCATAGGATCGACCATGAGATTAGATAGGGCCTTGGCGTAAAACTGAATGAATAGCTCCTTTTATTCTAGCTCGATCAAAGATCTTGTCGATCAATCGCCCGAAACGACCCTTGGACATCTCGCTAAACAGAACTCATTTCCATTGGAGACGCTACAGCGCAACACTTGGCTCGCCCAGCTGCGGGCCGGATCGCTGCGGCGAGGGCACGAAATTTGTATTTATTTTCTGCTGGCGTCAGAACCGACTATTTGTTGAGCGCGTAATTTGTCGCGAAATTCGGGAGAGGGAGGTCAGCCCCTCCTCATGCTAATAGCTGCCGTGATTAGACAGCGCGGGCGAGATCAAACCCTGCTCGAAAACCGGTTGATCGCTTTCATTGCCTGAAATGCGAGTGGCTCAGGGCCCGAAAGAGATCGGCATTGGCGTCGTCAAATTCCAGAACCCTCGCGAACCACTTAGGAGGCAGCCCCTGTGCGAGCCTGCCCCCCTCAAACCACATGCAGAGCTGCTCTTGTTCGTTACTTAGCATAACACATTCCTTCCGGCCATTGAGCCGCGAAGAGTATCCGATTCGCGCTAGAGGGACGCGCCGCGGCGGCTTCCTGTGAGTGGGTTCGTTTACGGTCGGAGGCCCTGACGATCACGATGGCGATTTTATCTCACCGACCGCTTTCTTTTCGTGGGCGTCCCAGGCGTTACTCTTGATCAGCGTCATGAGATTTTCGCGGTATCTGGTGAGCAAGTTAATGATTGAACTGTGTTGCGGGTTCGCTGCGCGATCCCAATTAAAATTGAAGCCGCTGCCAATGTCGCTGAACCTAGCAGCCGCGGCGTCTCCGAGGTTAGTTCTGATCCAAGTTTCCGTTTCTTCGGCCCAGGCTTTGTAGTCTTGAGCATATTGGTCTACCTCGGATGCTGGGGCTCCTTTGACGATGTGTCGGCCTAACAAGGCTCCGCCTTTGATGTAAAATGTCTGGAGTTGGTCTCGGATACCCTTCAGTCGGGCCTTTTCGCGCGAAGCGGCCTTTGTTTGCTCACTCTCGGCAATGCTATACCAAGCGTAGCCTAGCGACGCGATTGTCGCGACGAGCGCCAAAACGGACGCGACAGCAGTGCCGCTGAACCAAAACTGTAACGGTGGCATCGACAACCATTCCCCATCGGGAGGTTGCTATTTTATCATATGGCTCGGCGCTTCTGGAGTCCGATAACGGTCCTGGCTGTGTGAAAACGCGGTGCTGCTGGTATGATTCTCTCGTGATTCTGCGGGGGAATTGATGAGGCGCTTCGTTGAAGAGGCGGATCGAGGGCAATGGACGCTATTGCCCGAATGCCTCGATGATTTCATTGACGAGAGCAACCCTG
>Ga0070668_100004763_pt1 | contig 10066 bp, 7 predicted proteins | sample KBSS43metaG_FD_64661 | JGI IMG/M metagenome (GOLD analysis project Ga0070668, IMG submission 64661) | Switchgrass rhizosphere microbial communities from Kellogg Biological Station, Michigan, USA - KBS S4-3 metaG | ecosystem: Host-associated > Plants > Roots > Rhizosphere > Soil ... | reverse complement strand
GAGCGTCGGCAGGCGCGCCTCCTCGCCCTGGAACACGGGCTCGAACTGCGGAACGACGACGGTCAGGACGAGGCCGAGCGAGGAGAAGGTCGCGACCAGCACCGCGGCCGGGTAGGTCAGACTGCTGATCAGCTGGCGGCGGGTTGAAGCAGCTTCGGCGAGGCGCGCGGCGACCGAGGTCAGCGCCGATCCGAGCTGGCCGCCGCGCTCGGCGGCGCGCACGACGCCGATCACGTAGCGCGGGAAGCTGTCGAGTTCTTCCAGCCCGCTGGCCAGGCTGCCGCCGCCCCGAATCCGGTTGAGGACGCGGGCGAGGAGGTCGCGCTGGGCCGCACGTGGCGCCTGCTCCTGCAGCAGATCGAGCGAGCGGTCGACCGGCAAGCCCGACCGGACGAGGCTGGCGAGCTGGGTGAGGAACAGCGACTGCTCGGCGAGGCGGAGGCCGCCGCGACGGATCGGCTGGTTGAGCCGCTCGATCAGGCTCGGCGAGCCGGTGGTGATCTCGATCGGGGTCAGGCCGTCGGCGATCAGGCGGGCCGCCGCGGCGCGCTCATCGGCGGCGTCAACGACGAGCCAGTTGGAGCGCCCCTCGGCGGAGAGGACCATGCAGCGGTATTGGGTCACGACAGATCGACGACGCGCGCCACCTCGGCGAAACTGGTCCTGCCCTGCGCAACCAGCGACAGGCCGTGACCGGACAGGGTCTCGGATGGGGGCTGGTCGGTGATATAGCCGTCGGTGGCACGCGCGCGGATCGCCTCACGCAGGGGTTCGTCGACTTCCAGGATCTCGATGACCGGCAGGCGGCCGCGATAGCCGGTTCCGCCGCAGGCGGGGCAGCCAGCGGGATCGTAGACATGATCGGGCATCGCGACACCCGCAGCCTCGAAACCATCGCGCTCGGCCGGCGTGACGGCACGTTCGATCCTGCAATCAGGGCAGAGCGCGCGGATCAGGCGCTGGGCGATGGTCGCGATGACGGTCGATGCGGTCAGATAGGGCTCGACCCCGATATCGGCCAGCCGGGTGAAGGCACCGATCGCGCTGTTGGTGTGGAGGGTCGACAGTACGAGATGGCCGGTCAGCGCCGCGCGCAGCGCAATATCGGCGGTCTCGCGGTCGCGGATCTCGCCGATCATGAGGATGTCGGGATCCTGGCGGAGGAAGGCGCGCAGGGTCGCCGCATAGCTGAGCTCGATCTCGGGACGCACCTGGACCTGATTGACGCCCTCCAGCAGCACCTCGACCGGGTCCTCGACGGTCAGGATCTTCACTTCGGGCCGGCGCAGACGGTTGATCGCGGCGTAGAGGGTGGTGGTCTTGCCGCTGCCGGTGGGGCCGGTCAGCAGGATGATGCCATGCGGCCGGTCGAGCGCGCGGTGGAGCTTCGCCAGCGCTGTCGCGGGCAGGCCGAGTTGCGCAAGATCGAGCGGCACTTCGGCGCGGCCGAGCAGGCGCAGCACGATGCTCTCGCCCCAGGCGGTCGGCGAGGTTGAGACACGCACGTCCACATCGCGGCCGCGCACCGTCAGCCGCAGCCGGCCGTCCTGCGGCAGGCGGGTCTCGGCGATGTCGAGGCCGGCCATGACCTTGATGCGCGAGGCAACCGGCGCGGCCAGCGCATCGGCGAGGCGGTCGATCTCGATCAGCCGGCCGTCGATGCGGTAGCGAACCGCGACGTAGCGGGCCATCGGCTCGATGTGGACGTCCGAAGCGCGCCGGTTGGCGGCAGTCGCCAGCAGACGCTGGACGAGGCGGATCACCGGGGCCTCGGATTCACCCTCGAGCATGCGCGCGACATCTTCGGCGGAGGCCGAGTGGAAGTCGCTCGACAGATCGTCCGGGTTGTCCGACCCGGCTTGGGTGGCGAGCAAGGCTTCCTCAATGTCACCGAAGGTCGCGACCTTCGGTGACACTTTGGTGCCGCCCGCGAATTCAAGGGCAGCAATCGTAACTTCGTCCTCCGGGTCGGCCATTGCCAAGGTCAGGATTCCCTCGACGGAGCCGAGTGGCAGCACCGCATTGCGGGCAAGGAAGCGCGGGTTTATGCCGCCGAGAGCCGGTTGCGCGTCAGTCAGCGCGCCGCGGGGAAGCAGCTCAAGCCCGTGCAACTCGGCAAGCGAAGACGCGATATCGAGTTCCGTCACCAGACCTAGCCTTGCGAGGGTCACGGGCAGCCGGCTGTGCGAGGTGCGCCTAACCTCATTCGCGCGAGCCAGGTCCAGAATGGTGACTAATTTCCGCTCGATCAAAAGCTCAGGGAAAGCTGTCACGTCGCCTGCACCCCGCACGGTACACACCGGGAGTCTCCAGATTGGTCGAATGTTATCGAGGCCTCTCGTCCAGTTTCCTTGCGAGAGCGCGCCTCAACGTCGACTTTGGTGACCCATCTAATGCTTTGCTGACGTTGCCTGCCCTTCTATCGTCATGCAACCCGCAAATGTTCGCACATGCAACTGGCGCGCACGCCTTCGTCTGTGTATGTTGAACCGGTGCGCGGGGATACGGCTGAGTAATCATCATGGCCTTCGTTCGCGTAGACCGTCTGGCGGAAGAACTTCACCAGACGTCTTCCCCGTCAATGATCGCCGACGCGCGGCCGTCCTTTACGCGAGCACCGACGCGCTCCAAAGTAAAGGCTGCGGCGACCACGGTCGTTGCGCATATGCTCGGAGCAACTCTCCTTCTGAACCTGTCGTTTGAAAAGTCAAAACCCGCTTCGGCACGGCCGGAGACGAAAGTATTCAACCTGTCGAACGCCGCCGATAACGCGGCGGCACTAGCGAAACCGGTGCCCCGCTCGCACAGCTATGCTCCCGCAAATGTCCTTGATACTAGCGCAACTAATTCTCCCGAATGGTCAGTCCGTAAAATCGCGGTTCCGCCCACGACGTCGGCCGAACCAGCCAAAGCAAGCGAGACTTCTGCTTCACCTCCGGCTAGCGCGGCTAACGAATGGTATGACCCTTATGCGGGAGCCGTAGCGCGGCGGCGCAATCTGCAACCTCTCCGGCCCACCCGTCAGGAAATCAGTTCCGATCGCCTCTCCGCTATAAAAAGACGATTACAGGATGCTCTCCCCGGCCATACCGGCTTGATCGAGATTAGGCTATCGGTTTCGCCGAGCGGGTGGATCAAAAGCGCCCTTTTGTTACGCGGAAACGGAGCCGAAACGGATGGAAAAGCTGTTGAAGCGGCTCTGATCGGTTTTCGCATTTTCGAAGCCACGCGCTCACGGGAAACCCACTTACGGATCCGGCTGAGCCTCTAACCTAACCCAAGCGGACGAAGGCTGAACCGCCTCACCCGCGGCTAAGATTTAGATTGCCGCCTCAGCCAGAGCCACAATTTGTGCCTAAGATTACGCCATAATGGATCGAAAAAACCAGGCAACTTTAAAGTAAATCAAAAACCGGCCAATCGCTGCCCGTTGACCCTCTGGCGGCGTCATGCTGCACTCGTTGCAACTGAACGCACAATTAATGGAGTCGGCATGCCTCAGCGAAAGAATCCAGAGCGTGCGGCCCGCCCGCGGGAACGCATGCTCGTTACCTTGGGCGTCGCTGGGGTGGTTATAGCAGGTTCCGGAGGAGGGATAGCCTGGGCCGACAACGTCGGCTACGCCTATGATCTCCGTGGTCGCCTTATCCAAGTCACCTATCTGCAAGGTGGCGATACGAATACCGGCGGTGACGTATACACCTCAAGCTACAACTACGACAATTCAGATAACCGCAAAACCGTGACGGTTGCGGGGTCCGCATTTCCCAATCAGCCATACTCGGTCGATCCCGGAAATGGTTCCGAATCGCTGACGCAAGGCGCGGACGACGACGCGGTCCTTGATCTCAGTGGAAACACTGGCGATTGACGCGACGCGTCCGAGCGTCCCGCCTTCTTCGAAATAAGCTCTCGCTCACCAGCCTGCGTTCAGCCTGATACGGCCGAATGCTCCGTCTTCATGCGCGTCCCGCGGACAGCGGTGTAGCCAAATCAGGGGGATAAAATGAAAATTCGTACCGCTTTGTACTTGAGTGCTGCGGTGATCGTTGCAACCGGCGCCAATCGCGCGCTTGCCGACCCCATGCATTTCAAGGACACGTCGCCACCGGTTCGGCCCATCTCGGATGACAACGATGTCGATATTATCAATGGCACGATCACCTCTACGCCGGTGGAGTTGACAATCGGCGATCCGAAGTATGGTGGTCTATCCTTCTCGCGCACCTTCTTCGATGATGGCTATCGCGATAGCATAAACGGCGAGCTCAAGCTTCTGGCTACATCTGCCGCTGTCAGCCTCGGAGGTAGGACAGAGACTTTCACGTCTTCAACTTCCGGTGGTGTCACAACGTTCACGCCCAACGAGTTGACCGGTTCAACCCTGACCGCTTCGACGGCGCCGGGCTCCAGCGAAGTGTACTATGTGACGTCGGATGGCACGACGTACACGTTCGACAAGTCAGCCCCCGCGTATCTGTACCTCGATCCGGGGACGCCGGGCGGCCTGTTGACATCTATCGTGAAGCCGGACGGCACGCGCATATCGATGGCATATGGCGAGACGGTTTACCACGATGCGAGCCACGGCACGGACTATATCGGGTACAGAGTTAACAGCGTAACGTCCAGTGATGGCTACAAGATAGAACTTACGTATTATTCAAACTCCCTGACGGCGGCCGATTACACCTCGTTCCATAAAGTCTCGGGAGTCGTTCTTAAAAATCTAGCTAATACCGCTTCCACGAGGACTCTTTTAATTACAGAAGGCTCCGGCTCCATCACAATGGTCGAGGATCCTTCAGATCTCAATCTCACCACGCAGGTTTCCTTTGGCGGCAAGCTCACTGCCATCAAAGAACCTGGCAGTTCCTCGAATGACCTCACAGTAAACTACTACTCGTCCGGCGCGTTCGCCGGCAAGATCTCGTCTACGACTTCGAACGGGGTGGTGACGGAATACGCGTATAGCGATACCGGCGGGAAGCGGACAACGACGATCAGCCACAGCGGCGTTACCGTAAGAACCGTCGTCAGCGACATCGCAGCACACCGTATCGAGTCCGACCAAGTTTGGACGAGCGCCACCGAGAGCAATACCACTGCATACATGTATTATACTGAAAACGACGCTTCGACGGGCAAGGCAAAGGGGCGTTTGCAGTCGATCACCTTTCCGGAGGGGAATAAGATCACGTATCAGTATGATGATCGGGGGAATGTGAAGAAAGTCATACGTGACGCTAAACCGGGCTCCGGTCTAGCTGCTTACGAAAGCTCGACCACATTTGTTGGCGGAAGCAATGTGATCACACGAAACCTCCCGGTCACTACGACCGATGAGCGAGGTAAGGTGACGAACTATGCTTACTACGCCCCCTCCGGTTACATTGAGAAGATCAAGATTACCAAGCCAGCTCCTACTTCGGGAGCCAACCGGCCCCAGACGCTGCAGTTCTTTACGTCGAAGCAAGCGTACTACGATACTTTAAGCGATAGTTCGCTGCACTCATCCGGCCAAAACACCTATCGTCTGACTGCGGTAGGCACTTGCCCTTCAGCGTCCGCCAGCACCCCAACCGACACTTCGGATCTGAATTGCTCCGGGCCCGATCAAGTAGTGACCCGCTGGGACTATGGCAGCGCAACCGCCGCCAACAATCTGCTTCCGCTCGCGATAACTACCGGTACCGCGAACAGCACTGGAACTGGCGCACTGCAAGCAACCACGACGCTGGTGTACAGCGCTCTCGGTGACGTCAAAAGCTCAGATGGCCCATTAGACAATTCGTCACAGCCGGATATCACCTACTACCGCTATGATCATGCTCGTCGGCGGACTGGCGTTATCGAGCCTGATCCGGACGGGGCCGGTAGTGGCCAGTTATCGCGAGCAACGCACACCTATTACGAGTCAAATGGCACAATCGATAAGATTGAGATCGGGACCGACTCGAATCCAAGTTCTAACGTTTGGGACGGGTTCACCATGGTCAATCGAGTAAATTATGTTTACAACTCCGATCATGAGAGAACGCGGGAGGAGTTATACTCAGACGGCGTAACGCAGAAGATTACTCAGTTTTATTATGACAGCTGGGGTAGGCCGAACTGCTCGGCTGTCCGCATGACAGCGTCCGAGTGGAGCTCGCTCCCGACGAGCTGTGTTCAGGGTACGGCAGGCGCAGACCGGATCACCAAATGGAGCTATTTCTACGACGGTCGCGTCAATAGCGTGGTCACTCTCGATGCAGCGAACGCATCCCTGCCGCTGTGGAGCAGGGCATACTATGGCAACGGAACTGTCTCGATTTTCAAGGATGGGACCAACAACCGAACAATATACAATTATGACGGTTTTGATCGGCTTGTCAGAACACGTTTCCCGGTAGACGACTTCGACAATGCGGCCGACCTGGGCACTAACACCGCCTCATCAATACAAGATGAGACGTTCACATACAACATTGACGCCACCAACAATCACATTTCGTTCAAAGGGCGGGACGATAAGGTCAACCTTTTCTATTACGACAATCTGGGCCGACTTCGTGAGCAGGATCGGCCGGATAGCGAAGATACCGTGGACTACACATACGACAATATGTCCCGTCCGACGGGTATCACCTCTCCATCTACCTGGCGGAATATTTCGTTCACCTATGACGCGCTGAGTCGCAAACGCACTCAGACTGCCTTCGTCAGGCCCGAGGATACAACCGCCAAGACGCTGACGTCGGACTACGATCTGGCAGGCAGAAGGACCAAGCTGGATTACGGGGGATCCGACGGCTTCTTCGTCACTTACGCCTACGATCGTGCCAGCCGCATGACCGCCATTTCGGAAGGTGGCACCGCCAACGTCATCACCTTTACCTACGACCAGCTGGGCAGAAAGCGCGAGATCAAGCACTACCCCAACAACGGTTCGTCCGGGACCTCGACCTACACGTGGAATACTATCGGCACTCTGGCGGGGCTTGATATCGTCGTGGGAAATGCCGCTTACAATCTCGATGCCAATTTTGCCTACAATAAGGATCTCCAGGTGAGCCTGATGACCCGTGGGCCCTTCGGCCACCCTTACAAGTGGCAGAACGACGGCAACATCGCGCGCTCCTACCTGCGGAGCGGGAAGAGCCGGTACACGTCGACGACAACGACCACCTCTGGCGCACACGGACTGACGTTCGAGTACAGCTTGCGAGGTGACCTGACGAAGGAGACGGTGACCGGTGAGGCGAAGCCACTCAGCGTTTACAGCTACTCCTCCGAAGGTTTTTTGACCGGCGTTTCACGGGGACCCGGCGGGAGCACGGATCCGAGTCCGGTAGCATCGCTTCTGTATGACAATCTGAATCGTTTGCGCTATATCAAGGAAAATTCGGCCGAAACTCGGTTCCGATACGACGAGGGCGCGTTGGTGGAGGAGTACGACGTGAGCGGAACGCTGCTGCGGCGCTACGTCCACGGCCCCGACACGGACCAGCCGTTGGTGGTCTACACGGGCACCGGGTACGGCACGCGTACCCATCTCTACGCGGACGAACGCGGTTCGATCGTCTTACTGCATTCTGTCGATGGGTCTGGAAACACGACGGCGACATCCGTCAACACGTACGACGAATACGGTATCCCGGGTGATTCGAACTCGGGACGTTTCCAGTACACGGGCCAGACATGGCTGGCGGGCGTGAGCATGTACAACTACAAGGCTCGGATCTACTCGCCGACGCTCGGCAGGTTTTTGCAAACCGATCCCATCGGCCTCAAAGGCGGCGTAAACTTCTACGCTTACACCGGGAACGATCCAATCAACGGGTCTGATCCGACGGGGCTGGTAGTCGCCGATCCTGCCGAGATAATCGTAACGGCCAAGAAGGCTATCGACGGAACCGCGGCGCCATCCTTCAATATCCCGAGTTTCACTCAAAGCTTGGTGGGGAGTCTTGCTGGAAATGCGCAAGGCGGTGATGGCGGGGGCAGCGGGGTTCAGGAAATCGTTGTAACCGCACCAAAAAAGCGCCAGAAAAAGGTGAAGAAGGAGCAGAAGGCTCCTGGTGTGCGGGCAGAGGGAATCAATTTTACAGGCATTCTAGGGCTTGGTGTAACCTTCTCCCTTGGAAAGGTTACAGAATTTGAAACCGGAAAGTCGTCATGGTTTTTCACGGCGGGTGTTGGTGTAGGATTAGACGCGGGCATCACAGGTTTCGCCACGTATTATACTGACATGAATTCGTTCTCAGGTTATGCGGATAATGTAAGTGGCTCAGTTGTTGCAAGCCGCATAGGCTTCGGTGGAACCGCTTCGTACAATGCTCAAGGCAGGTTAGTAGGTGGCTCGCTGGCAGGAGCGGGGGAAGGCCTGCCGAGTCTTGGGCTGCGCGCCGGGGCTAGTGCGACAGCAACTGACACTACTCTTTTTGGCGGCTCGGGAAATTAGCAGCATTGAGGGCACACTTATGAAGCTTGATAATCGAATTCAAGGTGATGACATTGGAAGCAATGCGTCCTCATCTTATTGGAAGATTCAGCCGACTTGGGCAAAATGGATAATAATCCTGTTCGGCGTTCCGGCCTGGATAATACTCGGGTTTTGTATTTTTATGGGTCGTCTTGATCAGACGGTCATTACGGCCTGCGTTTCGGTGATCGTCGGTGTAGCCGCTCTTCAGGCTGTTTTTGTTGCGCGAGCGTATTGGAATCACGAAATATGAGTCAGCTACTATCGGTCGTTTCTGGTAGCCGTCTAAAAAGAGAAGCGCGGCATGATATTGGGTCGCGGAGTAGATTAGGCGTCGTGGACAAAGGGTAGCCAGAGGAATGCTGATGCGAGGCTGACGAAGCCGAGATAGGATTCTCTGGTTTTGTCATATCGCGTGGCGACGCGCCGCCAATTCTTGAGTTTGCTGAACAGGCGCTCGACGAGGTTGCGCCAGCGGTATTTTGCGCCATCGTGCGGGATGTGTATCCGGCGGTTGCTCTTGGCGGGGATAACCGCCTCGACTGTCGGCGAGCAACGCTTCGATGCGGTCGTCGAGCATTCGGAATAGAGGGCCAAAGCCTTGCACGTCGTGCGCTTGGCCCGGCGTCAAGACGAAGCCGAGGGGGCGGCCATGTCCATCGCAACGGGCATGGAGCTTGGTGCCGAAGCCGCCGCGCGAGCGGCCAAGCCCCTGGGTCTCTTGATCCCCTTTTTTAGCCCGACGGCGCAATGATGCGCCCGGACTACCGTGCTATCGATCATGTCGGCGCTGGTATCGCGCGCCACCATCTCTGCCAGTGTTTCCAGCAGAGCGTCGAATACCCCGGTTTCGACCCAGCGCCGATAACGCCGGAACACGCTGTTCCATTTGCCATACGCGTCGGGAAGCAGGCGCCACTGCGCACCGGTGCGCGCCATCCACATCATGCCCTCGAAATAGCGCCGATTATCTCCGGCCGGACGACATCCGCGTCCATGCTCAGGCGGCAGGAGTGGTCCGATCAGCGCCCACTCTTCGTTCGATACTCCGATCCGCTCGCCCAAAGCCGCCTCCAAAAGACAGCCTTGAATCAACCCCGGAGTCTCAGGTCAAGCTTTGTCCACGACGCCTAGCACTACTTTGGCAGAAATGCGATTTTTGGGATTCCCAAGGTGGGGAATCGCTGATTCATAGGGAGCCAGCTTTTCTGGAGGCTGGTGACCTGCTGCCCGTTTCCTGGACCGCTTTGAGCTGGAAAATTCCAGTTATGAAGGAGGGCCATGGAAGCGGAGCGAGCAATGAAGAGGTCGAAGTTTTCGGAGGCGCAGATCGCCTTTGTGCTGAAGCAGGCCGAGGACGGCACGAGCGTTGGCGAGGTGTGCCGCAAAACCGGGATCAGCGAAGCGACGTTCTACGCCTGGCGCAAGAAGTATGCCGGGCTGATGCCGTCGGAGATGCGCCGGCTGCGCCAACTCGAGGGTAAGCGTCCAGTGAGGGTGTCGCGTTAGGCCGGTTGGTAGTTCCAGGGCAGGAGTTCGGCGACGCGGCGGGCGGGATGGTCGGCGATGCGGCTGATGGTGTTGGTCAGCCAAGCCTCC
>Ga0070668_100004758_pt1 | contig 10071 bp, 10 predicted proteins | sample KBSS43metaG_FD_64661 | JGI IMG/M metagenome (GOLD analysis project Ga0070668, IMG submission 64661) | Switchgrass rhizosphere microbial communities from Kellogg Biological Station, Michigan, USA - KBS S4-3 metaG | ecosystem: Host-associated > Plants > Roots > Rhizosphere > Soil ... | reverse complement strand
GGCCGCAGGGAAGCGATGCCGCGCTCGGCCAGGATGGAAGTAGCCGAGCATCCCCCTACATAAAGCACAGCTGCCAAGGCCAACAGCCAAGCCAGGATCTTCACGTCTGCGCCTCCGCATCCAGCTCCATGGCAGCGTCGCGTATCTCATGGAATGGCAGCATGGTCTCGAAGCCGAATTCGTGTTCCATGCTGATGCGGACCAGGCCGCCAATGGCGAACCAGCTGGTATTGGCGTGCACATCGATGCCATGCCAACCGCCCCCCGCCAGCAGATCCAGCGTCTGCGCCCGGGGCATCTTTGTCCTCTCCTCCCGCAGCAGCGCGCGGCGGTGCCGTTTCATCAGCAGGCGCAGCTGCTTCACCGTGGTGATGTTGAAGGCGGTGAGCTCCGGCAGCAGCTCGGCGATGTCCGCGTCGGTCCAGTAATCGTGGCGACGGTGATACATCGACAGCACCACCTTGCGGATGGTGGCCACGGTGAGTGGGGCCAGATCGGCACGGGCGCGGGCATTGGGGCGTTTCATCCGGTGTCCTCCGGGGAGCCTGGGCATGGTGGCATGGCGGGGGTGCGCCAACCAAGGTTGGCAACTACCGAAGCACAGACCAGAGCGGCGCAGTCGTCATTACAAGGCGACATAAGTGTTTGTGACGTACTTGGCACATCCGCACATCGACCGCGTGAAGAGGTAGGGGGTTGTTCGTTGTGTCGCGTTTGGCTCGTTGCGATGGGGCAGATCCGCCCCGCCGTCCTGCCATGCCGATTCACAACAGAAGGATTCGTGTATGAAGCGACACACGCAACGCTCCGCGCCACCGCGCTCTGCGCGCCTGGCCTTGGCCACTGCCCTGGTGCTGGGCAGCCTGGCCGTTACCGCCCATGCGCAACAGGCCGATCCACTGGCGGGCCGCCAGTGGCACCTGCTCAATACCGGCCAAGCGGTGCTGGGCGATACCCTGCCGGTGGCCGGCAACGATCTGAACGTGGATGGCCTGTACCGCAACGGCATCCGCGGCCAAGGCGTCATCATCGGTATCGTCGATGACGGCCTGCAGATCGCGCATCCGGATCTGGCTGCCAACGTGGCGGCAGTGGCAGGCAAGAACTTCGCCAACGGCAGCAACAACCCTTCGCCGTCCGACCCCAACAGCGACAACCACGGCACGATGGTCGGCGGCATCGCCGGTGCGGTCGGTGCCAATGGCGTGGGCGTGCGCGGCGTTGCGCCCGCGGCCACGCTGAAGGGTTTCAACGTGCTGGCCTCGGATGCTGCGGGCAACCAGCTGAGCAATATCGAGTACTCGTGGTGGGATGGCGCCGAGTCGGCCGATGTGCAGGTGTTCAACAACAGCTGGGGCGCCGGTCCCAGCAATCCGAACCTACCGTTCGCCTTCAGCCAGAACGACGTGGCATCCAATGAGCAGGCCCTCTCCGGCACGCGCGGCGGCCGCGGCGGCATCTACGTGAAGGCGGCGGGCAACAACTTCGACAACGCTGCGATCAACCAGTTCCAGGACGTGTGCACCGCCGATACCAAAAACCGCAGGACGGGCTGCGTGCCGGCCGGCCGCGATCCACGCAACAACCTGTTCAACGTGATCACCGTGGCGGCAGTACGCGCCGACGGCGTGCGTTCGTCGTACTCGTCCACCGGTTCGGCGCTGTGGGTGTCCGGCTTTGGTGGCGAGAACGGCTGGCAGCGACAGTACGTGCCGAACCAGTTGGCGGTTCGCTACGATCCGGCCATCCTCACCACCGACGTGACCGGCTGCGCGCAGGGCAGCAACACCAACGCCCAGCGTTACAACGCGCTGGACAGCAACCTGTCAGCCCTCGACAGCACCTGCAACTACACCGGCAGGATGAACGGTACCTCGGCAGCGACGCCGATGGTGTCGGGCGTGGCAGCGCTGGTGCTGGAAACCAATCCGAACCTGTCCTACCGCGATGTGAAATACATCCTGGCCACTACCGCCACGCGCAATCATCCCAACCAGCCGGCGGTTACGCTGGCCGATGGGCGCGTGCTGGTGCCGGGCTGGACGGTGAACGCCGCCAATCGTGCCTACAGCAACTGGTACGGCTTCGGCGTGGTCAATGCGGCGCGTGCCGTACAGGTGGCGGAGAACTTCCAGTCGCTGGGGCCGCTGGTGGACACCGGCTGGCGCACCACCACGCGCACCGTTGCCATTGGCAACACCACCAACGCCGCCGCGCGCCTGACCTTCCAGGTGGCCAATGGTGCACGCAACATCGAATCGGTGCAGCTGGGATTCCGGGTGAACCACAGCAACACCCGCCAGCTGCAGTTCGTTCTGATTTCGCCCAGTGGCACGCGCAGCGTGGTGCAGCCGGCCTTCACCGCAATCGGCTCCGGCACGGGCGGCGTGCAGCGCAACTTCACCAACTGGGATCTGTTGTCCAGCAATGCCTTCCTGGATGAGGCGGCGACGGGCACCTGGACCCTGGAAGTGACCGACATGGGGCAGGCCGCGAACGCAGCGTCGCGCGGCAACCTCGAATTCTTCAAGATCCGCGTTCTGGGGCACTGATGATGAAGACGACCATTCTGTTGAGCACTCTCGCCCTGGCGGCGATGACGACCACCGCTTCGGCGCAGAGCTCGGGCCAGACCCCGCCTGCAAAGACCCTGTCCACCGTGGATGCGCAGGCGCTGAAGGCCACCGCGACCGGCCGTTCGTTTGATGTGGGCGGCACCCGTTTCCAGCTTTCGCCCTCGACCAGCGTGAAGGCGACCGGCGGCGGGCAGTTCACGATCACGCCGTCAGCGGCGCCGGCCGCAACCACCAGTTCGCGCAGCAAACGCTCGCTGGATGGTGGCAGCGCAGGCGCTGCGGATGCGGGCGCCGGCAAGTTCGCGGCGGCGGTTTCCAACGACGGCGCGCCGGTGGTGGCTACCTCGCGAGTGAAGGTGTTCTTTACCGATGCCGCCTCGGCGCAGCGTGCGGCCACTGCCACCGGCGGCACCGTGGTGAAGGTGTCGAAGGCCTCGGGACGGGCGATCGTGGAGTACCCGTCGGTGAATGCAGCACTGGATGCAACCACCAGACTGCTGTCGACCGCGGGCATCCGCGCGGCCGAGCCGGACGTGGTGCAGTGGGAAGAGAAGAAGTGATCTAGGGCGTTGCGTGGTGCCCCCGGCCGGTTGGCTCTCCTGGCCGGCCGGGGGATTGGCGAGCGGGAGGGCGTGCCGACCAACGGTCGGCACCCACCACAATCCAATGGCATGCACCAGATTCCCAATGTCGGCACCCGCCAGAATCAGGATGTCGGCACCCACCAGATTCATTCATCGCGTGTCGACCAAGGTCGACACCTGCCAGGGCGATGCGTCGTTCAGCGGGCGGCGACGCTCGCGCTGTGCGGCAGCTTGCACGCCGCCAATGCTTCACTGCCCGCGGCCGGGTGTTCCGGCTCCAGCAGCAACCGCTGCACGTCCGAGAACAGCTGCTCCACCGGCATGCCGTAGGGCGCGAACAGGCGCAGGCGGCCCTGGCGGTCGAACACGTAGCCGCCGGCGATGTGGCTCATCGTGTAGGTGTCCGGCAGCTGTCCGGGCTCTTTCTCGTAGAACGCCTTGAAGTCACTGGCCATCGCCGAGAGCTGTGCCTCGTCACCGACCAGTGCCATCGCCTTCGGGTCGAACGCGTGCACATAGGTGTGCGCGACTTCGGGGGTATCGCGCGCCGGATCGACGCTCACAAACACCACCTGCAGCTGGTCGGCATCCTTGCCCATCAGGTGCTTGACCTGGCTCAGTTCGACCATCGTGGCCGGGCACACGTCCGGGCAGCTGGTGAAGCCGAAGAACAGGTAGGTCACCTGCCCTTGCAGGTCCTTCGGGCCACGCAGGGTGCCGGCGCTGTCAGGCATGGTCCAGTGCTGGCCCAGTTCCTCGCAGGCGATGTCCTTGGAATAGAAATCCATGCGCGACTGCGCGCTGCAGCCGGCCAGCAGGCCGAGTGCGAGGCCTGCGGCAAACAGCGGCAGGCGCAGGGAACGAACAACGGAAGCAACACGCATCACGGGTACCACCAACACGAGGTGGGCGCGGTCTCGGTCAGGCCTGCCCTGGGGGGAGAGAGGGCTGAGGTGCCAGGGCGATCGCGCACTCCTTGCCGATCGCCCCGGCCACGGTCAGTTGATCATCATGTGGTAGTGCATGCTCCAGATGATCCAGATCGACAATGCGACCACGATGAACAGGATCACCAGGGTGAACACGAAGCTGGCGAGGTTCCAGCCACCTTCGGATTTGCGGTCCATGTGCAGGAAGTACACCAGCTGCACCAGGATCTGCGCGACCGCGAAGCCGACCAGCAGGAACAGGGTGACCGGCCGCGACAGCACCGGGTTCATCACCAGCGCGAACGGCACCACCGTCAGCAACGCGCACAGCACGAGGCCGATCAGGTAGGACTTGGTGGAACCGTGCGCATTGCCGGCGCGCGAGGTTTCGACGTGGGCCATGTCAGAAGGCTCCGATCAGGTAGACGAAGGTGAAGACGCAGATCCACACCAGGTCCAGGAAGTGCCAGAACAGGCTCAGGCAGGAAACACGGGTGATGTTGGTCGGGGTGAGGCCGCGGCGATACACCTGGTGCATCACCACCGCCATCCAGATCAGGCCGCTGGCCACGTGCAGGCCGTGGGTGGCAACCAGGGCGAAGAACGCCGACAGGTAGGCACTGGTGCTGGGACCGGCACCTTCATGGATGAGGTGCGAGAACTCGTACAGCTCCATGCCGATGAACGAGGCTCCGAGCACGAAGGTCACGCCCAGCCAGCGCAGCACCGCCGCCTTGTCCAGGCGGTGCATGGCCAGCACGGCCTGGCCATAGGTGATGCTGGACACCAGCAGGATGAAGGTCTCGGCCATCACGAACGGCAGCGAGAACAGCTCCTTGCCGGTCGGGCCGCCGGCGTAGGCGGTGCTGAGCACCGCGTACGAGGCGAACAGCGAGCCGAACAGCACCAGGTCGGACATGAGGTACACCCACATGCCGAACACCTTCATGCCGCCCTGTTCGTGGGCGTGGTCGTGCGCGTGGTGGTCGTCGTGGACCAGCACATCGCTGTCCAGTTGCGGACGGGTCAACAGGTTCATGCGCCTGCCTCCTGCAGCTTGGCGTGGTTGGCCGCTTCGGTACGCGCCACCTCTTCGGAGCTGACGTAGTAATCCACGTCCTCGTTGTAGGAGCGCGCGATCAGGGTGACGATCATCGCGATGAAGCTGGCACCGGCCATCCACCAGATGTGCCACACCAGGGCGAAGCACAGCACCAGGATCCAGACGTTGAGGATCAGCGGCACACCGGTGTTCTTCGGCATGTGGATCGGCGCGTACTTCTTCGGCGGCGGCGGCAGGCCACGCTTCTTCGCTTCGTGGAAGGCGTCCAGCTCATCGGCCTTGGGCACCACGGCGAAGTTGTAGAACGGCGGCGGCGACGGCGTGGCCCATTCCAGCGTGCGTGCATTCCACGGGTCGCCGGTGAGGTCGAGGTTGCGCTTGCGGTCGCGCACGCTGACGTAGATCTGCACCAGCATCAGGATGATGCCCGCAAACACGAACAGCGCACCGATGAAGGCGGCGATCAGGTACGGCGTCCACGCCGGGTTGTCGTACTGGTTCATGCGCCGGGTCATGCCCATGAAGCCCAGCATGTACAGCGGCATGAAGGCCAGGTAGAAGCCGATCACCCAGCAGGCGAAGGACCACTTGCCCAGGCGCTCGTTGAGGGTGAAGCCGAACACCTTCGGGAACCAGTAGACGAAGCCGGCCAGGTAGCCGAACAGCGCACCGCCGATGATGGTGTTGTGGAAGTGCGCGACCAGGAACAGGCTGTTGTGCAGCAGGAAGTCCGCGCCCGGGATGGCCAGCAGCACGCCGGTCATGCCACCGATGGTGAAGGTGACCAGGAAGGCGATGGTCCACAGCATCGGCACGCTGAACTCCACGCGGCCGCCGTACATGGTGAACAGCCAGGTGAAGATCTTCACGCCGGTGGGGATGGCGATGATCATCGTCATGATGCCGAAGAAGGCATTGACGCTGGCACCGGAGCCCATGGTGAAGAAGTGGTGCAGCCAGACGATGAAGGACAGGATGCCGATCGCCAGGGTGGCACCGACCATCGACTTGTAGCCGAACAGCTTCTTGCGCGAGAAGGTGGCGGTCACTTCAGAGAAGATGCCGAACGCCGGCAGCACCAGGATGTACACCTCCGGGTGGCCCCAGGCCCACACCAGGTTCACGTACATCATCGGGTTGCCACCCAACGTGTTGGTGTAGAAGTTGAAGTCCAGGTAGCGGTCCAGGGTGAGCGCACCCAGGGCTACGGTCAGGATCGGGAAGGCGGCGATGATGATCACGCTGGTGACCAGCACGGTCCAGGTGAACACCGGCATCTTCATCAACGTCATGCCCGGCGCACGCATGCGCAGGATGGTGATAAACAGGTTGACGCCGGTCAGCAACGTACCGATGCCGGAGGCCTGCAACGCCCAGATGTAGTAGTCGACACCGACCCCCGGACTGAACTCGATGCCCGACAGCGGCGGATAGGCGACCCAGCCGGTCATCGCGAATTCGCCAACACCCAGCGAGATCATCATCAGCGCAGCGCCGACCACGAAGATCCAGAAGCTGAAGGCGTTGAGGAACGGGAACGCCATGTCGCGCGCACCGATCTGCAGCGGCACGATGATGTTCATCAGGCCGACCACGAATGGCGTGGCCACGAAGAAGATCATGATCACGCCGTGCGCGGTGAAGATCTGGTCGTAGTGTTCCGGTGGCAGGAAGCCATCGCTGCCCGGCCCGGCCGCCGCCAGCTGTGCGCGCATCATCAGTGCATCGGCGAAGCCGCGCACCAGCATGACCAGCGCGACGACCACGTACATGATGCCGATCTTCTTGTGGTCCACCGTGGTGAACCAGTCGCGCCAGAGCACGCCCCACAGCTTGAAATAGCTCACCGCGCCGAGCAGCGCGAGGCCGCCCAGCACCATGGCCGCCAACGTGACCACGACGATCGGCTCGTGCAGCGGCACGGCCTCCCACGTCAATTTACCCAACATGTTCGTTACTCCTGGGAAACCTGGGCACCGCCGGCAGCGCCCGCCGGGGTTGCAGCAGCGGTGTTCTCACCGACGCCGATGAACTGGTCGATGACCTTCTTGAACAGCAACGGTTCGACGCTGGAGAAGTGCTGCACCGGCGCGTTCTTCGATGGTGCGGCCAGCGCCTTGAACTGCTCGAAGCTGAGCGAATCCGGTGCGCTGCGCACGTCGGCCACCCAACGATCGAAGTCTTCGTTGCTGCTGGCGGTGGCGATGAACTTCATGTTCGAGAAGCCATGGCCGCTGTAGTTGCCGGACATGCCACGGAACTGGCCGGGCTCGTTGGCGATCAGGTGCAGCTGCGTGCGCATGCCGGCCATCGCGTAGATCTGTCCACCCAGCTGCGGGATGAAGAAGGTGTTCATCGTCGAGTTGGAGGTGATGTTGAACGCCAGCGCGCGGTTGGCCGGGAAGTTGAGCTGATTGACGGTGGCGATGCCCAGGTCCGGGTACACGAACACCCACTTCCAGTCGGTGGCGATCACGTCCACGTGCAGCGGTTCGCCGGCCACGTCCAGCGGCTTGTACGGATCGAGCTCGTGGGTGGACTTCCACACGATCACCGCCAGCACCGCGATGATCAGCAACGGCACGCCCCAGACCACCACTTCCACCTTGGTGGAGTGCGACCAGTCCGGCGTGTACTTCGCCTTGGTATTGCCGGCGCGGAAGCGCCAGGCGAACACGAAGGTCAGCACGATGGCCGGCACGACGACGATCAGCATCAGGCCGATGCAGATCAGGATCAGGTCGCGCTGTGCGATCCCGACCATGCCCTTCGAATCCAGCAGCACCCAATCGCAGCCCGTCAGGGCGATGCAGGCCAGGGCGACCAGCGCCAGGCGGATGCGGTTCCAGCAGATATTCATTGGTGGTCAACCCTGTTGAAGATGCGCGCTTGACCGGCTCGCCTGCGCGCAGCGCCCGGGCGTGGAGCGGCTACACTGTGGGTACGAGGTCGCCTACAAACAGGCGAACCACTCCAATCAAGCCCATACAAGATACAGCATTGTATGGACTTGTGCATCTGCACGTATGGAAAAATCCGACCGATGACGCCTCCTGCTGCCGGCCGCCGCCTGAAACACCCCAACCGGACCTGGGTCCGCCCGTTCCGTGAGGGCGCAGGACCGCTGTACCTGCAGATCGCCCAGCAGGTGCGCGAGGCGGTGGACGATGGCGTGCTGCGGCCGGGCGATCGCCTGCCGCCGCAGCGCGACCTGGCCCAGCAGGTGGGGGTGGATCTGACCACGGTCACCCGCGCCTTCGCCGAACTGCGCCAAGCCGGCCTGCTGGACGCGCAGGGCGCGGGCGGCACCTTCATTGCGATGTCCGCCGGCAACCGCAGCACCTCGGTCGACCTGAGCATGAACATCCCCCCGCTGCTCGGCAGCGCGCCGTTCGCACAGGGCATGGAGGCCGGTTTCCAGCATCTGGGCCAGCAGCTGGGCCAGGGCGAGCTGATGAGCTACCACGTCGGTGCCGGCAGCCGCGACGACCGCGCTGCGGCCGTGCAATGGCTGGCGCCGGTGCTCGGCCCGGTGGGCGCCGACCGGGTGGTGATCTGCCCTGGCGCGCAGACTGCGCTGTGCGCACTGATCCTGGCCCGCACCCAGCCGGGCGAACTGATCGCCGCCGAGCAACTGACCTATCCGGGCCTGCTGGCCGCTGCGCGCGTGCTGCAGCGGGGCGTGGTGTCGGTGGCGATGGACGCCGAGGGCATGCTGCCCGATGCCCTGGACGAAGCCTGCCAGCTGCGCCGGCCGCGCCTGCTGTACCTGGTGCCGACCATCCAGAACCCGACCACGGCGACGATGTCGGCGCAGCGCCGGCAGGCCCTGCTGGCGGTGGCACGGCGGCACGAACTGACCGTGGTCGAGGACGATCCCTACTGGCTGCTGGCCGGCGATGCCGCCCCGCCGCTGGCCGCGCTGGCAGACGGTGGCTGCCCGGTCTACTACATCTCCACCCTGTCCAAGTGCCTGGCCCCCGGCCTGCGCACGGCCTACCTGGTGGTACCGGGCGGCGAGCCGATGGAACCGGTGCTGGACGCTCTGCGTGCGATCGCGCTGATGCCCACCCAGTCGATGGTGGCCGTGGCCTCGCACTGGATCCGCACCGGCCAGGCGCAGGCGATGGTGCAACGCTTCCAGCAGGAACTGCGCGAGCGCCAGGCCATTGCTGCCCGCTACCTGCCCGCCCGCCGCCAAGCCCACCCGGCCGGCCTGCATGTGTGGCTGCCGTTGCCGCCGCGGTTGGACCAGTACCGGCTGATCCAGGCGGCACAGGAACAGGGCCTTGGCATTGCCAGCTCCGACGCCTTCAGCGTGGAAGAACCGCCACCGGGCAACGCCATCCGCCTGTCGCTGGGCGGTGCGGTGGACCAGGAGGCACTGGCCGGTGCGCTGGCCAAGCTGAACGAGATCCTGTCCGAGGCGCCCGACGCGCGGCATTCGGCGATCGTCTGAGCCATCCCGTGGGCCATACCCATACAAGATGATATCTTGTATGTAATGTATGGACGGAGGATGTGCCGCAGATGGCCGCCGACAAACTGAAGTTCCACCTGGTGATGGCCGGCTGCGGCGGGTTCGTCGTGCTGATGCTGGCCGCCCTGGCCTGGGTCTGCCTGCAACCGCAGACCGTGGATGTGCAGGCCGCCGAGCGCCACGCCATTGAACAGTGCCTGCAACGCAGCGAGGACGCGGCGCGCAGCGAGATCCAGCGCCGCGCCCAGGCCGACTCCTGCCGCGAGATGCGCAAGCAGTACGTGCACAAGTTCGGCGCGGACGGCTCCTGATGGGCGCAGCTGCGCCGCGCCCACGCCGTTCGATGCTGCCGGTGATGATCGCCCTCGCCTGCCTGTTCATGGCCGGCGTGGCGGCGGCACTGTGGCAGTACTTCGGCTATGGCGAGCAGTCCACGTTT
>Ga0070668_100004742_pt1 | contig 10088 bp, 5 predicted proteins | sample KBSS43metaG_FD_64661 | JGI IMG/M metagenome (GOLD analysis project Ga0070668, IMG submission 64661) | Switchgrass rhizosphere microbial communities from Kellogg Biological Station, Michigan, USA - KBS S4-3 metaG | ecosystem: Host-associated > Plants > Roots > Rhizosphere > Soil ... | reverse complement strand
CCGACGGCCGACCTGTCCGGCGTGACGAACGTCGCGATCCTGGTCAACGATCACCGCTCGCCGGCCGGTACGCCCACGACCTTCTCGGCCACTGTGAAGTGCCCGGGCGACTCGTACGCGTTCGCCGGCGGCGGCTACTTCGTGAACCAGGCCGGTTCGCTGAGCGACACCGCCACGTCGTTCCTGACCAACGCGCCGACCCCGGACGGGCACGGCTGGACCTTCTCCGCCACCGCCCTGCGCGGGAAGGACAAACTCAACGTACGGGCTCGCTGCATGCCGCTGGCCGCCGCGCCCTACATCGCGGAGTCCGAGTTCCGGATCCCCAACGGACAGGTGTCGGCCGGCGGGTACGCCGTCTGCCCGTTCCCGCTGGTGCCCCTGTCGGGCGGCGTCCAGATCCCCAGTGGCGGCGGCGCGACGGTCTGGACCGAACCGGTCGACGCCGCCAACCCGAACCCGCGCCGGTGGTACGGCTTGGGCGGGGGCAACCCGAACGCCACGGTCCGCGTTTGGGCCGTCTGCTTCTGACTCTCGCCCACCGCACCAACCGGGCCTCGCCCACCGCACCAACCGGGCCTCGCCCACCGGTCACTCGCCTCATGATGGGGCGAGTGACCGGCGGGCGATCAGGCCGGGACCCTGGCCAGCGTCCAGGACCAGGTGTAGGTGCCCGGGCCGATCAGGTACGGCGGGAGGGTGTCCGGCCCGCAGGAGGCGGTGCCCAGGCCGCGGTGCACGCCGTCGACGTGCACGACGCATCCGGCGCGGGGCACGAGCTCGTTGTGGTGCCGCGCCGCGTCCAGGTCCCCCGCCCGGAAGCGGGTGACGCTGACCTGCCGCCGGTCGTCGTCCAGGTGCACGGTCAGGTCGCCGGCCGGGCCGGTCAGCGAGAACCGCCGCACGCCGAACCGGCCGCCGCTCTCCTGCGGCCGCACGTACGGCGTGAACAGCGCGTCCACCGGCGCGGAATACCGGTCGACGCGGGCGCCGGACCGCCGGTCCGGGTAGCACTCCCACGGGCCGAGCCCGAACCAGTCGAGCAGGTCGAGCCCGGCGACGGTCTCGAAGACGATCCCGACCCGGGGCAGGTCGGCGTGGTTCACGGTGACCGTCTCGGAGAAATGCAAGGCTCCGTCGTACGCGGTGATCTCCTGCCGATGCGTCGCGATGTCGCCGTACCCGGCCCGTACCACTGCGGTCGCGCCGACGCGCCGCACGTCCACCACCCGCCGGGTCAGTCCGGGCAGCGCCGCCCAGCCGGCTGCCGTGTGGTCGCGGTCGTTGTCGGTCGGCGCCCGCCACAGGCTCAGCACCGGCGCCCGGGTCAGCAGCGGATGCACCAGCAGCCCGTCGTCGTCGAGCGGCACCGGCGAACCCGAGCCCGTCAGGCCCGCCCGGGAGGTCAGCGGGCGCATCTCGGCACGCAGCCGCACCTGCGGCACGCAAACCTCGGTCCCGGCGGGGGCCCACAGCTCGTCGCGGGCGGTGACCACGCGTAGCGTCAACCAGAGCTCACCGGGTGCGCCGCCGGTCAGTTCCGGGATCTCCGGCAGGGGCGCCGAACCGCCCGGCGGGACGTCGGGCAACGCGACTGCCACCGGCGACGAGCCGGTCACCCAGAACTCGGCGGCCAGCCAGGACAGGTCCCGGAAGTGCTGCCGATTGTGGACGGTGACGACCCCGTCGGCGTACGTGAGGCGGACCGGCGCGGCCAGCTCGCGGTGCTCGAACATGGCCGGCTTCGGCGTACGGTCCGGGAAGACCAGCCCGTCCGCGCAGAAGTTCCCGTCGTTCGGCTCGTCGCCGAAATCGCCGCCGTACGCCCAGCGCCAGCCCGGCGCCGCCACCCCGTCCCGCCAGCCGGGCGCGCCGGCCGCCGGGTCGGTGCGCTGCAGCAGCCCGTGGTCCCAGAACTCCCAGATGAACCCGCCCTGCAGCCCCGGCGTGCTCTCGATCGCCGCCCAGTGCTCGGCCAGCGTCCCGTTGCTGTTGCCCATCGCGTGCGAGTACTCGCACATGATCAGCGGCAGGGTCTGCTTGCCGGAGCGGGCGTGCGCCACGATCTGGTCGAGCGACGGGTACATCGGGCAGAGGATGTCGCTGGCGGTCTGCGGCCGATCCCAGTCGTCCTTGATCGCGCCCTCGTACTGGACCGGCCGGGTGGGGTCGTAGCGCCGGACCCAGCCGGCCGCCGCGTCGTGGTTGGCGCCGTAGTCGCTCTCGTTGCCCAGCGACCAGATGATCACGCTGGGGTGGTTCACGTCCCGGCGCACCATGCGCGAGACCCGCTCGACGAACTGTCCGGTGTAGAGCGGATCGTCGGCCAGTTCATGCCCGTACGCGTGGCACTCGATGTTCGCTTCGTCGATCACGTAGAGCCCGAGTTCGTCGGCGAGGGCGAGCAGCCGCGGATCGTTCGGGTAGTGCGAGGTGCGCACCGCGTTGAACCCGAACCGCTTCGCCGTGACCAGGTCGGCGCGCAGGTCCTCGGCCGTCAGCACCCGCCCGGTGACCGGGTGGAAGTCGTGCCGGTTGACCCCGCGGAAGAACACCCGCACCCCGTTGACCAGCAGGTCCCGCCCGACGATCTCGACCCGCCGGAACCCGATCCGCAGCGTCGTCTCCTCGGCGACGTCGCCGTCCGGCCGATGCAGGCGAACAACCAGGTCATAGAGGTACGGGGTCTCCGCCGTCCACGGGCGCACGTCCGGCACGGTCCCGATGAGCCGGGTGTGCCCCGCGTAGACGGAAATCCGCTCGTGCTCGACCCGGTCGGCCCACCACGCCTCGTCGACCGCGAGCGGCACGTCACCGACGCGGGCGGCCACCGACCAGCCCGCCGGCAGCGTGCCGGCCCCGTTCGCGACGTGCACGTCGACCGCCAGTTCGCCGCTCAGGTCGGCGTGCACCCGGACGTCGGCCAGGTGCAGCGGATCGGTCGCGTACAGGAAGACGGACCGGGTGAGGCCGGCGTGCCACCAGTGGTCCTGGTCCTCCAGATAGCTCGCGTCCGACCACTTCACCACGGTGAGGCGCACCGTCGCCGACCGGCCGGCGGTGAGCAGAGCGGTCAGGTCGAACTCGCTCGCCAGGTGCGAGTCCTTGGCCGCGCCGACCGGCACGCCGTCCACCTCGACCAGCAGCACGCTCTCGGCCGCGCCCACGTGCAGCACGATCCGCCTGCCGCGCCACCCGGCCGGCACCGTGACCTCGCGCTCGTAGACCCCGGTCGGGTTGGCCGCCGGCAGGTGCGGGGGCGGCTCGGGCCAGGGCATCCGCACGTTGGTGTACCAGGGATGGTCGCCGACGTCCTGCATCGTCCAGCAGCCCGGCACCGTGATCTCGCCCCACCGCTCGCCGACCGCGGCCGAGGGGTGGTCGAGCAGCTGGAACCGCCAGACACCGTCGAGATCGAGCCGCTCCGGATGCTCCAGCGCGTGCATCGGGAGCCGGCCCCAGCCGGAGACCTCCGGTTGCTGCCAAACCGGCACGCTCATGCTCGCCGGAGCCGCAACGTGACGACCTGAAATGGCTTTACCTCCAACGGGATGGAGCCGTCCGGCTCGAGCACCGGGTCATCGCCCGTCAGCGGACGCTCGAGCAGGTCGACCACCTCGGCCCTGGCGACGGGGAACGAGGTGCGGATCAGGGCCCGAGCGCGCCCGCCGAGCGCCTCGTAGACCCGAAGTATCACATCGCCGGACCGGTCGTCGGCCAGCTTGACCGCCTCCAGCACGACGCCGGTGGTCTCGACCAGCGGCGCCGCCGTCCCGGGCGCGCCGCCCGCGACGACCGTCAACGGCAGGTTCAGCGCGTAACCCTCGGCGATCGCGTCGGCGACGGTCGCGCCCGGCAGGATCGCGTACGTCATCCGGTGGGTGCCCTGGTCGGCCTGCGGGTCCGGGCAGCGCGGCGCGCGCAGGAGGCTGAGCCGCAGCACGGTCGCGCCCTCGTCGTCCCGGGTCACGTCGTGGCCGTAGGTGGCGTCGTTGATCAGTGCCACGCCGTACCCGTGCTCCCCCGCGTGCACCCACCGGTGCCCGTACACCTCGAAGCGGGCCGCCTCCCAGCTGGTGTTGGTGTGCGTGGGGCGGCGGACGTGCCCGTACTGGATCTCCGCCGCGGTGTGGGAGGCGTGCACGTCGAGCGGGAACCCGGCCTTGAGCATCTTCTCGGTCTCGTGCCAGTCGACCTCGGTCTCGATGTCGATCCGCTTGCTGCCGGCCCGCACCCGTACGGTCTGGGTGATCCGGGACGCACCGAAGGCCCGCTCGACCCGGATCGCGCCGGTCAGCGGGCCGGCCTCGACGAGCGTGACCGACTCGGCCTCGGTGAGGTCGGTGTACTGGCGCCGGTAGTGCCGGTCGACGTCCCAGGCGTCCCACTCGTTGGGCAGGTCGGCGTGCAGGCGCAGCAGGTTGCCCCGCTGCCCGGCGGCCAGGACCTCCCGCCCGGCGACCAGATCGGTGATCGAGGTGATCAGCCCGTCGTCGTCGAGCGTGACCCGGATCAGGCCGTTGTCCAGGGTGCGCGGCTCCGCGCGTACCGGAGAAGGGCTTTCCGAGACCGCGACCACGGGTCCCAGGTAGCTCGGCCCCGCCTCGACGAGCTGACCGTCGATCACCTCGGTCCGCGGCAGTGGGCTCGCGTTGAGCACCCACGGCGAGTCGCCGGTGCCCGCGACCGCCGCGGTGGCCTCCTCGACGATCTCGCCCAGCTCCGCCAGGACCCGCTCATAGGTGGCCTCGGCCTCGCGGTGCACCCAGGCGATCGAGCTGCCCGGCAGGATGTCGTGGAACTGGTGCAGCAGCACGGTCTTCCACAGCCGGTCGAGCCGCTCGTACGGATAGGCACGCCCGGCCCGGACCGCCGCGATCGTCGCCGCGAGCTCCGCCGTCCGCAGCATGTGCTCGCTGCGCCGGTTGCCGGCCTTGGTGCGGGCCTGCGACGTGAAGGTGCCCCGGTGCAGTTCGAGGTAGAGCTCGCCGGACCAGACCGGCGCCTGCGGGTACTCGGCGCGGGCCGCCTCGAAGAACTCGTCCGGCTTCTCGATGACCACCTTCGGCGAGCCTTCGAGGTCGCGCAGCCGCCGGGCCTTCTCCAGCATCTCGCGGGTAGGGCCGCCGCCGCCGTCGCCGAAGCCGAACGGCAGCAGCGACCGGGTGCCGCCGCCCTTGTCCTGGTAGTTGCTGACGGCGTGGTGCAGCTCGTGCCCGCTCATGTCGCCGTTGTAGGTGTCGGCCGGCGGGAAGTGCGTGAAGATCCGGCTGCCGTCGATGCCCTCCCACCAGAACGTGTGGTGCGGGAACTTGTTGGTCTGGTTCCAGGAGATCTTCTGGGTGAGGAACCAGTCCATCCCGGCCAGCCGGGCCAGCTGCGGGTACGCGGCGGTGTAGCCGAACGAGTCGGGCAGCCACACGCCGCGGCAGTCGACGCCGAACTCGTCGAGGAAGAACCGTTTGCCGTGCACCAGCTGCCGGGCGAGGGCCTCGCCGCCGGGCAGGTTGCCGTCGGCCTCCACCCACATGCCGCCGACCGGCTCCCACTGGCCGGCCTTCACGGCGGCCTGGATGCGCTGGAACACCTCCGGCGAGTGCTCCTTGACCCACGCGTACTGCTGCGCCTGCGAGCAGGCGAAGATGAACTCCGGATAGTCGGCGGCAAGCGCGGTGACGTTGGCGAAGGTGCGGGCCGTCTTGCGGACCGTCTCGCGCAGCGGCCACAGCCAGGCGCTGTCGATGTGCGCGTGGCCGACGGCGCTGATCGTGTGCGCGCTGGCGTGCGCCGGCCGGGCCAGCACCCCGGCCAGCGCGGCCCGGCCGGCCGCCGCGGTGCCGGAGATGTCGTCGAGGCTGAGCGCGTCCAGCGACCGCTCGAAGGCCCGCAGGATCTCGTGCCGGCGCGGATCGGTGACGGCCAGCTCGAGCATCAGCTCGCGCAACACGTCAAAGTCGTGCATGAGGTGCCAGACCTCTTCGTCGAGCACCGCGAGCTCGGCCCGGGCCATCGTGTAGAGCGGCTCGTCCCCGGCCGTCGCCAGGTCGCCCAGCGGGGTCGGCACGAAGCCGTTGTGCAGGATGTCGGGGTTGGACGCGGCCTCGACGAGCAGCTCCACCGGGCCCGGCCCGTCGAGCGTGATGTGCTGGTTGCGCGGGTTGATCCCCTTGATCGGGCGGCCGGCCGCGTCGTGCACGAGGCCCTCGGCCTGGCCGCCCGGCCAGTCGCTGATCCAGCCCAGGTCGAAGACCGCCTCCACCCGCCGGCCGGCCCAGCTCGCCGGCACCTGGCCGGTGGCGCGGAACCAGCTCGTGCCCCAGGGCCGGCCCCACCGCTCGCCCACCCGGAAGGGGACGAACGAGGCGGCCAGGGCCTCGGCCACCGGCACCGGCTCGCCGGGCACGTGCCAGACGGTCAGCTCGAGCGGCGCCCGGTCGGCGTGCACGGCCGGCCGGATGCGCTGGGTCAGCACCCGGTCGAGGCGGCGCTCGACCAGCACGCGGTCATCATGCATGTCTCGGTGGTCCCCTTCAGGCCCGGAGGTAACCCAGCTCGGGGAGCTGGGCCTGGTAGTTGTCGAGCAGCCGCTTGGCGACCGCGACGGAGTCGACGAGCGGGTGGCCGGCCATGGCGCGCAGCGCCGCACCGCGCGACCCGGTGCGGGCCGCCTCGATGACCGCCCGCTCGACCGCCTTGACCGCGGTGACCAGCCCGACGGCGTGCTCGGGCAGCGGCGAGGTCTCGTACGGGTGGGCGCCGGCCGCGTCGACCCGGCAGGGCACCTCGATCACGGCGAGCGGGTCGAGCTCGGGCAGCGTCTCCCGGTTGCGCACGTTGAGGATCAGGTCGGCGCGCTCGTTGCGGGCGATGGCCCGCATCAGCGCGAGCGCGACCTGCTCGTAGCCGCCGGCCTCCAGGTCGCTCGCGTCCCGCTCCCCCGCCCCGGCGGCGGCGCGGTTCTCCGCCATGTAGGTCATCTCACGCTCGTGCCGGGTGGTCTGCCAGGCCGCGTACGCATCGACGCCATTGTGCTGCAGGCTCGCGTAGAACCGGCCCTGCTGCTCAAGCAGGAAGGCGCCCCGGGTCTGCGCCGCGGCCCGCTCCGCCGCCACCGCCTCCCGGTTGAAGTAGTAGTAGTGCAGGTAGGGGTTCGGCACGGCGCCCAGCGTGCGGATCCACTCCACCCCGAACAGCCGCCCCTCCTCGAAGGAGCTCAGCAGGGCCGGGTCGGCGAGCAGGCCGGGCAGGATGTCCATGCCGTCCACCTCGACGCCGCGCAGCCAGCCGAGGTGGTTGAGGCCGACGTAGTCGAGCCGGGCGCCGGCCGGGTCGGTGCCGAGCGCGTGCAGCACCCGGCGGCCCAGGCCGACCGGCTCGTCGCAGATGCCGATCACCCGTTCGCCGAGGTGGTGCGCCATCGCCTCGGTGACCATGCCGGCCGGGTTGGTGAAGTTGATGACCCAGGCCTGCGGCGCGACCTCGGCGGTGCGGCGGGCGACCTCGATGGCGACCGGGACGGTCCGCAGCCCGTACGCGATCCCGCCGGCGCCCACCGTCTCCTGCCCCAGCACGCCCTCGTCGAGCGCGACCCGCTCGTCGATCGCCCGGCCGGCCAGCCCGTGCACCCGCACCGCGAAGAACACGAAGTCGGCGCCGGTCAGCGCCTCGGTGAGGTCGGTGGTCGTGGTGACCTCGGGCGCGGCCGGGTCGTCGCCGGCCTGCTCGCTCAGCACCCGGCCGATGGCGGCCAGGCGCGACGGGTCGAGGTCGTGGAGCGTCACGTGGGTGATCCGGCCCTCCTCCCGGTCGGCCAGCAGCGCCCGGTAGATCAACGGTACGCGGAAACCGCCGCCGCCAAGGATCGTCAGCCTCATCGGAGCGCCCTTCTCATACCTCATGCACCGTGACGCCCGCCTCGCGGAGCGCCGTCTTGGTCCGGTCGTCGGCGGTCGCGTTGGTGACGACGGTGTCCAGCTCTTGCGGGCCGCAGACCCGGGACATGCCGGTGCCGGGGAACTTCCCGACGTCGGCGACCAGCACGACGTGGTCGCTGGCCGCGATCATCGCCCGCTTCACCGGCACCTCGACCACGGTGGTGTCCATGACCTGGCCGTCCGGCCGTACCCCGCTGGTGCCCAGGAACAGCCGGTCGGCGTGCACCTGGCGCAGGTTGTCCTCGGTGAGGAAGCCGATCAGCGAGCGGTACTCGCGGCGCAGCACCCCGCCGAGCAGCACGAGCTGGACGGTCTCCTCCTCCTGCAGCTCCTCGACGACCGCGAGGCTGCTGGTGATCACGGTGAGCGAGCGGCCGCGCAGCTGCCGGGCGACCCGGTGCGCGGTGGTGCCGATGTCCAGCAGCACGGTCTCGCCGTCCTTGATCAGCTCGGCGCAGCGCCGCGCGATCGCGTCCTTCTCGTCGGCGCGGACGGCGGCCACGTCGGCGAACGGCTCGTCCCGGTCCTCGACCGAGGCGGCCCCGCCGTAGACCCGCTTGAGCAGGCCCTCCTCGTCCAGCATGACGAGGTCACGCCGGACCGTCGCGATGCTGACTCCGAGCGAATCGGCCAGCCCGCTGATCGTCGCCGATCCCTCCGAGCGCACGGCGCGGAGGATCAGTTCGTGTCGTCGCCCGGGAAGCATGGGCCGACCCTACCTTTCAAACTCGCTCATCGCCATGACGAATTTTGAACGACTTCGCCGCCCAAGCTTGCCAAGCTCGCTCATCCCGTGCACGATTCTGGCGGGATTAGCGTCACAGTCGCTCACCAGCGGTCGAGAGGAGGCCCGGGCGTGGTAGATGTCTTCGTTTCCGGACTGATGTTCTTCGACCTGGTTCTCACCGGCCTCGACCACGGGCCGGTGCCCGGCACCGAGGTCTGGACCAAGGACAGCGGCACCGGGCCGGGCGGCATCGCCAACTTCGCGGTCGCCCTGTCCCGCCTCGGCCTGAGCACCTCGCTCAGCGCGGCCTTCGGCGACGACGCCTTCGGCCGGCTCTGCTGGGAGACGCTCGAGCGGGACGAAGGCGTCGACCTGTCCCGCTCACGGCGGCTCCCCGGCTGGCCCACCCCGGTCACCGTCTCGCTCGCCTACGACGGCGACCGCGCGCTGGTGACCCATGGCGAGCCCGTCCCGGTCACCGCCGACGAGCTGATCGGCACCCCGCCGGAGAGCCGCGCCGCGATCGTCCACCTCGGACTCGAGCCGGCCGCCTGGATCCCGCAGGCGCACCGCGCGGGCACGCTGGTCTTCGCCGAGGTCGGCTGGGATCCCTCGCAGCAGTGGTCGGGCACGATGCTCGACCAGCTGGCCCATTGCCACGCCTTCCTGCCCAACGCCGAAGAGGCGATGGCATACACCCGGACGTCGACGCCCCGCGCCGCGGTCGCCAAGCTCGCCGATCTCGTCCCGCTCGCCGTGGTCACCTGCGGCCGCGACGGCGCGATCGCGATCGACAGCGGCACCGGCGAGGAGGCGTGGGCGCCGGCGCTCGAGGTCGACGCCGTCGACACCACCGGCGCCGGCGACATTTTCGGGGCGAGCCTGGTCGCCGGCACCCTCGCCGGCTGGCCGCTCACCGACCGGCTCTACTTCGCCAACCTCTGCGCCGGCCTGTCGGTGCAGAAGGTCGGCGGAGCGCCGGCGGCACCTGGCTGGCCCGGCATCGCGCGGTGGTGGCATGCCACCCACGATGCCCAGCTCCGTAACGACTACGCCTTTCTCGACCAGGTCATGGAATAGGAGCACACCGGTGGAACTGTCCCGTAGGAGGTTGCTGCAGGCGGGCTTGCTCGCCGCGGCCGGTGGCGTCACCGCCGCGTGCGGCGGATCGAAGGGCTCGGGCTCCGGCTCCGGCTCCGGCAGCAAGGACATCGCCCTCTGGTACTGGGCCGGCGGCCTCAGCGACAAGGTCGTCGCCGACTCCGTCACCCACTTCACCGCGCAGGGCACGATCAAGCCGTCGGTCATCGGCGGCGACTTCAAGCAGAAGCTGACGACCACGCTGGCGGCCGGCCGCTCGGTGCCCGCCATCACCGGCATCAAGGGCGAGGACATCGCGGCCCTGCTGCCCCAGGCCAAGCAGTTCG
>Ga0070668_100004741_pt1 | contig 10089 bp, 11 predicted proteins | sample KBSS43metaG_FD_64661 | JGI IMG/M metagenome (GOLD analysis project Ga0070668, IMG submission 64661) | Switchgrass rhizosphere microbial communities from Kellogg Biological Station, Michigan, USA - KBS S4-3 metaG | ecosystem: Host-associated > Plants > Roots > Rhizosphere > Soil ... | reverse complement strand
GAGGCGTCCGAGAACGCGTTCGCCGAGCGTGGTGCCGAGCTGGCCCGACGCCTCGCGGCTGAACTCGCCGGCCGTTACCGGGTGGAATACCACGACATTCGCACGGGACAGCGCGAAACGATCACTGGGTAAAGAGCGCCGCGCGGCAGATCGGTGCTCGTTCCAGCGTCGAAGTTCGGCGTACGGAATCCGTGTATCGAGTCGAATGGCACGCGCCGCACTTGATTTGGCGTGGTCACGCGCCTGGTCACAGCGTTGATCAACTCACTGCGAATCGATGGGAATCGCGTGACACGAGCGTGCCATTCTGTCCGTTTCTGCGTACATAACAGCACGTGCCGCAACTGCTTAACCGAATTGTTATGCGACCTGGTGGTCAAGGGGTCGCAGGTTCAAATCCTGTCAGCCCGACTTTGTGAAAGGCCAGCTCAGCTGGCCTTTTTCATTTCCCGCCGTGAATGCTTCCGGATCTCCACGACACGCATTTTTGCCCGAACGTGCGTACGGTTTGCCGAGTTGTCGATGATCGTGTCCATTCTTCCGGTAAGTGGGGGAGTGTGGCTGCAGGTCTTCCGGTATACGTAGCGCCTCGTGGAGACGGCGGTGACCAGGTGTTCCTTCCGTGATCCGCATGATCGCGGCTGTGCGGCCGCGACTTTGAGTATCGTGGTTGTTCGATGTCCACTCTGGATGATCGTGACACCTCGGTGACACGAACGATCGTACGGTGATCTTGGTGCGACGACAGGTGCGGGCCTTTCGTGGTGCGCCCCGCGGTTGCCGTGGTGGTCGTCTGCCGAGGGTTGCTTCCTGACGACTGAGGCCTGTCTCGGCCCTCGTGGCGACGGCTCGGATGGTGCCCCGGCAAGGTGCCGGCTCGCACTTGCGCTTGTACTCGCCATGGCTCCATGATCCGGCTCGGTAGAAGGTCACGGAAGTGGTCCGTGGTGGTCTCCGGTGGTCCCGGCGATGTTCGCCGTCGTGGCGGCTGATACCCAGGCCTTGGCAAATGTCGGCCTCGGCCCCGACCTGGGTGATGGGTGGTTCAGTCGATCGACCGGTCGTCGACTGCGGTCGACCTCTGGGGCCGACGCAGCTTGGACGCGAGCATGGCACCGCGTCGACCTGCGAATCTCACTCAATGCTGGACGTGCCACCGAGCACCCAGCCGGGGCCGACGTTCGTAAGCTCGGCCGTGAGTTGGCTGGCGAGTCGTTGGCACATTGACAACGTCGGCTACAGAGAGCGATTTACCGGTCGCCCGGGCTGCGCATCAGATCGCCGGCGCGTCGTTCAGCGACGACGACGCCGCTCGGCTCACGATCGCCAGCGCCCACGTCGCGGCGCTCATCGACGCGGCGCGGCTGGCGGACGAGAAGGCGCCGCGGACCGTGCCGGCGCGCCTCAAGCCCGTCGAGGCCCCGGTCATCGACGCGTACTTCACCACCCGCCGACCCCGGAAGCGCCGGCTACTGGCGGCCGGCGTCTTCGGCTCGGTGCTGCTCGCCGGCGTCGGCACCTTCTTCGTCCTCGCCGAGCAGAAGGGCAAGGAGCTGGTGGCCGCGGACGCCGAGTGCCGCCAGGGTGCCACCGACGACGACATCATTGCGGACACCCCAGCATTCTTCGACGACGACCAGGCCACCCGGCTCAGCCCCACCCTCGACTTCGACCAGATGAACGGCTCGGCCCGCTACGCCCGGCACGGCGGCCGGATCTGCTACTGGGGACGGGCCGAGTCCGACGACCAGGATCCGCACGCCAGCGGCGCCCGCATCCGGTGGAGCACCCCCGACGGCCGCTGGCGCAGCTGCGCCACCGCGCTGGCCAAGACTGAGCGTGGGTACGTACACACGCCCGCGGTCGCCACCACTATCGGCGGTCAGCCGATCACCGTGCAGGTCTGCCTCTGGCGCGACGAGCCGCGCCGGGAGAACTGCACCCAGGAGATCTCCAACGGCCGCTGAGCTGCTCAGGTGCCTCCAGGGAAACCGGCCGGGCCAAGGACGGTGCCGTCGCCCGCCGCGCCGTCTGAGCGGCCCGGATCGCCGCCCGCGGCACGATGGCCTCCGCCTCGCCGCCACCGACGCCCGCGGCCTGCGCGTCGCCGCCTGACCCGGGCGCCGGCCGGTCGTCCGTCCGCATCTGTCGGCCGTCGGTCCGCATCTGTCCGACGGGGACAGATCGGTCTTGATCGGCTCGTCCGGCCGCCGCCACGCTCGGGGTCATGTCGAAGCTGTTGATGCCCGGGATCTCGGTGGGCGTCCTCGGGCCGCTGCGGGCCGATCGGGACGGACGCCCCCTGGCCCTGCGTTCGGAGCGGCAGCGGACCCTGCTGGGCCTGCTCGCCCTGGGTGCCGCCGAACCGGTCAGCCGGGCCCGGCTGACCGAGGCCATGTGGGGAGCGGACGAACCGGCCAACGCCGGCAACGCGCTGCAGGTGCAGGTCAGCCGGCTGCGCGCGAAACTGCTGGCCAGTGAGCCCGGTGTTCTCGCCGCCACGCCCAGGGGCTACCGGCTGGAATTGCCCTCCGACCGGTGCGACCTGCTGGCCTTCCGGACGTTGGTGGCCGAGGCCCGGACTGCCGCGCCCGGCGACGCCTGTGACCGCTACCGGGAGGCGCTGTGCCTGTGGCGGGGCGAGACGGTCGCCGACGTCGAGCCCTTGCACGACTCGCCCGAGGCCGCGGCGCTGGCCGAGGAGCGGATCGCGGCGGTGTTCGGGCTGCGCGCCGCGGCCCACGCGATCGGCCGGTCGGCGGTCGCGGTGCCGTACCTGCTCCCGCTGGCCGCCGACCGGCCGTTGCACGGCGCGCTGCACGCCGAGCTGATGATCGCGCTGGCGGCAGCCGGGCGGCAGGCGGACGCGCTGGACGTGTTCGCGACGATCCGCCGCCGCCTGGCCGAGGAGCCCGGGCTCGATCCGGATCCGCAGCTAGGGGTGGCGCTGCGGCGGATCCTGCGCCGCCGCCCGGCTTCCGCCGCCCGGCCCTAGTGGGCCGTGTGGTTCCACCACAGGTAGTAGGAGCAAGCACCCGGGTAGTGGACCTGATCGTCGGGGTCGCCGCTCTGACAGATCCGGATCCGGTGGATCGGATAGTAGATCGGGCTCTCTCCGCCAGGGCCCGTGTAGTAGGGCTCCAAGGGCGTGGCGGTGTACGCGATGTAGGCGGAGCTGTTGGAATAAGGGAAGACCTGCAAGGTGCACCCGAATTCCGGACTTTCCGTCTGGAGGTCGATGTCCTTACGGGTCTGCTGGTTCATGGTGGTGCCGGCTGATGTGAGCGTCAGGGCGCAATCGCCGACCTTGGTCGAGACGCCCAGGTAGTAGGGGACGTCGGCCGCGAACGCCGCCGTCCCCGTGGCGGCTACTCCGGCCGCGACGACGGTGGTCACGGCCACCGCCTGGGCGAGCTTCTCCCGGATCCTCATCGTTCCTCCCGGTGGGTGATGATCGGTCCGGACGATAGAGGTAAACGCTTTCACTTCCCTTTCAGCAGCCGCAAACGAGGCCGCCCCACGCGGCGTGACGGCATCGCCCCCAACGGTGGGTGCCCGGGCCTGGCTCGTGACCCCGTGAGGTCAGCGCTGACCGATGATCTATGTGATGACTCGGCGAGGATGACCGCCTCGGGGACGTTGGACGACTGGCTGATCCACCGGCTGACCGTCGAATTCCGCGTCAATCCCGATGTCGCGCGATCCTGGGTGACCCAAGAGGAGGTCCTGCCCCTGCTGGACGGGAGGAGAAGCTGCGCGAGCAGCGGGACTCTCACTACGCCTATGCAGGGATCATGTGACGAACGTGTCGACCTCCAAGATAGTGCAGGCGCAGCTTCGGTCAGGCCGGCTGCGCCGAGTAGACAAGGAACGGCGTGTCCTGAATGCAGGTGGTGACCAGGTTCGGCCGGGTGGTACCGCGAACCCGCAGCCGTGCACCGGGGGTGAACAGGGTCTGGTCGCCGCCGACGAGCAGATACCGCGTCGTGCCGGTCACGAGTGACCAGCAGCCGCCCTCGATTCCGGCCTCGACCACGCCGGTGATCGTCTCGGCCGGGGAGAAGATGAACGCGGAGATGGACTGCGACGTCGCGGTCAAGCCGCCGTTGTCGTACGCCTTCGCCTGCAGGCTGAAGCCGCCGGGGGTGCCGCGGACCGTGTAGGTGAACTCGTACGGCGCCGCCGTGTCGGTGAACAGCAGGGCCCCGCCTCCGTAGAACTCGACCTTGGTCACCACGCCGTCGGGATCGCTGGCCGACGCCGCGATGTACAGGTCGTAACCCCACGCGATGTCGGGGTTCATCGACGGGCTGGTGAGCGTCACCGTGGGTGGCTTGTTGCCGGGCCCGGGCGACGGCGACTCGGTCACCGGCGTGCCGGTGCAGGGCACGCCATTGACGGTGAACGCGGTCGGTGCGGGAGCCGGCTGCCCAGAACTCCCGACGAACCCGACGCTGACCGTTGCGTCGGTGCCCAACGCGGAGTTCCACGGCAGGCTCGCCGCGCTGATCCGAGCGCCGGCCTGGCTCCAGGACGCCGCCCAACCCTGCTCCACCCGTTGCGTCGCCTCGGGGAAGTCGAACTGCAGCGTCCAGCCGTTCAGCGGATCCCCAAGATTGGTCACCTGAATCGACGCCTGGAAGCCGGTCGGCCACTGACTGACCACCGCATAGTCGACCTTGCAGCCCGACGCGGCCATGGCCGGGGAGGCGGGAATCACCACGCCGGCCCCGAGCACCCCGGCGACGGCAAAGGTGATCGTGCCCGCACCACTCCACCGCTTTATCGACATGCATCAATTGTACGACGCGATGCCCGCGGCATTGCGGCAAACCATGCGATCATCGGTGACGAATTATCGGGAGGACCGTCGTGACAGGCGACGACGGCGTCAGAGGGTAAGCCGGACCTGCGTGGTAGCGCGGTCCTGCCGCCCTGCGGGCGGATACGGCCGCTGGACGGGGTCCTGCAGAGCGAACTTCTCCTCCATCTGCTCCTCGGTGTACGGCCAGTCTTGACCGGTTCGCCGGTCGACCTCTGAGACGTCGAGCATGACAAGCTCCTCTCCGACAAGGATGCGCTCGGCGGAAGGGTCGGGCTATCACCACTCTCACTTCACCTCCCTTTGATTTCGATGCGTCTCAATGGGTGTTACGAGTGGATTGCTGCTCAGGTTTGTCGTCAGGAGCCGATGATCGGCAGCCAGTCCGATGTGTCGTCGCATCCGCCGAAGGTCATGTTCTCGACCATCCGTTCGAGCGCTGGGAACGGGATCCGTGCCCGATCCTCGACCGTAATGGTGATCCCGCACGACCCGGCCTCGATCAGCAGGTGACTACCGCCGCGGGGGTCCGCCTTGAGGAGCGCTTCCGGCGCGCCGTCCACGAGGGTGATCTGCCGCGCAACGCCGGCCCTCGGCGTCTGGCCCGGTTCATCATGACGATGGGCTTCGGCATCGCGGTGCAGGCCGCCAACGGCCTCAGTCCTGCGGAACTCGATGAGATCGTCGACACGGCGATGCACGGCTGGCCCATGTAGCGACCGCACCCCTTCTCGCTCGCCGGGTGAGACATTCCCTCGCGCGCGGGCCGTGACAGTGCGGCAAAGTTCGGTACCGTTCGGAACAGAATCCTAGAGGGAGCAGCTCGGTGCCTGACCCACGTAAGCCCCTTGGCGTCGGCATCGTCGGCCTGAGCGCCACCGGAGGGTGGGCGGCCGGGCTCACCTACCCGCGCTGAGCGCCGTTGACGGGATCGAGCTACGCGCGCTGGCGGCGAGCTCCGAAGCCTCGGCCCGGGCGGCGCAGCAATGCGCCGTCGCTACCCGGCCGTGCAGGATCGTCATTGTCGTTTGCCGCCTGGGTCGGTGCGAGAGGTTGGCGGGCGGTTGCGGGTACTGCGCCCGCCGACATGATCACGATACGACTGCCGGGCGGCTGGCCGGCCGCAGCTGCGAAGCCGGGCAGGATCCGGTCGATGCTTGCTGTCGATCTCGCCGGCTTCGTACGCGCGATGATCCCTGTCGACCCGATGGACGGGCCGGACAAGGAGGGGTTCAGTGCGGCGTGTCTCTGGTGCAGCGCGACGAGTCGCCCCTGCCGGTCGATCGCGGTACGCGGTTGCGGAAGGATGCCGGAATGGAGCGTTTCACCAACGACGGGTTCACCTTCGACGTCACCGACACCCCCGGCACCGGCGACGGCCAGGTGGCGGTGCTGCTGCATGGCTTTCCGGAGGACCGGCATTGCTGGGACGCGGTGACGGTGGCGCTGGCCGGAGCCGGTTACCGGGTGCTGGCGCCGGATCTGCGCGGCTATTCGGCGGGGGCGAGGCCGCGTTCCCGCCGGGCGTATACGTTGTCGCGGCTGGCGGGGGACGTGCTCGCCATGGCCGACGCGGCCGGGGTGCGGCGGTTCCACGTGGTCGGCCACGACTGGGGCGCCGCCCTCGCCTGGTACGTTGCCGGGCGCCATCGTGGCCGTACGATCTCGTTGAGCTCTTTGACGGTGCCGCACCCGGAGGCCTTCCTGCGGGCCCTGACCAGCAGTAGCCAGGCTGTCCGCTCCTGGTACATGGCCTTCTTCCAGACGCCCGGCGTGCCCGAGTGGATCCTGTCCCGCCGCGGCGGCGCCGCGATGCGGGAAAACCTGATCCGTCACGGCCTGGACGGGCCGACCGCGCGCCGCTACGCCACCCGGCACGCCGAGATGCGCGGACCGCTCAACTGGTACCGCGCCCTCCCGTTCGGCATGCGCGACCGCACCCCCGGCATCGAGGTGCCGACCCTGTACGTGTGGAGCGACCGCGACCCGTTCATCACCCGCAAGTCGGCCGAGCTGTGCGGCAGTCACGTCACCGGCCCGTACCGCTTCGAGATCATCCCCGGCGCCTCCCACTGGTTGCCCACCGAGGTGCCCGACCGCGTGTCCGGCCTGCTGCTGGATCACTTCGCGCACACCGGCCAGATCCCGTAGGGCCCGGTTTCCCACCAGCTGCCCACCGGACGCCCTACGCCGTGCGCCAGGGTGACGGCTGCATCCTTGCCTGCCGCATTCGGGTGCGCTGGATGCTGACGACGACCCACGGCCGACAGTGCTGGGCAAAGGTTCAGGTAGCCGGGAGGATGAACCCGACCAGCCGAGGAGCCGGACGATGACCAGCAAGCTCGCGGAAAGCTACGACCCACTGGGGACGCATCTCGCCAACCCGTACCCGTTCTATGCCCAGGCTCGGCGCAACGAGCCGGTCTTCCACTCGCCGCGGCTCGACGCCTGGGTCGTCACCCGTTTCCGGGATGTCGACGAGATCCTCAGGGACCCGGTCGGGTTCTCCTCGACCAACAGCCTCCGGCCGCTGCGGGACCTGTACCCGGCGACCTACGCCGTGTTGGCCGGCGGCTATCCGCCGAAGCCCGACCACATCACGTCCGACGGCGCGGCCCACCGCCGTCTGCGGATGCCCTACGCCCAGCACCTGACGACGTCCGGCCGGGTCAAGGGCATGGAACCGGCGATCCGGAAGCGGGCCGCCGACCTCGTCGACTCGTTCGCCGATGCCGGTGCCGCCGATCTGGTCGCGCGGTACACCTCGCCGCTGCCGGTCGGGTCCGCCGCCGAGCTGTTTCGTTTCGCCCCGGCCGACGTCGCGACGGCCAGATCAGGCAGCGAGTCCCTGTTCCGGCTAGGCAGCGCCGACCTGAGCGAGCAGGAGGAGGCAGACGCGGCCCGCGCCTTCGTCGCTTTCCAACATCTGCTGGCCGATCACGTACGCCGGCGGCACGCGACTGCGGCGGACGACCTCATCAGCGACGTGGTCGCCGCGCTCGGCGCCGGCGTCGGGCCGCTCACCTTCGACCAAGAGGCCGAGCTGGTCGGCACGATCAGCAGCACCTTCGGCGCCAGCCACATCACCACCACCGACACCATCGGCAACGCCCTGCGGATGTTGCTCAGCCACCCGAAACAGTGGCAGCTGCTGCGTCGGCAACCGGACCTGGTCACCAACGCGCTCGAGGAGACCCTGCGATTCGAGGCGCCGGTACCCACCATCTTCCGCCGTGCCACCCGGGCGGCCACCGTCGCCGGCGTGGACCTTCCGCAGGGTGCGGACGTCCTGCTCGTCTTCGCCTCCGCCAACCGCGACGAGGATCGCTACCCCGACGCCGACCGCTTCGAGGTGACCCGGAACCCGACCCGCCACTTCGGATTCGGCGCCGGCGTACACACCTGCGTCGGCGCGGCCCTGGCCCGCACGCAGGCGCGCATCGCCCTGCGGACGCTCGTCGAGCGCCTACCAAGCCTGCGTCTGGCGCCGGACCAGGGCATCCCGATACGAAGGTCCATCAACGTACGCGGTCCGCTTACACTCGACCTGCACTGGTGACCCCGAGGCCCGAAGGCTTCCGCGAAGAAGACCGAGACCTCTTCCACTGCCGGAGCGTCGTGCCGACCACCCCACCGTTCGCGGTGGGATAGGCCCAATTGACCACCAACAGCGGGACCGCGTCGCAAATGAGACGACGATCAAGCCTGCGCTCACCAACTACGCGACGTGACGGTTCGTGACTTGGCGGCGCCCGGATCTGAAAGTAGTGCATCCGTGGGGGTGAACGTTCCGCAATGGATGTGGTTCATCGCGATTTCGGAATGTCTGACTCCGAGGAGGTAGATGATCGGTCGTTTCGCTGTTTCTTGCCTGGTCGTACACGCGCGGCCGGACCACCGGTGCTTCGTTAGGCGCGGGTGCGCTGCTGCCGTCGGGTCGCGACGATCGCGGCGGTTGTTACGAGGACCGCGGCGAGCAGCGATGGCGGGGCGTACGGCTGGTAGAACATTCTTGCCACTTCGGCGCCGTCGATGTGGCCTGTCTGTGCCAGGCCGTAGGGGCCGTACAGAGTGTCCAGTTGGTACAGCGTGCCCAGCAAGAAGGTGGGGGTGGCCGCGATCAGCAGCCGCTGGTCGGCCGTGGCGACCCACAGGAAAGCGGCTGCCCCGCAGATCACTACGACGGCCGCAAGGATCTGCGAGGTCACGGCGACGTTGCGGAAGCCTTCCGCAAGGAGCAGGTGCAGGACGAGGATTCCGGCGGTGACCAGGACGGCGTTGGCCCGGGGCGCGGGCGGCACGTCCGCCGGACGCCGCAGCCCCACTATGATCAAAGGCGTGGCAACGACCGGTGCCCACCACTGCGGAAGGCCGTCGCCGAACAGGTGCGGCGAGATCACGGTCGGCACCACCGCCGCGGCCACCGTCAGGACGGCAGCGGTACGGGCGCGGCCCGCGGCGAGCGCCACCAACGCCGCGCCCACCATGACCTCGTAGACACCGTGATCCCGCAGGACCACCAGGGGATCCGAAAGTCCACCGGACCGCAACGCCTCGAGAACGCCTCTCAGGCCGAAGAGCGCACCCAGCGCCAGCACCGCCATGGCGCCCAGGTGGATTCCCTGCCAGAGCCGCACGGCGGTGGGCCGGGCCGCGGTGCTGCCGCCGTGCACCCGTAGGGCACCGCGGATCAGCGCGGCCGCCTGCCGGAGGGTGGGCCAGCGGCGGGCGGTCGGTTCGTCGCCCAGCAGGGTGTCGATCAGTTCGTCGGCGCGTTCGCGGCGGTACTCGGCCGGATAGGCGCGCAGCAGCGTGCGGTAGCGCTTCTCCAGAACGTCGGAACTCATGCTGGTCTGATCCTCGCGGTAGAAGGGATACGTGTGCTTCCCTGCGGGAAGCCGTCATGCTGCAGGCGGTCCATGACCACCCGGGCGGCGCGGGCGAGCCGGTCGGCTTCCTCGGCGAGCACGCGGTGCCCCTCGTCGGTGAGCCGGTAGTAGCGGCGGGCGCGACCGTTGACGATCTCTTCACCGTCGGCGGTGACGAGGCCTTCGCCGAGCAGCCGGTCGATCACCGAGTACAGCGAGCCGGCAGCGAGTTTCACCCGCTCGTCGGACAGCTCGGTCACCCGCTTGATCACGGCATAGCCGTGCAGCGGGCCACCGAGCAGGGCGGCAAGCACAAAGTACGACGGTTCCCGCAGCGCGGGACGCGAAGTTGATCGCATGGCGGCCAAATATACAAGCAACATGAGTATCTAGCCAAGG
>Ga0070668_100004738_pt1 | contig 10089 bp, 9 predicted proteins | sample KBSS43metaG_FD_64661 | JGI IMG/M metagenome (GOLD analysis project Ga0070668, IMG submission 64661) | Switchgrass rhizosphere microbial communities from Kellogg Biological Station, Michigan, USA - KBS S4-3 metaG | ecosystem: Host-associated > Plants > Roots > Rhizosphere > Soil ... | reverse complement strand
GCCCTGTTCGATGCGCGAATAGCTCGGCAATCCTCAGCGGGCGGCCGCGACAGGAGCGGAAGCCTCCCGCCAAGTCAGTTCATACTCGACCAGGAGGCCGTCATGGTCCGACAGCACCGGTCCGTTCGGGCCTCCGTCGAACAGCGCATCGACGCGGACCGGGCGGACGGTCACGCGCTCGCCATTTTCGAAGAACTGCAGGTCCTGCGTATCGACCCAGGGCTCGTCACCGTCCCAGGACATGTGCACCTTGCAGCCAGAGCCCGGTTCCATGCAGGCGCGATGGACCAGTCGCATCGGCTGGTAGCGGGTGAAGTTCTCCCAGCGATCCTGGGAGCCGCGCATGTTGAAGTCTCCGCCGAACACGATCGGATAGCGGTCGTCGTGGCTGGCGTCGATGAAGGCGGAGGCCTCGGTCGCCTGCCGCGCGTGGGCGGCAAGGTTGCGCGCCTCGGCCACGTGCGATGCCCTGCGCGAATTCATGTGCGTGTCGTAGAGATCGATCGGCACCGGCACGCCCGGCACCGCGACACGGGCGAGCATGATGCCCTTGTTGGCCAGGCAATCCAGCCCGGCGCAGGAACGCCGGCCATATGCCTGGCTGCGGGTCAGCAGCACCGGATAACGCGAGGCGATCACCAATCCGCTGCCGGTCAGGCGCACGCCGATCTCTCCCTTGCGGATCTTCGCACGGCGCGGCAGCTTCTTGGTGAACATGCGCACATGGGGGGTCGTGCGGCGCGGGCCGGGCACGATGGCCGGGTACCCGGTCGCCAGGATCGCGCGCTTCGCCGCGCCGCTGAACACCTCCTGGAACAGCACGACATCGGGTGCCTTGCCGGAGGCGCGCAGGGTGGCGAGATGCGCGCCGATCCGCGCCAAGTCCTGTGCCCGGCCGGACCGAGCAGGCCAGCCGAGGCCCTCGACATTGTACGTCAGCACTGACAGCGTCGCAGTGCGGGTCACGCCGTCAGGGGCGATGCGGACCATTGTCGCGGATACAGGTTCGGCCGTCATCCGGCGCAGCGGCGGGGCTGTGCCGCAACCTGCCAGTGTGCTGCCGAGCACGAGAGCCAGGCACGCGCAAACGCCTGCGTATTTCACGTCAGTTCGCCTGGGAGCGCAAGGTCAGCACCGCCAGCAGGCCCGCTCCGTCCGGGCGCTCCTCCAACCTGAGCGTGCCGCCCAGCAGCGTCATCGCCTTCGACGCGATCGACAGCCCCAGCCCGCTGCCGGCAGTGGGCAAGGCGCCATGCTCGAACCGGCAGAGCAGCCGCTCGCGCTCGGCAGCCGGTATCCCCGGTCCACGATCGCCCACCGAAACGACGAGCTGGTCCGATCCCCGCGCAAGGGCGATGTCGAGCTGCCCCCCAGTGCGCGCATGGCGAATGGCGTTGCCGATGACGGCCGAGAGCGCCACCTGCAACAGCGCCGCGTCGCACTGCCATCGCACGATATGCTCGGGCACGACGCTGCACTCGATCCCGTCCGGACCCGCTTCGATCATCGCGTCGGCGACCACCTCGGCGACCAGTCCATGGACGTCGACCGAGCGGGGGGCCACGGCCGTCGCGTTCAATCGGGCAAGCATCAGCATACCGTCGATCAGGTTGTTGGCGCGATCGACCGTCGATGTCAGCCGATCGACATCCTGGCCCACCGCCTGCGGCGCCAGTCGGCGCAGCACCTGCGCCTGGGCACGGATGGCGGCGAGTGGCGTGCGCAGTTCATGCGCCACGTCGTCGGTAAACGCCTGCTCCAGGTCGTAGGCCCCTTCCAGGCGGGCGAACAGCTTGTTCAGCGCCACCACCAGCGGCTCCATCTCGATGGGCCAGACCTCGGGCTCCAACGGCTCGAGATCGGCAAGCGAGCGGGCGTTGATGGTGGAGGCGAGCCGCTCCACTTGCGACAGACTCTTGCGCAATGTCGCCCAGAGCACGAGCATCGACAGCCCGAGCAACAGCAGCATCGGCACTGCCAGTTCGGCCAGGACGGGACCGAGCGAAAAGTCCCGCGTGGCATGGCGCTGCGCGACGACGATCAGCGGCGGCGTCCTGGTGCTGCGCATGCCGTAACTGCGCCAGGAGTCGCCTTGCGCGGTGAAGGTGTGCAAGCCCGACTCGAGCGGCAGCAGCCGCACCGGCGCGCCCCAGCCGGAGCGGGCAACCAGCTTACCGTTCCAGAACACCGTGAACATGCAAGAATTGTATGTGGCTTGAAACGCCTTCTCATCCTCGGTGGTGAGCAGTGGGTCGCCTTGGGCGTCGACCACTCGGTCGCGCCGCACCAACACGCCTTGGGCGAATTCGTCCTGCATCATCATGTCGAGCAGCCTTGCCGCATCGATCAGTTGCCCATCGGCCGCGCGGCTGATCTCGCGATCGGCGAAGACATAGAGCACGGCCCCGATCGCCAGTGCGGTCAGGGCCAGCAACAGCAGCACGCGCCGGTAGAGCTGCATCGAGAGGGTTGAGCGCTTCACCGTTCGCGCCCGCCGACCATGTAGCCCAACCCCCGCGCGGTATGGATGAAGTCGCGCCCGATCTTACGGCGCAGGGAGGAGATCGCGACTTCGACCGTGTTCGATTCGGCCCAGTTGTCGCCGTCGTACAGTTCGGCTTCGATATCCGCCTTGGACACGAAGCGCCGGCTGCGCCGCATCAACAAGGCCAGCACCCGAAACTCCTTGGCCGTGAGTTGCAGAGCCTGCCCCTCCAGCGTGGCGACATGGCCGGCGAAGTCGAGCATGACCGGGCCGATGGTCATGGTGTCATTCCTCCGTCCCTCACGCCGGCGCAATTGCGAGCGGATGCGGGCAGCCAGTTCCTCCAGGTCGACGGGCTTCACCACGTAGTCGTCCGCCCCGGCATCGAGCCCGGCGACCCGTTGCTGCGTGCGGTCGAACGCGGTGACGACGATCACCGCGGTCGCGATCCCCTCGCCTCGCAGCGTGCGCAGAACTTCAAGGCCGGTACCGTGCGGTAGGCCGATGTCGAGCAGGATCACGTCGTAATCGGCGCTGCGGCCAGCTGCGAGGACGTCGTCCCCGCGCGTGAACAGGTCGACCACGTAGCCCTCCAGCTCAAGTGCGCGCTTGATTGCGGGGCCGAGATCGGCGTCATCATCCGCTAGCAGCAGGCGCGGCAACATGAACTCCGGAAAGGGTGTGACGGCAGGCAAACGCCTGATTTGCTGGGGAGATAGGCCTTGAACGAGGCCCACGTCAAACCCGCGGGAAAACCTTTGCGATCGTCAGTTTCGCATCAGCTTCAACGCGTAGAGCGCCCGGTCCGAGCACGCCATGGGTGCTTTTCGCAAACCACCCTGTGTGCATCAGAACGGCTACAGATTGATGACACTCTCGACTTTACCTCCCGCTGCCAAGACCTATCCGTCCCTCGACGCCGCGCTCGATCAGCGACGGTCACACGGTGGCACGGCGCTGGCGCCTTGCGTCGCGCTGGTGGGATGCGACGGCTCGGGCAAGTCGAGCCTTGCGCGCGATCTCACCGCCATGCTCGATCGCGAGGCGCCGACGCGCTCGATGTATCTCGGCACCGGCACCGGCGATCTCGGGCGCCGCATCGGCCAGCTTCCCCTGATCGGCGGGCTGGTGGAACGCTTCCTTTCCACCAAGGCCAGCAAGGCCCACGCCGGGTCCGACAAGCGGCTTCCCGGCCTGCCGACCGCCCTGGTCATGTTCGCCTTCTCACTCGTCCGCCGTCGCCGTTTCGCGCGCATGCTCGACTTGCGCCGTCATGGCATCCGCGTCGTCAGCGACCGCTATCCCCAGGCTGAACTGCCCGGCCGCTTCGATGGCCCGAGCCTTGCCTGGACGCGCCGCGGCTCGGCCTTGGTCGAGCGGCTCGCACGGCGCGAGCGGGATATCTACCGGGACATGGCGGCGTACCGTCCGGACCTTGTGATCCGCCTCAACGTCGATGTCGACACCGCACTGGCCCGCAAGGCCGACCATGACCGCGAACTGCTGCAAAGCAAACTGGCGACTGTGCCGACCCTGCGCTTCGCCGGCGCGCGGATCGTCGATGTCGACGCGACGCGGCCCTACCCCGAAGTGCTCGCCACAGTGCACGACCTGATGCGGCAGGAGGCGCTGGCGGCATGAGCGGGCAACCTCTCCTGATCGCGGTCGTCGGTTGCGACGGTTCGGGCAAGTCGACGCTGACCGAGGCCCTGCAGCAGTGGCTCGAAGCGCGGCAGCCGACGGTGACCTGCCACTTGGGCAAGCAATCAGGCAACCTTGGCCGGGCGCTGGCGCGCGCGCCCTTGATGGGCCGGCGGATCGACCGCTCGATCGAAACCCGATCGCGCCAGGCGCACAAGAGCGCGAATCCCGGCCTGCTTGCGGCTCTGGTGATCTATGCCTTCGCCTTGCGCCGAGCGCGCCGGTTTCGCCGCATGCTGAAGCTGCGGGGCGAAGGATACACCATCATCTCCGACCGCTTTCCGCAAGTCGAGCTGGCCGGTGCGATCGACGGCCCGGGGCTCGGTGCCGCGCGGAGCAGCGGGCTGGTCGGCGTGCTTGCCTCAGCCGAGCAGCGCTTGTTCCGGCGCATGGTTGCGCACGCTCCCGATCTCGTCCTGAGGCTCAACGTGCCGCTTGACCTCGCAGCCGCGCGCAAGCCCGATCACCGGATCGAAACGCTTGCCCGCAAGATCGACGAAATGCCGCGCCTGCGCTTCGGCGCCGCGCCGATCGTGGAGCTGGATTCGCGCGAACCGCTTGACCGCGTGATCGCCCGCGCACAAGCGGCCGTACGGGCGCTGCTCGACCAGCGTGAATCGGCACGGCCCAGCGCCGCGGCCTAACAGAGCACGGAGCCATGAAACGCTGGTTCGCCGACGGCGTGTTCCGCACCATCGTGCGCAACGCTGCGTATCTCGCCACAGGCAAGCTGGGCGGCGCACTGCTCGGCCTGCTGGCACTTGCCCTGGCGGGGCGCGGGATGAGCCCGGCAATGTTCGGCACGCTGATCCTGATCCACTCCTACGCCAACGGCGTGGGCGCGGTGGTCAAGTTTCAGACCTGGCAGTTCATCGTGCGCTACGGCGCGCCGGCGTTGGAACGCGGCGACATCGCCACCTTGCGGGACGTGACCGGCTTTGCTTTCGGCCTTGACCTTGCCAGCGGGCTGCTGGGCATGGTGTGCGGCCTGACCGTGCTTCCCTTCGTCGCGGGCTGGTTCGGCCTTGGTGCCGACCACCTCGGCCTCGCCATGCTCTACTGCACGCTGATCCCGACGATGACCGCCGCGACGCCCACCGGCATCCTGCGCGTGTTCGACCGCTTCGACCAGATCGCCTGGCAGCAGCTGGTCACACCCCTGGTCCGCGGCGTCGGCGCGACGATCTCCTATGTCGCCGGCTTTGGCTTCACCGGCTTCGTGCTGACCTGGTACCTCGCCGATTTGTCCGGAGACTTGTGCCTGTGGGCAATGTCGGTGCACGAGTTGCGCCGTCGCAACGTCACCGGCGCGCTGAAGCCCGGTCTGTTCGGCCCCGCCCGCAAGCTCCCGCGCTCGTGGAGCTTCGTGTGGACCACCAATGCCGCCCATTCGATCTGGGCTGCCTGGGGTCCGGTAAGCAACCTTATCGTGGGCGCGCTGCTCAGCCCCGCGGCCGCCGGCCTGTTCAAGATCGCCGCGACCTTCTTCGATTCCGCCAGCAAGCCTGCCGAGCTGATGAGCCGCAGCTTTTATCCGGAAATCATGCGCCTCGATCCCAGCAGCCGCCATCCGTGGCAACTCGCCGTCCGCAGCGCGCTTATTTCGGGCGCCATCGCAGTTGTCGTGCTGCTGCTGGTCATGGTCGGCGGCGAGCCGGTAATCGCGCTGACGTTCGGCAAGCGCTACGTCGAGGCCTATGACCTGCTGCAACTCATGACCCTCTCGTTGGTCGTGGCGATGGCGGCCTTCCCGCTGGAATCGCTGCTCTACATGGCCGGGCGGGAGCGATCCGCGCTGGTTGCGGAAGGGACCGCGGCGCTGGGCTATACGGTGCTGCTGTTCGTCGCCATCCAAGCCTACGGCTTGTGGGGTGCAGGACTGGCCTATGTCGCGGGCGTGTGTCTCAAGACGCTGTTCATGCTGGTGCCGACTGCGCTCGCCTATCGCCGCCGCGATAACCTGTCCCATGAGACGAATGTGGCGGTGCCGGCATGACGGCGCGCGCGCCCTTCCCACCATCGGTTATCGCGGCTTTGTTCGAAGCGGTCGAGATGGACGATGTCGTCGATCCTGTGGTCAGCCTGCCCGACCCGATCCCGCTTGCCTGCGACGTGGCGGAGATGCGCCGCTGCCTCGACCTGTGCCTCCAGTTCTGGCGCGAGGGGGCGATCCGCCAGGACCTGCTATCGCTGACCGGCACGCTGCTGCGCACCGGTGACCTGCCGCTCGACCAGCGCCGCCGCTACAAGCTGATCCGCGCCCGCTACAAGCATCTGCGCTTCGCTTTGGTGCTGTACAGCGCCGCCCACCGCGCACCCTTGCTGTTCCGGGCCACCGTGGCGGTGATGGGGCACTTGCAGGACGCCTATCGCAACGAGCGTCGCGGCGCGGTACTGCGGACTGCCCTGGTCCTGCGGCTGCTACTAACCTGGCCGGTGTGGCTCGCCGTGCAGCGCCAAGTCGGCACTGCTCGGCTCGACGATGCGCAGGGCTTTCTGCGCTATCGCCTGGCCGAGCTGCGGCGCCTGTCGCAGTGGCTCGCCGCCGAGACGCTGACGGCGCACCGCTTCCACGCCATGCGCAAGATCGTCAGCCGCATGGTATCGTTCTACGACACGCGCCGCTCCCTCGCGCCATGCGAGCAAACGTACCGGATGTCGCGCTATCTCAGCGCCATCAACGGACTGATGGGCGGCATGCACGACGACCTGGTGGAAAGCGCCGTTTCCGGGTTGCAGGATTACCATCGCGACGCCTTCCTCTTGCCCGAGGACATCCGCTCCCGCTTGCAGGCGCTGACGCAGAGCCCACGAGATACGGGACCCATCGATATGCCGTCCAGCATCCGCTGCTAGCAGTTCGAAGGACGGGCCCTGGGGACCGGATTGATGCCCTGCCCGGACGTATCGCGATTGTCCCGCACCAGCACGGTGGCGATTTCCTGGATTGGGTCGCCGAGGGCGATGTAGTCCGAGATGATCGGCTGATAGGTATAGGCGATCTCGACGAACATGGCCGGCGTGCCGGGGCAATGCGGTCACCGTGCTGCTGGTAGATCCCATGTCCTTGAAGCTGTTGTTGCCCTTGCCGTCGTTCGTCTTGCCGAGGTGGGCGCATAATTGAGGGTGCCGCAGCACCGCTGCCAGTGGATGTACTGCCCCTTGGGCGGATTGGGGTCGACCTCCAGGCTGGAGAGGAAGAGGCGATCTTTCTGCGCGATGTTCGGGGCTGAGGCCTGGAGGTTTGCGCCGAGGAACAAGTTATTGATTTGCTTGTCGTCGATCTGCGTCTGGATCGCGTTCTGCGTGCCGATGCGAGACGCGTTGTCGGCTACTTGCAAGGCCAACTGGCTGATTTGCTGACGCACCAGGATGAAGTGCGCCAGTTCGATGCATCATATCGTTACGAGCAGCAGGAACGGTCCTGCCTAAGGAGAATGTAACCATAGTTCTCATGAGTGCTTGGGTAATGGTCGAGCCAGCGATCGAGTGCGTCCTTGGCGGCGGACAAGTGCACAACGTCACGATAGTGTGTCCTCCTCCTACAGCCCATGGAATTTGGCTTGCCGCATGAAGCGGAAATGCATCCATTAATTCGATACTTCATACCATCCACCGGACGCTGTGCGCTTTGACTGGTACCCCTCAACCAAACCATTGACACTGTGTGAGCGGATGGCAACTTCTCGGGCTAGCTCATGGCTCGGCTAATGACAGCTAATGGAGCGCACTGCTGCAGATCGTTCAATCGAATGGGGAATGGCAAGTTCCGGCAGAAGCAGACGTTCCTGCGAGTAAACCCGAACGTCGCATTTTGGATCGGGAGTTGCCTCCAGAAAATCGCGCATGCGAAGGGCAACAGAACCACTTCTGTTCGCCGGAACCCGCCATTCTGCAGTCCGCCCCTTCTTGCCGAAGAGTGGGTCGGCAGGATCAACCGAGAAAGCCGCAGTCAGCCTTGCGCCGTTTGCTTGAAGTTGGGCCGTAGCACCTTGGCGCCGTCGCGTAACTCGTCGAGATAATCCGACCAGTGCTGCATCATGCGCACACGTTCATCCCAGTATTGCCCGCGTGTGTAGGCGCGGCGAATTGCGTTGCCCTCAACGTGGGCAAGTTGGCGTTCGATGGCGTCGGCGTTCCACATGCCCATCTCGTTGAGCAGCGTGGCCGCCATGGCGCGAAAGCCGTGGGCGGTCATCTCGTCCTTGCCGTAACCCATGCGGCGCAGCGCGGCGTTGATGGTGTTGTCGGACATGGGCCGGTTAACTGAGCGCAGCGAGGGGAAAAGTAGAGGCTATAATCCGCGTCGTGCTCGATCTCACGAATGATCGCGATGGCTTGGCGGGATAGTGGCACGACATGCGGCCGGCGCATCTTCATCTTGTGCTCGGGGATGGTCCAGACCTTCCGGTCGAAGTCGAATTCCTTCCATTCGGCGTGGCGAAGCTCGCCGGGCCGGACGAAGACATGCGGCAATAGGCGCATGGCAATCCGGGTCTGCGCGTCTCCCTCATAATCTTCGATCGAACGCAGGAGGGCGCCGGCTTCCGTCGGTGTCGTGATCGCGGCGCGATGCACGACCTTGGGCGTGACCAATGCGCCGCGCAGGTCTGCACAGACATCGCGCTCCGCCCGCGACGTCGCGATGGCGAAGCGGAATACCTGGCCGCACGTCGTGCGCACGCTGGTGGCGGTGTAGAACTTCTTCGTGCGCTCGATCTTCTTGAGTGCCAGCAGCACTTCGTGGGCAGAGATCTTGGAGATTGGGCGCCTGCCGATCGCCGGCATCACCAGCCCCAGTTGCCATTCGTACTTCTTGATCGAAGCGGCGGCCCGGTCCTCAAGCCGGACTTTCTCGAGCCATTCGTCCGAAACGGCCTTGAAGCTGTTCGACGCCGCCACCGAATCGGCCATCTTGTTGAGCTTGGCTTGATCGACCGGGTCGATGCCGTCGGCCAGTAGGCGCCGGGCTTGCAACAGCCGTTCCCGCGCATCCGCAAGCAGAATCTCGGGATAGCGCCCGAAGGTGATCGTCCTCTGGTTGTGGTGGAAGCGGTAGTTCATCCGCCAGTAACGGGTTCCACTGGGCTTAACGAGGAGGTACAATCCGTCCCGGTCGGACAGCTTGTACGGCTTCTCCTTGGGCTTGGCGCGTGCGACCGATGCCGCTGTAAGCCCCGATTTTCCTGCGTTTGCGGCCATGTTGATGGACCTCCGACAGCTTAAATTGGCTGCAGGTCCATCAAATGATCCATCAATTCAGTGAGATTGGGTGGAACATATCCGGAACCGCCCGGACATTGCACCAGTCAAAAACCGCAGAAAACAGCCGTTTTTTGGGGCATTTTCGGACCTCTTGGGAGGGCGGCTGGAGCGGGTGAAGGGAATCGAACCCTCGTATTCAGCTTGGGAAGCTGCTGCTCTACCATTGAGCTACACCCGCCCGGACAGGCGCTGCGTAAGGCGCCGGGCCTGTTCTCACTGGCATAGGCGGGGGCGTCGCGTCAATCCGCTGGCGGCTGCGTCATGTGACGCATTAGCGGCGCCCTACCGCCGAGCGCCATTTGCGGCCGAAACGCAAGAGGCCCTGGCAATCGCCGGGCGTGAGCGGCCGCGGGGAACTTTCAGATCAGTACTTATGCTATTATCAACAAGTCGAAATCGAGTTTCAACAGACCTAAACTAAGTGAACATCCTTAGCGATTCTCAATCATAAACAATTGGACTCGACAAGTACTTCTATAGCAGCGTACCTTTTCCAAGTTGCCGAAGGCTGACGATTTCCACGAGATCGGCCACGTAATCCGGGTTCGCGTATGATGTACCGGGGGGGGGGTGACATGCCGGAGGAGCCGAATGGTACGGCGACGCAAGTCGCCGTTGCGGATGCGTATCAAGCCGCC
>Ga0070668_100004737_pt1 | contig 10089 bp, 10 predicted proteins | sample KBSS43metaG_FD_64661 | JGI IMG/M metagenome (GOLD analysis project Ga0070668, IMG submission 64661) | Switchgrass rhizosphere microbial communities from Kellogg Biological Station, Michigan, USA - KBS S4-3 metaG | ecosystem: Host-associated > Plants > Roots > Rhizosphere > Soil ... | reverse complement strand
GAGGTGCAGGAGATGATCGACATCTGCCAGTTCGCCGTCGGCCTCTCGCGCCAGCTGTACGGAAAGACCATTGCCTCGGAACGGCCGGGCCACCGGCTCATGGAGACGTGGCACCCGCTTGGCGTCGTCGGCGTCATCACCGCCTTCAACTTCCCCGTCGCGGTGTGGGCGTGGAACACCGCCATCGCGCTCGTCTGCGGCGACACCGTGGTGTGGAAGCCCTCCGAACTCACCCCGCTCACCGCGATCGCCTGCCAGGCGCTCATCGAAAGGGCAGCCTCTGATGTAGGGGCTGTTGGTTCCTTGTGCCGACTGATCCAGGGCGGCCGCGAGCTCGGCGAACAGCTGGTCGACGATCCGCGCGTGGCGCTGGTGAGCGCGACCGGTTCGGTGCGCATGGGCCAGCAGGTCGGGCCGCGCGTCGCGCAGCGGTTCGGCAAGGCACTGCTCGAACTCGGCGGCAACAACGCGGCGATCGTGACGCAGTCGGCCGACCTGGACCTCGCGGTGCGCGGCATCGTGTTCTCCGCGGCGGGCACCGCGGGCCAGCGCTGCACCACGATGCGCCGGGTGATCGCGCACCGCTCGGTGGTGGACACCCTGGTGGAACGGATCGTCGCCGCGTACCGCAGCCTGCCCGTCGGAGACCCGTCCTCGGAAGGCACGTTGGTCGGTCCGCTGATCCACGAGCGGTCCTACCGCGACATGGTCGGGGCGCTCGAGCAGGCCAAGGCCGACGGTGGCGAGGTCGTCGGTGGCGACCACTGTGCCATTGGGGGCGAACTGGGCGCTGGTGCCTACTACGTCCGGCCTGCGGTGGTCCGGATGCCCGGGCAGACGGCCGTCGTGCACGACGAGACGTTCGCGCCGATCCTCTACGTGCTCACCTACGACGACCTCGACGAGGCGATCGCGCTGAACAACGCCGTCCCGCAGGGGCTTTCGTCGGCCATCTTCACCACCGACATGCGCGAGGCCGAGCGGTTCATGGCGGCGGACGGATCGGACTGCGGCATCGCCAACGTCAACATCGGTACGTCGGGTGCGGAGATCGGTGGTGCGTTCGGCGGCGAGAAGCAGACTGGCGGCGGCCGTGAATCAGGGTCCGATTCGTGGAAGGCCTACATGCGGCGCGCCACCAACACCGTCAACTACAGCTCCGAGCTCCCGCTCGCTCAGGGAGTCCACTTCGGCTAGCCGCGACGACGTCGGGCCAGCCGCTCACTCGGACACGGCCTCCTCGTAGACCCGTAGGGTCCGAACGACGATCCCGCGCTGCTCGGCGGTGAGTGGCTCGAGGGCGGTACGCCAGGCTGTCGCGCTGCTGGCGAGCCATGCTTGAACGGCGGCACGGCTGGCGTCGGCGATGGTGACAATCGTGCGACGACGATCGTCGTCGTCCTCGCGCCGCTCCAACACGCCCTTCCGGCTGAGCTCGCCCACCAAGAGGCTTGCCGTCGTCGGAGCGACCTCCAAGCGGCTGGCCAGCTCGCCGACTGTCAGCGGCCCGTCGAACAGCAGGTACGCCAATAGCGACAGATGCCGCGGCGCAAGATCCAGCCCGCGGAGCTGCTCCGGCACGGGTATTCGCTTGGCTCGGCCGACCAAGCGAGGCATCAACAAAAGCATGGTACGGATGCCTTCATCGACGCTCAGGCCGTCCCTCGTTGACATATTTCTAACTCCAAAATAGATTTGGTTACAAACATAATCCACTTGCGGAGGCCATCATCCCATGCCCAGCAGCACCGAACGGGGCGTCGAGGAACCGAAAGCAAGGTGCCCGTGACCACCGCCATCCCCGCGACGAAAGTGCTGATGATCGGCCTTCATCCACGCGCCCTGGACGACGACCTCTTGCCCAACGTTGACGAGGAGGCCCTGACCGCGCGGATCGAATCCGCAAATCGGTCCATCCGAGAAGCCGGGTTCTACGCGGTGTCCTGCTTGATCGGAACGTCACCGGACGAGGCCGAGTCGACGATCCGCGACCACCTCGCCTCGGGTTCGTTCGGGCTCGCGATGATCGGTGCCGGCGTGCGCCTGCAGCCGGACTACACCGTGCTGTTCGAACGGATCATCAACGCGCTCACCGACGCCGCACCCGGCATTCGATTCTGTTTCAACACCTCACCCGAGACCACCATCGACGCACTGCACCGAGGGATCCAGAAGTCATGACGAACTTCAAGCACGCCACCGCCAAAGCCGCAACCAGAATGCATCGCGCCGCGTTCGACATGTCCAAAGGCCACATCGCCGGCAAAGTCGGCGGGTTGCCGGTGCTCAAATTGACAACCATCGGCCGCAAATCGGGTAAGTCGCGCACCACCATGCTCGCGGCGGCACTTCACGACGATCGTCGGTTAGTCCTCGTCGCGTCCAACCGAGGCGCCAACAGCCATCCCGCTTGGTACTTGAATCTCCGGGCCCGGCCCAAGGTAACCGTCACGATGAAGGGCGGACGGTGGTCCATGGTCGCCCGAACGGCCACGTCAGAGGAGAAGGCCACGTTGTGGCCCCAAATCGTGTCCGCCGGACCAGGATACGGCGACTACCAGCTGACCACCGACCGTGACCTCCCGGTAGTCATCCTCGAACCCGAAGCCACCTAGGGGCGCTTCGCGGTTCACGGCACCCGCGAATCAGGGTCCGATTCGTGGAAGGCCTACATGCGGCGCGCCACCAACACCGTCAACTACAGCTCCGAGCTCCCGCTCGCTCAGGGAGTCCACTTCGGCTAGCACGGCCTCGGTGTCGGCGCCCAGTTCGGGCGCCGGCCCCCGTACCTTGCCCGGCGTGCGCGAAAACCACGTCGGCACACCGGGAAAGCGCACCGGACCGCTGGGGGTCTGGATCGTCTCGAACAGACCGACGGCATTCAGTTGCGGAGAATCGAACAGGGAGTCGAGGGAGTTGATCGGCGCGGCGGGGATCTCCAACTCGGCGAACAAGGTGAGCCACTCGTCGGTGGTCCGCTCCCGCATCGTCCGCGCCACCAGCCCGTAAACCGTGTCGATCTGCTCGGCGCGCATCGCCAGCGTGGCATAGGACTCCGAGTTCCATGCTGGCCGTACCGCATTGATGAATGCACTCCAGTGTTTGTCGTTGTAGATCAACGCGGCGACGTAACCGTCCTTGGTCTCATACGGGCGCCGGTTGGGGGCGACCGTCCGCGGATAGACGGCCGGGCCGAGTGGCGGATCGAACATGGCACCGTTCGCGTGTTCGACCAACATGAAGGACGCCATCGTTTCGAACATGCTGACTTCTACTTCCTGTCCCTCCCCGCTGCGCTCGCGGTGGAACAGGGCCATCATGGTCGCGTACAGCGCGGTCAGGCCAGTGACCTTGTCCGCCATGATCGTTGCCACGTAGGTGGCATCGCCAGTGAGTTGCTTCTGTACGGCGGGCAGTCCGCATTCAGCCTGAATGGTGTCGTCATAAGCGGGCCGGTCGGCGTCCGGACCACGCCTGCTGTACCCGTAGCAGTTGGTGTAGATGATCTTCGGATTGATCGCCGCCACCGACTCGTAGTCGAAGCCGAGTTTGGCGATCGCCTTCGCTCGCATCGAGTGGATGAAGACGTCGGCGGTCTCGATCAGCGCGCGCAACGCTTCAACGGCGTCCGGTGTGCGCAGATCCAGTACCACGCTGCGCTTTCCGCGGTTGACGTTAATGAAGACGCCGTTCATCCCCGGAGTGGGCCCCTGGGCGACATAGCGGGTGATGTCACCCTCGGGCGGTTCGATCTTCACCACGTCGGCACCCATGTCGGCCATTATCTGGGTGCAGTATGGGCCCATCACCACCGCGGTGAGGTCCACCACGCGCACCCCGTGCAGCGGCCCGTTCGGTTCAGCCATGGCCAGCCGCCATCCCGAAGCTGTACCGGATGTGGTCGGCGTGTCCGTCGGGCACGGGTGGAAACACCAGCGGCGCGGTGTCGTCGCGAATCGCGTCGAGCTGTTCGCCGACGTCCTCGATCGACCACGACGCCCGGTACACACCTGGCGTCTCGGCGATGAACGCCCGCGCGATGCGACCGGCGATGGCCACGAACAGCTCGCCGGTGACCGAGCACGACTCGTGCGCCAGCCAGCCGACCGCGGGTGCCACCAGGTCGGACCCCATCGGCGGGTACGCCGAGGTATCAAGTCCTTCAGCCATTCTCGTCACCGCAGCGGGGACGATCGCGTTGCAGCGCACGTCCTCGGCGGCGCCCTCCAGCGCCACCACGTTGGTGAGTCCGATGATGCCCGCCTTGGCCGCGGCATAGTTGGCGACGCCCGCGTTGCCGTACAGTCCGCCGATCGACGACGTCAGCACGATGCGGCCATAACCGGCGGCGCACATCAGCGGGAAGGCCGGACGGACGACGTGGAAGGCACCGCGCAGGTGCACGTCGAGCACCGCGTCGAAGTCGTCGTAGGACATGTCCTTGAGCGAACCCCGGCGCACGTTGCCGGCGTTGTGGATCAGCACGTCGATGCGGCCATAGTGGTCGAGCGCGGTAGCGACGATGGATTCACCTCCGGCGGCGGTCGCCACCGAATCGGTCGACGCAACGGCTTCACCTCCAGCAGTGCGGATCTCGTCCACCACCGCAGCGGCTGGTCCGGCATCGGCGCCGTCGCCGGTGAGGCTGCCACCCACGTCGTTGACGACGACCTTCGCACCCCTGCTCGCCAGCAGCAGCGCGTACTCGCGGCCAAGGCCGCGTCCGCCGCCGGTGACGACGGCGACGCGCTCATCGAAGCTCAGGTCATTTGGGGACATGTCAGGCGAACGGCTCCTCACCGGCGAGTTTGGTGCGCTGCAGCAGCCGCCCCGAAGTGGGGTCGTATGGCGTCGCCCGGTGCATGGTGCCGGTGTTGTCCCAGATCACCAGGTCCCCCACCGACCACTCGTGCCGGTATACGAACCGGGGCTGGGTGGCCCAATCTCGCAGTCGCACCAGCAGTTCCGCACTCTTGCGGTAGTCCATGTCGACGACGTGGCGCGCCGTTGCACCGAGCACCAGCGACTTGCGCCCCGATCGGTGCGTCCACACCAGCGGAAGTTCCCTGTCGCCGATCGCCTGCATCTGCTTGAGCGTGCGGATGTCGGGCTCGGGCTGGTAGTAGAACAGCGTGTTCCACGCGGAGTGCATCACGCGCAGCGACTCGAGCTCGCTCTTGTCCTCGTCGGACAGCGAATCGTAGGCCGCGTAGGTGTTGCAGAACTCCGTGTCGCCCTCGTCCTCGTTGCCCAACGCGACGCTCTGCAGCAGTGATGCCAGGATCGGCACCTCGTTCATGGTGCCGTCGAGGTGCCAGTACAGCGACCCCTTGAGGTAGTCGGCCTGTTTGTTGACGTCTTCGTCCAGCGACACCTTGTACAGCTTCTCGCCGCTGTTCTCCGGGGCGAACGTGCCCAGGGTCTCGGTGAACGCCACCTGTTCCTCGTCGGTAAACCCGAGCTTCGGAAACACCAACACGCCGCGGGTTTCGAGCAGCTCCCGGATGGTTGCGGCGTGTTGGCCCGACAGCAGCGCGGCCTTCTCCGCGATGATCTCGGTGCCGATCTCGGGCGCGATGTCCCTGGTTGCCAGCGTGGTCGCGGTCGTCACTTGCTCAACTCCAAACCTGCGAGGTCACCCTTGTCCCGCCAAGCCGCCAGGAGGTCGTCGAACTGGTAGAAGCCCGGCGCATAGAAGTCGCCAAGGAAGGAGCCGTTGCCTTCTCCGCCACCGCGGCCCTCGTTGTTGTAGTAACCAGGGGTGCAGGACAATTCGAACGCCGAGTTGTCGATCGACAGTTCCCGGACGGTGGTGACCCAGTTGTCCTGACCCGCTTGGCTCGGCTCCACCGTCGTCGCACCTCGGGCCTGCGCCTCCGCGACGATGTACGCAATGTGCTTGGCCTGCTGCTCGAACATCGCGGTGGTGTTGGCCGAGACACCACCCTGAATGAAGCCCATGAAGAACTCGTTCGGGAAGCCGCGGCTCGTCATTCCGTGCAGTGTCTTGTAATTGTCCTGCCAGTAGTCGAAGAGCGAGAGCCCGTCGCGGCCGACGATCTGGTCGATCGCGTATCGACGGCTGAGCTCCGTCGAGATCTCGAAGCCACTGGCGAAGATGACGCAGTCCACCTCGTATTCGACTCCGTCGGCAACGATTCCCTTTTCGGTCAACCGCTCCACGCCCTTGGACGCGGACACGTCGACGAGCGTGACGTTCGAGCGGTTGAAGGTGGCGAGGTACTGCTCACTGGAACATGGCCGCTTGCACATGAACCGGTAGTACGGTTTAAGCGCCTCGGCGGTGTCCGGGTCGTCGACGATCTCGGCGACGTGGCGGCGCAGCCGCTCCATGATCTTGTAGTCTTCCTCCTCCCGGAACGCCATGATCTGCTCGATGGTCACCGATGCGGGGTCGTCGCTCGCCGCGATGCGGGCGGTCAGGTTACGGCCTAGCTCAGTCCAGAAGTCGCACACCAGATCCGGCTCACCGAACACTACCCCGACGAACGGGGACCAGTTGTGGAAGTTGCGCTTGCGCTCTTCCTGCCAGCCCGGCTGCAGCGAGGCAGCCCAGTCGGGATCGGTCAGCGGATTGGTGCGCGCATCCACCGACGACGGCGTCCGCTGGAATACGAAGAGTTGCTGGGCGTCGCGGCCGAGGTGCGGTACCAACTGAATTCCGGTGGCGCCGGTGCCGACGAGTGCGACGCGCTTGTCCGCGAGCCCGCGCAGGCCGCCATCCGCGTCACCGCCGGTGTAGTCGTAGTCCCAGCGCGCGGAGTGGAACACGTGCCCACCGGCAGCCAGGTAGTCCTTGATCCCGGGGATTCCAGGCAGCTTGGGGCGGTTGTATGAGCCTTGCGCCATGACGACGAACCGGGCCCGGATGTCGTCGCCGCGGTCGGTGGTGATTTGCCAGCGCTCAGTCGTGTCGTCCCAACGTAATTCGCGCACCTGGGTGGAGAACAGCGCGCCGTCGTACAGGCCGAAGTGCTTGCCGATGTTGCGGCAGTGCTGGAATATCTCGGCTCCGTCGGCGAACTTCTTCGACGGCATGAAGTCCAGCTCTTCGAGCAGCGGGATGTAGCAATAGGCGTCGTTGTCGCACTGGATTCCGGGGAATCGGTTCCAGTACCACACCCCGCCGAAGTCGCCGGCCATCTCGATGACGCGGATACCTTCGACGCCTGCCTTCTTGAGATACGCGCCGGCCAGCAGTCCGGCGAAGCCGCCGCCGAGAATCACGACGTCGGCGTCTTCGAGGATCGGGCCGCGTTCGGTCACCGTCGTGTAGGGATCCACCTCGTAGAATTCGGCGAAATCCCCTTCGAGCTCCAAATACTGCGAACTCCCTTCTGGCCGCAGCCGCTTGGCGCGTTCGGCGGCGTACTTCTCCCGAATTGCCGGGATGTCGATGTCCGTCGGCGTATCAGTCGGACCGCATGACTCGTACGTCATCTATCAAGAACTCCTTCGCTCTTCGCGCAAGCGCTCATCGCAGCTCCTGTGGCTCGCCGGTGCCCATGTACTTGGACAGTTGGTAGTGAAGGTTGACCGTGCTGCGCTCGCGGTACGGGTTGGGTTTGGTGCCTGGGAAGCCGAGTGACTTCATGCCTTGTTGCACGGCAGCCATGTTCGAGAAGTCCTGCGGCAGCACCGAAAGCCAGTTCGGATCGCCCACCGGGGTGTAGACCCACTCCGTCTCGGGCTCCGCACCCTTGGGATAGAGCTCGAACACCGACACCTCGAAGATGCACTTGTTGGGGTCGTAACTCGGATCGGGTCGCGCGCTGTAGCAGAGCGCACTGGTGAGTCCCTGGCCCACTTGGAAGTTCGGGAAGATCTGCCAGGCCGTACCGCTCTGCCCGAGGATGTCGGCGGGGATGGTCGGCCAGATGACCCCGCGCTCGGCGTCGTCGTTGCGGGCCGACGTCAGCCAGTGTTGAAGTACCTCGTCGGCGGGCGTGCCCTCCGGGAGCTCGTCGACGAGCCGCTTTGCCGCGTTGACGAGCGTGTTGGTGGTGGTGGCGTTGGTCTCTTCCATTGTGTAGATCTGCATTTCGGCCGTCGAGATGCGTGGGTCCCCGGTGCCGAGCCGGATCTTGGACTTGGTCTCGTCCATCCCCTTTGGCGCGTCGTAGCCGATGTTGGAGTGCTTGCCCTGCGCCTTGGCCCAGCCCTTGAACTCGCCGAACTTGTTGAACTCGGGATGCGTGGTGAAGACGTGGTACGTCTCGTTGAACGCCTCCATCGCGACTTTCCAGTTGCAGTCGAAGTTCAACCACTTGCGCCACTTGTAGCGCATGTTCTCCAAGCCGAACGGGTCGAGAATCTTGGCTGCGGGAAAGAGATAGTCCGCCAACGGTTCACAGTCGGGGTCCATGTTGATGAACAGCCAGCCGCCCCAGGTGTCGACCTGAACAGGCCGCAGGTGAGTGTTCTCGGGCGTCAGCGCGCCCTTCCAGTCGTCCCGCTCACGGATGTGGGTACACGCGCCGTCCAGCCCGTATGTCCAGCCGTGGAATCCGCACACGAACGACTTGCGCGCCTTGCCGCTCCCGTTCTTGGCGCCGGCCGGCGTGTCCACCAACTTGCGACCGCGGTGCATGCAGACGTTGTGGTGGGCGGCAAATTCGTTTGGGCCGGTGCGCACGACGATGATCGAGTCGTCGAGGATGTCGTAAGTCAGGTAGCTGCCGACCTCGCGGATGTCCTCGATGCGGCCGGCCTGCTGCCACACCTTGCGCCACAACCGATCCCGCTCGTTTCGGGCGTACTCCTCGGAAATGTAGGCCTCGACGCCGATGGTCACCGGCTCGGCGAGTTCCTCGGCGGGCTCGGCCTCGGGGCGATTGTCGATGTCGGTCATCTCACACAGTCCTTTCAGAGCCGGCTGATGCTGCTGCGGAAGGAATCGTCGGAAAGAAACAGGGACGTGTTGTCGGCGCCTAGATGAGTCCACTTGAGGTTCAGTCCGCCGTCGACGAGAAGCGTCTGGCCCGTGACGTATCCGGACAGGTCCGACAGCAGGAACAGGATGACACCGGCCTGTTCCTCTGGGGTGCCCCGTCGCCCCATCGCGATCGCGGCGCGGTCGCGGTCGGGGTCGGGGTCGACGTAGGTGGCCGACGCCGCGGTCTCGGTGACCCCGGGTGCCACCGCGTTGACCCGAATCCCCGAGCCGGCCAGTTCGACGGCCATGGTCCGCGTCATCGCGACGACTGCGGCCTTCGCAGTGCCGTAGGCGATGTGGAACGGCGCCGTGTTCATCCCACTGATCGACGAGATCGACACGATCGACCCTGGCAGTCCGTCGGCGACTAGTTTCGAGGCGACGGCCTGGCTGGTGAAGAACGTCGTCTCGAGGTTGGCGGCGAACAGCGCCCGCCAATCGTCGCGGGTTACTCGCGTCGACGGCATCCACGTGTCCGGCGCTGCCCCGCCCGCGACGTTGACCAGCCCGTAGAGCCGGGCCTTGGTTGCCCCGGCAGTCTGCTCCACCTGCTGCATCACGGTGGCGATGCCGTCGTCGGTGGCGGCGTCCGCCGACACGGGGATCACCGAAAGTCCTTGCTCGGCAAGCGGAGCGACGTGCTCATCGAGGTTGTCCCGACGTCTGCTCACGGCGACCACGGTGGCGCCCGCTTGCGCGACCAGCCGAGTCACCGTCGTGCCGATGCCGCCGCCACCGGCGCCCGACACCACGACGATGCGGCCGGTCAAGTCGAGCAGGTCGGCCACCTAGTGCGCCCCATTCGCATTCCCCGTCGCTTCGCTCGCCCCGTAGCCGAGAATCGACTTCGTCTCGAGGTACTCGTGGAAGCCGATGTCGCCCCACTCGCGTCCGTTGCCGCTCTGCTTGTAGCCACCGAACGCCGAGTTGAAGTCGAAGGCGCTGTTGATGGCCACCCAACCCGCCCGGATTCGGCTCGCGACCCCCCGCGCCGTGGCGAGGTCCTCGCCCGACACGTAGCCGGCGAGGCTGTACTCGGTGTCGTTGGCGATCGCGACGGCGTCGTCGAGATCGTCGTAGCCGATCACCACGAGTACCGGACCGAAGATCTCCTCGCGGGCGATGGTCATGTC
>Ga0070668_100004736_pt1 | contig 10091 bp, 9 predicted proteins | sample KBSS43metaG_FD_64661 | JGI IMG/M metagenome (GOLD analysis project Ga0070668, IMG submission 64661) | Switchgrass rhizosphere microbial communities from Kellogg Biological Station, Michigan, USA - KBS S4-3 metaG | ecosystem: Host-associated > Plants > Roots > Rhizosphere > Soil ... | reverse complement strand
CGACGGATCCGACTTGGGCGCCCGCGGGTTGCTGCTCACGAGGTCGACTCTAATGCGAGATCCCGCCGGGGGGTCAGCGCGGCGAGGTCGTCCGCGAGGGCCGGGTCGTTCAGCAGGTCGGTGAGCCAGCCGTGGCCGGGCAATTGCCCGTACGGCTGAATGTCGATCCACGGGCGCAGCACGAAGGCCCGCAGGTGCGCCCGCGGGTGCGGCAGGGTCAGCTCCGGATCGTCGCGGACCACCGGCTGGTCGTCGGCGTCCCAGACGGCGATCACGTCGACGTCGAGGGTGCGTGGGCCGAACCGGCGCTGCGGGTCACGGACCCGGCCGCCGGCCGCCTCACAGGCGCGGGCCCGATCGAGCCAGTCGTGCGGCGCCGCCTTAGGATCCACCGCGAGAACCACGGCATTGAGGTACGCCGGCTGGTCGGGGTCGCCCCAGGGCGGCGTCTCGTAGATGGCCGAGACCAGCGCCACGCTGTCGCCGAGCAGCCGCACCGCCTGCTGGAGATGCCGGTGGCGGTCGCCCAGGTTGCTGCCGAGGGACAGGATCGCGCGGCTCATGCTGCCTCCTCCCGGCTCCGGCGCAGGGTGACCGCCACGTCGGCGAACTCGTGCGGGATCGGCGCCTGCGGCTTGTGGACGGTGACCTCGGCGGCCCGCACCCGGTCGTCGGCGAGACAGACGTCGAGCAGCCGGGCGGCGAGCGTCTCGATCAGGTTGACCGGCTCGCCGCCGATCACCGCGACCAGCCCGGTGGCCAGCTCGCCGTAGTGCACGGTGTGGGTCACGTCGTCGCTGGCGGCGGCCCGGTCCAGGTCGAGGTCGAGGCGCACGTCGACGACGAAGTCCTGGCCCTCGGCCCGCTCGAAGTCATAGACGCCGTGATGGCCCCTGGCTCGCAGGCCGCTCAGTGTGATCTGCCCAGTCACTGTCCCGTCCTCCTCGTCGCATTGTCCGTCAGGCCGGGCGCCGCAGGCGCGGTGAGCCGGTGGCCCGCCAGACGGCCAGGGCGTCGGCGGTGGCGCGGACGTCGTGGACGCGTACGCCCCAGGCGCCCGCGGCCGCCGCCAGGACCGACGTGGCCAGCGTGGCCGCCTCGCGGTCGGCGACCGGGCGCGGCTTGCCGTCGGCATCGGCGAGCAGCAGGCCCAGGTAGGTCTTGCGGCTGGCGCCGAAGAGCACCGGAAAGCCCAGGTCGATCAGCTCGCCGAGCCGGGTGCTGAGGGTCCAGTTGTGCTCGGCCGTCTTGGCGAAGCCCAGGCCCGGGTCGAGGATGATCCGTCCGGGGTCGACGCCGGCCGACACCGCGTCGTCGACGCGTTGCCGCAGCTCGTCCCGGACCTCGGCGACCACGTCCCGGTAGGTCGCGAGCTGGCTCATGGTGCGCGAGTGGCCGCGCCAGTGCATGAGGATCCACGGGCAGCCGGCGTCGGCGGCCACCCCGGCCATCGCGGGATCGGCCAGGCCGCCGGAGACATCGTTGATCACGGTGGCGCCGGCGGCGAGCGCGGCGGCGGCGACCGCGGCCCGGGTGGTATCGATGCTCATCGGCACGCCGGCCGCGGCCAGCCCGGTGATCACCGGGACCACTCGGGCGATCTCGGTAGGCGGGTCGACCCGGTCGGCGCCGGGCCTGGTCGATTCGCCGCCGATGTCCACGATGTCCGCGCCGGCCCGCTGCAGGGCGATGCCATGTTCGACGGCGGCGTCCACGTCGGTGTATCGACCGCCATCAGAGAAGGAGTCCGGCGTGACGTTCAGTACCCCCATCACGACCGGGTGATCTTGCCGAACTATTTCCGGCCTCATGACCTGCGTTTCCGTCGACCGAGTCGTCACGGAACGAGGGTACGGCGAGAGGGGTTGTCGTACATGAGTACGATGCTCCGTGACTCATTTTCATCCATGCCTGTACGTTGCGTAACGGTTCAGACGCTTGTAGCTAAGAAGTACGAGCCGTACTCTTCGGAACTAGGCATCATTGAAGGAACCGAAGAGAGCAGACGAGCATGGCAGTGCCCGAACAGCTCACTCGACGCAGTGGGCTGGACGTAGCACGATATGGGCGTTGCCGTGAGGCTTCACAACTGCAGCGTGTCCGGATTCCCCTGACCGGGCACGGGGAGGTTTACCGATGATCGCCAACGAGCTCGCCACGCACGCCTTGTCGGCGTTGCAGCAAGCCGTGCTTGCCGCACCCGAGCCCAAGGGCATCGACACCCAACGCGTCGTCACCTTCTTCGCGAGCAACATCGCCCCGATCCTGCTCGCGGTGCTCGGCGTGATCTTCATTGGACGGGCCAGCCGCGGTGAGATCTCCAAGGTGTTGACCAGTTCCGCGATCGCGATCGTGGGGCTGGCGTTCATCGCCGGCGCGGCCACCCTCTTCTTCGTCGGCGACTTCCTCATCGATCTGATCTTCAACTGAGATGCGGCTCCGTACCGACGACGACATCTATCGGGCGCGCTTGGTCTACCTGGGGCCGCCCGGTTACACCCTGCCCGTCCACCTGCCCTATGCGCAGTACGGGATGTTCGTCCTCCTGGTGCCGCTCTTCATGGTCGCGCACTACCTGATCACTTTCGAGTTCGATCCGTTCCCGGCCTGGGAGATCGCGCTCGCGATGGTCAGCACGTCGTACGTGTTCCGGCACGTCGACCCGGACCGCCCCGCCCGCGTCGTGATCCGCACCGCACTCACCGACTGGCGCCGCACCCGCGAGCCGGCGGTCGAGCAACGCGATCCGAGACTTGTCGCCACTCGCATCCGGGTTCGGGAGGAGTTGGTATGACCAGTTTTACCGTGCGCTCCCTCGGGGCCGACGCATGACCGGACCCATTCCGCGCGGGCATCCCCGAGCGGACGCCACGACGCCGGGCAGGCAGAGTAACGGTGTGCGTTCGGACAACTACGCTTCGCCCGATTCTCTGGACGAACCCGCCGAAGAGTTCGTCGTCGCTCCGGGGCATGGCGCGGTCGGGGTCTTCCAGGCACCCCAGCCGGTACGGCCGCGTGGCAGCTCCGTGGACACCACGCTGGACATCGATTCGCCGTTCCTCGACCTGTTCGGCGGGACCCCGGTGCCGCCGGTCTCGGCCACGCCGGCCCCGGCCCGGCCCGACCCGGACGCGGATTTCGACTTCGGCTTCGACTTCGACGATCGGCCCACGCTCGCCAACGGGACGGCGCCGCCGGTGACGAGCGCGCCGCCGGTGCCCGGCCCGCCGCCGGCGGCGGCCCCGCCCGTACCCGATCCGCCACCGCCCGCCGCCGTACCGCCACCCGCCATGCCGCCGCCCGCCACGACGCCGCTCGCGGCGCCCCAGCCGGCCGCGCCGCCACCGCAGGCCGCGCCGCCGCCCCTCCCCGACGGCGAGGGGCCGTCCGGGGCGTGGGGCACGCCCGAGCCGGTGTCCCCGTTCAGCCGGGCGCCGGTCGGGCCCAAGCCGGACTTCTTCGAATCGGGCCCCGCGGCCGACTCCGGCCTCGAGGACTGGCCCGACTTCGACGGCTGGCCGACCGCACCCTCGGTCGCCACCGCTCCCCCGATGCCCGCCCCCGACCCGGTCTCCGCCCCGCCCGTCTCGACGCCGCCGCTGTGGCAGACCGTCGGCGCCCGGACCGACCAGTCGGCCACCCTGCAGCCGTACGCCCCGCCAGCCCCGGCCGAGGCGCCACTGCCCGTACCAGCCACCGAAAAGGCACCCGCCAAGCGCAAGGAGAAATCCCCGGCCAAGCGCAAGGAAAAGGCGCCCGCGAAGCGGGAGTCCGACAACCTTCCGGTTCGTCCCCGCAAGGACGTCAAGGCCGCGCCGCTGCGCCCGCACAAGCTCAAGTTCAACGACCGCGATCCGGTCATGGAACTGGAGATCAGCGAGATCGCCGGGCACCTGACCTTCACCCAGAGCACGGTGACCGCCTGGTATTACCTGCCCGAGGTGCGCTGGGCCTTCCGGCCCGACGCGGAACGTGAGGCGCTGCTCAGCGCCATCTCCGAGCAGTACGCGGGCCTGGCCGGCTTCCGGCTGCACCTGCGCCGGACCAACCGGCCGTTCCCGGCCGACGAGTGGGCGCGCACCGTCGACTCGTTCACCGCCAAGCCGCTGCCCGACGTGCGCGGCGGCACGTCCTGGTCGGATCACCTGGTCGCGGCGCAGCGCCACCTGCTTTCGGTCAACCATGCCGAAGGACAGACTTATCTAGGTGTCACCTTTGCCCGCCGGTCGCTCGGTGACACCTTCTCGGAACGCATCTTGCGCATGTTCGGGCGTGGCACGTCCGACAGCGAACGGCGCAAGCTGGGCCGGACCGTCGAGCAGTTCGACGAGGTGCTCAACGCGTTCGGCATGCGCGGCCGCCGGGTCACCCCGCAAGAGCTGGAATGGCTGCTCTTCCGGTCGGTGGCGCTGTGCATGGCGCCGCCCGGGCCGCTCTCCCCGGTGTCCAACGGCCACTGGGAGACCGGCGATCTGCTCGCGCTGACCGAGCAGGTGGAGCGCTACCGTACGCCGTACGGCTCGACGGTCAAGCTGGTCAACCGGATGACCGGCGAGGAACGACACGTCGCCGTGCTCTCGGTCGGCCGGATGGAGCCGCTGGAGATCCCCGAGAAACACGAGCCGTGGCTGCACTTCCACGAGCGGCTGCCGTGGCCCATGGAACTGTCCTCGCGGATCGACATCCTCGGCTCCGGCAGCTCGTTCAAAAACCTCGAACACCGGCTCCGGATGATCCGCTCGCAGCAGCTCGACTACGCCGAGCACGGCATCGACGCCCCGCCCGAGCTGGAACGCCTCGCCAAGCGGGCGCTGGTGATCGGCGACGAGATGACCACCGGGCTGCCGGTCGAATCGGCGCGGGCCCACGGCTGGCACCGGATCGCGGTCGGCGGCGCCACCCGCGAGGAATGCCTCGAACGCGCCCGCCGGCTCATCCAGCTCTACTCCCGCGAGCTGCGGATCTCCCTGCAGCACCCGAAAAACCAGGATCAGCTGGCCCGCGAGTTCATCCCCGGCGAGCCGATCGCCAACACCGGGTATGTCCGCCGGATGCCGGTCAAGCTCCTGGCCGCGGCGCTGCCGCAGGCGGCGTCCACGGTCGGTGACCGGCGGGGCGATCTCATCGGGCGTACGGCGGGCACCTGCCGCCGGCCGGTCTTCCTCGACCTGCACTTCCCGATGGAGGTGCGGGAACGCTCCGGCCTGGGCGTGTTCGTCGCCGAGCCCGGCGGCGGCAAGTCGACGCTGATGGGCGCGCTCGGCTACCTGAACGCCCGGCGCGGCGTACAGGTGACCCTGCTCGACCCGTCCGGTCCGCTCGCCCGGCTGTGCCAGATGCCGGAACTGCGGCCGTACAGTCGCGTGCTCAACCTGACCGGTTCCGAACAGGGCACGCTCGCGCCGTACGCCCTGATCCCGACGCCGGTCCGCTCCGAGTTCCCCACCGGCCCCGGCGGCGACCGGGAATTCGAGATCGCGGTCTCGAACGCCCGCGCCGAGCGGCGGATGCTGGTGCAGGACATCTGCTCGATGCTGGTCCCGCCGCAGGTCGCCAAGGAGGCGTCCACGGCGACGCTGCTGCGACACGCGGTGCGCCAGGTGCCGGCCGAGGAGTCGTCCACCCTCGACGACGTGGTCCGCACCCTCCAGGGCCTGAACGACGACGAGGGCAAGGAACTCGCCAACCTGCTCCTGGACACCGCCGAGATGCCGCTGGCGCTGCTGTTCTTCGGCTCACCGCCGCAACACCTCCTCGGCGCCGACGCCGCCCTCACGGTGATCACGATGGCCGGCCTCCGCCTGCCCGACCTGAAGATCGAGCGGGAGTACTGGTCGGCCGAGGAATCGCTGGCCCTGCCGATGCTGCACACCGCGCACCGGCTCGCCGTGCGCCGCTGCTACGGCGGCTCGATGTCGAGCCGAAAAATGGTCGGCCTGGACGAGGCGCACTTCATGGAGGGCTGGCGGTCCGGCCGGTCGTTCCTGGTGCGGCTCGCCCGAGACTCTCGCAAGTGGAACCTGGCCGCGCTGGTCGCCTCGCAGAACCCGCGGGACATCCTCGGTCTGGACGTGCAAAACCTCGTCTCCACAGTGTTCGTCGGCCGGATCGCCGAAGACCAGGAGATCGCCTCCGAGGCGCTGCGGCTGCTACGGGTGCCGGTACACGACGGGTACGAGGCGACGCTGGCCTCGTTGTCCCAGGTCGACACGGCGTCGTCGAGCCGGCTCGGGTTCCGCGAGTTCGTGATGCGGGACGTGGACGGGCGGGTGCAGAAAGTACGTGTCGACGTGTCGTACGTTGAAGGCCTGCTGGAGCACCTGGACACGACGCCGACGGTGGCCAAGGCACCGACGGCAATTCCGATGTCGCCGTCCGACCTGGAGGTTTGAGATGGTGCGGCGGGCGTTGGCGCTGCTGATGACGATGTTCGTCACATTGGTGGCGTCGATCGTTTGGGCGGTTGCCGCCCCGTCTGCCGCTACGGCTGCGCCGGTACGTGCTCCTGGAGGCCTGTGCAGCACCGAGGAATGGCAGGCCGATTTCAAGTCTTGTGTAAATCGACTGACCAATGTCAGCGCAGCTCGCGCGCAATGCGTAATGCCTCCGACGCCGAGCACACCCGATTCCGGTTTGGCCGGCTGGTTCGCTGAACGCCCTGAGTCATCCGATGGCCTTGGTCATGATGGCCTTTACAGCAGATATGGCTATGCAGGATATAGCTATACGACTTATGATCTTGACAGTGGGTGTGCATCAACGCTGGTTGACCCAGATTTCAAATTTGAGACAACCATCGCCAACGGCGAGTTCATGGTCGCCACCGCGATTATCGGCGCCTCAAATGCACTTCGCGAGCGCGCCTGGGATCCTCGATCCCTTTGGGGCTGGGCCGATCCGCTAGTCGACCAGGCCACTGACGCAGTGTACAAAAAGGTATTCAGCGTCTTCGGCGCCATAACACTCGCCGTCGTCGGCATCTACCTCATTTGGCGCTCGCGGCAAGCCGAAATGGGCGCCGCAACAACGACCGCGGGCTGGGCAATTCTCGTCATGGTAGCCGTCACCGCCATCGCCGCCTGGCCGGTTCGATCGGCCACCATTGCCGACGAAAGCCTCATATCTAGCCTCGAGGTGGTGCACGAGGCGGTTGGTCCGCGCGCCCACGACACCCCGACCAATCGCTGCGATGACCCGACGCCCGGCGCGTGTGACGATGACCGGCCCCCCGCCGTCCGTGCCAGCGACACCGCGACAGAGACGATGCTGTACCGAAACTATCTTCGTGGTTTGCTCGGATCCGCCGACAGCGAAACGGCCAAGAAGTACGGCCTGGCACTCTACGATGCCCGATCCATCTCATGGCAAGAATCCGAGAAGCTTCGAGCGAATCCGGACACTCGGGACGCCTTGATCACTCAAAAGAATACCCAATGGGAGAAAGTTGCCGACCAGATAAAGAAGGAAGATCCAGAGGCATACGAGTACCTCCAGGGCATCAACGGAATGGACCGTATCGGCGCTGGCTTCATCGCGGTACTTGCGGCGATCATGTTCGCCATGTTTGATTTGACCGCCTCCATACTGGTCCTTCTCGGCTTCTTGATTTTCCGCTGGGCAGTCATCGCGGCTCCGATACTCGGAACTGTCGGCCTCCTACGTCCCGCAAGCTCCGGAATCCGTCGGCTTGGCAACGCCGTCGTCGCCGCCGTCTTCAATATCATCATATTCGGCACTGGCGCGGCTATTTACCTATTCGCCGTAGACTTGATCATGAATACGGCGAGTCTTCCGGGCTGGCTACAAGTAGTACTGGTGTGGCTCTCTGGCATGGTCGGCTGGTTGCTCCTACGCCCCTACCGGAGAGTCACACAGCTTGGGGGCAAGGACGGTGCTAGGGAGATCGCCTCTGGTGGCTCCTGGCAGCGGCGGTTCTTCCGCGACATGCGTGAGGCATCCAAGACGGAGAATGACGACTCTCGGGAGCCGGTGATCGGCAAGGGGAAGCGCACGGTCTACGTCGATCAGGGCAACCTTCGTCCCGAGGCCCGCCTGGAAGACCCGGCCCATTCGTCGGGCCGCACCGGTGAGCTGACCACCGTTGCGGCCGGCACGCGTCCGGACGGTTCCCCGGCACCGACCCGCCCGGACGGCAGCGAGTCGGTCCGCGACAACCCACCGGCAGCAGCCGGCGAAGCGTCGCCGACCGCACCTCGCACCAGCCGGCAGCGCCGTTCGACCGGTTGGACCGAGCCCGATGTGACCGAGCAGCCTGCTTCCTACGCGATCTATCGGCCGGAGACCGGCACCACCACCCGCGAGCCGGCTACCCCGCGGGTGCGTTCCGAGGCCAAGTGATCACATGCCCCGGACTCTCGAACTCGGTCTCAATCGCATCTTCCGGTCTCGTTGGGGCGTGGCGCTCGTTCTCGGCGTCCTCGTCATCGCGATCGTCGGCATCGGGCGGCTCTTCGCGGACGGCGACACCGAACGCCCGTCGCTGAGCACCGGGTCGCCCGCACCGGCGATCAGCGTCGATCCGTCCGACGATGACAGCATCGTCGACACGGCGCCGCCGCCGAGCCCCTCGACCAGGCCGGGCCGCGCACAGCCCGAGGCCGTCGCCTACGCCTTCGCGTCGGCCTGGGTGGACCACCAGAACGTCGCCCCGAAGACCTGGCGCGATCGGTTGCTGCCCAACGTCACCACCGCCCTCGCCGACAAGCTGGAAGGCGTCGACCCGGCCGGCGTCCCGGCCGAGCGGGTGATCGGCCGGCCGAGCCTGGTACCGGTCAGCACCACGGTGGTAAACGCGACCGTCACCATGGACTCCGGCAAGCTCGGCCTCCGCCTGATCTCCCCGGACGGACACTGGCTGGTCGACGGCATCGACTGGAACCCGGCGTGAACATCCCGCGGCCACGCAAGATTGTCTTGCTGGTCGCATTGGTAGCGACGCTGGCGCTGCTGTGCTGCGGCGGCGGCATCACCGCCGTATTCCTCGGCGGACTCAATGACGAGGGAAACAAGCTCAACGCCGCCGTCGGCTGCGGCAAGGGGGGACCGGTGGATCCGGACTCCAAATTGCCGAGGATCCGGCCCTACGGGGCAGCACAGATGCGGAACGCGGCCATCATCATCAACGTCGGCGCCGACCTGAAGATGCCGCCCCGCGCATGGGTGATCGCGGTGGCGACCGCGATGCAGGAGTCTCGGTTGACAAACCTCGGCAACCTCGGGACACGCAACGACCATGATTCGCTGGGACTGTTCCAGCAGCGGCCGAGTTCCGGATGGGGGACGCCCAAGCAGGTGCGGGATCCGGTCTACGCGGCCACCAAGTTCTACGAGAAGCTCAAGACCATCCCGGGCTGGGAGAAGATGCCGCTGACCCAGGCCGCGCAGGAGGTGCAGATCAGCGCCTATCCGGATGCCTATGCGAAGCATGAGCCGCTCGCCACCCAGATCGTCAACCAGCTCGCCGACGGCGCCGCGAACGCGGTGGGCGACTCGCTCACCATGTCGTGCGCCGCAGCCGGTCAGATTGCCGCCTCCGGCTGGACCATACCGGTGCGTGCCGCGATCGGTTCCACCTTCCGTAGCGCCTCGCGGCCCAACCATCAGGGTGTCGACCTCGGCGCGGGCCGCTACACGCCGATCGCCGCCGTGGCCAGCGGGATCGTCTCGAAGGTCAAATGCGACGAGGACTTCCGCGGTCGTCAAACCTGCAACGTCGACGGCTATCCAGGCAAGGGCGGCTGCGGTTGGATGGTGGAGATTCAACACGCCGGCGACGTCATGACCCGGTATTGCCACATGGTGCAGCGCCCGTTCGTGCGGGAGGGCCAAGAGGTGACGGCCGGTGAGATCATCGGACGCGTGGGATCCAGCGGAAACTCGTCCGGGCCGCACCTGCACTTCGAGGTGCACCTAAACAACGACCGGTCCAAGGCAGGTGCTGTCGATCCTGTGACATATATGCGAGAGCAGGGCGTCCCCCTTGGAAGTGAGGGATGACCGGCGAGTCAGTACCTGACCCTTTCGCCAGACACCCCGGTTCGGCTTTGGAAGTTCCGCGTCCTATCGTTCCC
>Ga0070668_100004734_pt1 | contig 10094 bp, 6 predicted proteins | sample KBSS43metaG_FD_64661 | JGI IMG/M metagenome (GOLD analysis project Ga0070668, IMG submission 64661) | Switchgrass rhizosphere microbial communities from Kellogg Biological Station, Michigan, USA - KBS S4-3 metaG | ecosystem: Host-associated > Plants > Roots > Rhizosphere > Soil ... | reverse complement strand
CCCGGAATCTCAAGATCAACGTTCCGGTCTTTGTCGAGGCAGGTGTAGAAGGCATGCACGAAGTGGACATACCCCTGTTCCTTCGTCGAGGCTTTCACGCTCCCGTCCGATGCTACCTCGCAAGGGTTGTTGAGCTCGCAGGCTCCTGCATTTGCGTCGCTCGCCGTGCCAACTGCACCAATTACCTCGCCACTATCCTTCCGGATTGCCGGTGCGCCGGAGGCTCCGTGCGGAAATCCGCACGTGTCGGCAACCTTTATCCGCAGCACTGGGCTCCACAGCCACCGTTCTTCTTTGACCTTATCGACTGTGGCCTCCACTTGGCAGGCTCTATCGTTCTGCCAATACGCTGACGGAACGCCCAACGCGAGACCCGGTGCGAACGATGTATCCCGTGACAGTAGGAACGGTGTTACTCCCGTCCGCTTCTCGATCTGCTCGTAGGTTTCCGAAACCCGAAGAAGCAAGATATCTGCACCTCTCATGGTGCCGTACACGATTTCGTCTGCTTCCATGCAAATGCGAGGGTCATCGCTCTTGCCGGTCTCGAGGGTCAACGACCGCCGCGTGCCTTCACGGTAAAGCACCTCATCATGGTCGGGCATTTTCAGGGGCTTCTTACCGACGGTGACTTCCGCTTTGCCATGGTCGCTGCAGTGGCCAGCCGAAAGAACCAAAGCCGGCGAATTCGCGCTGCGCCCGGCGAAAGTAACCAGCGCGGCGGAACACGGAGTATTTCCGCCCAGCGCGACTGTTCCCTTCAGGCTCTGGAGTACTCTAAGCTCGACGGGTTCCGTTGTGCCTTTATACTCAGAAGTAGTGTTGCAAGCAGGCTGCGCCTCCGCCGACGCGCCTAGTACCACCAGCAGCAAGACGACCGATGCACGCATTGTGCCCTCCGAGACCGATGCGAGCGTCTTGAATCCGCTCCGCCTGACTGCGGCGTCGACCTCTGCGTTGCCGTTGAGCATGGGCAATGGCAATATCGGCAAAAGCTCACCGATTCAGAAGTGACCACCCATCGAGGTGACGGCGGCTGCCTACGCGCCAGCTGCCTTCAGCCTGGCGATCAGAGCCGCAAAAATCTGCGTCTGCTTGCGCGAATCCTTATTAGCGAGGTTCTGGGTAAGATCGCGCACTTCGGCGTTCGCGATGGTCAGCTCGGTCAAGCCGCAATAGTAGAATTCGGTCGCAGCAGGTCCAATTCCGCCAATCAGGCCGATGTGCATTTTCGCCGCCCTCTCTCGTCCAGGATTGATTGCTCCTCTCGATTGACGGTAGTCAGGGCAGTAGCGTGTAGCAATCTCGCCGACCTACGACCTCCTACGAACGGATGATGCGAGTTGCATCAAACCACGCGAGAGTCGGTTGATGGGCGCCTCTCTTCGAGAACGGACATGACCGCCGCTCGTTGCGCGTCCGGTTGGTGCCAACACCTACCCCCGCCTTCGGCGACCGGAAGACGCCGACCAATATTTCTCCCACCATCGGTCTGTTTGGCTTGAGCGATATCGGCAGGGCAGGTTGGAGAACAGCGGCCTCCTGCGCTCGCGAGCTTACGCAGGCAGCCCTGCCTTCCGCATGGCCTCCACACACCTGGCCATGTGCTCTGGCCGCTGCAGAAAGATCTGCTCGTGGTAGTTCGACACCCGCAAATGCGGTTGCACCCCCGCTGCTTAGACCAGCGTGCGCCGATCGTCTCCACACTGCAGCTTCTGGGCGCAGATGAATGATTAAGGGGTACATCCGCACCTTACCCAGGCCACTGTGAAGCTCAGCAGGAGTCGGTGCTTCTGCAGGCTCAAGGATTTCAGGCGCATAACCACTCGCTACGAAAAACTCGCTGGAAATTTCCTCGCAGCCGTCCATCTCGCAGCCCTCGCTGCCTCTTGGTTCAATTGAGTCTGGACCCTAGGACCTCGCTCACAAAACGCACCGCGAGCCACGGCTGGTGTCCGCGATTGCGGCCATTTCACGTGGGCGCGCAAGGTGCCTGAAGCAGCCCACCCTTCGGCTCATGGTTGCCAGCATGTTCGCCTTTGGGTGAAGGCGAATGTGCTAGGCTTCGCCTCGTCGGCGGGCGAAACTGGCGATTGCGCAATGCGCATCCAACCAACAACGAAGTCCGGAGGAAACAGGCTATGGCATTCGAAGGCAAACGGCTGAGCCGCCGAGAGGTAGCAAAGCTCTTGGGTGCTGGCGGTGCGGTGTTGTCGGGATTGTTGCCAGGCAGCGTCCTGGCGCAAGCTCGCAAGAACACCCTGGTGCTCGGCATCGATATCAGCGACACCATTACGCTCGATCCGGCGCGGCTCGCCCAGTACACCTCGCCGATGACGGTCTCGGCGGCCTATGACTCGCTCGTCACCTTGACGCCGGGCGACTACATCAACGTCAAGCCGTCGCTTGCCACCAAATGGCAGCGGACGCCGGATGGCAAAGGCTGGCGTTTCACGCTGCGCGACGGCGTGAAGTTTGCCTCCGGTGCGCCGATGACGGTCGAGGATCTGAAATGGTCGTTCGAGCGCGTGATGAACCTGAAGGATCAGCCCTCGCAATACGTCGGCAACATCGAGAAAGTCGTAGCGGTCGACAAGAGCACCTTCGACATCATCCTGAAGGTGCCCGAGCAGCCGATCCTCAATGTGCTGTGCGCGCCGGAATTCGTCGCGCTCGAGCGCAAGGTCGTGGAAGCTCAGGGCGGCTCGGCCGAGGCCGACGCGAAAGATAAGGACAAGGCGACTCCTTGGCTGAATGCCAATTCAGCCGGCACGGGCGCCTACCGCATCGCTGGTTGGGAGCGCAACGCGCAGATCCAGTTGGTGCGCAATGAGCACTACTGGGGCGGCAAGCTGCCGTTCGAACGCGTGATCATTCGTCATATCAGCGACGGGGCGGCGCAGGTTCTCGCGGTGCGGCGCGGCGATATCGATGTCGCGTTCAACCTGATCCCCGAGCAGATCGCCTCGCTCAAGAGCGAGAAGGACGTGCGCCTCGATCCGCTCAAGAGTCTCGATTTCGTCTACATGGCGCTGACCCAAGAGCCGGAATTCAACAAGGCTCTGGCCGTCAAGGAATGCCGGCAGGCCATCGGCTATGCGATCGATTACGATGGTATCAAGAACTCGATGCTGGGCGGCGCGGCCCTGCGGCCGGCACACTATCTGCCGATCGGCGTGGAGGGCTCCACCGAGGAGATCGCGCGCCAGATCGGCTTCCGCAACGATCCGGCAAAGGCGAAGGAACTGCTCGCCAAGGGCGGTTTTGCAAACGGCTTTGAGTTCGAAATTGCCTATGGCAACGCTGCGGTGCAGGGCGTGACCTACCAGGATCTGGCGCAGAAGATTCAGTCTGACGTCGCCCGCGTCGGAATCAAGGCGAACCTGAGGCCGATGGATCAGGTCAACCTGCGAACCGAGTACTCCGGTGCCAAGTCGAAGGGCGGAGTCCTGACCTTCTGGAACCCGCCGGCCGTCGACAACCTACTCTGGGCCGCAGCCGTCGTGCAGCGCGTCGCCAAGCGCGTGCATTGGGATGTGCCGAAGGCTGTCTACGACCTGTGCTTCAATGCATCCGTCGAGCCGGATGCGAAAAAGCGCGCGGACATGTGGGTGGAGTGGCAGAAGGTGGTGGTCGATCAGGCCAACCACTTCATTCTGTTCCAGCCGATCTATCAGATCGCCGTGCGCAGCGGCATCGACAAGCTCCCGCTCACCGCGTCGGGCTGGATGCTCGACCTGCACGGCGTCAAGCCCAACGCCTAGCCCCGCATGATGAGGCGACCGCTTGAGCGGTCGCCCCATTTGCTACCGCTGAACTCTGCCGCCCGGCGCTCGCGGAAGTTGATACGCTCCTTGTGGTCGCCTGCCGAAAAGCACAGCGTGTTCATCTCGTTCTCATAGCGCGATCCGGCGTCGAGCGGCGACGACAGGCCATGCGCACCGCTGCCTTCACAGACTGTGCCGTGACGGGGCTGTAGCCCGCGATTTGTCAGCACAGGCGCGTGCGGTCGGCTCCACTTCGGTGTCGTCGACCAGGAATTCGACAAGGCCGAGTCTATAGGCTTCCTCGCCATCCACCGGCTCACCTGTTACAAACGGCCGCATGGCCTGGCCGCCAACGATGCGCCGCAGCATCTGCGAGGCGCCGTCACCGCCGACCCATCCCCGCTTGACCTCCGGGAAGCCCATTTTCACGCTGCGGCCGGCCACACGCCTATCGGCGGCAAGCGCCATCTCCGCTCTGCCGCCCAGCACTCAACCCTTGAGCGCCGCGATTACCGGCTTCTTGATATTGCGGATGGTGGCCTCGGAGATCACTCGGTCGCGAAAGCTTCATGCACCCGGATACTCGGCGAGTGAATTCACGTCGCTCCCCGACGAAAAGGCGCGCTCCCCTGCTCCCCTGATCAGGACAACACGCACGGCGTCGTCGGTCGGCCACCCCGCACACGGCCATCGCCGGCGTAATGGCGTTATGCTTTTTTGGGCGGTTGAGCACGATCTCGGCAACGAAATCTGTCACCGATGATTTCCTTGTCCATGGCCGTTTCCTGCGGCTCCCGAAGCGCTCTCAGTGATGTCTTGGCTTGTCGTTGCGGACATCGTAGTTTGAACAGTCACCACGATCTGAGTGGCATCCAACACGACTGCCGGGAGGACATTCTGACCAACTCGCCGACAGCGCTGCACGTGCGCTTGGGCAAGGCCTGGCAGCCCCTGCGGGGCGGCTAGGAATGCTCCGCTATACCCTGTCGCGTCTTACCGCAGCCGTCGTAATGGCGGTGTTTGCCACGCTCGTTATCTTCCTGATCGCAAATACGGTACCCGGCGATCCGGCGCTTGCGCAGCTCGGCGATCTGGCGGCCTCCAACCCAGAGTTTCTCGCTGCTTTCCGCGCCAAGTGGGGCCTCGATCTGCCGCTCTGGGAGCGCTACTTCATCTTTCTGAAGGGTCTACTGCACGGCGATCTCGGCATCTCGATCGCCTCGCAGCGGCCGGTGCTCGACGACATCTTCAGCTACGCACCCGCGACTATCGAGCTGGCCACCGCAGGCTTTCTGCTGGCGGTCGTGATCGGCGTCCCGCTTGGCGTGCTAGCGGCGGTGCGTCGAGACACCTGGATCGATCATGTCGCACGCTTCATCTCGCTCGCCGGAGTCTCGGCGCCGACCTTTTGGCTGGCGTTTATCGTACTCGCCATCTTCTATGGAGGTCTGCAGATCGCGCCCGGCCCGGGCCGCCTCGATACCATCGCTTTCCCGCCGACGCGGATCACCGGTCTCCACCTTGTCGACAGTGCCCTGTCGGGTGACTGGAGCACGTTCATCGATGCGCTGGCGCACCTCGTATTGCCGTCGGTGGTGCTGGCCGCTGCAACGCTCGGCCTCATTACGCGCACGACACGCGCGAGCATGTTGGAGAGCATGCAGCAGGATTATGTGCGCGTCGCGCGCGCCAAGGGGCTCAAGGAACGCATCATCGTCTGGGGCCACGTCCTGCCGAACGCGCTGATCCCGGTCGTGACGCTGGGCGGTCTCGCGTATGCCAATCTGCTGACCGGCGCGGTGATGACCGAGACGATCTTTTCCTGGCCGGGGCTCGGTCGCTACACTTTCCGAAGCGCGGCAGCGCTCGACTTTCCGGCGATCATGGGCATCACACTTGTAGTGGCGATCACGTATCTGCTGATCAATCTCCTGATCGACATCAGCTACGCCCTTCTCGATCCGCGGGTCGTGCGATGAGCGCCGCGACCACCGTCACGCCCGTTGCATTCGAGGCGGTTCCGTCCAAAAGGCGGCGCTGGCTCAGGCGCTATGGTTTGGCCAGCGCCGGTGCTGTGATCATCCTGTCCTGGATCATGGTTGCGGTCCTAGCGCCGGTCCTGACCTGGCATGCGCCGGACCTCGTTGACGTCACCCAGCGCCTGCGCCCGCCGTCGCCCAGCCATTGGCTCGGCACTGATGCGCTCGGGCGCGACGTATTCGCCCGTCTCCTCTATGGTTCGCGCATCTCCCTCTCCACCGGCATCATCGTAGTCGTTCTCGCCGCCGCCTTCGGCACGCTGGTCGGCGGAGTGGCTGCCTATGCGCGCGGGAAAATCGAAGAGCTGATCATGCGCATCACCGATCTCGTGCTGTGCTTCCCGCCGATCATCCTGGCGCTGGCGATCGCAGCCGCCCTCGGCATCGGCGCGGTCAACACCATCATCGCTATGCTGGTCGTCTGGTGGCCGAAGTTCGCCCGCCTGGCGCGCAGCCTCATCATCGTACAGCGCTCGCAGGAATACGTCGAAGCGGCCGTTGTCGTCGGCCTCAGCCCGGGGCGCATCCTGATCCGCCATATCCTCCCGAACTCGATCGGCCCATTGATCGTGCTCGTGACCCTGGACGTCGGCAACGCCATCATCACCTTTGCCGGTCTCTCCTTCCTCGGTCTCGGCGTTGTGCCGCCGACGCCGGAATGGGGCTCGATGGTGTCCGAAGGCCGCGAATTGATCGAGCAATGGTGGGTGGCAGCATTCCCCGGCCTTGCCATCCTCACCATCGTGGTCGGTTTCAATTTCCTGGGCGACGGCATACGCGATTGGCTCGACCCCAAGTCGCGGCGGCGGTGAGGCAGGCGCCGATGCAGGAAACAACCCAGGTGAACCAGCCTGCCGCCAATAGCATCGCAAAGCCGATCCTCGAAGTCAGTGATCTGCGCACGCAGTTCTTCACCGATGCCGGCGTGGTGCGCGCGGTGGATGGGGTTAGCTTCACGGTGGCGGCCGGCGAGACGCTCGGCATCGTCGGAGAGTCCGGTTCCGGCAAGACGGTCGCCGCGCTTTCGCTGATCCGCCTCCTGGAAGATCCCGCGCGCATCGTGAGCGGCGAAATCCGCTTCCTGGGGCGCGACGTCGTCAATATGAGCCAAGAGGAGCTGCGCGAGATTCGCGGCGACGGCATCGCCATGGTCTTCCAGGACCCGATGACGTCGCTCAATCCTGTCCTGAAGATTGCGCGTCAGCTGGCCGAGGCCATGCTTGTGCACGGCCGGCTGGACGAACAGCAGGCGCTCGAACGGTCGATAACCCTGCTTGGCCGCATGGGCATCACGGCGCCCGAGCGCGCGATCGAGAGCTATCCGCACCAGTTTTCCGGCGGCATGCGGCAGCGCGTCATGCTGGCGATGGGCTTCGCCAACGAGCCGTCGCTCCTGATCGCTGACGAGCCGACCACCGCGCTCGACGTCACCATCCAGGCCCAGATCCTCGACCTGATCGCCGAGCTCAACCGCGATTTCAACACGGCGATCGTCCTGATCAGCCACGATCTCGGGGTGATCGCCAGCGTGTGCGCGCGCGTCGTCGTGATGTACGCTGGCGAAGTCGTCGAGGAGGGCCCGACCGAGGCCATCCTATCCAATCCGCGCCACCCCTACACCTGGGCCTTGATCAACGCCGTTCCGCGCATCGATCGTCACGTCCCCGGACAGCGGCGTCTCGTGACCATCGAAGGCACGCCGCCTGATCCGATCGCCCATCCGCCCGGCTGCCGATTTGCGGCTCGGTGCCCTTTCCGCATCGACAAGTGCACCGAGCACCCCGAGCTGCTGGAGCTTGCGCCCGGAGCCAAAGCGCGCTGCTGGGTTACGCAATCCGGCAACCCGTTGCCTTCGACGCGTGCGCCGGTTCCGGCCCAGGCGAAGGCCGGCATGGATCACGGCGCAGGCACGAAGCTCGAGCGCGGCGAGCGCATGCTGCAATTGCGCGGTGTGGTGAAGCATTTTCCCCTGCCCAAGAGGGGCTTCTTCGGCAAACGGGAGATGGTGCACGCCGTCGACGGCGTCGATCTCGACGTCGCGCAAGGCGAGACGGTCGGCCTGGTCGGCGAGTCGGGCTGCGGGAAGTCGACGCTTGCGCGTGTCGTGGCGCGCATCCACCAACCCACCGCGGGCGAGGTGGTCTTTCATGGCCAGGACATCGCCAACGCCGCGCAGTCCCGCATCCGGCCGCTGCGCCGCCGCATGCAGATGGTGTTCCAGGATCCCTATGCGTCGCTCAACCCGCGCATGACGGTGGCCGACATCCTCGGCGAGCCGCTGCGCCTGCACAAGATCACGAGCTCCGAGGTGGAGACGCAGAAGCACATCGGCGAGCTGCTGGACGTCGTCGGGCTCAGCCCGAAAGCGGCCGTGCGCTATCCGCATGAGTTCTCCGGCGGGCAGCGTCAGCGCATCTCGATCGCCCGCGCGCTGTCGGTGCGGCCGGACTTCATCATCGCCGATGAGCCGATTTCAGCGCTCGACGTCAACATCCAGGCACAGATCATCAACCTCCTGATCGATCTGCAGGAGCGCTTCGGCCTCACCTATCTCTTCATCGCGCACGATCTCGCGGTCGTGCGTCACATCTCGGATCGCGTCGTCGTCCTCTACCTCGGCAGGGTCGCGGAGGTCGCTCCGGCCGACAAGCTGTTCGCCGAGCCGCTGCATCCCTACACGCGTTATCTCATTTCCGCGGTGCCGATTCCTGATGCGGCTATGGAGAAGATGCGCAAGCGGCTGCCGCTGCAGGGTGAACCCCCGAGCGCGCTTGATCCGCCGTCCGGCTGCCGGTTTCGAACGCGCTGCCCGATCGCGAAATCGATTTGTGCCGAAGTGGTGCCGCCCATGATCGAGCATCGGCCCGGGCATTTCTCGGCGTGCCATTTTCCAGGACAGTTCTGAAGCGAACAACAGGGGAATCCCGTGCGACGCGTAACGGCTGACGAGGCGGTCCAGGTTCTTCGCTCGGGCGATAGCCTGCTGGTCGGCGGCTCGGGCGGCGGTCACGCCGTGCCGGAGGAGCTGATGGCCGCCGTCGAGCGGCGGTTTCTGGCCCAGGGCGAGCCGCGCAACATCACCGCCGTGCATCCGGTGGGTCTCGGCGACGGCACGCATCTGGGCGCCGGTCATTTCGCGCATGAGGGCCTGCTGAAACGCATCGTTTGCGGCACGTTCGTCAACTCGCCGGAAATCTCGACCATGGCGCTGGCCGACAAGATCGAGGGCTACACGCTGCCGCAAGGCGCGCTGTCGCAGCTGATGCGCGAGATTGCCGCCGGTCGCCCGGGCCTGCTGACGCAAACCGGCTTGCACACCTTCGTCGATCCGCGCCACGGCGGTGGGCGGCAAAGCAAGTGCGCCAAGGAGGACCTGGTCGAGCTCGTCAACTTTCGCGGCGAGGACCACCTCTTCTTCAAGCCGATGCATTTCGACGTCTGTTTCCTGCGCGGCACGACCGCCGACGAGGAAGGCAACGTGACCATGGAGGAAGAGGCAATCTTCGGCGAGATGCTGTCGGAAGCGCAGGCGACGCGCCGCTGCGGTGGCGTGGTGATCGTGCAGGTAAAGCGTATGGCCAAGCGTGGCACCCTGTCTGCCAAGCAAGTCAAGATTCCGGGCATCCTGGTCGACCTCGTGGTGGTCGAACCCGAGCAGCGCCAGACGTACGAGACCTACTACAGCCCGGCCTACGCCGGCGAACTCAGGGTTCCCCTTTCGGACATCCCTGCGCTGCCTCTCGGTCCCCGCAAGATCATCGCGCGACGCGCGGCGATGGAGCTGTTTCCCGGCGCCGTCTGCAACCTGGGATCCGGCATTTCGACCGGCATCGCCAATGTCGCGGCCGAGGAGGACGTTCTCGACGAGATCTGCCTGACCAACGAGCAGGGCTTGATCGGTGGCGCCCCTGCATCCGGCAACGAGGCCGGCGCCTCGCGCAACTATGTTGCGATGGTCGACCAACCCTATCAGTTCGACTTCTATGACGGAGGCGGACTCGATCTGGCATTTCTTTCGTTTGCGGAAGCGGATGCGGCGGGCAACGCCAATGTCAGCCGGTTCGGCGGACGCATCGTCGGGCCGGGCGGCTTTATCAACATCAGCCAGAATGCGGGCACCGTGATCTTCAGCGGCACGTTCACCGCCGGCAAGAGCGAGATCGTATGCTCGGACGGCCGGCTCAAGATTGTCCGCGATGGAGAGGGGGCCAAGCTGGTCAAGGCGGTCGAGCAGATCACCTACAGCGGCACATACGGGCGCGAGCGCGGGCAGCGCGTGCTCTACGTT
>Ga0070668_100004733_pt1 | contig 10095 bp, 6 predicted proteins | sample KBSS43metaG_FD_64661 | JGI IMG/M metagenome (GOLD analysis project Ga0070668, IMG submission 64661) | Switchgrass rhizosphere microbial communities from Kellogg Biological Station, Michigan, USA - KBS S4-3 metaG | ecosystem: Host-associated > Plants > Roots > Rhizosphere > Soil ... | reverse complement strand
GCCAAGATCTACGCCGGCGAGGGCTGCGCGCAGGTGCTGTTCTTCGAGAGCGACGAGGTCTGCGAGACCAGCTACAAAGACCGCGGCGGCAAATACCAAGGGCAGCGCGGCGTCACGTTGCCCAAGGCTTAGCGGCACGCGCCGGCGTCCTCGCGCACGAGTTCAGTTCTGCCCCTCGGTGCTCGGCGAGGCCGCACCAGGCCCGCAGCGCGGCATCATCCGCAGCAACGAGCGGCAGGCCCGGCCCTTGCCCGGCTGCAATGGATCTACCGGCGCCCTGGCAGGGTCAAAGGTCACCCCGGTGACCCCCAACGCCGTTTCGTGCACGATGGCAGTCCACCCCGCTCGAGGAGCCGGCGATGAAGTGGGAAGGCAACCGCGAGAGCGACAACGTCGAGGACCGGCGCGACGAAGGCCCGACGATGGGCGGCGGAGGCTTCAGCTTCGGCGGCGGCCGCGGCATCGGCCTGGGCACCATCGTGATCGCGCTGGTGGCCGGCTGGGCGCTCGGCATCAACCCGTTGACGCTGCTTGGCGTCCTGAGCGGCGGCGGCTCCGAGCCGGCGCCGGTGACGCAGGGACCGGCGCACCGACCGCCAGCGGACGACAAGATGGCGGCCTTTGTCTCGACAGTCCTCGCGGACACCGAGGACGTGTGGCGCGCGCAGTTCAAGGCCCAGGGCAGCACGTACCGCGAGCCCAGGCTGGTGCTGTTTCGCGGCGCCACGCCGACCGCTTGCGGCACCGGCCAGACGGCCATGGGGCCGTTCTACTGTCCCGGCGACCAGAAGGTCTACATCGACCTCGCTTTCTACGAAACGATGAAGACGCGCCTGGGCGCGCCGGGCGACTTCGCGCAGGCCTACGTGATCGCGCACGAAGTCGGTCACCACGTGCAGGCGCTGCTCGGCATCACCGACAAGGTCGATGCAATGCGCCAGCGCAGCAGCCGCGAGCAGTCCAACGCGCTGTCGGTGCGGCTGGAACTGCAGGCCGATTGCCTGGCCGGTGTGTGGGCCAACAATGCGCAGCGCACGCGCCAGATCCTCGAACAGGGCGACGTCGAAGAGGCGCTCAATGCGGCCACGCAGATCGGCGACGACACGCTGCAGCGTCGCTCGCAAGGCACCGTCGTGCCCGAGAGCTTCACGCACGGCACCAGCGCGCAGCGCGTGGGCTGGTTCAAGCGCGGGATGGGCAGTGGCAACCTGCGCGACTGCAACACCTTCGAGAGCGCGCGACTGTAGCGGCCCGCGGCATCAGTCAGGGCTAGCGCCGCGGCCGGTTCGGCGGCACGGTGAGACGTCCGCCGCCTCCGCGCTGCGGTGGCACCGGCGGGTTGACGTTCTTCAGCTGGGCTGCATCGAACAGTGCCGTGCGATCGTTCGCTTGGCCGCTGGCCATCGCATTGGCCAGCCAGCGCGTGGCCTGCGGCGCGCTGACGCTGGTGCCGTGCATCGCGACGCATGAGCCGCTGCGGGTGCCGGCGGCCAGCACGCCGGGCTGCGCCGGCGCATCCTCGCTCGGAAACAGCGCGTCGGGTCCGTCGTCGCTTGGCAGGCCCCGCCCCGGCGGGTGCACCACCGGTCCGCCAGACGAGTACGCCGCGGTGGCGCCGTCGCTGGCCCGAAAGCCGCCCACCACCAAGGTCTGGCGACCGGTGGCGATCGCGTTGAGCGAGGCCGCGCGCCGCACGTAGCTGGCGGGCGCATCGGTTTCGAGCGCGCGCCCGCCGGCGTCGTAGCGCACGTCGTCCGGATCGTCGAAGTACGACTGACGGCCGCGCTGCGGATAGCCCGGCGCCGTGTCGCCGCGCTGGATCCATGCGTGGATCGACGCCAGGTCGATCGAGCCCGTGTTGTGCACCGTGATGCGCCACAGCCCGGGAGGGGCCACGGACTTGGTGCCCGTGGGGTCCGCAGTCGGCGCGATGAACAGTTGCAGCATCGAGTGGGCCCCCGTGTCCTCGGGCAGGTAGTACTGGGCGCGGGCAAACACCAGACCCTGGTTGTTGAAGAGCGCCTGAGCCGTGCCGCCGTTGAACGCGACGGTCGTGCTGGTGTCGGGCGCCTCGATCGTCACGCTCACGATGTCGCCCGCGCCACCGGGGAGCCAGATCTGCAAGCTGCTTTCGGTCCAGTCGTCGGGCAGCACACGCCACGCCAGCTGCCGCGACTTGCTGGCTGGCAGCGCGAACTGGGCGTGACAACGCGACAGAAAGTTGTTGCCGGCGGGCAGCACGACGCGAAAGCCCGGCCGCGTGGGGTGCCCCTGCGCGTTCACCGGATTGCAGCCGCTGATCAACTCATCGAGCGCGCGCTCCAGTGCGCTGGAGCCATCGTGCGGGCCGGCAGTCATGCCGTAGCTCACGTTGACCACCAGCGGCAGCTGCCCGCTGCCAGCATCACCGGCGATCTGGCCGGCCCGCGCGATCGTGTACAGCAACCCGTTGTAGATCTGCGGCGCCAGCGTCGCGGACGACGTGTCTTCGACGGTGGCCACCGGCAGCTGCACCGCGACGATCGGCCGCTCGTCGGCCGGCGGGCGCTGCATCGAGCGGCACGCCAGGTCCAGCACATGGGTGCCGTGCGCGGCGCGCGCGGCCAGAGACTTGTGCCCGGGCTGGGCGTGGTCCAGGTCGCCGCTGCGGCGGTAGACCTCATCCTCGTCGACCAGCGATCCATGCCGGCTGTCGCCCATCAGCTTGTCGATGCCGGCATTCGGGTCGCGCTTGGTCACTTCGTGGCCGTAGTTCCAGCCGCCCCACGCCGTGGACGGTTGATCCTGATTCCAGAGGTATTCGATGCGCGTGGTGCCGTCGCGACTCAGGAAGCGCTCGTGCGCAAACGCAATGCCATCGTCGATCACTGCCACGACCACGCGTGGCGTGCTGAGGAAGCTGGCCACCGACGCCACCGGCATGGCGGTGCCGGATGAAGGCGCCGTGGCACGCCCGAGCTCGAAGCCGCGGATCCGCTCGCCCGGATTCTTGCCCGCGTAGACATCGTCGAGAAACTTGCGCGTGGCCAACAGCGCGATGAAATGCGTGGGCCGGGTCACGCGCGCGGGCAACGCGATGTAGACGTCGGGTACGCGCAGCTGCGCAGCCCAGGCCGGTTCGGGGCTGGCCTGCAGGGTCTGCACGAGCTGCGCGAACGCCTGCGCGGTGTTGTCCTTGCCGTCGCGCAGCTCGATCAGCACGGGCAGCCACGTCGCGCCGCCGTAGTAGGTGAAGTCGGTGCTGCGAGCCCAGTCGAAGTACGGGCTCGCGAGCAGGCCATCGGCCCGATCGTCGAGGGTGACCTCGCGCCACAGGCTCATGGCCACTCCGCGACCGCTTGCTCCCACAGCCACTTCAGCGGCACCGACGGCGTGGCGGCTGCCGTGGCTGCAATCCGGCTCGTGTAGCCGTCGGTCGCGGCCTTGCGCTGGTAGGTGTTCGGATCGAACAGCTGACGCCAATCGAAATCGAGCCCTGACGGATAGGCCGTGCCGTCGAATGTCCACGACTCGTAGGTGTTGACTCCCGCCACGCCGGCGCGATGCACCAGGTATTCGCCGAGGGTCAGGCCCAGCAACTGTCCGGCCGCGCTGTCGACCGGGAAATGCAACCCGGCGATGGTGCGGTTGATCGCGATGCGCGCCGCCTGGCGCATCAGCTGCTCGAGCCAGCTGAAGTCTTTCGTGTTGTCGGCTGTCTTGAGCAACCGCCACAGCACGTGCGCGACGATGCTGGCCTCGGTCGAGTGCCCGCTCGGCAGGCTGCCGTGGCCCGGTGTCAGGACCAGTGGCTGCACCTGCGGCGACATCTCGACCGCGCGCCGACACGCGAGCGCGTGCTTGAAGCGCATCTCGGCATGGTTGGCCAGCCGCAGTGCCGTCCACAGCAATTCGAGCGTCCACTTGTGGCGCTCGGGGTGCAGATTGGCGATCGCGCTCCAGTACGCGATCGGCGGCGTGAGTTGCGACAGGATTTCGCTGCAGCGTTCGGCGCGCAGATCGGCCCAGCTGGCGACGATGTTGAGCTGCGCGATCCAGAACGCCGCCGTCTTCGGCGGACGGATCATCTTGACGATGCTTTGCTTGCCCGCGACCCCGGGCTCGATGTCGTACAGCGTGTAGCCGGCGCCCTCCTTGTCGAAATGCAGGCGCGAGAACAGGCTGAAGTCGATCAGCGAGGCGCGCACCCAGGGCTCCCAGCGCCCCAGGTTGTCGCGGTCTTCTTCATCGAGTTGCGCTGGAAAGCCGGTCGGTGGCACCCACGCGCCGACGATGCCGTCGCGGTTCTGCGCCAGCGCCTCGTTGCTGTAGCCCGGCACGCCGCCGAAGCCGCCGGCACCACCGAAGCCGCCGAAGCCTCCGAATCCGCCGAAACCCCCGAACCCGCCAAAGCCACCGAAACCTCCGAAACCACCTTGCAGACTCATGGCCCCTCCTGCCGTGTGTGCTGGTGCGTCTGGTCGACGATCCTCGCGTTGCTCCCCGCTCAGTTCGGCACACCGGCGCTGCGCAATGCCTGTGCGCACAGCTGCCCGATCGGATACGCCCCGCTGGGCGAGCGCGCCAGCCATTCACTGACGCGCAGATTGGGCTCGACTTTCATCAGCTCTGCGACCGTCGCGCGCGCGTCGCCGTGGCGTCCGAGCTGCCATTGCGAGATCGCGAGCATGCGGAAGGTCGACGAGTGCATGCGGTTGGCGCGCAGCGAACGCTGCGTCAGTTCGATGGCCCGCTCGTAGCGTCCGGCGGCCAGTTCGGCGCCGCCGGCCAGCGCGTCGTAGAAATAGCGGTGCAGATCGAGCGGCGACAGCCGCAGCGCGCGCTGTGAACACTTCACCGCCTGCTTGCCGTCGCCCTGGAACGCATGCAGCATGCCCTTGAGCAGCCACGCCAGCGAGTCGTTCGGGTTCACGCGCAGCGCGAGGTCGTAGCGGTCCTGCGCGACGTCGAGGCGCTTGAGCAGGTTGGTGTGCACGAAGCCGTCGATCGCCAGCGCCAGCGAGCAGTGCGAGTCGTTGTCGAGCGCGCGCTTGCCGCAGTCGAGCGCGGCGCGCGTGTCGGCGGCGACGTCGCCGGACCAGCTTTGCCACACGTTCAGCACGTGCCACTTGGCGAGCCACGCCTGCGGGATCGCGTGGTGCGGCGCGCGCTGCGCGACCACCTGCAGCATCTCGCGCGCGCGCGCAAAGTCGTGGCGCGACAACCGGTGCATCAGCACGATGCCGCCCACCAGCAGCGTGCAGGTCTCCAGCGAATGCAGTGACTGCGACCGCGTGCGCTCCAGCTCGCGCGACACGATCGCCAGGCTTGCTTCCGCGACGATGCGATCGATCAACGGATCCTGGCCCTCGATCAGGCCGGCGACGTTGCCCTTGAGGTCTTTGGCCCACACCACGTGGGCGGTGCGGGTGTCGGCCAGTTCCACGGCGAGGATCAGCGCTCCGCCGCTGACCCGATAGGCACCGGACAGCACGTAGGTGGCCTTCAGGTGCGTCCGGATGTCGGCCAGCGTGGCCCCGCGTGCGCGAAACGCGGTTGTCGACAAGCGCGACACCACGTTGAGCTCGGCCGAGCGCGACAGCGAGGCAATCACCTCTTCGGCCAGGATCTCGCCCAGCGGCTCGTGGCCGGCACCATGCTCGGTGAACGGAATCACCGCAATCGTCGGCCGCAGGCCATCGCCCGCGGTGTCAGGCTCGGCCGTGGCGTCGCTGTCGGAGTCGGACGTCGGCGGCGCGACGCGGTAGGCGCGCACCGGCTGCTCGATGTCGGCCAGCCGATGCTCGCCGAGGTCCTCGAGGTCGGCATCCAGCGCCGACGTCAGCTCCGCGCACACCGCGGACGATGCGACGATGTCGCCGGGCCGCGCGATCTCGCACAGGCCGGTGGCCACTGCCGCATCGACGGCGTCGGGCGCCACGCCGTCGGGCGAGTGCCCCGTCTGCACGCCGATGCGCGGACGCAGCGTGGGCTCGGCCCAGCCGCTGGGTGCGCACGCGCGCTGGATCGCGAACGCGGCCTGCAACGCTGGGCGTGCCGTCGCGAAATCGATCAGCAGCCCGTTGTCGCGGCGCTCGATCACGCGACCGCCGCTGCTCGGCTGCACGGTGCTCGCGAAGTAGTCCTGCAGGCTTTGCAGCGGCGAGATCGCCTGCGGGTCGCTGCGCTCGAGCGCCGAGGGCAGGTCGATCGCCAGCAGCGTGCGCGCGCTGTCCGCCGCGACGTCGACGCCGGTGTCCGGGGGCAAGCTGTCGATCTCGACGCGAAAGATCCGCACCGGCCGCGTGATGTTCTTCAGTTCGCGCTCGCCCAAATCGGTCAGCGCGACGGCGATGCGGCGGTGCACGTGCGCGCGCACCGCGTCGGTGACGATGATCTCGCCCGGCGCGGCGGCCTGGTGGATGCGCGCCGCGACGTTGACGCCGTCGCCGATCAAGCGGCCCTCGTCGACCAGGATGTCGCTGACGTTGATGCCGATGCGCAGGGTGAGCGCCGCGCTGCCGGCAGGCCGCACGGCGGCCGGTTGGCGCTGCAGATCGACCGCCCAGCTCACCGCCGCGACGGCACTGGGAAATTCCACGAGCACGCCGTCACCGGCGAGGTCGACCAGGCGTCCGCCGTGCTCGCGGATCTTCGGCTCGATCCAGCGCGTGCGCAGCGCGTTCCACGCGCGCAGCGCCGCCATCTCGTCGGCCTCCACGAGCCGCGACCAGCCCGCCACGTCGGCAAAGGCCACCGCGGCGAGGCGACGGGTGATGCCGGTCATGCGCCGGACGACGGGAGCGAACGCACACGAAGGACCATGGTGTCCCCCAACAGAGCCAGGTTCGGTGTACGGATTCATGCGCACTCTAGCTCAGTGTGCGCGTGGCGCGGCCGACGGTCATCCTCAATACTGCGATGACGCCGCGGCAGGCGTCCCCACAAGTTGGGACGCAGCACGCGGGAACGGTCGCTATCGGACGCTGGCTACGCCGGAAACGTCCCCGGCAGCAGAATGCTCCGATCCACCTGATCGATGCGCACCCGCCCGCAGAACGCCATCGTCAGGTCGAGCTCGCGCTGGATGATCTGCAGCGCCTGGGTCACGCCGGCCTGGCCGAGCGCGCCCAGGCCGTAGAGCATGGCGCGGCCGATGTAGGTGCCCTTGGCCCCGAGCGCCAGCGCCTTCAGCACGTCATGCCCGCTGCGGACGCCGCCGTCCATGTGCACTTCGATTCTCGAGCCGACGTCGGCCGCGATCGCAGGCAGCGCCTCGATGCTCGACTGCGCGCCGTCGAGCTGGCGCCCGCCGTGGTTGCTGACGATCAGCGCATCGGCGCCCGAGTTCAGCGCCAGCCGGGCATCCTCGACATCCTGGATGCCTTTGAGGATCAGCTTGCCGCCCCAACGGCGCTTGACCCACTCGACATCGTCCCAATCGAGGCTCGGATCGAACTGTCCGGCAGTCCATTCGCCGAGGCTGCTCATGTCCGACACGCCTTTCACGTGGCCGACGATGTTGCCGAACTGGCGCCGCCGGGTGCCCATCATCCCGAGGCACCAGCGCGGCTTGGTGAGCAGGTTGATCAGGTTGGCCAGCGTCGGCTTGGGCGGCGCCGACAGGCCGTTCTTCAGGTCTTTGTGGCGCTGGCCGAGGATCTGCAGGTCCAGCGTCAGCACCAGCGCGCCGCACTTGGCCGCCTTGGCGCGGTCGATCAAGCGCTCGATGAATTCGCGGTCGCGCATCACGTAGAGCTGAAACCAGAACGGCCTGGTGGTGTTCGCCGCGATGTCCTCGATCGAGCAGATGCTCATCGTCGACAGCGTGAACGGAATGCCGAAGGCCTCGGCCGCGCGCGCCGCGAGGATCTCGCCGTCGGCGTGCTGCATGCCGGTCAGTCCGGTGGGCGCGATCGCCACCGGCATCGCCACGTCGACGCCGATCATGCGGGACGCGGTGCTGCGCTGGTCGATGTCCACCGCCACGCGCTGGCGCAGCTTGATCTTCGCGAAGTCGCGCTCGTTGGCGCGGTAGGTGCCCTCGGTCCACGAGCCGGAGTCGGCGTAGTCGTAGAACATGCGCGGCACGCGCCGCTGCGCCAGTACGCGCAGGTCTTCGATGTTGGTGATCACGGGCATCGAGCGTCTCCTCCGTCGGCGATGCTACCCGTCGTGGCGGCTTGCGACGGCAGGGTTCACTCGCTGGAGAACAGTCCGGGTTCGTCGCCCGTGGCGGGGTCGGCCGCCGCCGGCAGGTCGCGCGAGCGCACCAGGGCGGCGGCGCGCACGCCGAGCAAACGGATGCGCCGCGCCAGGTCCACCCGCTTCAGGCACTGGCCGGCGGCGTGGCGGATGGCCTGCGCGTCGTCCACCGGATGCAGCAGCGTGATGTCGCGCGTGACCGTCTTGAAGTCGTCGAAGCGCAGCTTGATGCCGATCGTGCGGCCGGCGTAGCCCTTGCGTTGCAGGTCGTGCGCCACTTGCTCCACCAGCTCGGTGAACACCCGGGACAGCTCCGGCCGGTCGCGCTTGGCGTGCAGGTCGCGGTCGAAGGTGGTCTCGCGGCTCATCGACACCGGCTCGCTCAGCGTCACCACCGCGCGCTCGTCCCGCCCGTGCGCGGCCTCGTGCAGCCAGTGGCCGTAACTGCGGCCGAAGTGATCGACCAGGAAGGCGAGGTCGCGCTCGGCGAGATCGCCGATGCGGGTGATGCCGAACCCTGCCAGCTTGAGGGCTGCCTTCGGGCCGATGCCGTTGATGCGACGCACCGGCAGCGGCCAGATCTGCCCCGGCACGTCATCGTGCGTGATCAGGGTCAGGCCGTCGGGCTTGTCGAGGTCGGAGGCGATCTTCGACAGCAGCTTGTTGGGGGTCAGGCCGATCGAGCAGGTGAGGCCGGTGGCGCGCCGCACCGTGTTCTTGATCTCGAGCGCCAGCGCTCGCACGCCGCCGAAGCGGTCGTGGCCCACCGCGTCCTGCGCGCCGGGCAGGTCGGTGAGGTCGATGTAGATCTCGTCGATGCCGCGGTCTTCGATGCACGGCGCCACCTCCCCCACCGCGGCCTTGAAGCGGCGCGAGAAGCGCTTGTACTCGTCGTGGTCCACCGGCAGCAGCACGGCCTGCGGCGCCAGCAGGGCCGCCTTCATCAGCCCCATCCCCGAGCGGACGCCGAAGTCGCGCGCCGGGTAGGTGGCGGTGGTGATCACGCCGCGGCCCTTGTAGCCGGCCAGCGTCGAGAACTCGCGGCTGCCGTCGGCGCGCGCGCGGGGTTGGTGGCGTCGGCCCCCGCCGATCACCACCGGCTGTCCGGCCAGCTCGGGATAGCGCAGCAGTTCCACCGACGCGTAGAAGGCGTCCATGTCGAGGTGGGCGATCCAGCGGCGCGCGGCACACATGGCAGCGATTGTCGGCTTCGGTCGCCGCATGACGCATCCGGTAGCCAATCCGGCGGGATGAGCCAGCCGCGTCGGACCGTACACGGGATGTGCGATGTGCACATTTTGAAAAACCACCTGACCCAAGACCGGCGTTCCGTCCCGGCGCCCGACCAGGAGCAAGCAGATGACGATACCTTCCCCTCATTCCAGCCGGCTCGCACGGGGCGTTCTGGCCGCCTTGGCTGCCGCCTGGCTGGCCATTGGCTGCGGCGGCGGCAACGGCACGAGCTCGCCCTCCAGCGGCAGCGCCTTCACGATGGGCACGATCAGCGGCTTCGGCTCGATCATCGTCGACGGCGTGCGCTTCGAGGACAGTCGTGCCCAGGTGTTCGACGACGACGACCAGCCGCACGACCGCAGCGAGCTCAAGCTCGGCATGACCGTCGAGGTGCTGAGCGACCGCATTCAAGCCGCGTCGTCCGGGCGCAGCGCCGAGGCCCACCAGATTCGCTTCGGTGCCGAGATCGTCGGGCCGGTGGAGGCCATCGACGCCGCTGCCAAGCAGCTCACGGTGCTCGGCCAGACCGTCGAGGTCAGCGACACCACGGTGTTCGAAGACGATCTGGCCGGTGGCCTGGCGGCGCTGTCGGTGGGCGACACCGTCGAGGTGCATGCGCAGCTCAGCACCGCCACGGGCCACTACCTGGCCAAGCGCATCGAGAAAAAGACCCAGGTC
>Ga0070668_100004729_pt1 | contig 10098 bp, 12 predicted proteins | sample KBSS43metaG_FD_64661 | JGI IMG/M metagenome (GOLD analysis project Ga0070668, IMG submission 64661) | Switchgrass rhizosphere microbial communities from Kellogg Biological Station, Michigan, USA - KBS S4-3 metaG | ecosystem: Host-associated > Plants > Roots > Rhizosphere > Soil ... | reverse complement strand
CGTCGCCAAACAGGTCTTCGCCTTCGAGGACGCCGGCTGGGACGTCACCGACAACAAGCGCCGCCCCTTGCGGATGTTCGCCCATTACGCCGCGCCGCTTTGGCTGGCGGTGCGCGGCGTGGCGGGCACATTGCCCTTTGAGGCGCCGGACGACGACAAGCCCGACGCCTGGGGCTCGTCACTGGCTTCCGACGCCGCCCGCTTCCGGAAGCGCTAGTGCTCTAACTAGTCGCCGACCTTAGCGCGTAGGCGGTCCTCCTGTTCGCGCAGTTCCGGCGTCAACGCGTCGCCGAAATCCTCGGTCGAGAAGATCTGGCGAATCTCCACGGTCTCGCCGCCGTCGAACGGCGCCTTCTTCAGCCAGGCGATGGCCTCGTCCTTCGAAGCGACCTCCCATAGCCAGTAGCCGGCGATCAATTCCTTGGTCTCGGCGAAGGGGCCATCGACGACGGTGCGCTTGTCGCCGTTGAAGGTGATGCGCACGCCCTTCGAGGTCGGGTGCAGACCGTCGCCGCCCTTCATCACGCCGGCGTTGACGAGGTCCTCGTTATATTTGCCCATCGCGGCAAGCTGCTCCGTCGTCGGCATCACGCCTGCCTCCGACTCGGGGCTGGCCTTGACGATCACCATGAAACGCATTGTCTCTCTCCTCTATTTCCCGTGTCCCTTTGAGCCTCAGTTCCCGGCTCTGCGTCGTAACGACGAACTAGGTCCGCCACGGCCGACATTGTCGTCTGAAGATTTTTGCGACGGCCAGGCGCCGACGGTCTAAGCGCTCCGTCTTGCCGATGACGGCGGAACCTGTGACGAGATGAATCGTAGCCTTCACGCCCACTTCCCTTCACGGCAGCCGGAAAGATCCTCGATGAGACAGCACATTCCCAATGTCCTGACCATCGCCCGGCTGATCCTGTGCCTGGTGATGTTCGCCGCCTTTGTCGCCATGGCGCCGGCGGCCCTCGGTGGCACGGCGCCGGTCGATCCCAAAATCCTGACCTGGACCATCGTCATCAGTTTCGTCGTCGCCGCGGTGACCGACTTTCTCGACGGCTATCTGGCCCGCCGCTGGGAGGTCGTCTCGATGGCCGGCGCGATACTCGATCCGATCGCCGACAAGGTCCTCGTATGCGGCGCGATCCTTGGCCTGTGCGCCCTGACCAGCAGCCCGGATCTTCTGCTCGCGGGCGGCCTCATCCTGTTCCGTGAGTTCTCGGTCTCAGCCTTACGCGAAGTCCTGGCGCCCAAGGGGATCAAGCTGCCGGTGACCTTCCTAGCCAAGACCAAGACGACCCTGCAGCTTGTCGCCCTCGCCGCCCTGATGGTGTTCATGTTCTGGGCGCCGCTTGGCTTTGACGCCCTATCGCCGATGCGGGTCACCGGCCTGCAATTCGCCAAGGCGCTGTTCTACATCGCCGCCGTCGTCACCGTCTGGACCGGCGTCGAGTACGGCCTGGCGGCCCGCAAGGCCTTGAAGGCGTAACGCTACTCGGCGGCGTAACGCCAGGCCGGCGTCGTCTCCTCAACCGGCGCCTCGTCAGGCGCCGCCATTTCGTCGACGGGGCCGAACAAGAGCCAGCTGGTATCGAGGTCGCGGATACGATCCGCCTGCATGAGTCTGGCGAGGGTGGCGGCGCCGATGCTGCGAACCGTCATTGCGACTCTCCTACGACCCCAGCCGTAAGATGAGAATGACTCGCAATTACATTAAGTCAAGCGTCAGGACATCGGCTCGGGCGGCGGCGCCGGATCGCCCGGCAGCGGGATCCACTCCTGGTCATCGCCCGGCGGCAGCTTGAACCGGCCGGCGCGCCAGTCTGCCTTGGCCAACTCCAGCCGTTCCTTCGACGAGGCGACGAAGTTCCATTCCAAGAATCGTTCGCCAAGGGGCTCCCCGCCCAGCAGCATCACCACGGCTTCGCGCGTGGCCGTGAAGGTCACAGGATCCCCGGACGTGAAGACGACCATTCGCCCCTCGCCGATCTCCTGGCCCAGCACCTCGACGGCGCCGGACACCACATAGGCCGCCCGCTCAGGATACTCGGCCGGCATCTGCGCCTGCGCCCCGGCAGCGAGCTTCCAGTGGACGTAGAACAGCGGAGATTTGACCGCCACCGGCGCCTCGACGCCAAACCCCTTGCCGGCGACGAGCCGCGCCCAAAGGCCGCCCTCCTCATGCGTCGGCAGTTCATGTGCGTCGTAATGCTCGAACGCCGGATCGCATTCTTCCTCTTCCTTCGGCAGGGCGATCCAGGCCTGGATGCCGTGCAAGAGACCGCCCTCGGCGCGCAAGCGCTCGAACCGTTCCGAATGGGTGATCCCCCGTCCCGCCGTCATCCAGTTGACCTCGCCGGGTCGGATCGGCTGGTTGAACCCCAGGCTGTCGCGGTGGGTGATCTCGCCATCGAACAGATAGGTCAGGGTCGAAAGGCCGATATGCGGATGCGACCGCACATCGGCCGTCCTGGCGAAGCCGGGGGGCATTTGCACGGGCCCCATGTGGTCGAAGAAGACGAAGGGTCCGACGGACCGGTGCGCGGCGAAGGGCAGCACGCGTCCAACCTCGAAATCACCGAGGTTTTTGCGCCGCTGATCGATGACAATTTGGATCTCGCTCATGATGTAACCTTTAACCAAGTTTGGCGCTAATGTCCGTCTGATGGCCCTCACGGACTGGTTCAGCCTGAAGTCGCCGCTCCATCTAGAGGGAGAGGGCGTTCGGCTGCGACCGTTCCGCGCATCGGACTATGCCGAATGGGTCGAATTGCGCATCGCGTCGCGCGAATTTCTACAGCCCTGGGAGCCGACCTGGCCCTCCGACGACCTCACCCGAACCGGCTTTCGCCGGCGGCTCTCGGCCTATCAGCGGGAGATCGATCTTGGCGTCGGCTTTCCGTTCCTCGTTTTTCGAGAAAGCGACGGGTCCATGACCGGCGGCGTCTCGATCTCCAACGTCCGCAGGGGCGTGGCGATGATGGGCACGGTCGGTTACTGGTGCTCGGCCCTGCACACACGCCAGGGCCTGACCCTCGCCGCGGTTCGGGCGACGGCCGAGTTCGCCTTTGGCCGCCTGGGCCTCCATCGCCTGGAAGCGGCCTGCGTTCCAGAGAACAAGGCTTCGGAAAATCTGTTGCTTAGAGCCGGCTTCAAACGCGAGGGACGAGCCTCCGCTTATCTGAAAATTAACGGCGTCTGGCGAGATCATCTAACCTTCGGGTTATTGGCCGCCGACCTCACGGGACCGAGGTCTTAAGGCAGCTCAACGACTCCCCGAATTTGGATGGGAATGGCGCAAGACCGCTTCTTCTGGGACGCGACCGCCGTATTCGAGGCGCTCGCCTCCGCCGATGTCGTCCTCTGGCACTGGGAGCCGGAGCGCGACCGCCTGCGCGTCACCGGCGCCGCCCGGGCGCTCGGCCTTGCCCCCCTGTCGCCGGAGTGTTCCTCCGCGGCCCTGCTCGCCCTTTGCCTGCCGCAGGACCGCGCCATGGTGGAGGAACTGCTGCGGACCCAAGAGCCAGGCTGCGAGGTGACGACCCGCCTGCGCATGCGCGGCGGCGAGACCTGCATCTGGCGCGGCGTCTGGCTTGAGGAAGGCGGCGTGCGCGCCTCCGGCATCATCGCCCCCGAAGCCAAGTTCGCCGCCTCGGAGATCGACAACCTGACGGGCCTTCTCGAACGCGCCAGCTTCATCATGCGGGCGCGCGAAAAGCTACAGACGCCTGGAACCTACGAACTGGTCGTCGCCGACCTCAATCGCCTGCGCCGCTTGAATGAGGCCCTGGGGCACGAGCGCGCCGACTTGGTGCTCGCCGCTCTCGGCTCGCGCATGGCGGCCGCCTTCCCGCCCGGATGCCTGATGGCGCGAATCGGCGAGGACGAGTTCGCCATCCTAGCGCCCAGCGCCGGCGGTTGCGTTTCCGAACAGTTGCGCCACGCCCTCGAACAGCCCCTGCGCATCGCCGGCTTCGACATCCATCCGACCCTGGCGATCGGCGCTTTGCGCTGCGAAGGCGGCCCGGACAGTGCCGAAGCCGCGGAACTCCTGCGGCGCGCCGAAGTCGCTGTGGAAAAGGCCAAGAGCGCGGGGCGGGGCGGCGCCGCCACCTACGGTAAGGGCAGCGAAGGCGACGGTCTGTCGCGGCTGGCCTTGGAATCGGATCTGCGCGGCGCCATCGGTCGCGGCGAGATCATTCCCTACTACCAACCCGTCGTGCGCCTGTCGGACGGCAAGATCTCCGGCTTCGAAGCCCTCGCCCGCTGGCGCCACCCGCGCCGCGGCCTCATCAATCCCGACGAGTTCCTGCCGCTGTGTGACGAAATGGGCCTGTTGCCGGAACTCGGTTCGGCGATGATGCGGGCCTCGGCTCTGCAATTGGCGGAATGGAAACGCCGGCATGCGCGGGCGGGCGAGCTGACCTGCAGCGTCAACCTCTCGACCGGTGAAATCGACCGACCTCATCTCGTCGAGGATGTCGCCGCCCTCCTCAAGGAGACGGGTTTGCCTAACGGCTCGCTGAAGCTGGAAATCACCGAAAGCGATATCATGCGCGATCCGGAACGCGCGACGGTGATCCTGCGCCAGCTGCGCGAGGCCGGCGCGGGCCTGTCGCTGGACGACTTCGGCACGGGATTCTCGTCCCTGTCGTACCTGACGCGCCTGCCCTTCGACACCCTGAAGATCGACCGCTACTTCGTTCGCACCATGGGGGCGAACGAAGGCTCGGCCAAGATCGTCCGCTCGGTCGTCAACCTGGGTCGGGAGCTGTCCTTGGAAGTCGTCGCCGAGGGCGTGGAAAACGCCAACATGGCCCGCGCCCTGCAGGATCTTGGCTGCGACTACGGCCAGGGCTTCGGCTATGCGCCGGCCCTGTCGCCGCAAGAGGCCGAGGTCTATCTCAACGAGGCCTATGCCGATGGCGTCGCCCCAGTGAAAGCCCGCGGTTAATCTTCGTCAGGCGCGGCCGGCGAGCGTCGACAGGCGTTCGGGCGACACGCCGATCTTGGCCAGGGCCCGGCTCCACTTGTGCTCGTGGTCGTCGCCGAACAGCAAGGCCTCGTCGGGCTCGCAGGTCAGCCACACATTTTCCTGCAGCTCCCGCTCAAGCTGGCCGCCGCCCCAGCCGGCATAGCCAAGGGCGAGCACGCTGCGCCGAGGCCGACGCCGCTCGTCGGCCATGGCTTCAAGCACGTCGCGCGTGGCGGTGAGGGAAACGCCGTGACCGACATCCAGTGTCGCCGAGACGGTGTCGTAGTCGCTGGTGTGCAGGACAAAACCGCGCTCGCGTTCCACCGGCCCGCCGAACAGGACGAGGTCGTCGGGCATGGTGATTGTCGCCTCGATCCCGAGCCGGACCAAAAGGTCCGGGACGGTCAGCCCGTCGACAGGCCGATTGATGGTCAAGCCCATGGCGTGTTCGGCGTTATGGGCGCACAGAAAGATCACCGCGCGCTCGAAGCGCGGGTCGTCGATGCCTGGCATCGCGATCAGGACTCGCCCGGCGAGGCTTTGAGAGGTGGCGCCCATTCCCTATGATTGGGGCCGCGAGCCTCAGCTTTCAAGACTCTGTCTTGGCCTTGGCTGGCCATGCGCCTATCACTTTCCGCTCATTATCCCGGAGATCAAACATGGCCATCAAAGCCGGCGACCGCCTTCCCAGCGCAACCTTCATGACGCCGACGGACGAAGGCCCGGCCCCGATCACCACCGACGATGTATTCAAGGGCAAGCGCGTCGCCCTGTTCGCCGTGCCGGGGGCCTTCACCCCCACCTGCTCGGCCAAGCATCTGCCGGGCTTCAAGGCCCGCGCGGCCGACCTGAAGGCCAAGGGCGTTGACCGTATCGTCTGCGTCTCGGTGAATGACGTCTTCGTCATGAAGGCCTGGGCCAAGGATCAGGGCGTCACCAGCGAGGTGATGATGCTGGCCGACGGCAACGGCGAGTTCACCAAGGCGCTGGGTCTCGATTTCGACGGCAGCAAGTTCGGCATGGGCCTGCGCTCGCAACGCTACTCCCTGATCGCCGACGACGGCGTCGTCTCCCAGCTGAATGTCGAGGAAGGCGGCGCCTTCGAAGTCTCGTCCGCCGACTATATGCTTGAGCATCTCTGACGCGGCGGCGGCGCTTCGCCGGGGCGACCTGGTCCTGATGCCGACCGAGACTGTCTATGGTCTCGCCGCCAACGCCGCTGACCCCTTGGCCGTGGCTGCCGTCTACGCGGCCAAGGGCCGGCCGAGTTTCAATCCGCTGATCGCCCATGTCGCCGACCTTGCGGCCGCGACCGCGATCGCCGTGCTGGACGAGCGCGCCCTGGCGCTGGCCGCCGCCTTCTGGCCTGGACCCCTGACGATCGTCGCGCCCATCGCCGACGAGGCCGCGGTCTGTGACCTCGCCCGCGCCGGGCTCGACACCGTGGCGGTGCGGGTCCCCGCCCACCCCTTGGCCCATGCGCTTCTCGCCGCGTTCGGCGGTCCCGTCGTGGCCCCCTCGGCGAACGTCTCGGGCCGGCCAAGCCCGACGACCCTGGAGGACGCGATCGCGGAGACCGGATCATTCGCCGCGGTCTGGCTCGACGGAGGACCTTGCCAGATCGGATTGGAATCCACCGTCGTCTCGGTCTTGCCCGGCGAACCCGTACGGATGCTGCGGCCTGGCGGGGTCACGCGCGGAGAACTCGACACGATCGTCGGCCCCTTGGCGGAGGCAGAGGCCGACGCCAGGCGCTCTCCCGGAAGATTGACGCGCCACTACGCGCCCAACGCACCCCTGCGTCTTGACGCCAGCGCGGCCGGTGTCGGCGAGGTGTTCATAGGTTTTGGCGCCGGACGGGACTGCGACCTCAATCTCAGCGCCTCGGGCGACCTGGCCGAGGCGGCGGCCAATCTGTTTTCGGCCCTGCGCGCGGCGGATCACCTGCGGCCTGCCGCCATCGCCATAGCCCCCATCCCGTTGACTGGGCTTGGCGAGGCGATCAACGATCGCCTGCGCCGCGCCGCGGGGTTTGTCGGATAGCCGGCGACATCCTATGACCACCCCATGACCGCCGCCGTCGATCCCGATGTCATCGACCGCCTGAAGACCCTCCTGGGCCCAGCCGGCTGGAGCGACGATCCTGGTCGCCTCGCGCCAAAACTGGTCGAATGGCGCGAACGCTGGAGCGGGACCACGCCGCTCCTGCTGCTGCCGCGCTCGACCGCCGAGGTCGCCGCCATCGTCGCGATCTGCGCGGAGGCGGGCGCGCCGATCACCCCCCAGGGAGGCAATACCGGCCTGGTCGGTGGTCAGATTCCCGATGGCGAGCTTCTTCTGTCCCTGGAGAAGATGAACGCCATCCTCGACGTCGACACCTTCGACGACGCGATCACCGTCCAGGCCGGCGCGACCCTGGCCGCGGTGCATGACGCGGCCCTCGCGGCGGGCCGGCGCTTTCCGCTCGGCCTGGCGTCGGAAGGCTCCTGCACCATCGGCGGCAATATCTCGACCAACGCCGGCGGCACCGCGGTCTTGCGGTTCGGCAACATGCGCGAGCTTGTCCTGGGCCTTGAGGCCGTCTTGCCCAACGGCGAGGTCTGGAATGGGCTCAAACGCCTGCGCAAGGACAACACCGGCTATGACCTCAAGCAGCTCTTGATCGGCGCGGAAGGCACCCTCGGCGTCGTCACCGTCGCGAGCCTCAAGTTGTTCGCCCTACCCGCCTCGCGCGCCGTCGCCTTCGCCGGCGTCGAGACGGCGGACAAGGTTCTCGCCCTCCTGTCCCGCGCGCGTCAGGAGGCTGGCGGCGGGCTTGAAGCCTTCGAGATGATCGACGCCCTGGGTCTTGATCTCGTCGTCCGCCATATCCCCGGATCGCGCTATCCCATGGAAGGCCGCCATCCCTGGTCGGTGTTGATCGAGGTCGCCTCCGAAGCCGCCGGCGCTGCTGGCGAGACCTTGGAGCGCCTGCTCGCCGCCGCCCTCGACGAGGGTCTGATCACCGACGCCGCGCTCGCCCAGACCGAAACCCAGGCCAAGGCCTTCTGGGCCCTTCGCGAGAATCAATCGGCGGGACAGAAGGCCGAGGGGCCGGCGTGGAAGAACGACATTTCGGTGCCCGTGTCCGCGATCCCGCAATTCCTCGAAAAGGCGGGCGCGGCGATGCGGGCCTTTTGCCCCGGCGTTCGCATTCCCGCCTTCGGCCACGTCGGTGACGGCAACCTGCACTACGACCTCCTGGCCCCGGAGGGCGGAGATATCGCCGCCCACATGGCCCGCCGCGAGGAAGCCGCCGTCATCGTCAACGACGTGGTGGTCAGCCTCGGCGGGTCGATCAGCGCCGAACATGGCGTCGGCGTGATGAAGGTCACCGAAGCTTTGCGTTACAAGGCCCCGGCCGAGGTGGCGGCGATGCAGGCGGTCAGGATGAGCCTTGACCCGAAGCGGATCATGAATCCTCGGGTTCTGTTTTGAACACCGGCGGCGGGGCGATCGTCCCCTCCCCCAGCGTCGGGCCGTCATAGGTCCCGCGTTTGCCGGTGACGTGGAAGCCGTCCATCGACCAGCCCTTCTTGTCCGAACCGGCGAAATGGCACTCGACGGTGACGAAGGCTGGAACGTCCGGATAGGTGTAGACGAGAATCACCGACGCCTTGCCGCCATCGGTCGACGCCATGTTTTCCCAACCCGTAAGCTTCGGCGGTCCCGCCTGGCCGGGAGGGATGGCGTTACGCATCTCGTGGATCGTATCCACAAGGGCCGGAGTCTGCAGACTTTTGTCGAAGCTGTTGAACAGGTCCTCGTCCCGCCCCGCCGCCAGCCGGACGTAGGCCTCCTCGGTCCGCATGATCAAACTTTGATTGGGCTTCAGCCCGCCGCACGCGGCTAGGCTGGCGGCCATGCCGGCAAGAGCGATCCGACGGGTAAGCGTGACGATCAGCGTCATGGCGACCTCCTGGTCTTCAAATCTGCCCACCAAGCTTGAGCATTGTCCAGCGTCTGAGGGCGACTGCCCCTTGGCGGGATGCCCCAGCGGGCCCTATGGCTAGGCCATGCTTCTGATCCTCTCTCCCGCCAAGGCCATGAACTTCGAAGGCGCGCCGGACGCGCCGATGACCACGCCGCAATTGAGGGACGACATAGCCCTTCTGGCCCAGACGACGATCAAGCTGCGCGAGCGGGACTTGAAGCAGCTGATGGGGATTTCCGACAATCTCGCGCAACTGAACCGCGCCCGGTTTCAGGCCTTCGATCCGGCCTGCGAGGACGGCGTTCAGGCCGCCTTCGCCTTCAACGGCGACGTCTATCAGGGGCTACAGGCCCGCACCCTGGACAAAAAAGGCTTGGCTTACGCCCAGGCGCACCTGCGCATTCTATCGGGCCTCTACGGCGTGCTGCGCCCGCTCGACGTGATCCAGCCCTATAGGCTCGAGATGGGCGTGGCCTTGAAGACCAAGCGCGGACCGAACCTTTATCGCTTCTGGCGCGGCCGTATCGCCGAATACCTGAACGCCGCGGCGGAGGGCCAGCCCGACCCGACGGTGGTCAACCTGGCCAGTCAGGAATACTTCGGCGCCGTCGACCTCGCGGCCTTGCGGCCGCCGGTGGTGACTTGCCATTTCAAGGAGGATCGGGCCGGCGAGGTGAAGACGATCTCGTTCTTCGCCAAGAAGGCGCGGGGATTGATGGCCCGATTCGCCATCAACGAGCGGATCGAGCGCGCCGAGGACCTCAAGCGCTTCTCAGCTGACGGCTATAGCTATCAGCCCGAGGCGTCCTCGGCAGCGGACTGGGTCTTCGTCCGCCGCCACGGCTGAGTAAAAGCCTCGGACAAAGAAAAAGCGCGACGTCCGGAGACGCCGCGCTGATTCGTTCAGGCTTGGATCGAAGCTTACGGCGTGACGGTGTTGTCGTCTTCCGAGTCGCCAACGATCAGCAGCACGGCCGCCAGACCAGCGAACACGGCCGCCGCGGCGCCGAAGCCCGAGAGGCCCATGATCTCGGCCGAGTCGCCTTGAGTGGCGCTGACCAGACCGGCGCCCGAGGCGCAGGGCGATTGGGCGCCGATGGTCGCCATGCCTTGCGGCTTCAGCGAGACAACGCAACCATCCGCATACTTCAGTTGAGCT
>Ga0070668_100004726_pt1 | contig 10099 bp, 8 predicted proteins | sample KBSS43metaG_FD_64661 | JGI IMG/M metagenome (GOLD analysis project Ga0070668, IMG submission 64661) | Switchgrass rhizosphere microbial communities from Kellogg Biological Station, Michigan, USA - KBS S4-3 metaG | ecosystem: Host-associated > Plants > Roots > Rhizosphere > Soil ... | reverse complement strand
GCTCGTTGCCCAGCTTCCTCGGACCTTGAGGCGACCGGTCCTCACGGATCTCGAACACTGCAACCCCTGAACAGCTCAGGTGTTGCAACCACCACTAGAACCCAAGGTGCCCGGAAGCGGCCTTCGCTCCGCGATCAGTGCTCCAGCGCACCCGCGGGGACGAACCCGCGCCCCGCATCGTCCAAAAGGGACACCTGAGCGCCCCCGACGTCGAAGTACATCCCGGTCAGCCGCAGCGCGCCGCGGGCGAGCGCCGCGGCGACCACCGGGTAGCCGCGCAGGGTTTCCAGCTGCTGCACCACGTTCTGCAGCGCGAGCTGGTCGGCCTCGGCGGCCGGCCGCTCGCCGCCGAGCAGCAGCGCCGCCTCGCGGCTGCGGCGCAGCAGCGTCGCTTCGCCGTGGCGCAGCCAGCTGCCGAGCTGTTCGAGGCCGTCGGGCGCCTGACCGAGCAACGCCTTCATCGCGCCGCAGCCGGAATGCCCGCACACCACGATCTCGGCGACGCCGAGCACGCCGACGGCGTACTCGATCGCCGCGCCGACCGACGAATCGGTGCCGTCCGCGGGCGGCACGAGGTTGCCGATGTTCCGCACGGTGAACAGGTCACCCGGCCCGCTGGTGGTGATCAGGTTCGGCACGATCCGCGCGTCGCCGCAGGTGATGAACAGCGTGTGCGGCTGCTGGCCGTGCGCCAGGTCGCTCCACGTGTCGCGCAGCAGCGGCGCGGTGCGGCGCTGGAACTCCGAAGCGCCCCGGCACAGCGGGGAGCCGGCCGTGCGCTGGGCGGGCAGCCCGATGTGCTCGGCCTGCCACTCCGACCACGGCGCGAGCCACCGCGGCACGACGCGCGCGGCGACGCTGCGGCGCACGGTCGGCGCGCCGGAACTGCCGCGCCCGAACCACGGGTGGCCGATCTCGTCGACCGTCACCGGCCCGGCGTGCGCCTGCTGCCAGCCGCGCAGGCAGTCGAACGCGGCGTGGTCGAGGTAGTCGACGAGCAGTTCGAGGGTGACCTCGGCGTGCGGCGGCACCTCGGCGAGCACGCGGGTCAGCCGCGGCACGGACAGGAACGTCAGCGCGCCTTCGATGACGACGCGATGGCGGTCCCCCTCCCGTGCTGTGCCCTCCCTTTCGACGTGGATCCCGGAGAAGATCATCCGCCGCAGCATCAGCGCGAGCGCCAGCAGGATCCCGGCCGCGACACCGGTGAGCAGGTTGACGGCCACCGCGCCGGCGAGCGTGACGACGTACACCGGCAGGTCGCCGTGGCGCCGGACCTCCTTGATCGCCGGGACGTTGACGAGCTTCGCCCCGACGTACACCAGCAGCGCGGCGAGCACTGCCAGCGGGATCAGCCGCAGCACCCCGGTGAGCAGCAGGCAGGCGGCGAGGATCCAGGCGCAGTGCAGGATCGCCGACGCCCGGGTGCGCGCCCCCGCCTCGTAGTTGGTCATGCTGCGCACGATGACGCCGGTGACCGGGAGCCCGCCGAGCGCGCCGGCGGCGACGTTCGCCGCGCCCTGCCCGATCAGCTCGCGGTCGAGGTCGGTGCGCGGGCCGCCGCGGAGCTTGTCCACGGAAACCGCGGACAGCAGGCTTTCCAGCCCGGCGATCAGCGCGATGGTGACGGCGGCGAGCGCGAAGCCGCTCCAGCCGCCGTCCGGCAGCCGCGGCACGACGTGCAGCGCGGGCAGCCCGGCCGGCAGGTCGACGCGCGGCAGGGTCATCCCGGTGGCGACGGCCAGGCCGGTGGCCAGCGCGACGGCGGCCAGCGGGGCGGGCACGCGCCGCACCAGGCGCGGCAGCCGGGGCCAGGCCAGCAGCACGGCGAGCGTGACCACGCCGACCAGTACGGCCTTGTCGTGGTGCCCGGCGATCTGCGCCGGCAGCGCGAGGACGTTGGCGAGTGCGGAGCCCTGCGCCGAGCCGCCGAGCACGACGTGCAGCTGGCCGAGGACGAGCGTGACGCCGATGCCGGCCAGCAGGCCGTGCACGATGGCCGGCGAGACGGCGAGCGCGGCGCGGGCGGCCCTGGTGAGGCCGAAGAGGATCTGGAGCAGGCCGGCGGCGACGGTGATCGCGCAGGTGACCGGCCAGCCGTGGGTGGCGATCGTGTCGGCCAGCACCACGGTGAGGGCGGCGGACGGGCCGCTGACCTGCAGCGGCGATCCACCGAAGACGCTGGCGACCAGCCCGCCGACGACAGCGGAGATCAGGCCGGAGAGCAGCGGGGCCCCGGCGGCGAAAGCCACGCCGAGGGACAGGGGGACGGCGACGAGGAAGACGACTATCGAAGCGAAGAAATCGTGGTTCAGGTTGTCCAGCCTGCGCTTCGGGGGGTCCGAAGGCGCCGGCCCGCCGGCCGGGGTCCGGGGCCGGCTTCCGGCGGACTCGGTGCGGCGGGACGGGGGTCCGGTGTCGTGCTCTCCACGAACGATCTCGATCATGGGGGCAGGATCGCCGAAACCACGCGAAAAGTCCGCTACGCAAGCATTTCTCACGTTCACCGAGGTGCCGGATCAACGCGGTGTATCAGACATTTCAGGCGAAAGCCGCACTGCCGCTTCCGCCGTTCGCGTGGTGTCGATCTTGCTCCGGCACGGTGCGCGACGATGAGAGACCTTCGGGTCTCGGTGTGCGCGTGGTCACACCCGATGTGCTGAATTCAGGCCTTGGCGGCGACCGCGAGCATCGCGCCGGTGATCACGGCGAGGTCCGCGTCGCTCGAAACGTACGGAGGCATCGCGTACACGAGGTCCCGGAACGGCCGCAGCCAGGCGCCGTGCTCGGTGACGACCTGGGTCGCCACCGCCATGTCCACCGGGTGGTCGAGCTGCAGCACCCCGATCCCGCCCAGCACCCGCACGTCCACGACGGAACCCAGGTCGCGCGCCGGGGCGAGGCCGTCGAGCAGCCCCTTCTCGATCCGGGTGACGTCGCGGCGCCAGCCGCCACCGGCGAGCAGGCCGAGCGAGGCGTTCGCGACCGCCGAGGCGAGCGGGTTGCCCATGAACGTCGGACCGTGCGCGAGCACCGGGAGCGCGCCGCGCGAGATCCCCGCCGCGACCTCCGGCGTGCACAGCGTCGCCGCCATGCTCAGGTAGCCGCCGGTGAGCGCCTTGCCGAGGCAGAGCACGTCCGGCGTCACGCCCGCGTGCTCGGCGGCGAACAGCGCGCCGGTGCGGCCGAACCCGGTCGCGATCTCGTCGAAGATCAGCAGGACGTCGTGCGCCTCGGTCAGCTCGCGCAGCGCGCGCAGGTAGGCGGGGTGGTGGAAGCGCATCCCGCCGGCCCCCTGCACCACCGGCTCGACGATCACCGCGGCCAGTTCCCCGGCGTGCGCGGCGATCGCATCGGCGAGAACGTCCACATAGGACTCGTCCGGCGGGGTGTCGAAGCCGGACGGCGGGGCCGGCACGAAGACCTGCTCGGGCAGCACGCCCCGCCACAGCGCGTGCATGCCACCCTCGGGGTCGCACACGCTCATCGGCGTGAACGTGTCGCCGTGGTAGCCGCCGCGCCAGGTGAGCAGCTTCCGCTTCGCGTCCTGGCCGCGCGAACGCTGGTACTGCAGGCACATCTTCGCGGCGACCTCGACCGAAACCGAGCCGGAGTCGCAGAGGAAGACGTGCTCGAGCCCGTCCGGCGTCAGGTCGACCAGCGTCTTCGCCAGGGTGATCGCCGGCTCGTGGGTCAGGCCCCCGAACATGACGTGGCTCATCCGCCCGGCCTGCCCGGCGAGCGCGGCGTCGAGCACCGGGTGCCGGTAGCCGTGGATGGCCGACCACCACGACGACATCCCGTCGACCAGCTCCCGGCCGTCGGCGAGCTTCAGCCGCACGCCGCTCGCCTCGGTCACCAGCAGCGAGGGCACCTTCGCCGGCATCGGCGCGTAGGGATGCCACACGTGCTGGGCGTCCAGGGCGAGCAGGTCGGCGGAGTCCATTCGCCGATTAAAACAAGCCCGTCCGTCGAGGGTGGTGGCGGGAGGACGTCGTCAGCGCAACCGGACGGGCAACGACTCCAGGCCGTGGACCAGGGAACTCGGCCGGTAGACCAGCTCGTCCGGCTTCGCGTCCAGCGCGAGGTCCGGGAAGCGCGCCAGCAGCCCGCCCAGCGCGATCTCGGCCTCCAGCCGGGCCAGGGGCGCGCCGACGCAGTAGTGGATGCCGTGCCCGAACGCCAGGTGCCCGCCCGCCGCCCGGGTGATGTCGAGCCGGTCCGGCTCCGCGAACCGCTCCTCGTCCCGGTTCGCGCCCAGCAGCGAGACCAGCACGAACTCGCCCTCCGGGATCGTCACGCCACCGACCTCCACCGGTTCGGCGGTGAACCGCAGCGTGGCGAGGTGGATCGGGCCGTCGAAGCGCAGGAACTCCTCGACGGCGCCGGGCAGCAGCTCCGGCTCCGCGCGCAGCCGGGCCAGCTGCTCCGGCTCGCGCAGCAGCGCCAGCACGGCGTTGGCGATCAGGTTGACCGTGGTCTCGTGGCCGGCGACCAGGAGGAGGAACGCCATCGACACCAGTTCGGGCTCGGACAGGGAGTCGCCGTCGTCGCTCGCGTGCACCAGATCCGACAGCAGGTCCTCGGCAGGCTCGGCGCGCTTCTGCGCGATCAGCGCGGTGAGGTAGGCGAGCATGTTCTGCGCCGCGGCCTGCATCTCCTCCGGCCGCACCGGCGCGCTCAGCAGTGTCCTGGACCAGCCGGAGAAGTCCGCGCGATCCTCCTCGCGCACCCCGAGCAGCTCGCAGATCACCGTGATCGGCAGCGGCGCGGCGAACGACGGCAGCAGGTCGGCCCGCTCCTGCCCGGCCAGCGCGTCGAGCAGCTCCGCGGTGATCTCCTCGACCCGCGGCCGCAGCCGGGCCACCGTCCGGCCGGTGAACGCCTTGTTCACCAGCTTGCGCAGCCGCGTGTGGTCCGGCGGGTCGGAGTTGAGCATGTGCCAGCTCAGGTCCTGCCCGAAGGTGCCCTGCGTGGCCTCCGGTGGCAGCTTCGCCTCGAACAGGTCCCGGATGCCCTGGCTGTTCTTCCGCAGCCGCGGGTCGGCCAGCAGCGCCCGCGCGTCCGCGAACCCGGTGACCAGGTAGCACGGCAGCCCGCGCGGCGGCAGCCGCACCCGGCGCACCGGGCCGCCCGCGCGCAGCAGTTCCGCGAACACGTGCGCGTCCTGCGCGAAGTCCTCCGCCACGTCGAGAATTTCGTCGGTCGTCATCTCGCCCCCAAGAATCCTCACCGCGTCAGCGTTCGGCGAGCGCCGCCACCACGCGTTCGGTCACGTCCTCCCAGTATGCCCGCTGTTCCTCGCGCTCTTCGGCGTCGGCGAGCCATTCCTGGTGGAACCGCAGCGTGGTCTTGGCCCCCGAACCGCTCAGCCGCACCTGCACCGTGGAGTCGTGGTCCCAGTCGCTCGGCCGCCAGGTGAGCCGCACCCGGTCACGCTCGACGAAGCTGCGGATCTCGCCGATCGTGCCGTTCGCCGTCTCGTACTCCGCGCCCGTTTCCCGCGGCAGCTCCGCGCCGGGACCGAGCCAGACCGCGACGCCCTCGCGGCTCACCAGGAAGTCCCAGACCTTCTCGGCCGCGTACGGCAAGGTTCGCGAGACCCCGATGTTCCACCCCACATCGGCCGTCTTCCCCGTTGAAGAAGTCATGCGGCCATCCTCCCACCGGGGTACGACGAAAATCGCGGCCGGCCCGGGTGGAGGATGTTCCCCCGTGCGCTATCGCCCCATTTCCCCCGCCGTCCTGGCCGAAGAACTGACCGAGCGCGTCGACGCGCTCGCCGGGCGACGGCGGATCGCGGTCGCCGTCGACGGCGCGGCGGGCGCGACCGAAACCGCCGGCCTCGCGGACGCACTGGTCGATCCGCTGCGCCTGCGCGGCCACGCGGCCCTGCGCGTCTCCGCGCGCGACTTCCTGCGGCCCGCGTCGCTGCGCTTCGAGCACGGCCGCACGGACCCCGACGCCCGCTACACCGACTGGCTCGACCTCGGCGCCCTCCGCCGCGAAGTCCTCGACCCGCTGGGCGAGGCCGGCTCCGGCGAGGTCCTGCCGTCGCTGTGGGACGCCGAGCGCGACCGCGCCACCCGCGCCGCGCGCGTGCCGGTCCCCGAAGGCGGGGTCGTGCTGGTCGACGGCGAACTGCTGCTCGGCGCGGGCTTGGCCTTCGACCTGGCCGTGCACCTGTGGCTCTCCCCCGCCGCCCTGCGCCGCCGCGTGCCGGACGAGTGGGCGATCCCGGCGTACGAGCGCTACGAGGCGGAGGTGGACCCCAGCTCGCTCGCCGACGTCGTGGTGCGCGTCGACGATCCACGGCACCCGGCGCTCTACACGCCGTGAGCCCTCAGCGGACGACGGCCACCGGGTCGCCGTCCAGCAGCCCGGCCAGCCGCCCGGCCAGGGCGTCCCACCGCCAGTTCGCGGTCACCCACTCCCGGCCGGCCGCCCCCATCCGGCGCGCGCGCACCGGATCCGCGAGCAGGCTGGTGAGCGTCTCGGCGAGCTGGCCGACGTCGCGGCCCTCGACGACGTGCCCGGTGACCTCGTCGAGCACCGTCTCGGGGGCACCGCCGGAGTTGCCGGCCACGACCGGCAACCCGGTCGCCGAGGCCTCCAGGTAGACGATGCCGAGCCCCTCGACGTCGAGGCCCTTGCCCCGGGTGCGGGCCGGCATCGCGAAGACGTCGCCCGCGGCGTAGTGCGCCGGCAGCTCCGCCCACGGCACCGACCCGGTGAGCACGACATCGCGCTCCAGGCCCAGCTCGGCCACCATTTTGGTGAGCGTCTTGCGGTACGGGCCGCCGCCGACGACGAGCAGCGCCGCGTCCGGGACGCGCTCGCGGATCTTCGGCAGCGCGCGGATCAGCTGGTCCTGGCCCTTGCGCGGGACCAGCCTGGACACGCAAACGACCGTCGGGCGGTCGGTGAGGCCGTGCCGGGCGCGGATTTCGGCGCGGCCGGCGGGATCGGGCCGGTACAGCCCGGTGTCCACCCCGGACGGCAGCAGCTCCAGCCCGGCCATCGGGCCGAACGCCGCGGCGAACCGGCCGCGGGTGTAGCGGCTGACGTAGGTGACGACGTCCACGGTGTCGCCGATGCGCCGCAGCGCCTGCCGCGAGCCCGGGAGCATGGACCAGCCGACCTCGTGGCCGTGCGTGGACGCCACGACGCGCTGGGCCCCGGCCTGGCGCAGCGAGTGCCCGAGCAGTGCCAGCGGCGCGGCAGCGCCGAACCAGACGGCTTCGCAGCCTCGCGCACGCATGATCTGCTTCGCCCGGCGAAGCACGTCCGGCGTCGGCAGCATCAGCGACGTCGGGTGCCGGACGACCTCGAACGGCGCCTCGGCGTCGAACTCCTCGTGCGACCCCGTCCGCGACTCCCACGACGGCGCGTAGACGACCAGATCGTCCGCCGGCAGCCGGGTGGCGAGGGAGTTCAGGTAGTTCTGGATCCCCCCGGGCCGGGGCGGGAAGTCGTTGGTCACGAGCAGGGTCTTGAGCACGTCCCAGAGGCTAGCGGCCGGCACCTCTTCGTTCGGGGGCCCGGGTGGCGAAGCCCCCGGCTCGAGGCGGAGCCTCGGATGACACGGACGGCGGAGGGGCGGCACCGCGTGTGCGGTACCGCCCCTCCGGCGTGGAGCTGCCGGGTCACGCCGTCGGGCGGCGCGCTCCCGAGTACTGGCTCTGCAGCGGCGAGATCTTCACGACGTCACCCGTGTCGGGCGCGTGCACCATCTTGCCGTCGCCGATGTACATGCCGACGTGCGAAACGGGCGAGTAGAAGAACACGAGGTCGCCCGGCTGGAGCTGGTCCCGCGGCACCGCGGCGCCGAAGGTCGACTGCTCGCGGCTGGTCCGCGGGATGGTCGTCCCGGCCTGCCCGTAGGCCCACAGCGTCAGGCCCGAGCAGTCGAACGTGCCCGGCCCGGTCTTGCCGTACGAGTACGGGCTGCCGAGCTTGCTCAGCGCCGCGTTGACCGCCGCCTGGGCCGCCGCGGTGGGCGCCTTGATGTTGGTCGGAGCCGTCCCGCCGCGGTCCTTCTGAGCGGCCTTGTCGGCGGTGCTCAGGTTCTTGTTGGCGGCCTCGAGCTGGTCGATCTGGTCCTGCAGCGTCTTCTGCTTGGACTTGATGTCCTCGGTCAGCTTCGCCGCCGCGTCACGGGCGTCCGTCGCCCGCTTCGCGGCATCGGACGCCTTGTTGGCGGCGTCGGTGGCCTGCCGGACGGCGCCGGTGAGGTTGCCCATCGCGGCGTTCTTGTCCGTCGCGATGACCTCGAGGGCCGCCGAGCGGTCCAGGAAGTCCTGCGTGGACGTACCGGCCAGCAGCGCCGACAGCTTGTTCATCTGGACGCCGCTGGTGAACGACGCGCCGGCGAACTTGTCGACCTCGGTCTGGTACTTCTTCTGGTTCTCGGACGCCTGCGTGGCCTGGTCCTTCGCCGCGTTGACGTCGCCGGTGGCCTTGTCGAGATCGCCCTGCTTCTTCTTCAGGTCGTCCTGGGCCGAGAGCAGGTCTTCGTTCAGCTTCTCGGCCTGTGCCGCGAGGTCGCGGTACTTGGCGAGGGCGTCCGAACCGGTGGGTGGGGTCTGGAGAACGGGGACGGGGGCGGCGATGGCCGTCGGCTGGGCCAAGGTGACGAGGGTGATCACCGAAACCGCAGCGAGGGCACCTGACACCACGCGCCTGACTGGATGCGACTGCACGGTCGCGCGGGTCTCCTTTGCGTCTCGGCCGCCGACGGGGACCGGGGCGCGAAGAGGTCGGGGAGTCCTCTTCGCCGCTGTCCCCACCGCACACGGGCGCTTCTGCGCGCAGCGCTTTTGCGTAAAGCGAGCCGCAACAGGTGATGCCCGCGGTGGTGGTTCCGGTTCCCAGCTTCCCGACAAAGCTGTTCCCGGCGGCGATCTCGCGTCGCCGCCTTATCGACGGCCGGGGGCCACGAGATCTCGGACAGGTTACGAAAAGACCGGCGCGACGTCCACCACCTCTCGGCCAAAAACTCTCCGTAGCGCCGCTGAACACCATCGGACCAGCGGGGGAGAAAACATGTGATGGGCGTTACACGCTGGGGATTCTCCGGAGGCCATTTCGGCTACCTACCGTTCATCTGATCCGATCGACCATTCGGCGCGCCGACACGAAACGGGTGTGTCAGGCGGTTCGCCGGACCGGTTCTTCGATCATTCGAAGCCTCGGCACCATCCCCGCCTCCGCCAGCGCGTCGACGGCCCGGCGCTCGTCGGCGTCCCACCCGACGGCGGGTGGCGCGCCGAGCAGCACGCTCACGACGCAGTCGTGGCAGGAGATGCCGCGCACGACGCAGCGGTCGCAATCGACCACGAGGTTCTCGATGTCCGAAACCGCGATGTGCGAGACGTCCACCGCGGACAACTCGGGGGTGTCGTTCATGTGGTCCTCCTCACGGGAAACTGCTGATGAGAGGACGGTAAGCGCCACCACCGACAGTTTCGTGCGGTCAGACCCGGCTGAGGCGGCTGACGAGGACCGCGGAGGGCGTCGGATGGGCCCCGCCGCCGCGCACCGAGTCCGCCACCGCGCGGTCGGACGTGGCGACGACCATCGGCCGGCCCGAGGGCTCGGCCGCGACGAGGTTGCGGATCACGTCGTCGGCCAGGACCCCGCGGTCGGAGAACAGCACCCGCACCCCACGGGGCACCGACGCCGGGACGGAGAGCACGCCGGCGCCGTCGAAGACGACGGTGACCTCGGCGGAGGTGCGCGCGGCCAGCGCGGACAGCTGGTGGACGAGCCGGTCGCGCTGGTCGGCGAGGGCGAGCTCGGGGTAGCCGGTCTTGGTGACGTTGTAGCCGTCGACGATCAGGTGCACGTTGGGCAGCGCGAGGTAGCGGTCCAAGGTGGACACGTCGGCGATCTTGCCGCCCTGGCCGATGCCCGAGGTGGCGCCGCGGACCATGTCCGCGGGCCGGGCGCCGCGGGCGCCGAGGGCGAGTTCGCGGCGGAGGCCGGTGACGGCGCCGTCGATGGTGTCGATGAGCAGGGCGAGCCGCACCTCGTCGGCCTGCCGGGCCTCGCGGGCGGACTGACGGGCGATCTCGGCGTCGGCGGCGGCCCGCTCGGC
>Ga0070668_100004725_pt1 | contig 10100 bp, 8 predicted proteins | sample KBSS43metaG_FD_64661 | JGI IMG/M metagenome (GOLD analysis project Ga0070668, IMG submission 64661) | Switchgrass rhizosphere microbial communities from Kellogg Biological Station, Michigan, USA - KBS S4-3 metaG | ecosystem: Host-associated > Plants > Roots > Rhizosphere > Soil ... | reverse complement strand
CAGAAGGGCGGCGAAATGGTCGGCGTGCCGCTTCGTAGCGGCGACGTACCGCGTTCTCGAATCGCGCAGCCGTGCCTGGGCGAATTGCCGCACGAGTTCATGCAGATCGTAGCGACCCTCGGTTCGGCGCCGAACGAGCGACTTGTCGGCCAGGGCGGACAGCATTCGCAGCGGCGCCGCCGCGACATGCTCGGCAGCGCTGCGCGTGAACCCGCCGACGAACACGCCGAGTCCGGCAAGCGCCTGCTGCTGTTCGTCGCTGAGCAGTTTCCACGAACAGGCGACGACTGCGTCGAGGCTCTGGTGCCGGCCGGGACGATTGCGATGCGCGCTCGCCAGCCCGCCGGCCTCGGCTTCGATCGCTGCGGCGATGTCGGCGCAGGGAATCGTGCGCACCCACGCCGCGGCGAGTTCGATGCCCAGCGGCAGTCCTTCCACCAGGCCACAGATGCGCAGTACGTGCGGCATCTCGGCGGAAAGTGAAAACCCGAGGTATGCCTGGCGTGCCCGTTGCGCGAAGAGCTCGATCGCCGGCGCACTTTCGCCGGACGACGATCCCGACTGCCCGTCGCCGAGCCCCCGCACCTCGTAAACCCATTCCTCCTGCAGGCCCAGTACTTCGCGCGACGTGACGACGATCCGCAACCGAGGCGCAGCCTGCAGGAGCCTCAGCACCATCTCCTGGGCCGCGCCGTCCTGTTCCCGCCCGGCCCCGATCAACGTCTCGAAATTGTCCAGCACGAGCAGTCGCTGTTGGCGCGCAAGCATCGCGGCCACCGCCGCAACGCGGTCGCCGCGCCGCGGAATGTCGCGACCCAATCGATCCGCGATCGATGCCGGCAAGTCATCGGTCGAGTTCGCTGTCTCCAATGCGACCCACGAGACACCCTGCGCGAAGCGCGGTCCGACCTGCGTTGCGAACGCGTGCGCAAGACGCGTCTTGCCGGCGCCACCCAACCCGTGCAGTGTGATCAGCCGGCACGTCGGGTCGGCGAACAGGCGGTCGAGCTCCGCGAGTTCTTCGAGTCGGCCGACGAAGCTCGTCGCGGCAATCGCCGCACCGTCGACCTGGCCTCCGATGGCGAAATCTCCGGCGGCAGAAGTGGCCGCGCGCGCGCGCGGCGCGCGGGCGCCGCCGGCGACCGCCATCTCCTGCAGTTCGCGCGTCTCCGTCGACGGCGCGCGACCGTGTGTCACCGCCAGGAAGCGCTGGCAAAGCTCATATTGCGCGAGCGCCGCGTCGCGTCGACCCATATCGAGATACAACCGCATCAGCCAGCGATGTCCCGCTTCGGCACCGGGCATCAGCGAAGTCCAGCGCAGGCCCGTGGCCAGCGCCGACTCGCGCTCGCTCGTCGCTCGTGCGGCGTCCTGCCGGGCCCGTTCCGTGCGTCGCGCGATCACGCCGTCGAAGACGTTCTGCGCGAGTTGTCCGAGTCGTACGCGACCGCCATGCAGCCAGTCGTCGAATTCGGGGGTGGCCGCCGGCTCGAAGTCCTTCAGCAGCTCATCCTGGTAGAGCGTTGCTGCGGTCTCGAGGCTGTCGAGGTCCTGCGCGCGCGCAAGCGTCTCGAAACGCTCGACGTCCACGAGCGGCGCGGCCGACGGCGCGACGCCAATCGATTCGCGATCGATCTGCAGGCACTCGGCCATTGCCGCGGGCAGCCGGTGCAACGCGGCGCGCAGGCTTGCGCGCGAGGTCTCCTCGTCGCCGTGGCCCCAGAGGAGCGCCGCAAGCTCGCGACGCGGATGCTGCTTCCCGGTCAGCAGCAGGAACGCAAACAGGCCGAGCGATTTCTTGGACGGGCACGCGATCGAGTTCGCCGCGACCGAGAACTGCGGCGGTCCCAACAAGCGCGCGACCAACGGGTCTGGCATGACGCGCCAATTCTAGCGTGCAGCCGGCGCAACGGCGAAGGATTCACGGCGCGGTAACGGTGCAGTAACGCCGTGGATGCTCGCCTGTCGATGTGACGCCCGACGAGCCGACATCGGTATCGCAAGCGTTCCTGCCCCGCGCACCGCTGCTTTCGACTTCAGGGATCACCGCTACGCCGCGCGTTGGTCGCGCGCGGAGCCGCGTTCAGGTGCAGCGCTGGTGCCGCTCGATGCAGGTGGCGAGCACGAAGACGGGGTCCTCGGCCCACCAGCGGCTGGAGAAAATTTCCACCTCGTGCAGTCCGCGGTAGCCGGCCGCTTCCATCCAGCCGCGGACGCGCGGCAGGTCGATGACGCCGTCGCCCATCATCCCGCGGTCGTTCAGGAGGTCGGTTGTCGGCACCAGCCAGTCGCAGATGTGATAGGCGAACAGCCGGTCGGCGGCACCCGCCCGCTCGATCTGCGCTTGCAGTTGCGGGTCCCACCACACGTGGTAGACGTCGACGGCGACGCCAAGACCGTCGCCGCCGCGCGGCGCGAGCTCGTCGCACAGGTCGTTGGCGTGGCCGAGCGTGTTCACGCATGCCCGGTCGGCTGCGTACATCGGATGCAGCGGCTCGATCGCCAGCGGCATGCCGGCCGGCTTCGAGAACTCGAGCAGCTCGCCCAGCTCATCGCGGATCATCTGCCGCGCGCCGACGAGATCCTTCGACGCGATCTTCCCGTCCCCTTCCTTCGGCAGCCCGCCGACGACCAGCACGAGACAGCGTGCACCGAGCGTCAGCGCCTCGTCCACCGCCCGCCGATTGTCGTCGCGGGCCTTCTGCAAGCCGGCGCGATCGGTCGCGGTGAACATGCCGCCGCGGCAATAGCCGGTCACGACCAGGCCGGCATCGCGGATCCGCGTAGCGGATTCCTTGACGCCGATCTGCGCGACCTGATCGCGCCACGGCGAGATGCCGCGGATGCGCATCTGCGCAAGGCCCGCGATGATGTCGCGCAAGTCCCATTGTTTGCGCAGCGTCGCCGTGTTGATCGACAGCAGCGACCGGTCCGGGGTGTCCATCGTCATGGTCCGATGCCGTGCAACGCGAGCAGCGTTCGCATCCGCGCCGTCGCAGCGTCGGGATCGCGCAGCAAGCCGGCGCGATCGGCGAGCCGGAACAGCTCGGCGAAATGGACGAGACCGCGCGCGCTCTGCTGGCCGCCGACCATCGTGAAATGCGACTGGTGGCCATTCAACCAGGCGAGGAACACGACGCCCGTCTTGTAGAAGCGGGTCGGCGCCTGGAAGATGTGCCGCGACAACGGCACCGTCGGTGCGAGGATGTCGTGGAACGCCGCTTGGTTGCCAGCCGCAAGCTCGCCGAGCGCCGCCGATGCCGCCGGCGCGATGGCATCGAAGATACCGAGCAGCGCGTCGCTGTGGCCCTGCGTGTCGCCGGCGATCAGCTCCGCATAGTTGAAATCGTCGCCGGTGTACATCCTGACGCCGGGCGCAAGGCGGCGACGCATCGCGACTTCCTTGTCCTTGTCGAGCAGCGATATCTTCACGCCGTCGACCTTGGCCGCGTGGGCATTGATGATCGCGACGGCCGTATCCATCGCCCGCATGTGGTCGCCGTTACCCCAATAACCGGCGAGCGCCGGGTCGAACATCTCGCCAAGCCAATGGATGACGATTGGTTCGCGGACCTGCGACAGCACGCGGTCGTAGACCCGCTCGTAGTCGGCCGGTGAGCGGGCGACGCGCGCCAGCGCACGGCTTGCCATCAGGATGATGCGCCCGCCGAGCGCCTCGATCGCCTCGATCTGCTGCTCGTAGGCGCGGATCACGTCGTCGACGGACGTCGCGTCGTCGGCAGCGAGATGATCGGTGCCGGCACCGCTGGCGATCAGCGCGCCCGGCACGTCGCGCGCGGCGGCGAGCGAATGGCGGATCAGTTCGAGCGACGTCGGCCAGTCGAGTCCCATGCCGCGCTGCGCCGTGTCCATCGCCTCGGCCACGCCGAGTCCCAGCGACCACAGGTGGCGGCGATAGGCGATCGTCGCGTCCCAGTCGATCGTCGCCTCGAGCCAGGGATCGGTCGTGCGGCTGGGATCGACGACGACATGCGCGGCCGAATACGCAACCCGCGTGAATGCTCGCGCTGGTCGCGCCGGGAACGCGCGCGGCGCGCCCGGTGCATAGGCTTCGAGCCCGCCGTCGGCGGTGGGCAGCTTGATCCGCTTCGGCAATGTCTCGGGGGCGTTCATCGCAGTCTCCTCGCAAATCGTGGGCGCAGTCGTGCGTGGCTCAGGCAGGCAACGTCGGCACGTCCACCCAGCGCCGCTCCTTCCAGCTCTGCTGTGCGCACTCGACGAGCTGCACGCCCTTCGCGCCCTCGCGCAGCGTCCATTTGAACGGTGCATCCTCGACGACATGACGGATGAACAATTCCCACTGCACCTTGAATCCGTTGTCGTACGTCGTCGCATCCGGCACCGGCTGCCAGCTGTCGTAGAAATCGAGCGTTTGCCGGACGTCGGGATTCCAGACCGGCTTCGGCGTATTGACGCGCGATTGCGTCACGCAGTCGGTCAGCCCCGCGACCGCCGAGCCGTGCGTCCCGTCGACCTGGAATGTCACGAGATCGTCGCGCCGCACCCGCACGCACCAGCTGCTGTTCAGCGTCGCGGTTATGCCGCCGTCGAGCTCGAACATCGCATAGGCGGCGTCGTCGGCGGTGGCCCGATATTCGTTGCCGTTCTCGTCCCAGCGCTTCGGGATATGCGTGGCGCCGATGCAGCAGACGCTCTTCACGTCGCCGAACACGTTGTCGAGCACGTACCGCCAGTGACACATCATGTCGAGGATGATCCCGCCGCCATCCTCGGCGCGATAGTTCCACGACGGTCGCTGCGCCGGCTGCAGGTCGCCTTCGAACACCCAATAGCCGAATTCGCCGCGCACCGACAGCATGCGTCCGAAGAACCCGGCCTCGCGCAGCATCCTGAGCTTGAGAAACCCCGGCAGGAACAGCTTGTCCTGGACCGCCCCATGCTTGATGCCGGCGCGCTCGGCGGTGCGGGCGATATCGAGCGCTTCGGCCAGGCTCACCGCGATCGGCTTCTCGCAGTAGACATGCTTGCCGGCGGCGATCGCCCGCTTCAGGAGCGCGGGGCGCATCTGCGTCGTCGCCGCGTCGAAGAATACCGTGTCGTCGCGATTGGCCAGCGCCCGGTCGAGGTCGGTGTCGAACCGCTCGACGCCGTGCTGGCGCGCCAGCGCCGCGACCTTGTCGCGATTGCGGCCGATGAGGATCGGATCGGGCATCACGCGATCGCCGTTGCCGAGCGCGACGCCGCCCTGGTTCCGGATTGCGACGATCGACCGGATGAGGTGCTGGTTCATCCCCATCCGTCCGGTGACGCCGTTCATGATGATGCCGAGGCGATGCGTTTTCATATTCGGTTCCAGACTGAATGGGGCAAGGGCGGCGTCACCGGACGCGCGGCGCGTCAGCGTCGCGACGGCCGCGCAGTGGCGTATGTGCGCCGTTCATGATGATGCCGAGGCGATGCGTTTTCATGTTCGATTCCAGGTCGAATGGGCTTGTCAATGTATCGGCGGCGCGCGGCGCAGCGTTTCCACGATCGCCGCGTTGTCGAGCTCGCCTTCGCCGGCCGCGATCGCCGCATCCAGCAGCGCGGCGTGCACGCGCGTCAATGGCAGCCCGCGTCCGGCGTTGCGGGCCGCAGCGAGCATCAGCTCGAGGTCCTTCCGATGCTGGGAGATTCGCGATTCCGGCGCGTAGTCGCGCGCGAGCATCCGCTCGGCCTTGACATCGACGGCGCGCGAATACGCAGGCGTGGCACGCAGCAGCTCGACGAACGTGTCGCCGGGAATGCCGAGCGCTTCGGCGAAGGCCAGCCCCTCGGCCAGCGCCGCGCGATTGAGCCCGAGCACCAGATTGGTGGCGAGCTTCGCACGTTGTCCGCTGCCGGCGGCGCCGAGCACGAAGCGTTCGCGTGACAGCGCCTGCCACAGGTCGTCGCAAGCGGCCACCGCCTCCGGATGCCCGCCGATCATCGCGACGCCATCGCCGCGCTCGATCGCGGCGCTCGTTCCCGACAGCGGGGCATCGATGTAGGCGATGCCGCCGGCGTCGAGCTCGCGCGCGAATCGTTCGGCAGCGTCCGGATCGCCGGTATGCACATCGATGATGACGGTACCGCGCCGGGGCGAGCCGGCGGCGAGCACGTTCGCCGTCTGCGCATCGTCGAGCAGCGCCAGCAACACGCGGTCGCAGCGAGCGAAGACGTCGGCGGACTCGGCGAGCGCGTCGGCGCCGCTGTCGGCCAGCGCCTTTCGTCGCGCGGGATCGCGATCGTAGCCCGTGACGGCGAAGCCTTCGGACTGCAGCCGGACCGCCAGCGCGAGCCCGACGAGGCCGGCACCGACGATCCCGATCGGAAGCACCGATGTCATCGCGCGACCTTCATGCCGGCATCCGCGGCCGGCTTCTCGTCGCTCGGGATCGTCACCGGCTTGTACCACCCGACCGACGCCAGCACGACGAACGGGACCCGGAAAACGAGAGGTGACATCGGTTGATTTCCATTCCTTGGATTGGGGTGCGCCTTCCGCGAGGCGGCGCTCGCTGACCTCAGTTTGCCGAGGCGACCGGGCGGCGCCGGAACAACTTCCGCGCAAGTGGCAGCTTGAACAGGATCACGAGGACGATCGTGATCCACAGCACCGCGGAGATTGGTCGTGTGAAGAATGGGGTCAGGTCGCCGTCGGACAGTACCAGCCCGCGGCGCAGCCCCTTTTCCATCAGGTCTCCCAGCACCATGCCGAGCACCAGCGGGGCCACCGGGTACCCCGCGCGGCGCAGCACGTAGCCGAGCACGCCGAAGCCGAGCATTACGTAGACGTCGAACAGCCGCGACGAAATCGCGAACGAACCGACGACGCAGAGCACGAAGATGATCGGCAGGATCACCGGCTTCGGCACCATCAGGACCTTGATCAGCAGGTTGGTGAGCGTGAGCCCGTAGAGCAGGATGCCGAGCGTGGCGAACAGCATCATCGCGACGACGTCGTAGACGAACGTCGGCGCCTCGATCATGATCATCGGCCCGGGCCGCACGCCGTGAATCAGCATCGCGGCCATCAGCACCGCGGCCGGCGCCGAACCCGGAATCGCCAAAGTCAGTACCGGAATCACGGCGCCCGGCACGCACGCGTTGTCGCCGGTCTCGGCCGCCATCAGGCCGTCGATCGAGCCCTTGCCGAATTTCTCCTTCTCCTTGCTCACGCGCTTGGCCGCCGCGTACGACGACCACGCGGCGACATCCTCGCCGACGCCCGGGAGGATGCCGATGAATGTGCCGATCACGCCCGAGCGCAGGATCGTGCGCCAGTACTGGGTCACGTCGCGCAGCTTCGGGATCACCGAGTCGAAGGGGTTGATCTTGACCGGCACCGGCCGCTCGCGGACCGCCATTAGCAGTTCGGCGAACCCGAATGCGCCGACCAGCGCGGGGACCAGGTTGAAGCCGCCGGCAAGGTCGCGGTTGCCGAAGCTGAAGCGGTCGTACGCATAGATCGCTTCCTGGCCCACGGTCGCGGAAAGAATGCCGATCAGCCCGGCGAGCCAGCCCTTGAGCGGGTCGTCGCCGGTCAGCGTGCCGGCGATGATGACGCCGAAGAGCGCGAGCCAGAAGAATTCGTAGGCGCCGAACTTGAGCGCGAGATCGCCCAACACCGGCGTGAACAGCGCGAGAAAGAACATGCCGATCAGCGTTCCCAGCACCGACCCCGACGTGGCGATGCCCATCGCCCGTCCGGCCTGGCCCTGCTTGGCGAGCGCGTGGCCGTCGAGGCAACTGGCCGCGGACGCCGGTGTGCCGGGAATGTTGAGCAGGATCGCCGAGCGCGAGCCGCCGTAGATCGCGCCGACGTACGTGCAGATCAGAACCAGCAGCGCCTGGTTCGACGGCATCTTGATCGTCAGCGTCGTCATCAGCGCGACGCCCATCGTCGCGGTGAGGCCTGGCAGTGCGCCGATGATCACGCCCACCAGCGACGAGAGCAGGATGAGCCCGATCGACAGCGGATCGAGAAAACTCACCAGCGAGTGACCGAACTGGATCAGGCCTTCGAACATCGTTTCCGGTCCGGTGCGCCGCGCCGCGCCTAGGGCAACCGCACGTAGAACAGCTGCTCGAATGCGAGCGTGACGATGACCGCGGTCAGTACGCCGCAGACGATGGAAAAGACGATGGCGCGCGCGTTGGTCGGCCGGCCCGCCGCGCGCTGGAACAGGAACACGAAGCCGGCGACGAACGCGGCCGTGCCCAGCCAGAAAGGCAGGCCTCGTCCGACCAACCCCGCCGCGTAGAAAAAGAAGAGCGCGACGGCCAGCCAGAAATCACGCCGCGGAACCAGCACCGTGTCATCGGGAACTGCGGCGTTCCAGTGGGCGGCGCGCGCACGGCGGACGGAGCGCCACGCAAGAAGCGCCGCCAGCGCGACGATCATGAGCCCGATGATGCCCGGCCACAGGCCGGGGGCCGTGTGCAACGTCGCGCCCTGTTGCTCGAAGCGGTCCATCTGCCACGACATCGCCGCTACGACCGTCCCGAATACGAACAGGATCAGCGCACCGATGAAGTCCGCGCGAGGCGAGGCGGGCCAGGCGGGAGATGCGGGATCGGACATGACGTTGGGGCGTGAGTCGCGGTACGCGCCGCCCAGGCGGCGCGTACCAAATTACGAAACGATTACGGCTTGGCGATGCCGAGCGTGTCGGGCGAAACCTTGGCCTTGCCGCCGTCGAACGCAGCCCAGGCGTTGGCGGACACTGCCGGGGCGACCGCCTGTTGCGCGGCGGCGCCGGCGATCGGGGTGAACTGCGCGCCGCGACTGGTCGCATAGCTCTTCAGCGCCGCGGATTTCGCGATCTGCTCGGCCCAGATCTTTTCCACCGTCGCGATGACTTCGGGCGGCACGCTCTTCGGGATGAAGATGCCGAAGTAGTTGGCCGGCGCCTTGAACGTCGGTAACGTCTTGGTCAGCGGGTCGATCGTGCCGTAGCCGTCGAGCTCGACCGGCTTGTCGCCGATGACGGCGAGCGCCCGCAGCTTCTTGCCGCGAATCATCTCGGCTTCCTCGACGGTGAGCTGCGTCGTCACGTCGGTCTCGCCGGCGACGGTGGCGACGACTGCCGGGTTGCCGCCGTCGTAGGTGACGTGCTTGTACTTGACGCCGGTCGCCTTGGCGATCGCTTCCATCGCGCTGTGGCCGCTCGAGTTGACGCCTGCCGTTGCAACGCTGATCGCGCCGGGCTTCGCTTTCATCGCGTCGATCAGCTCGGCGGCGGTCTTGTACGGCGTATTCGGGTTCACGGCGAGCGTCGACACGTTCGCGACGTTGAGGAACAACACCCAGTCGCCGATCTTGGTGTCGAGCATGCCGAGGACCGCGTAGGTACCGAGGTCCTGCGCGGCGCCGGCGGTCCACGTGTATCCATCCTTCGCCGACTCCAGCGCGTTCTTGGTGCCGATGGAGCCCGACGCGCCCGGCTGGTTGACGATGATGACCTTCTGGTCCAGCGCCTTCTCGATCTCGGCTGCGGTGACGCGCGTGACCTGGTCGGTCGAGCCGCCGGCAGCCCACGGCACGATGATCGTGATTGGCTTGGTCGGCTTCCACTGGGCGTGGGCGGCGACGGCCGTGACGGCGAACAGCAGGGCCGCGGCGATGCGGCAGGTGCGAGCGAGCATGGTGCCTCCTTTGCGATCGAAGTCGCCGTCCGCCCTCGGATCGGGACGGTCGGGCGGGTCGTGTTAACTGGTTGGTTACATAGAATATCGGCCCGGGCGCGCGGCTGTCAACGCCCGTGCTTCGCGTAGCCGCCTCACGCCGGCGCGTCCTGCTTGAGGTAGCCCAGGACCAGAGCCGTCATGTGCTTGAGACGCGCCCGGCGCGCCCCGACCGTGGCGAGGTCGCGGTCGAATACCGTCGACAGCGTTGCATTGTTCGAAAGGTAGAAGTAGCCCAGCGCGGCGATCGAGATGTAGAGCTGCAGCGGGTCCGGGCTCGCGCGGAACGCGCCCTCGCGCTTGCCGCGACGCAGGATCTCGCCCAGCGTGCGGATCACCGGCGAGTTCATCGCGCGGATGTGCGGCGAATCGCGCAGGTGGCGCGCCTGGTGCAGGTTTTCACTGTTGAG
>Ga0070668_100004722_pt1 | contig 10102 bp, 9 predicted proteins | sample KBSS43metaG_FD_64661 | JGI IMG/M metagenome (GOLD analysis project Ga0070668, IMG submission 64661) | Switchgrass rhizosphere microbial communities from Kellogg Biological Station, Michigan, USA - KBS S4-3 metaG | ecosystem: Host-associated > Plants > Roots > Rhizosphere > Soil ... | reverse complement strand
CTCGATCTCGGCCGAGGCGCACGAAACCCTGGCCATCGCGATGAACCGGATCGGCGGCCGGTCCAACACCGGCGAGGGCGGCGAGGACCCGGAGCGGCTCTACGACCCCGAGCGGCGCAGCGCGATCAAGCAGGTCGCTTCGGGCCGGTTCGGCGTCACCAGTGAGTACCTGGTCAACGCCGACGACATCCAGATCAAGATGGCGCAGGGCGCGAAGCCCGGCGAGGGCGGCCAGCTGCCGCCGAACAAGGTGTACCCGTGGATCGCGCGGACCCGGCACTCCACACCGGGCGTCGGCCTCATTTCCCCGCCGCCGCACCACGACATCTACTCCATCGAGGACCTGGCCCAGCTGATCCACGACCTCAAGAACGCCAACGAGCACGCCCGCATCCACGTGAAGCTGGTGTCCTCGCTCGGCGTCGGCACGGTCGCGGCCGGCGTGTCCAAGGCGCACGCCGACGTCGTGCTCATCTCGGGGCACGACGGCGGCACCGGCGCGTCCCCGATGAACTCGCTCAAGCACGCGGGCACGCCGTGGGAGATCGGCCTCGCCGAGACCCAGCAGACGTTGCTGCTCAACGGGTTGCGCGACCGGATCACCGTGCAGGTGGACGGCGCCATGAAGACCGGCCGCGACGTCGTCATCGCGGCGCTGCTCGGCGCCGAGGAGTACGGCTTCGCGACGGCCCCCCTCGTCGTCGCGGGCTGCATCATGATGCGCGTCTGCCACCTCGACACCTGCCCGGTCGGCGTCGCCACGCAGAGCCCCGAACTGCGCAAGCGCTACACCGGCCAGGTCGAGCACGTCGTCAACTTCTTCAAGTTCGTCGCCGAAGAAGTCCGGGAAACCCTGGCGGCGCTGGGCTTCCGCACGCTCGACGAGGCCATCGGCCACGCCGAGCTGCTGAACACCGACGAAGCCGTCGACCACTGGAAGGCTTCCGGGCTGAACCTGGCGCCGATCTTCGAGATGCCGAAGGAGACGCCGTACGGCGGCGCGAAGCGGCGCACCCGCGGCCAGGACCACGGCCTCGAGCACGCGCTGGACCGCACGCTCATCCAGCTCGCCGAAGCGGCGTTGGAAGACGCGCACCCGGTCCGGCTCGAACTGCCGGTGCGCAACGTGAACCGGACCGTCGGCACCCTGCTGGGCTCGGAGATCACCCGCCGCTACGGCGGCGACGGCCTGCCGGAGGGCACGATCCACGTGCTGCTCACCGGGTCCGCGGGCCAGTCGCTCGGCGCGTTCCTGCCGCGCGGCATCACCCTGGACATGGTCGGCGACGCGAACGACTACGTCGGCAAGGGCCTGTCCGGCGGCCGGATCGTCGTCCGGCCCGACCCGGAGGCGTCCTTCGCGGCCGAGGCGCAGACGATCGCGGGCAACACCATCGCCTACGGCGCGACCGGCGGCGAGATCTTCCTGCGCGGCCAGGTCGGCGAACGCTTCTGCGTCCGCAACTCCGGCGCCACGGTCGTCGCCGAGGGCGTCGGCGACCACGCCTTCGAGTACATGACCGGCGGCCGCGCGGTGGTGCTCGGCCCGACCGGGCGGAACCTGGCGGCCGGCATGTCCGGCGGCATCGCGTTCGTGCTCGACGTCGACCGCCGGAAGGTCAACCAGGACATGGTGGACCTGCTGGCCCCGACGGCCGACGACCTGGCCTGGCTGAAGAAAACCGTGCAACAGCACTACGATCTCACCCGCTCCGCGGTGGCCGCGTCGCTGCTCGGCGACTGGCCGCGCCGCTCGGTGGCCTTCACGAAGGTGATGCCGCGCGACTACCAGCGGGTCTTGGATGCGGCGAAGGCGGCGCGCGCCGCCGGCCGCGATGTCGACGAAGCGATCATGGAGGCCGCTCGTGGCTGACCCGACCGGTTTCCTGAAGTACGAACGCGAAGAGCCGAAGAAGAAGTCCAAAGAGGAGCGTCTCGCCACCTGGGGCGAGGTCTACGCGGACGTCGACCCGGGCGAGCGCAACGACAAGGTGCGCAAGCAGGCGTCGCGCTGCATGGACTGCGGCATCCCGTTCTGCCACTCCGGCGGCTCCGGCTGCCCGCTGGGCAACCTGATCCCGGAGTGGAACGACCTCGTCCGCCGCGGCGACTGGGCCGCGGCGAGCGACCGGCTGCACTCCACCAACAACTTCCCCGAGTTCACCGGGAAGCTGTGCCCGGCGCCGTGCGAGGCGGGTTGCGTCCTGGCCATCTCGCCGGCCTCGGGCGGGCCGGTGTCGATCAAGCGCGTCGAGCAGACGATCGCCGACCAGTCCTGGGAAGCGGGCTTCGTCCAAGCTCAGGTGTCCGAAGTGTCCAGTGGTCAGCGGGTCGCCGTGGTCGGCTCCGGCCCGGCCGGGCTCGCCGCCGCCCAGCAGCTGACCCGCGCCGGGCACGAGGTCACCGTGTTCGAACGCGACGACCGGCTCGGCGGGCTGCTGCGCTACGGCATCCCCGAGTTCAAGATGGAGAAGAAGGTCCTCGACCGGCGCCTGGCGCAGCTGCGCAAGGAGGGCACCCGGTTCGTCACCGGCTGCGAGGTCGGCGTCGACTTTTCGGTGGAGGACCTGCGCGACCAGTACGACGCCGTCGTGCTCGCGGTCGGCGCGCTGCGCGGCCGCGACGACACGACGACGCCGGGCCGCGAACTGACCGGCATCCACCTGGCCATGGAGCACCTGGTGCCGGCCAACAAGTACGTCGAGGGCGACGGCCCGCCGTCGGTCGACGCGCACGGCAAGCACGTGGTGATCATCGGCGGCGGCGACACCGGCGCCGACTCCTACGGCACGGCCACCCGCCAGGGCGCGCTGTCGGTGACGCAGCTCGACCAGTACCCGGTGCCGCCGACGACCCGCGACGACGACCGTTCGCCGTGGCCGACCTGGCCGTACATCCTCCGCACCTACCCGGCGCACGAGGAAGCGGGCGAGCGCAAGTTCGCGGTCGCGGTCAAGCGGTTCGTCGGCGACGACGCCGGGCGCGTCAAGGCCGTCGAGCTGCAGCACGTGAAGGTGCAGAAGGACCCCGCGACCGGCCGTCGCGAGGTCATCCCGGTCAACGACGACGTCGAGACGCTGCCCGCGGACCTGGTGCTGCTGGCGATCGGCTTCGAAGGCGTCGAGGAAATGCCGCTGCTGGACGGCCTCGGGCTCTCCCTGACCCGCCGGGGCACGCTGTCGTGCGGCGCGGACTGGCAGACGGAGAGCCCGGGGGTGTTCGTCTGCGGCGACGCCCACCGCGGCGCGTCGCTGGTGGTGTGGGCGATCGCGGAAGGCCGTTCGGTGGCCAACGCGGTCGACGCGTTCCTGACCGGGGCGTCGGACCTCCCGGCGCCGGTCCACCCGACGGCGCTTCCGCTCGCCGTCGTCTGATCCGGGCATCCGCCATTCGGCCGTGGTTGATACGGCCGAATGGCGGATGCATTTGCGTGACGAGACAACTACTTTCGAGTAGCCATGTCGCCTTTGCGAATATTCACTGGCTGCGGAAGGTGGGCGTCTTGAAGCACGCAACGTTCCGGGCAGCGGTGGTCACCGCCGTCCTTTCCCTAGCGTTCGCCCTGGTCGGCACCCCCGCCCAGGCCGCACCGAGATCGTTCTGGACGCCCGCAGCGATGCGGGCCGCCATCCCGATGGACAACCTCGTGAAGACCCCGGCCTTCACCCCGAAGGACGTCGCGCGCGGGAAGAGCGCGATCATCCGGAGCATCCCGAACGGCGGGGGCGCCTGGACCGGCGGCGGCAAGGTCACCCAGACCGCCGGCCGCGTCTTCTTCCTCTTCAACGGCCAGAAGGCGTCGTGCTCGGGTGACGCCGTCACCAGCGCCAACGGCAGCGTCGTCGTCACCGCCGGGCACTGCGTGAAGTACCAGGGCACCTGGCACACGCAGTGGGTGTTCGTCCCCGGCTACAACAACGGCAACGCCCCCTACGGCCAGTGGGCGGCGAAGAGCACGCTCACCACGCCGCAGTGGGAAGCCAGTGAGGACATCAACTACGACGTCGGCATGGCCGTGGTGAACCCGCTGAACGGCCAGAAGCTGACCGACGTCGTCGGCGCTCAGGGCATCGCCTTCAACCAGCCGAAGAACCAGAGCATGTACACCTTCGGCTACCCGGCCGCGTCGCCCTACGACGGCACGAAGCTGATCTACTGCAGCGGCAGCACGTTCACCGACTTCCTGCTGACCAAGGACCACGGCATGAGCTGCAACATGACCGGTGGTTCCAGCGGCGGGCCGTGGTTCCTGTCGTTCAACGAGGGCACCGGCACCGGTGTGCAGGCCTCGGTGAACAGCTTCGGCTACAACTTCCTGCCGGGCTACATGTTCGGGCCGTACTTCGGCGCCGACGCGCAGAACCTGTACAACCGCGCGCAAGCCGCGTGAGCACCGTCAGCCCAGGGGAGGACCCGCGGGTCCGGCCCCTGGGCTGACGTCCGCGCGCCGACGGCGGGCCAGGCTCGGGGCATGCGAAAGACCCTGATGGCACTGGCTTTGCTGCCCCTGTCCCTGCTCGTCGCCGTCCCGGCCCACGCCGCCCAGCCGTCCTTGAAGTGGACGACCCCCTGTCCGGACTACGGCATGTCGCCGTCTCCGACCGCCGGGCTCGAGTGCGCGACCCTGCGCGTGCCGCTCGACTACGCGCACCCGGATCGGACCATCGAACTCACGATCTCCCGGCACGCCGGTACCCCCGGCAAGCGCCGCGGCGTGCTGCTGATGAACCCCGGCGGGCCGGGCAGTCCCGGCCTGGCCATGCCCGCCCAGCTGCTCGCGCGGATGGGCGGCTCCGGCCTGCCGGACGCCTACGACGTCATCGGGTTCGACCCGCGCGGCACGGCCTACAGCACGCCGGTGACGTGCGACATGACGCCGGAGCAGCGCGGTGCCGTGCTCGGCCCGTACGCGGACGGGCCGCGTGACGTCGTCGCCACCGCGGCGAAAGCGCGGGTCGTGGCCGACAAGTGCGGTAGGGCGTCCACAACGGACCTGCTGCCGCACATGACGACCGCGAACACCGCCCGCGACCTCGACCGGATCCGGGAAGCACTGGGGGAGCGGAAGATCTCCTACTACGGCGTCTCGTACGGCAGCTACCTCGGTGCCGCGTACGCGTCGATGTTCCCCGGCCGCGGCGACCGGATCGTGCTCGACAGCGTCCTCGGCCCGCGCGGCCTCGACGTCCGCGCCAACCAGCGCTTCGCCGAAGGCTTCGACGACCGGTTCCCGGACTTCGCCGCGTGGGCGGCCGAACGCGACGACGTCTACCACCTCGGTGCGACCCCGGCGGCGGTGACGGCGAAGTTCTTCGAGCTCGCCGCCGTCCGCGGGCCTGAGTTCCGGGCGAACACGTGGAACGGGCTCTACGACGACGCGTCTTTCCCCGTGCTGGCCCGGGAATGGGCGGGCACCACGCGTGCGGCTGCGGGCCCCCTCGACGGCGACAACCACGCCGCCCTTCAGCTCCAGGTCCTCTGCAACGACGCCGACTGGCCCGAGCAGGTCGGCTACTACCAGCGCGCGGTCGAGCGCGAACGGGCGCGGCACCCGATGTTCGGCCCGGCCGCGGCGAACGTGAACCCGTGCGCGTTCTGGCCCGTCGAGCGGGCGGAGCCGCCGGTGCGCGTGGGCGGCCCGGGCCCGGCGAACGTCCTGCTGGTGCAGAACCTGCGCGACCCGGCGACCCCGCTGTCCGGGGCGCGCGAGACGCGGGCGGCGTTCGGGGCCCGGGCGCGGATGGTGACCGTCGACGCCGGCGGGCACGGCGTCTTCACGCGGGAAAACGCTTGCGGGAACGAAGTGGTGCTGCGCTATTTGCGTGACGGGGTCTTCCCCGCGGCGGACGGGTCCTGCCAATCTGGTCGATCGCAGTGAAAAAGGGGAGAAATCATGAAAAGAACCGCGTTCCTCGTCGCGGCCGCGCTCGCCGCGACCGGCCTGTTCGCCGCGCCGGCGACCGCGCAGTCCGCGGCGTTCTGCATTCCGGAAAGCATCACCCTGCTGGGGGCCGGGGGCACGTCGATCTGCCTGATGGCGCCGACGCCGTCGATCGCCCCGCCGTTCACCGCCTTCGCCGAACAGAACGGCAGCCAGTTCGCCTGGTGCCTGTATTCGGAAGAGAAGTACGGCGGTTTCTTCGTGCGCGTGCCGGCCTTCTCGCAGGCTCGCGTGGCCGCGACGTTCGCGTCCGGGCGGCCCTGCTGAGGACCGGGGTCAGCTCAAGGCGGTGAGCAACGCCCAGTAGCCGCCACCGCCGACGACGACCCCCATCAGCAGACCGGCCAGCACCTCCGGCGTGGTGTGGTCGCGCAGCCGCACGCGCGACCACGCCACCCAGGCGACCAGCGGGCAGAGCAGCAGCGCCCAGGGGCCGTAGGTCAGCGTCAGCACCACGACCGCCGACGCGGCGACGGCGGCGTGCAGCGAGATCTTGAACTTCGCGCCGAACGTGATCGCGACCGCGACCACGAGGCTCGCCAGCATCGACGCCGCCAGCGCGACCAGCTGCGCGGGCGCGCCCCCGGCCAGCAGCACCACGAAGCCCAGGCCGAGCGACAGCCCGGCGAACAGCAGCGGGACCCGGCGCCCGGCCCGGTTCGTCACGTGGTGGCCGTCCCACTTGCCCCGTTTCGCGCCGCGGACGATCACGGCCATCGGAATCAGCGAGCCGGTGACCGAGATCAGCAGCCCCCAGCTCAGCGTGGGGAGCGGCCGGTGCCCGGTGGCGGCCCAGGCGACGGCGAGGGGCAGCGTGAGGACCCACACCCAGGGGGCCAGGACCTCGGTGGCCCACCGGGCGGAACGTGACACGGCGGGAACCTTATCCTGGTCTGTGTGAACTGGACTGTGGACGTCCCCGTCGACACACTGCCCGAGCTTCCGCCGCTCCCGCCCGAGCTGCGGGCGCGGCTCGACAAGGCACTGGCCCTCCCGGCCGCGCAGCAGCCGGAGTGGCCCGACCCGGAGGCGACCCGCCGGGTCCGGGGCGTGCTGGAGAGCGTGCCGCCGATCACCGTCCCGGCCGAGATCGACCGGCTGAAGAACCGGCTGGCGATGGTCGCCCGCGGCGAGGCCTTCCTCCTGCAGGGCGGCGACTGCGCGGAGACGTTCGAGTCCAACACCGAGCCGCACATCCGCGCCAACCTGCGCACGCTGCTGCAGATGGCGGTCGTGCTGACCTACGGCGCGAGCCTGCCGGTGGTCAAGGTCGGGCGCATCGCCGGCCAGTACGCGAAGCCGCGCTCGGCCGCGACGGACGCGCTGGGCCTGCCGGTGTACCGCGGCGACATCATCAACTCGCTGGTCGCCAAGCCCGAGCTGCGCGTGCCCGACCCCGGCCGGATGATCCGCGCCTACGCGAACGCGGGCGCCGCGATGAACCTGGTCCGCGCGCTCACCGGCGCCGGCATGGCCGACCTGCACCAGGTGCACGACTGGAACAAGGACTTCGTGTCGGCGTCGCCGGCGTCGCAGCGCTTCGAGACGCTGGCCGCCGAGATCGACCGCGGCCTGCGGTTCATGTCGGCCTGCGGCGTCACCGACACGTCGCTGCAGTCGACCGAGATCTTCGCCAGCCACGAGGCGCTGCTGCTCGACTACGAGCGCTCGATGCTGCGGCTCGACAACGCCGACGCCGCCAACCCGAAGCTGTACAACCTGTCGTCGCACTTCCTGTGGATTGGCGAGCGGACTCGTCAGCTGGACGGCGCGCACATCGCGTTCGCCGAGCTCGTGGCCAACCCGATCGGGTTGAAGATCGGCCCGACGACCACGCCCGAGCAGGCGCTGGAGTACGTCGAGCGGCTCGACCCGCGCTCCGAGCCGGGCCGGCTGACGCTCATCTCGCGAATGGGCAACGGCAAGGTCCGCGAGGTGCTGCCGGCGATCGTGGAGAAGGTCGAGGCGTCCGGGCACAAGGTCATCTGGCAGTGCGACCCGATGCACGGCAACACGCACGAGGCGTCCACCGGCTACAAGACCCGCCACTTCGACCGCATCGTCGACGAGGTCCAGGGCTTCTTCGAGGTGCACAACAAGCTGGGCACCTACCCGGGCGGCATCCACGTGGAGCTGACCGGCGAGGACGTCACGGAGTGCCTGGGCGGCGCCCAGGAGATCTCGGACATCGACCTCTCGGGCCGCTACGAGACGGCCTGCGACCCGCGGCTGAACACGCAGCAGTCGCTGGAGCTGGCGTTCCTGGTGGCGGAGATGCTCCGCGGCTGAAGCCCTACGCGGTGGCCAGGCCGGCCGTGCGGGCCAGCGTGATCGCTTCGGCGCGGCCGCGGACCCGCAGCTTCACGCTGATCACCGAGACCCGGTTGCGCACCGTCTTCGGGGCGATCCCGAGACGGCGCGCGATCACCGCGTCCGCGGCACCGCCGGCCGCCAGCGCCAGGATCTCCCGCTCGCGCGGGCTGAGCTCCGGGAGCGGCGCGGGCGCCAGCAGCAGCTCGCGGATCCGCTCGGCGATGCCGTCGCCGAACACGGCCGCGCCGGCGGCGACGTTGCGGACCGCGCGCCCGACGTCGGCGGGTCCGGCGTGCGCGGGCAGGTAGCCGCGCACCCCGGCGCGCAGCGCGCCGGTGATCGAAACGTCGTCGTCGACGGCGGTGAACACCAGCACGGACGTGCCGTGGACCGCGCGCACGACGTCCACGCCGAGCGCGAGATCCAGCACGAGGACGTCCGGCCGGTGGCGGAGCACGGCGTCGACGGCTTCGGGGCCGGTGCCCGCCTCGGCCACCACCGTGACGCCGGTGGTGGCCGAGCGCAGGGTCAGCGGGAGCGCACCGGCCAGGACGACGGTGCTCACTCGCCGGCCGGGACCGGCGGGCCCTGCCAGACGTTCTCGCGGCTGATCTTGCCGTCGCGGAACTCGCAGACGTGCAGCAGCCGGAAGCTCACCCGCTGCCCGGCCGGGACGCCGGGGAACCCCTCGCCCGCGCGGATGGTGACCTTGGCTTCGTCGACGAGGAAGTCCGTCCCGTACAGCCGGGAGACCGGCTCGACCGTCTCGTCCTCCATCGCGGTGAACAGCTGCTCGTAGCGGCTCCGGATCGCGGCGTGGTCGCGCAGCACCTCCACGGGGAAGCCGACGGCGTCGTGCACCGCGTCTTCCGTGAGCGTCGCGACCACCGCGTCGAGGTCGTGCGCCGCCTCGGCCGCGAAGTGCGCCCCCAGGATCTTGTCCATCTCTTCCGGTGTCATGGATCCCCTCCATCGATCATGCGATGGTGCTATCGTCATGAGAAGTCATTCTCATGTCAAGGAGATTCTTCACGATGAGCCGCGACAACCAGAAACAGCGCACCCGGAACGCGCTGCTCGACGCGGCGGCGGGCCTCGTCCGGGAAGGGCGCCCGCTGGCGGTGGCCGATGTCGCGGAGGCGGCGATGGTGTCGACCGCGACGGCCTACCGCTACTTCCCGAACCCGCAGTCGCTCTGGGCAGCGCTGGCGGTGCGGTCGGCGCAGAACGTCCACGTCGGCGAGCTGCTCGCCGGCGCCGGGGACGCCCCGGGGGAGCGGATGGACGCCGTGATCCGCTACGTCGCGGACCTGCAGCTCGGGGACGAGCCGTCCTGGCGGGCCCTGGTCCGCGCCAACCTCGACCGGTGGTTCGAGCAGGGCGGCGGATCGCCGGAAGCACCGGTTCGCGGCGAGTCCCGGATCCGCATGACCCGGCAGGCGCTCGAGCCGCTCGAAGGCGTCCTGCCGCCGGAGGTGCTCCGCAGGCTGACGATGGCCCTGATGCTCGTCTACGGCGCCGAGGCGCTGATCGTCACGCGCGACGCGTGCCACCTCGAAGCGGACGAAGCCGCCGAGGTGATGCGCTGGGCCGCACAGGCACTGATCCAGGCGGCCGAGCGCGAAGCCCGGGCGTGAAGGCCGGTCTCATGCGCCCCAATGTGGCGTTGGTTGCGTCCAACGCACCGAACGCCACATTGGGTGCGTTGGACGCAACCAACGCCACATTGGGGCGCTTGGGCCCTAGTGTCCTGAGTTATTAATTCGTGTGCAGTAGCGTGCGATGGAGTCGAGGATCTGGGCGGCGGTCTTGGTCCAGACGTAGGGCCGTGGATCGTCGTTCCAGGTC
>Ga0070668_100004721_pt1 | contig 10102 bp, 12 predicted proteins | sample KBSS43metaG_FD_64661 | JGI IMG/M metagenome (GOLD analysis project Ga0070668, IMG submission 64661) | Switchgrass rhizosphere microbial communities from Kellogg Biological Station, Michigan, USA - KBS S4-3 metaG | ecosystem: Host-associated > Plants > Roots > Rhizosphere > Soil ... | reverse complement strand
CTCGTCGCCGACGTGAAGCGAGCCAAAGCCGGCAACGACCACGTCGTCGTCTCCATGCACTGGGGCCTGCCGGGACCCGACCTGACCGAGTACCAGGTCGCCTACGGGCGCGCCGCGATCGACGCCGGCGCCGACCTGGTCGCCGGGCACGGGCCGCACAGCGTCCAGGCCGTCGAGGTGTACCGCGGCCGCGCGATCCTCTACAGCCTCGGCAACCTCGTCTTCGACTGGCCGGCGATGCGCGGCCGGCACGTCGACGGGCTGCTGGCGGGCTGCCTGTTCGGCGACGAACCCCGGCTCGAGCTCATCCCGGTGCGGCGCAACGCCGACAACGAGTGCGAACCGCTCGCGGGGGACGAAGCGGGCAAGGTGCTGCGGTACTTCGCGGAAGTCTCGGCACTGCGTTCGACGACGGTGTCCGTCCGGGACGGAATCGCGTCGGTGACCGGATTAAGCATTGGGGCGTAACGGATCGCGCGCGAGCTGTTACAGCACGGCATGGAGTTGTCACCCATCCGGCGCATCTGTCTTAAATGCAGCTCAAGGAGGGGAACAACCCGCGTCAAGCGGCGGTACGGTCTGCGTGAGCCGCCGGAAAAGTGGCATAGACCACTCCCCGACAGCTCGCGGTCGGCACGACACGGGGGGAGGGAGAACGATCATGTGGGGGCTGATTGTTCTCAGCTGCGTGTTCGTGCTGGTGCTGGGGATAGCCGCGGTCGTGGACCTTCGGGACCACGACCGCGGCGAGCACCGGGTCTAGCGCACCGCCTGCCTACCCTTGTAACGGCCGAGAAGCGTGCGCGCGCCGGCCAGCGCGACCCGCCCGGCGCCCTTCGCGCTCGCGGCCAGAACGGTCGTCCAGTCGAAGTAGTCGCGCCAGAGCACGATCCGGCCGCCTTCGACCTCGAACGTCCCGCACACCCAGAACTCCGCTTCCCACGCGCCGCGGCGCAGCACGTCGGTGCGTTCGGTGAGCACGACGTTGCCGTCCGCGGCGATGTGGTGCGTCCGCGCTTCGAACCCGGAGCCGAACCGGGCGATGAGACGCAGCTGTTTCTCGACCGCCGCGACGCCGCGAGCGGGCGGCAACGGCACGTTCTGGTACACGATGTCGCTCGCCGCGAACGTCAGCGCGCGGTCGATGTCGAGGTCTTCCAGGGCCTTGAGGAAACCGGTCACCACTGCCTGGGGTTCATCGGTCATGACTCCAGGCTAAGGCTCAGCGGGGCCGATCGCCCGAGATGGCGACGCGCTCCGCGATCCTGACGTGCGGGTGGTAGTCGTTGACCGCGTAGTGCTGCGTCGCGCGGTTGTCCCAGAACGCCACCGAATTCGGCCGCCAGCTGAACCGGACCTGGAATTCGGGCGTGTGAGCCTGCAGGAACAGGAACCGCAGCAGCCGGTCGCTCTCGGCCCGGTCCAGTCCGACGATGTGCGTGGTGAACGCCTGGTTGACGAACAGGGTGCGCCGCCCGGTCTCCGGGTGCGTCCGGACCACCGGGTGCGCCACCGGCGGGAAGCGGTCCTGCCACTGCGCGAGGAGCGCGGGATCGGAGAACCGGTCGAACCCGGGGAGGTAGTCGTGCACCGCGGTGAGCCCGTCGATGCGGGCGCGGACGTCGTCGGGCAGGTTGTCGTAAGCGGCGGCCATGTCGGCCCACATCGTGTCGCCGCCGGCCGGCGGTACCTCGATCAGCCGCAGCACCGAGCCGAGCGCGGGGTTCGGCCGCCAGGTGACGTCGGTGTGCCAGATGTTCTCGTAGCCGGGCATGGCCGCCGTGCGCTCGAAGCGCGTGACCGCGTCGTCGTCGCCCCGCGGGATGAACGGGTTGGTCTCCAGCTCGCCCCAGTTCGCGGCGAACGCGCGCTGCTGCGCCGACGTGATCCGCTGGTCGCGGAAGAAGATCACCTTCCACTCGAGCAGGGCGCGGTTGAGCTCCCCACGCAGCTCGGGCGTGAGCGGCTCGGCGAGGTCGACACCGTCGATCTCGGCGCCGATCACCCGGCCCAGTGGACGAAGGGTGAACAGCTCGTACGGGCCGCTCTGCGGTTCTCGGAGGTTGCGGGGTCCTTCGACGATGCCATCCGCGGGCGTGACGGCCTCGCGCAGCTGAATCCGGGCAGGAAGTTCTACGGACATGGTTGTGCTCCAAGGGTTTTCGGGAATACGGACGCCGGGTTCGCGTCAGGCAGGAGGCGAGCCCAGGCGGCCGCGGCGCAGCAGGAGCGCCGCGACGCCTTCCCCGATCGACCGCTTGGAGGCGCGGCCGTGCCACCGGATCAGCGTGCTTTCCGAGGTGGCGGACATGGGTTCATGGTCACCGCCCTCCCGCCTCGCGGTCAAGACGTCCACTTGGTGGAACGCGCCGGACGACGCCGGTCACCGCGATGCGGACCGTACGGGGGCATGAGGCAAGATCTTCCACGATCGGGTGAGCGCCCTTGACGACGGAGGTCCCCATGCCGGAAGGCAGAGGCTCGCGGATCGACAGTGACATCTCGGGGCTCCGCCCCGAGGCCGGGGGCTCCGCCACCCGGAACCCCCCAAAGACGGGTGACATCTCGGGGCTCCGCCCCGAGGCCGGGGGCTCCGCCACCCGGAACCCCCCGAAGAGGCCTGACCGGCTGCGCGCCGCGGCCGACCTGCTCGACCAGGCCACGGCCGCCGACGACAAGGCGGCGGGCCGGTTCGCCGATGCCCGCGTCGACTCGACGCCGTTCGGCATTTCGCCGCAGGCCCGCGAACTGGCGGGCCGGTGGGCAGCCGCGCTGGCGGCCCGCGAAGCCGACGCCCGGGTGCTCGGCGACGCGACGTCGGACCTGGCGGGACGGCTGCGCATCGCGGCCGACAGCACCCGGAGCACCGGCTTCCGGGGGCGGATCGCGGTGGCGCAGTGACCTCCGAGGTCTTCGAGCATCCGGCGTTGACCTCGGCCGCGACGCGGCTGGCGACGTTGCGTGCGGCGGCGGGGCGCATCGGCGCCCCGGACCCGGTCGCGGCGCTGCGGCACCTCGACTGTTCGCCGCCGTCGATCCGCACGTCCGCCTCGGCGGTCGACGCGGGCGCGCTGGTGGTGACGTCGGCGCAAACGGAGTTCCGCGCCGGCGTCGAGCGCGCCGAAACCGGTGGCAGCACGGAGACGTTCGGCACGTGGGCGGACACAGTGGACAGTCAGTACGGCGCGGCGGCACGTGCGGCCGCCGCCACCGCCGCGCTGGGCGTCCGGATCGCCGACCGGCTGGACGAACTGGCGCTGGAGGTTTCGTCGGAGGTTTCCGTCATCGTTTCCGACGCGGACGCCGCGGTGGCGGCGGTCCTGACCGGCGACCGGTCCGCCGAGGTGGTGAGCGCGGTCAGCGCCGCGTGCACCGCCGTGGTCCGGACGGTGCAGGAGAAAGTCGCGTCGCTGACCGCGCTCGCGGCCGAGCTGGAGCCGATGACGACCCCGGCCGTCCAGCTCAGCTGAAGTGCTCCCGCGCCCACTCTTCGAAGGGCCGCGCGGGGTGTCCGGTGACGGTGGCGACGTCCAGCGAGACGGGCTCGGGTTCCGCGACGAGCGATGCCCAGTGCGCCAAGGCACTCGCCGCGAATTCCGCACCCATGTATTGGCTCAGTTGCGTTTTCGCTTCGTCGAGCGGCTGTTCTTCCCACCTGACGGGCTTTCCCAGCGCGTCGCCGATGAGCCGGGCCTGTTCGGCCTGACTGAGGGCTTCCGGACCGGTGACGAGGTAGACCTGCTTCGCGTGCCCGTCTTCGGTGAGTGCCTTGACGGCCATGTCGGCGACGTCGCGTTCGTGGACGAGCGATCTCTTCGCCTGCCCGTACGGCGCCCGGACGACGCCGGTTTCGGCTTGCTGCGCCCAAGCGAGCGCGTTGGTGGCGAGGCCGGTGACGCGGAGGAACGTCCAGTCGTCGGTGACGCTCCGGACGGCGGCCTCGACGTCTCCCCAGACGCCCCCGGCTTCCGCCGACATCGCGGACAGGTAGACGACCCGCTTTCCGTCCAGCGGCGCGACCGCTTTTTCGACGCCGTCGGCCTGGAAGTGGGGCCAGAGCAGGTAAACGGCGTCGACCCCTTCGGCGGCTCGTCCGAGATCGGCGATGTCGCCCTGGACGACGTCGACGCCTTCGGGCGCCTTCGCCGGATCCCGGACGAGCACCCGGACGTCGACCCCGGCGGCCCGTAGGCCGTTGACGACGTGGCGTCCCGTGTGGCCGGTGGCGCCGGTGACGAGAACGGTCATGGTGCGCTCCTCTTGATCAGCTTGTGCCGACCACGGTCACACTTCAAGTCCTCTTCAAGTCAAGCGACGGTACGCCAGTGTCGTCCGCGCCGCGGTGTGCGCGAGTGTCGTCCGCGCCCTGGGCGTGCCGGACCGCGAGCGGCGAGGAAGCTGGGGTAGTGCGCGGCGAACCGGTCCGCGGTGATGCCCATCAGCACCGGATACCTGATTTCTCCGCGCAGCAGCTCGGTGTCGCGCGGTCGCCCTTCTTCCTGGAAGCCGAGTTCTCCGTGCAGCGCCAGCGAGGCGAAGTTGGCGCCGTTGATGCTGACCTCGCACTTGCGGTAGCGGCGCTGCGCGAACATGAACGCCAGCAGGATGGTGACGGCGTCGGCGGCGTAACCGCAGCGGCGGTGTTGCGCCCCGATCCCGATGCCGTAGCTGAACCGGCCGGTGGCCGAGTCGGCCTGGATCCAGATCGATCCCACCAGCGCCCGGCTGTGCAGCGTCTCGATCGCGAAGTGAAAGTCCTCGCCCAACCCGGCCGCGGTCTGCCGATGCGCGGCCCAGTGCCGATAACCACCAACCTGCGGATCACGGGCGCGGGCGGAGTCCCGATCGAACCCGGCGAGCACACGATGGTCGGCAGGACGAACCCCCCGCAACCGCACCTTCCGGCCGGCCAGAGCCACCTCATCGAGCCGCCACGGAACAGGACCATCCGCCAAGCCCGAATCCGTGATCATCGGCAGCAATAGTACCGGTCAGCCACAACGGCCGGTATCCACCGAGACGGAAATAAGACAGAGACAGCGAACCGCCCGGCCACGAAACGCCCGCCCATCCGCCACGGCGACCACCACCGGGGGTCTGGCGGCGCCACAAAGGTGACCACCGCTGGGGGTCCGGGGGCGGAGCCCCCGGGCGGGGTCTGGGGGTTGCACCCCCAGAAAACGCAGCGGGCGAGGCAGGTCGACGCTTTCCGTCGACATACCTCGCCCACTCGCACGCGGTGGCGGTGGGATTTGAACCCACGGACGGGGATTAGCCGTCACACGATTTCGAGTCGTGCTCCTTCGGCCGCTCGGACACGCCACCGCCGAGAACAATACCGGAGGGGCTGCCGAAGGCTCACAAGGGGTCGCCAGGGCGGCTGCCCCGCCGCCTGGCTTGGGTGTCTCGCACCAGACCGCGCGCCTTCGAGCGCAGGTCATGGGCTACTTCGCGGACCTGGGCCGTCCGTCGCTGGGTGCGGCCGGCCGACCTGAGCCGCCGGTTTCCGGTCACCTCGCCGAGCTTCTCGCGAGCGCCGCCGACCGCCTGCTGGACCTTGTCCTTCATCGTCATGACGTACCTCCATTCCCCAAGGAAGGGGTACCCGCCACGCCGGAACCCAATCAGCGACGCGTCGCGAAGTACGTCTCGAGCAGCGACGCGCACTCGGTCGCCAAGACGCCGCCGTGGACCTCGGGGCGGTGGTTGAGACGGCGGTCACGCACGACGTCCCAGAGCGAGCCGACCGCTCCCGTCTTGGGCTCCCACGCGCCGAACACCAGCCGGGAGATTCGCGCGAGCACCAGCGCGCCCGCGCACATCGTGCACGGTTCCAGCGTCACCGCCAGTGTGCAGCCTTCGAGCCGCCAGCCGTCGCCGACGACCCCCGCCGCCGCGCGCAGGGCCAAGATCTCCGCGTGCGCGGTCGGGTCGCCCAGCTCGACGCGGGCGTTGCGGGCCGCGGCCAGCGGGACGCCGTCGGGGCCGAACACGACCGCGCCGATCGGCACGTCCGCGCCGGGAGCACGCGCCGCTTCCAGCGCGGCCTCCACGGCCTCGGTGTCGGACGGGCGTCTCAGAGCTCGTCCAGGAACTTGGCGAACTCGCTGCCGAACCCGCAGCGCTGCGCGACCATCTGCAGCTGCTCGTCGGGATAGAGGTCGATGTCGCCGACGATGACCTCCAGCTCCGGCCCGGGCAGCCCGAGATCCGTCAGGATCTCCAGGTCGCCCTCGGGCCAGACGGAGTCGTCCTCTTCGTCCGGCGGGTCGACGCGCAGGACGTCGAGGACGTCCGCCGCGATGTCGTAGTCCAATGCCGCCGCCGCGTCCGACAGCAGCAACGACGGCCCCCGCGGGCTCGGCCGGACGATCACGAAGAACTCGTCGTCGACCGCCAGCAGCCCGAAAGAAGCTCCGGTGGAACGTAGTTTGCCCAGCTCAGTGATCGCCGCGTCCAGCTCGGTCAGCGCCCCCGGGTCGAGCGCACTGCACCGCCACCGACCGTCTTCCCGGACCACGGCTACCGCGAAGCCCGTGACCGGCTCATCCACCGCCATGCGCACACCGTATTCCGCTGCTCGGTGGAGCGCACGCACGGTGCACCCGAAGCGCCGCATGCGCCACTATCGGGAGCATGACCGGACCCACTGACCTGCCCACCTTGCCCGGGACGCCGTTCGACGGCCTCCTCGATGACGCGCGGGCGCTGCAAGGCCGCACGGTAGCGCTCCGGCGCGCCGTGCACCGCCGGCCGGAGCAGGGCCTCCAGTTGCCGCACACCCAGGCGGCGATCCGGGAGGCCCTCGCCGACCTGCCGCTGGAGATCACCGAAGGCAAGGCCACGACGTCGCTGACGGCCGTCCTGCGCGGTGCCCGGCCAGGCCCGGCCGTGCTGCTGCGCGGCGACATGGACGCGCTGCCGCTGACCGAAGAGACCGGGCTGGACTTCGCGTCCGAGGACCCGGAGTCGATGCACGCGTGCGGGCACGACACGCACGTCGCGATGCTCGCCTCCGCGGCCAGGCTGCTGGCGCAGCGCAAGGACCAGCTGACCGGGTCGGTCGTGTTCATGTTCCAGCCGGGCGAGGAGGGCCACCACGGTGCCCGGTTCATGATCCACGAGGGCGTGCTCGACGCCGCCGGGACGCGGGCCGAGCGGGCGTTCGGCGTGCACATCCTGGCCAACGCCCGCAGCGGGCTGCTGCAGCTGCGGCCCGGCCCGCTGATGGCGTCGGCGGACTCGTTCACCGTGCGCGTCACCGGCAAGGGCGGCCACGGCTCCGCGCCGCAGCACACGATCGACCCGGTGCCCGCGGCCGCGGCGATGGTCGGGGCGCTGCACACGATGATCACGCGCCGGGTCAGCGTGTTCGACCCCGCCGTGCTCTCGGTGACCCGGATCCAGGCCGGCACGACGACGAACATCATCCCGGAGACCGCCGAGCTCCAGGGCACGATCCGCACGCTGTCCGAGCAGACGCGCGCGCTGGTCCGCGCCGAGGTGCCCAAGGTGTGCGAAGCGGTCGGCGCGGCGTACGGCTGCCGCGTGGTCGCCGACGTCGAGCCGGGCTATCCGGTGACCGTCAACGACGACCGCGTCGCCGCGGAGGTGCTGCGACTAGGCGCGGACGTGCTGGGGCCGGAGAACGTCGAGTTGCTCGCCGACCCGTTGATGGGCGCCGAGGACTTCTCCTACGTCCTGCAGCGTGTGCCGGGCGCGTATGCGTTCCTCGGGGCGTGCCCGCCCGGCGTCGACCCCGCCGAGGCGGCGGCGAACCACTCCAACCGCGTGGTGTTCGACGAGGACGCGATGCCGAGTGGGGTCGCGATGCTCGCCGCCTTCGCGCTGGACGCCCTGCGTTAGGGCCCGGTGCGTGACGGGCGGCCGTCCTCCAGGTGGCCGGCGAAGCGGCGGCGCCACCCCGGTGCTTCGAACGTGACGTCGTACCAGCCGTTCTTCGCCGGCACCGGGAAGTCGTGAGAGCCACCGGGCGGGATGGTGACGTCCTGCACCGCGACCGGCGACGGTCCGCTGTTGGTCACCGTGACCCGCAGTGCGGGCGTGCTCACGAACGTGACGGCGGCGTCGAGGCCCGCGCCGCCCGAAGCCTCGACGACGAAGCCGTTCGGGCCGTGGACGGCGATGTCGTACGAGCCGCGGTAAGCGATTTCACCCGTCGTGGAGACGCCGGGACCGACATCGAAGCGCTGCGACGTCCCGCCCGCGTGGTAGGCGTACGCGGCCAGCTGCAGCGTCTGCGTCCCGTGGTTGGCCAGGTGCAGCTTCAGGACGTCCGGCTCGACCGCGGCCCAGGCGACCGGCTGGTACGGCAGCGGGCGCGCGTTCGCCGTGCCGGGCTCCTGCACCAGCGCGCCCGGCCGCACCCCGGGCTTCGGCAGGCGTGTCTGCGTCCGGTCGGCCTCGGCACGCAGCGCGTCGGCGTCCGGGAGCAGCGGGATCGTGGTGTCGTGCGTCCGGAAGTCGAAACAGCTGGTCAGGTCGCCGCAAATCGCACGGCGCCACGCCGAGATGTTCGGCTCTCGCACCCCGGTCCACGTCTCGAGGAAGCGCAGCACCGACGTGTGGTCGAAGACCTGCGAGTTCACCCAGCCGCCGCGGCTCCACGGCGAGACGACGGTCATCGGCACGCGCGGCCCCAGTCCGATGGGGGCCGGCGCCCCGGACGGCTCGCCGTGCTCCGGCCGGTTTCCCGGCAGGTATTCGCCGGGCGTGCCGGGCGGCGGGGTCGGCGGGACGACGTGGTCGAAGAAGCCGTCGTTCTCGTCGTAGTTGATGAAGACGACGGTCGATTCCCACAGTTCCGGCTTGTCCCACAACGCCTTCAGCATCCGCTGGATGTACGCGGCGCCGTCGACCGGGCGGGCCGCCGGGTGCTCGCAGTAGCCGTACGGGGCCACGACCCACGACACCGCGGGCAGCGTCCCGGCCGCGCAGTCGGCGAGGAACTCGGCCAGCACGTGGTCGAGGTCCTTGCCCTTGCCGGAGTCGGGCTTGAGCTTCTTGCGCAGGTTCGCGCGCTCGGCCAGGCGCCGCTTCACCGGGTTCATCGAGTACAGCGAGTCGTGGTAGTTCCGGAACAGCCACAGCGGGTTGTCGCCGTAGTCGCCGACGAAGTGCTCGGGGACGCCGCGTTCCTCGTCGTTCGCGTAGATCCGCCACGAGACGCCCGCCGCCTCCAGCCGTTCCGGGTAGGTCGTCCAGTGGAACGACGGCTCGTAGTCCGGCGCGTTGCGCGTCGCGGGACCGCCGGCGACCCCCTCCGGGTCGATCGTGCCGGTCCAGTGGAACAGCCGGTTCGGGTGCGTGGGGCCCTGGAGCGAGCAGAAGTAGTGGTCGCACAGCGTGAACGCGCTCGCCAGCGCGTGCTGGAACGGGATGTCGTCGCGCGTGAAGTACCCCATCGTCATGGGGCTCTTCGCCGCGATCCAGCCGTCGTACGCGCCGCCGTTCCACGCGCGGTGGGTGCTGTTCCAGTCGTGCGGCAGCTCACCGAGGTCCTGACCGTCCACAACGGACGTGTCGATCCGGAACGGCAGCACCGGCCCGTCGCGGCCGCGCTGACGGAAGACGTCACGCAGCGCCGCGCTGTCGCCGAAGCCGCGTACGCCCGGCATGGTGCCGTAGTAGTGGTCGAACGACCGGTTCTCCTGCATCAGCACCACGACGTGGCGGACGTCGTCGATCGTGCCCTTCCGCGGCGCCGGGGCGCACGCGGCGGACAGCGCGCCGCCGACCGTGACCGCGGCCGCGCCGCCGAGCACCGTGCGCCGGCGGATCCGGCCCATGCCCACCTCCTCGGGCGAGCTTTCCCCACGTCAACGGCCGGACAAAGGAGTACCTTCCCCGCTGAGAGAGGTGAAGCCCATGCTCGGCTCAGCGGAACTGGTCGCCTTCGCACCGTCGACCGACCTGGAGCGCTCACGTGCCTTCTACACGGATGTCGCCGGGCTCGAGTTCATCGAGCAGACCCCCTTCGCGTGTGTGTTCCGGAGCGGCCGGACGATGGTGCGCGTCACCGCCGTGGCCGAGTTCACGCCGCAGCCGTTCACGGTGCTCGGCTGGGCGGTCGCCGACATCC
>Ga0070668_100004719_pt1 | contig 10103 bp, 9 predicted proteins | sample KBSS43metaG_FD_64661 | JGI IMG/M metagenome (GOLD analysis project Ga0070668, IMG submission 64661) | Switchgrass rhizosphere microbial communities from Kellogg Biological Station, Michigan, USA - KBS S4-3 metaG | ecosystem: Host-associated > Plants > Roots > Rhizosphere > Soil ... | reverse complement strand
AAAATGAGGGCCGCGCGAGACCGCGCCTCGTTCATTCGTCCTCGACCCGAGCGTCGCGATCGCGCGCGCGCAACGCTTCGAGCTTCTCGCGGATCTTCGCTTCGAGGCCGCGGTCGGTCGGCTCGTAGAACGTGACGTCGGGCATGTTGTCGGGGAAATAACGCTCGCCGGCGGCGTAAGCGTCCTCCTCGTCGTGCGCGTAGCGGTAGCCCTTCCCGTAGCCCAGGCCCTTCATGAGGCGCGTCGGCGCATTGCGCAGCCGCAGCGGGACGGGGCGCGAGCCATCCTTGGAAATGAACTCGCGCGCCGCGTTGTACGCCGTGTAGACCGCATTCGACTTGGCGGCGCACGCGAGGTACAGCACCGCTTCGGCGAGCGCCAGCTCTCCCTCGGGTGAGCCGATACGCTCGTACGTCTGGACGGCAGCCATGGTCAGGGGCAGCGCGCGCGGATCGGCGAGGCCGATGTCCTCGGTCGCCATGCGGATGAGACGCCGACCGACGTACAGCGGATCGGCACCGCCGTCGAGCATCCGGCACATCCAGTAGAGCGCCGCATCGGGATTCGAGCCGCGCACTGCCTTGTGCAGCGCGGAGATCTGGTCGTAGAACGCTTCGCCGCCCTTGTCGAAACGGCGAAGGCTCCGTGCGATGGTCGCTTCGACGAACGCGATGTCGATCGGCTCTTTGCGTCCATCCCCGGTGGCCGTCGCGAGATATTCGACGAGGTTGGCGAGCCGGCGCCCGTCGCCGTCGGCGTAGGCGATCAGCGCGGCACGCGCGTCGGCGGCTATCGTGACGTGCGGCGCCGCGACGGCAAGCGCCCGGTCGAGCAGCTGTGCAAGCTCGTCTTCCGCCAAAGGCTCGAGCACGTAGACGGCCGCGCGCGACAAGAGCGCGCTGTTCACCTCGAACGAGGGATTTTCGGTCGTCGCGCCGATGAACGTCACCACCCCCTTCTCGACGTACGGCAGGAACGCATCCTGCTGCGCCTTGTTGAAGCGATGGACCTCGTCGACGAACAGGATCGTGTGCCGTCCCGATTGCGCGAGCGTGGCTTCGGCGCGCGCGACGGCGTCGCGGATGTCCTTGACGCCGGACAGCACCGCCGACAATGCGATGAACTCGGAGTTGAACGCTTTAGCCATGAGCCGGGCGAGCGTCGTCTTGCCCACGCCGGGCGGGCCCCACAGCAGCATCGAGTGCGGTTTGCCCGAAGCGAACGCCACTGCCAGCGGCTTGCCGGACGCGAGCAGATGCCGCTGGCCGATCACCTCCCCGATCGTCGTCGGACGCAGGCGATCGGCGAGCGGCGCGGCAGGATTGGAGGGGGTGAAGAGGTCGGTCACGATGCGTTGACCCGAGGAAACACCGCGGCGTACAGTCTCGCGATTATCCGGCATTTTCGGCAGTCTCCCCCTTGGCAGTTTCCTATTTAACTCTCTCGGTAAAATCTTCCATGCGTGACAACCCCGTCAAGGCGACGCTCGCGGCAGGCGGCCGCGCCGTCGGCGCAATGGTCTTCGAACTCTTCGCGCCTGGCATCCCGCAGATCTGCAGGAACGCGGGCGCCGACTTCGTGCTCTACGACATGGAGCACACGGGCCTCGGCTTCGAGACGCTGAAGACGCAGTTCGCGCTTTGTCGCGGGCTGCCGATCGTGCCGATGGTGCGCGTGCCTCGCGGCGAATATCATTTCATTGCGCGGGCGCTCGACGTCGGCGCGTTCGGCGTGATGGTGCCGATGGTCAATAGCGCCGAGGAAGCAAGAGCCATCGTCGCGTGCACACGCTACCCGCCCCAAGGGCGCCGCGGTGCCGCGTTCGGGTTCGCGCACGATGACTACGGGCATGGCGATGTCGTCGCGAAGATTGCCGCGCTCAACGCGCGGCCTCTCGTGATTCCGCAGATCGAGACGCGCGAGGGGCTCGACAACGTCGAGGCCATCGCCGCCGTTCCCGGCGTCGACGCGCTGTGGGTTGGCCACTTCGATCTCACTAACTTCATGGGCATCCCTGCGCAGTTCAAGAATCCGGATTACCTCGCGGCGATCGACCGCATCGTTGCCGCATGCGAGGCGCACGGCAAGAGCGCGGGATTTCTCGCCACCGACGACGACTGGGCGCGCGAGTACGCGGCGAAGGGTTTCCGCCTGATGGGCTACGGTGTCGACCAGGCCATGCTGCAGCGCGCGCTGGGAGAAGGACTCGCCCTGCTGCGCTCGGCGATGTCCGAACGGAGCAAGGGATGACGGTATCCGACAACACGAAAACGCGCGTCGGCGTCACACGCGACATCCTCGACTCGCGCGGCGTTCCCGCGTTCGGAGCGGCGGCACTCGAAATTCTCGACCGGGCGCCCAACATCGAATGGGAATACCTCGATTCGATCGTTCCCGAGATCACCGCGGATCACGCCGCGCGCTACGACGCGCTCTACGTGAATCTGCCGCGCGTTCCGGCCGCGGCCGTCGCGCGCTCCGATTGCCGGCTCGCCGTCGTGGCGCGCCACGGCGTCGGTTACGACTCCGTCGACATTCCGGCGATGACCCGCGCCGGCGTCATCGTCACGCACACGCCAAGCTCGATGCCGCGGCCGGTGGCGACGATCGCGCTCTCGTTCGTGCTCGCGCTCGCGGGTCGCCTGTTCCTGAAGGATCGCCTCGCGCGCACGGGCCGCTGGCACGAGCGGATGGACAACATGGGGATGGGGCTCACCGGCCGAACACTTGGCGTCGTCGGCGCTGGTCGCATCGGCAAGGAGCTCTTGCGGATGGCGCGCGTGTTCGACGTGAAGCTCCTCGCCGCCGATCCCTACGTCAACGCAATCGAGCTCTCCTATCTCGGCGCACGCAAAGTCGGGCTCGACGAGCTCCTGGAAGCGTCGGATTTCGTCGTTGTCTGCTGCCTTCTCAATGAAGGCACGCGGCATCTTATCGGCGCGCGCGAATTCGCGAAGATGCGGCGCAGCGCGTACTTCGTCAACGTCGCGCGCGGACCGATTGTCGACGAGCCTGCGCTCATCGCCGCGCTTCGCGATGGCAAGGTCGCTGGCGCGGCGCTCGACGTGTTCGAGCAGGAACCGATCGCCCCTGACAATCCGCTTATCGGAATGGACAACGTGATCCTGACGCCGCACTCGCTGTGCTGGACCGACGAGTGCTTCCACAACATGGCGTCGACGGGGTTGAAGAGCATCGTCGACGCGCTGTCCGGGCGCAAGCCGGAATTCGTCGTCAACCCGGACGTTCTCGCGCACCCGCGGCGAAAAATAGGGCCAGAGACGAATTAAAAAACTCGTCTCTGACCCTATTTTTCGCCGACGACGTCCGCCCCGACGGGCGGCGTGAAGCGGAAAGCGTTGGCGTCCTGCGCGACATTGCGCTCGAACGCGCCGAAGCGAAGCGTCGTCACGTTGCCGAACGTGTCGCGAAGCTCCATCGCGCGCGGCGCGTTGCCGGCGAGTCCGATGCGCACGGCGTCGAACCCCGTGTCCGGCGTTTTGGGCTTCGCCTCGACGTACTCAAGCCCGTCCTTGGTCCCACCGTCGGTCAGCTCGAAGTTGCTCTCGAGCGCGCCGCCGCCGGCGAGGAGCGCCGCGGGCGTCGAGCCCAGTGCGCGATCGAGCTTGCGGACGATGACCTGGTTGAGGTCCTTGTCGTAGATCCAAAGCTTCTCGCCGTCGCCGACGATCACCTGCGCGATCGGCCTTTCGTAGGTCCAGCGGAATTTGCCCGGACGCTGGAACGAGAAGGTGCCGTTCGATTCTTTAGCGGCGTTCTGACCCTTGGCCACGACGAACTGCTGAAACGTGACCTTTCCGCTCTTCGTCGCGTCGTTGAACGTCTTCAGTTGCGACAGTCCATTGGCATGCGCGACGGACGTGGCCACAAACGCCACCGCAAACGCGGCGACAACGCCGGCGCCGGCGGCTTTGAGGCTCATCATTGGACCAGCCTTCGCGCCTCGCGCTTGGGCGCTCGTTCGCGGCCGGGGCGAGGCGTGGCACTCACGCGTCCCCCTTGCCGGCAGGCACCAGGACTTCGCGGTTGCCGTTGGTCTGCATCGGCGAAACAAGGCCCGCGCGCTCCATCTGCTCGATGAGGCGGGCCGCGCGGTTGTAGCCGATTCGCAGATGTCGCTGGACGAGCGAGATCGACGGCCGGCGGGTCTGCAGCACGATCGCCACGGCCTGGTCGTACACCGGATCGGACTCGGCGTCGCCGCCTTCCAGGCTGACGCCCTCGTCATTCGCGGCGACGCCGCCTTCCAGGATGCCATCGAGATACTGCGGTCCGCCCTGCGCCTTCAAATGCTCGACGACCTTGTGCACTTCCGCGTCCGACACGAATGCGCCGTGCACGCGCTGCGGATACCCGACGCCCGGCGGCTGATACAGCATGTCGCCCTGCCCGAGCAGCGCCTCGGCGCCCATGTGGTCGAGGATGGTCCGCGAATCGACCTTGCTCGCGACCTGGAAGGCGATCCGCGACGGAATGTTCGCCTTGATGAGTCCGGTGATCACGTCGACCGATGGCCGCTGGGTCGCGAGGATCAGATGGATGCCTGCCGCGCGCGCCTTCTGCGCGATCCGCGCGATCAGCTCCTCGACCTTCTTGCCGGTGACCATCATCATGTCGGCGAGCTCGTCGATGACGACGACGATGAGCGGCATCTCCTCGATCGGCTCCGGCGCATCCGGGGTAAGCGAGAACGGGTTCGAGAGCGGCTTGCCCGACTTCTTCGCCTCCACCACTTTCGCGTTATAGCCGCCGAGATTGCGCACGCCGAGGCTCGACATCAGCCGGTAGCGGCGCTCCATTTCGCCGACACACCAGTTGAGCGCGTTTGCCGCGAGCTTCATGTCGGTCACGACGGGCGCGAGCAAGTGCGGGATGCCCTCGTAAACCGAGAGCTCGAGCATTTTCGGGTCGACGAGGATCATGCGCACCTGCCGCGGCTCGGCTTTGTAGAGCAGCGAAAGGATCATGGCGTTGACGGCCACCGACTTGCCCGAGCCGGTGGTGCCCGCGACGAGCAGGTGCGGCATCTTCGCGAGATCGGCGATGACCGCCTTGCCGGCGATGTCCTTGCCGAGCGCGAGCGTGAGCGGGCTCGCGGTGTCGTTGTAGGTGGCCGACGACAGGATCTCGACCAGCTTGACGATCTGGCGCCTAGGGTTGGGCAGCTCGAGACCCATGCACGACTTGCCGGGTATCGTCTCGACCACGCGAATGGACACGACCGACAGCGCCCGCGCGAGATCCTTCACCAGGTTGACGATCTGCGCGCCTTTGACCCCGACCGCAGGCTCGATTTCGTAGCGCGTGATGACCGGGCCCGGATAGGCTGCGAGCACGCGCACCGCCACGCCGAAGTCGGCGAGCTTGCGCTCGATGAGGCGCGACGTGAACTCGAGCGTCTCCTGGCTCACCATCTCCTGTGCCGACGGCGCATCGTCGAGCAGAGCGAGCGGGGGCAACGGCGAATCCGGCATGTCGACGAAAAGGGGGCGCTGCTTCTCTTTCACCACGCGCTCGGACTTCGGCAGGTCGAGGACCTGCGGTACCACGAGCACAGGCTCGTGCTCCACAGTCTCGTCCTGCTTCGCCTGCACGACCGCCTCGCGCACGGCCTGCGCCTTTTCGCCGAGCTCGCGGTCGTGGCGTTCCGCCGCGCGGCGCCGCAGCCCCGCCACGACACGCTCGAGGCCCGCGCCGATGCGTTCCATCAGCTTGAGCCACGAAAGGCCGAAGAACAGTGAGGAGCCGACGGCGAACAGGGCGAGCAGGAACAGGGTCGCACCATTGAAACCAAGAAGCCGCGAGAATCCGCGGCCGATGATTTCACCGAGCGCGCCGCCGGGGCCTTGCGGCAACATCAGCGGCAGCTTGTAGAGACGCAACGCTTCGAGTGCTGCACTCGTCAGCAGCACGAGCCCGAAGCCAAGCGCACCCAGCGAAAAAGGATGATCCGTCTCGAGCTCGGGATGGCCGATGCGGCGAAAGCCGGCTACGACCAGCACGACGCCGGCAACCACCCACCACCATGCGGATGCGCCGAAGAGATAGAGCAGGATGTCGGCGAGCCATGCGCCGACGACACCGCCGCGATTGACGATCGGCGCACCGACGCCCGAGAACGACCACCCCGGATCGGACTTCGAGTACGTCGCGAGGATCAGACCGAGCCAGACAAAGCCCGCGACAACCAGCAGCCACCACGACTCGCGCACGAGCCGCGCGAACCGCGGCGACAGCGGCGCCGCCCCATGAGTGATGGCGCCCCCGCGGACGCTAGCTATTTTCCTATTTGAAAACATGGATTTGCGGCACCGACTTCAGGTGGCGAATTATACACCTGCGCAGTGCGGGCTGCATGTGTACAAAGCGCACGCCGCGCAGGTTTGGAGGGACAGCGATCGTCCCCACATCAGGTCACACCGACGGCGTTGAACCGGAGCCTCGCGGCGGACTGAATCGGGCCGCGCTCCGGTTAAACTCGGGCTCTTTGCAACCGCGAGAGATGCATGTCGACGCAACACGCCCGCCTGTTGATCCTTGGTTCCGGACCCGCCGGTTACTCCGCCGCAGTATACGCGGCGCGCGCGAATCTGAAGCCCGTGCTCGTCACGGGTCTCGCGCAGGGCGGCCAGCTGATGACCACGACCGATGTCGACAACTGGCCGGCGGATGCAGACGGGGTGCAGGGCCCGGACCTGATGGCCCGCTTCCAGAAGCACGCGGAGCGTTTCGATACGACTCTCATCTTCGATCAGATCCACACGGCGATTCTCGATGCGAAGCCGATCCGGCTGATCGGCGACAGCGGCGAATACACGTGCGACGCGCTCATCATCGCAACCGGCGCTTCCGCCCGCTATCTCGGCCTGCCGTCGGAGGAGGCGTACATGGGCAAGGGCGTGTCGGCTTGCGCCACCTGCGACGGATTCTTCTACAAGGCGCAGGACGTGCTCGTCGTGGGCGGCGGCAATACCGCGGTCGAGGAAGCGCTTTACCTCTCGAACATCGCGAGCACCGTCACGCTGGTACACCGGCGCGACAAGCTGCGCGCCGAGGCGATCCTGATCGACAAGCTGATGGCAAAGGCGCGCAACGGCGGCAACGTTCGCGTAGTCTGGAACCACACGCTGGACGAGGTGCTGGGCGACACGTCCGGCGTCACGGGCGCAAGACTCAAGGACGTGAAGACGGGTACGACGAAGGAGTTAGCGGCGATGGGGGTTTTCATCGCGATCGGACACACGCCGAACACGGCCCTCTTCGAGGGCCAGCTCGCGATGGCCGGCGGGTACATCAAGGTGAAGAGCGGCACCGACGGCAACGCCACTGCAACCAGCGTGCCGGGCGTATTTGCCGCGGGCGACGTCGCCGACCACATCTATCGGCAGGCCGTCACGTCGGCCGGCACGGGCTGCATGGCGGCGCTCGACGCGGAGGCGTACCTCGAAACGCTCGGGTAGATGATCGACGATGGCAAAGCTCGAGGACCTGAAAAAGCTGGTCGATGCGGCGCGGAGCAACGCGGCAGCCGAGCCATCGCCGCGTGCCGCAACGAATCCCCGCTCTCCGCAGGTCCGGCCCTCGAGTGCGGCGCCGCGTGAGCGCGCGGCGCTACCCCCGCGCGCACCCGCGGCATTCGATCTCGCCCAGGCGTTCGCTGATGTGCAACCGCTCCGCGCGACTAAGCGCGCGGCGAACCATGCCCCACGGCCCGCGCCGATTGCAAGGCAGACGATCGCCGACGAAGCCGATGCGCTGACCGCATCCAAGTACGGCGCCGAGCCGGCGCCGACCGCGTGGGATATCGGCCAAGAGCAGGAAGCTGAGCAGACGTTTCTCCGGCGGGGCCTCCCCTCCGACATCCTCAAGAAGCTGCGCCGTGGACATTGGGCAGTGCAAGGCGAAATCGATCTTCACGGACACACGATCGACGAGGCGCACGATGCGCTGTCCGATTTCATCGTCGAAGCGCGGCAGCGCGGGTTGCGCTGCGTGCGGGCTATCCACGGCAAGGGGCTCACGTCGCCGAACAGGGAGCCGGTCCTCAAAGGCCGCGTGCGGAAGTGGCTCGCGCACTGGGACGAGGTGCTCGCCTACTGCGAAGCGCCGCCGAATGGCGGCGGAGGCGGCGCGGTGATGATTCTGCTTCGGGGCAAATAAGAAATTGGGGTCAGGGACGAATTTTTGCGAAGGGCGTCAGAGCATGCTGGACGTTCCTGAGAATCCGTCTCTGCCCTAATTTATTAATTTCGTCTCTGACCCCAATTTCTAGCCGCGGCGGCGGAAGAGGTTCATCGCCAGCATCGACATCACGACGCGGCCGTCCTGGTTCCGCGTCTCGATCTTCGTGCGCACGAGGCCGCGGTCGGGCTTCGATTGCGACCGCCGCGCTTCGATGACAGTCGCCCGCACGCGAAGCTGGTCGCCCGGACGCACCGGCCACAACCAGCGCAGTTCGTCGATACCGGGCGATGCGAGCGACGCGTCGCGCGCCAGGTAGTTGTCGACCAGAAGGCGCATCACGAGGCTCGCGGTGTGCCAGCCGCTCGCGATCAGGCCGCCGAACGGCCCTTTTTCCGCGGCGTCCGGATCGATGTGGATCGGCTGCGGATCGTAACGTTCCGCGAACGCGACGACCTCCGCCTCGTCGACTTCGACGGGCCCGAATTCGGCGATCGCGCCAGGCACGAAGTCTTCGAAATACCGTTGATTGACGGGCACGTAGATTCCGCCGGTGGTCATGACGGCTTTCTACAGCACGCGGTGCGAGAGCGCAGGCAATTCCGCGCGGACGTTCGCGAGCCGCGCGGGTTCGATGTCGCCGACGATGAATCCCAGGCCCTGGTCGAGCTCGGCGACAACTCTGCCCCACGGATCGACCAGCATCGAGTGGCCATAAGTACGGCGTCCGCCCGGATGCTCGCCTCCTTGGGCCGCCGCCAGCACGTAGCACTGGTTCTCGACGGCGCGCGTGCGCAGCAAAAGGTGCCAATGGGCAGCGCCCGTCGTCGCGGTGAACGCCGAAGGCACGAGGATCAGCGACAGCGGGCCCATCCGGCGGTAGAGCTCGGGAAAGCGCAGGTCGTAGCAGATCGACAAGCCCACGCGGCCGCACGGCAGCTCGATGGTCGCGACGTCGCGGCCCGGCTCGATCGTCTTGCCTTCGTCGTAGCGCTCGTCGCCGCGGGTGAAAGCGAAGAGATGAATCTTGTCGTACCTCGCGACGCGCCTGCCGTCGGGCCCGTAGACGAGGAGCGCGCTGCGGACGCGCGCGGGATCACCGCTCGCGATCGGCACCGTCCCGCCGACGAGCCAGACAGCGTGCTGTCGCGCGAGCCGTGACAGGAATGCCTGTTGTGGTCCGTCGCCGTCCGCCTCGCGGACCGCCACCTTGTCCGTCGCTCGCAAGCCGAAGATTCCGAAATACTCCGGGAGCACCACCAGTCGGGCGCCCTCAGCCGCGGCTGCGGCGACGAGCGGCTCAGCGCTCGCGAGGTTCGCCTCGACGTCGCCGCCGGAGACCGTCTGCACGGCGGCGACACGCATCGTCTCGATCGCGTTGGTCATCGCTCGCCGGCCGGACGCGGCAAGGCGACCACACCCGGCACGGGGGTCGTGCTGCTGCCCTTCGCGATCACGGGATCCGACCAGCCGCCGGTGATCGTGTACTCGTTGCGAAACATTTTTTCGACCGGGTCCTGGAGAATCGTCTGCGCGAACAGCGAGCCGGCGCCGACGATGGCTGCGCTCAGCGGATTGGTGAGGAAAAGAAGCGCGGCGCCGGACGAGACGATGGACGACAGTGCCGGTTGCACACGAACGACGAGACGCTGCGTCTCTTTCGCAAGATCGGTTTCGCCGGAGATGTCCACCTTGGCTGCCGGCCCGACCAGCTTGAGATCGGAAGTGGTCATCACGCCTGCGGCAATTCGCACGTTGCCGGTGATCTCGTCGAACGCGAACCCCTCGCTGAATACATCACTGTAGTCGAGCGTCACCCGGCGCGGAAGTGCCTGTAGCGAAAGCACGCCGAGCAGCTTGCCGGGCCCGGGCTCGAGCTTTGTGAAGCGGCCGGCGCCGAC
>Ga0070668_100004707_pt1 | contig 10113 bp, 8 predicted proteins | sample KBSS43metaG_FD_64661 | JGI IMG/M metagenome (GOLD analysis project Ga0070668, IMG submission 64661) | Switchgrass rhizosphere microbial communities from Kellogg Biological Station, Michigan, USA - KBS S4-3 metaG | ecosystem: Host-associated > Plants > Roots > Rhizosphere > Soil ... | reverse complement strand
CTGGCGACGATGTCGCTGGTCGGCCGCCGCGGCGCGACCGGGTGGGGAACGCTGCTGCCGCTGTCGGCTGGCGCGCCGGCGCAGGGCATCGGCGCGCTGTGGGCACGCGAGCGGATTTCCGCGCTGTCCGACGCGCTCGTCGGTGGCGCAACGGAGGACGAGATCAAGCCGCTGATCGTGGCTACCGCGCTCGATCATCACCTGGTCAGCAAGTTCACGAGCCTCGTCGCCGTCGATGTCACGCCGACGGCACCGCTCGGCGTCACCAGCGTCAGGACGGCGCTGCCCGTCAATGTGCCGGCCGGGCTCGATCACGCCGCGATCTTCGGCGGTCTGCCGCAAACGGCGACCTCGTCAGGGCTGCTGCTGATGGCCGGCGCGATGTTGCTGGCGTTCGCTGCGCTGCTGTTGTGGCCGTTGCGCGTGTTGCCGGCGACGCCACGAATCGATGCGCTGCACGCGGCCGCGCACGCTGCACGCCGCGTCTGCTGAAGGAGCGAGCGATGAACGCCGCTGTCGATCGGGGAGGACCTTTCGTGCGCGATCCCGGAATGGCACGCAACTGGATGAGGGCGGCCGCGCCGGGCATCGGATTCCGCTTCGTGCCGCACGAGTCTTCCCCGATCGGCAGCCGCGGCCGCATTCCGTTGCGCACGTTGCTGCTCACGGCGACCGCGCTGCTCATCATCGCCGGAAGCGCGGCACTCGCCAACGGATTGTGGATCGTCGCCAAGGCCTACGCCGGGCAGGCTCTGCTGCACATTGCGTGGAAGCGCACCGACGATCACGCCGTACCGGCGAAGCCGTGGCCCTGGGCCGATACGCGACCCGTCGCGCGGCTCAGCGTGCCGTCGCAGCGGGCGGCGATGCTGGTGCTCGCCGGTGCCAACGTTCGCACGCTGGCCTGGGGCCCCGGCCATCTCGACGGCTCGGCGCAACCCGGCGACGACGGCCACGCGGTGATCACCGCGCACCGCGACACGCATTTCGCATTTCTTGCCCGCGTCGCGATCGGTGACGAGATAGCGATCGAGCGAGCGGACGGTGCACACATCCGCTACCGGGTCGTCGCCACCGCCGTCGCCGATCACCGTGCGCTGCGACTGCCGCGCGACGTCGCCGTCCCGACGCTCACACTCGTCACCTGCTGGCCGTTCGACGCGGTCCGCGCTGGCGGTCCGATGCGCTACGTCGTCACGGCGGAAAGGGCGTGAGGCTAGGCGGGAGCGACGCGGAGAACGATCGCGCGGGCAAAAAACGACAGGGCCGGCGCGCCGGCCCTGTCGTCACCTTTGGCTACCGCGGATACACGCTGCGGTCACACCGAGAAATGATCACGGAACAACGGGCGGGAGCGCCCCGACTGCGAGATCGGTGTTCAGGCACTTCGGGTGACCGAAACCGCTCGGACTGACGCCGCCGACGATGTCGTAAATGATGTTGTCGGGATGCGCAGCGTCCGCCACGCCGCCGACGCCCGCCAGGTGATCCAGGCTGAGCGCGTGGCGCACGCGCCAGCCGATCATGTGATCGGCACACGACGTGTCGCCGCTGACGCCCAGACCGCCGACGACGGTACCCGGCGCACTGTAGAGCGGGAATCCGCCGCCGAAAACGTTGACGCCTCCAATGCGCTCACCGACCATCGGATCGTTCGGCTGTCCATAGTTCGCGGGGTTGCCTTTGTAAGCGACTTCGGTATCGACCGGATTGCTGTGCTGCAATCCATACAGGGATCCGCCGGGCTGCACGGCCGAATACAGATTCGCCGTCGACAGCGCGAGTCCATTCGGGAACAGCGTGCTAGTCAGCGGCGAGGCGAGGCTGAACGAATTGCCGGTGTTCGCTTTCTGGGCCGAAATGACGCGGCTGCCGGGCCATTGCGCCTGGCGGTCGGCGCCGGAGAACGCGACTGCGCAGACGACGCCGTCGCGGTTGACGAGCGTCGCCCACATCTGCAGGTCGAGCCCGCTCGTCTCGGTCGCCACTGCGGCGATCAACGCCGCTTTCAATTGCGCATGCGACGGCAGCGCCTTGCAATCGCTGGAAGCGCCGAAGGCCAACGAGCCCTGCGCTCCCAACGCCAGACACGATAGTGCGAGCATCAGCTTGTTCTTACGCATGGGAACTCCTTACCAAGGGAGGTTTCGAAAGCGATGCGACGGCCGGCACAAGTTCGCTGCATCGCGGCGCCGTGCATCGCGTTTTTAGTATCCTACAAACCTGATGACAAGAGTGCGTCGCGACGCAAACGCAACGACCCGTCGTACAACTCAAGAGTTTCCGCATTCACCCAGCGCATACCCGCGCTGCCCCGGAGCACCTCAAGAATCCGTACCCTTCGAAGCCCTGACGCCCAAATCGGTACCGTAACGAACACAATGATGGGTTTACTGCGTCGGCACTGGCCGGCGCTGATCGCGCTGCTCGTCGCCGCTTGCGTAGCCAGGCCGGTTGCGCAGGACGGCACCCCACTACCACCCGGGCTCGCCGACGCCGACGACCTGCGGGGAGCCTATCGTGCCGCGCTGTGCCCGCGGCTCACCGGTGAACCGGGCGAGTGCCAGCAGATGCTTCGCCGGTTCGCTGGCGAGCGTCCCGCGCCGCGACCACCGGCCGCCGATCCGGCGCGCTATCGATTGCTGTTCGTGCCCGGATTTCTCGCGACCTGCTTCAGCGGCATCGCGTCGTTCGCCGACGTCGTCGCGGCCGCGCGCGCCGCCGGTTACGACGCGCAGGTGCTCGAGACCGGCGGACGCGATTCGGTGGCCGCCAATGGCCGCGCGCTCGCCGCCCAGATCGATCGGCTGCCGGCGGACGGACGCAGGCTGATCGTTGTCGGGCACTCGAAAGGCGCCGCCGACGCACTGCAGATGATCGTCGATCGGCCGGACATCGCGCGGCAGGTCGACGCCGTGGTCGGCATCGCCGCTGCGTATATGGGCAGCCCGCTCGCCGATCGCCTGCACGGCGTGTATCGCGCGACGCTGTCCGCCAATCCGATGCTGCGCTGCCCGCCCGGCGAAGGCGATCCCCTCGACGACCTGCGGCCGGAGCGCCGGCGCGAATGGTGGTCGCAGCATCGGCACGACGTGCCGATGCCCGTCTATTCGATCGTCACCGTTCCGGATCCCGATCGGGTGTCGCCGGTGCTCGCGCTTCCTTATGGCGGATTGTCTGCGATCACCCCGTACAACGACGGCCAGCTGATCGCCGGCGACCAGGTCGCACCGGGCGGTCGCCTGCTCGGCGTCGTCAACGCCGACCACCTGACGGCAGCCATTCCGTATCCGACGCGGCTGCCCTTTGCGCTGATGTTTCGCGACGTTGCGTTCCCGCGACCCGCCATCGTGCTGGCGGCGATCGACGTTGCCGTTGCGCAGAAATAGTCCGGCGAGGATCCGCTACGCGAGCCGCGTCGGAATACTGACTTCGCTGTGCAGTGTCCGGTGTACCGGGCATTTGTTGGCGATCTCCAGCAGCTTCGCCTTCGTCGCGTCGTCGAGCGGGCCTTCGAGCGTGATTACGCGCTCGACGCGGTCTACCTTCCCGTCCTTCGTTTCGCAGTCCGCGCAGTCGGCGGCGTGGATCTTGTCGTGCTTGAGCGCAACGCTCACGCGCTCGAGCGGAATGCCCTTCGCATCCGCGTACAGCCGCACCGTCATCGCCGTGCAGGCGCCGAGCCCGGCCAGCACCAGGTCGTACGGCGTCGGCCCGCTGTCGCCGCCGCCGACGGCGACCGGCTCATCGGCCAGCAGGTGATGCGGTCCAATCGTGATCGCCTGCTCGAATTTCCCAGCCCGCGTCTCGTTGACGATGACCGCATCGCGGGGCGCATCGATCGCGGCCGCCGCCGATACCGCAGGCAGATAGCGCGACGCCCACGCCGCGAGCACCACGCCCACGTAGCGCGCATCGTCGCGCCGCGTCAGCAGGTGATCGGCGTCGTCCAGCGAGATGAAACTCTTCGGGTGCTTGGCGGCGGAGAAGATCTTGGTCGCGTTGTCGATGCCGACCGTCACGTCGCCCGGCGCATGGAACACGATCAGCGCGCGCCGCAGTTCCGCGATCGCGCGTTCGAGGTTGTGGCCGGAGATGTCGTCGAGGAACTCACGCCGCACGCGGAACGTGCGCCCCGCCAGCTCTACCGCCGCCTCGCCCTTCTCGCGGATCTCGCCTTCGCTATCCTTCAGCTGTCCGAGGACGTGCGCCGGATCGGCGGGCGCATTGATCGTCGCGACCGCGACGGCCGACGCGATCCGGTGCGCGGCCGCGAGCACGGCGGCGCCCCCAAGGCTGTGGCCGACCAGCAGCGCCGGCGCCGCATGCGTCGCCGCCAGCCACTCGGACGCCGCGACGAGATCGGCGACGTTCGACGAAAAATCGGTGTTGGCGAACTCGCCTTCCGATCCGCCGAGCCCCGTGAAATCGAAGCGCAGCGTCGCGATACCCGCATCGGCGAGCGCCTCGGCGATATACGACGTCGCGCGCGTGTCCTTCGAGCACGTGAAGCAATGCGCGAGCAGCGCGTACGCGCGCGGCGCGGCGCCCGTCGGCAGGTCGAGACGCGCGGCGAGCGTAGCCCCCGAGGACCCTGGAAATGTAACGGACTGGCTCGTGCGGCCCATGGCAGTTGCTCCCAACGCGTCGACGTGGAATGTCGGTGAAACGCCGTTCGCGTACGTCGTCGCGAGTCGTCGCCAGCTTACAGCGCGACGCAGCAGCCGGTGTCAGCGAAACATCAGTGTCGTAGCGCGCAGGCCCAGCGTGCCGTAGTCGCAGGTCCACGACTGCCCGGCGGCGACCGGCCACGCATCGGTCAGCGTTCCGGTGGTGACGATTTCGCCGGCGGCGAGCGGCGGCATCGCCGGATCGGCCGCCAGCACGTCGCGAAGGTAGGCGAGTGCGTCCACTGGCCCGCCGAGCACGTTGGCACCGACACCGGTCTCGACGACGGTCCCGTCACGCGACAGCGTGGCCACGAAGGTCGGCATCATCGACGCCAGCGCCTCGCGGTTCGCACGCGTGATCGGCGTAGGCGCGCCGACCACCAGCGCGCCGTGCAGGCCGAACGCCGCCGTGCAATCGGGCACGCGAAATTTCCATCCGGGAAATACCGAATGCACGATCTCGAAGCCGGCGGCCATCCACTCGACCGCGGCGAGCAGCGCGGCGGCGTCGGTGGTGGGCGGCAGCGGCGCCGCCAGCCCGAACACGACTTCGGGCTCGATCCTCGGCTCGTGCAGGCCAGCGAGCGCCAGCGTCGCCCGGCCGTCGGGCGCGAACTGCACGGTACGGTCCCACACGTGCGACCACATCGGCCGGTCGACGCCGTAGCGCTGCCACAGCGTCCGATTGGTGAATCCGATCTTGCGGCCGATCGCGCGCCAGCCGCGCGCCTTCCGACGCTCGTGAAGGTCGCGCAGCACCGCGTACGCCCGCGCAACGTCGAACGCAGGATCGGCGTCGGTGATTGGGGGCAACTGCGCCCCGCCGTCGGCGGCAGCGAGGATCTGCTCCGCGATTCGCGAGTCGTTCATCGAACACTCATTTGCGGATGCGATCGTAGACGACGACGCCCAGCGCCCAGGCGGCGACCGCGACGACCATCCCTACGGCGGCCGCGAGCAGCGCCGCCGGCACGCCGCTCCACCCGAGAGCCTGCGACGCGAGCCAGCCGGCGAGACCACCCAAACCGCCGCAGGCGATGATGGCAATGATGTACAGGGCGATCGATAGCAATGGATGGGTTGCGTGGGTCGTGGCCTCGCCAGTATAAAGGCAGCATGCAAACGCTCATTGCAATCGTCATCGCGACGCTGGCGCTGGCCGCGGGTCCGGCCGCCCTCGCCGCTGAACTCGCAAAGACACTGCACGTCGCGTTCCCTACCGCCGAGACCGGGTTCGACCCGCAGGCGCTGAACGACAACTATTCGTCGACGATCGCGCGCGCGATCTTCGAGCCGCTGTACGCGTACGAGTATTTCGGCTCGCCGACGAAGCTCGTCCCCGCCGCCGCCGCCGCGCTGCCCGAGATCACCGACGGCGGCCGCACGTTCACGCTCAAGGTGAAGTCGGGACTGCGCTTCGCCGACGACCCGGCGTTCAAGGGCAAGCCGCGCGAACTGACCGCGCAGGACTTCGTCTACAGCTGGAAGCGGCTGCTCGATCCGAAGCTCCGCTCATATTACGTCCATGTATTCGAGAACCGGCTGCAAGGAGGCGACGCTGCGATCGCGTCCGCGCGCAAGTCCGGTACGTTCGATTACGACGCGCCGATTGCCGGACTGACCGCGCCGGACAAGTACACGATCCGCGTCCGTTTCACCGAACCCTATTACGGGTTCCAGCACTGGCTGACGACGGTAACGTTCGCGCCGGTCGCGCGCGAAGTCGTCGACGCGCACAAGGACGCGTCGAACCGCGTAATGGAGCATCCAGTGGGCAACGGACCGTACCGGCTGGCCGAGTGGCGGCGCAGCCAGAAAATCGTGCTCGAGGCGAGCCCGACCTGGCGCGACGTCGTCTATCCGGCGCCCGTCACCGCCGCTGATGCCGTCATCGCGAAAGGGCTGACCGGCCGCAAGCTGCCGTTCGTGCCGCGCGTCGAGATCTCGATCATCGAGGAAGCGCAGCCACGCGTGCTCGCGTTCGAGAAGGGCGAGCTCGATTTGCTGCAGATTCCCTCCGACCTCGCGCCCAACCTGCTCGACGGCGACAAGCTGAAGCCCGAGTACGCGAAGCGCAACGTCGTGCTCCACCGCGAGCTCGAGCCGGCGCTCGCGTTCACGTATTTCAACCTCGAGGATCCGGTGATCGGCGGCTACACGCCGGCCAAGATCGCGCTGCGCCGCGCGATGCTGCTCGGCTACGACCAGCCGTCGGAGATCCGGATCCTGCGCAACGGACAGGCGGTGCCGGCGACGCAGATGTCGCCGCCGGGAACCGAGGGCTACGACCCGTCGCTGAAGCCCGTGCAGCAGTACGACCCAGCCGCCGCGCGCGCGCTGCTCGACAAATTCGGCTACAAGGATCGCGACGGCGACGGCTTTCGCGAGCTGCCCGACGGCAAGCCGCTGACGGTGGAGAAGGCGTCGACGCCCAACGCCATCGACCGCGCCAGCGACGAGCTGTGGAAAAAGAGCATGGACGCCATCGGCATCCGGATGACGTTCACCAAGCAGAAGTGGCCGGATCTCGTGAAAATGGCCGAAGCCGGCAAGCTGCAGATGTGGAACCTGGGCTGGATCCTGTCGATACCCGACCCCGACACCTGCTACGCACTGCTGTACTCCAAACAGATCACGATGATGAACGATGCGCGGCTGCGGCTGCCCGAATACGACCGCGCGTATGAAGCTTCACGCAAGCTGCCCGACGGGCCTGAACGCAACGCGCTGTACCGGAAGATGACCGAGATCATGGTGGCGTACGGCGTATGGGAGCTCGGCACGTTCCGCTATTCGAACTGGCTGACACAGCCGTGGCTCAAGGGCTACAAGCAGCACGCGTTCCGCGCGCACGAGTGGGAGTATTACGACATCGTCCGCTGAGCGTTACCGGATGCTCGAAGCCAGCACCTCATAGTCGGTCGTCTTTTCGAGCGACTGCATCGCGCGCAACAGCGCCTCGGGCGGAACGATCAGCTTGCGCGCGCCCAAGTCGAGCCATCCGACGAAGCTGGTCACCCTTGCAGCGAGCTTGCCGTCGGCACGGTAGAACTCGTTGCGAAGCTTCATCCGGCTGCCGTCCTCCGCTGCGCCCGCGAGGCCGTAGGTGACGCGGATTGGATCCAGCAACCGCACTTCCCGGTAATACTCGACGTCGTCCCTGCTGACGACGGGGCCGATCCGAAGCTCGCCCAGCGCTTTCATCGAAAATCCGTTCTCCGCAAAGAACATCATGCGCACGTCGCCGGCCTTGTCGAGGAACGCCGTGTTGCGCATGTGCGCGTTGAAATCCATGTCGCCCCAGCCGGCGAACAGCGTCCGCTCGAACATTTCGCTCTCCCCGCCATATACCCGGCGCCGAACGCGAAGTTGCGTCCGGGGGCTGCGGCGAACAGCGCCTTCGTGTACGCGTGCTGCGGCCGCGCGAACACGTCGCGCGCCGCCCCGGTCTCGACGATCCGCCCGTGCTGCATGACGGCGACGCGGTCGCAGACCTGCGCGGCGACGCGCAGGTCGTGGGTGATGAACAGCATCGCGAGATCGAGCCGCGCACGGATCTCGTCCAGCAGCCGCAGCACCTGCGCCTGCACCGATACGTCGAGCGCCGACACCGCCTCGTCGGCGATCAGCAGGTCGGGCTCGAGCGCCAGCGCGCGCGCGATGCACAGCCGCTGCCGTTGCCCGCCGGAGAATTCGTGCGGATAGCGGTCGAGGGCCCGCGGGTCGAGCCCCACCAGGTCCATCAACGTTCTCGCCCGCGTCCACGCCTCGTCGCTCGGCACGCCATAGTTCCGCGGGCCTTCGACGATCGAATCGCCGACGGTACGGCGAGGATTCAGCGAGCGATAGGGGTCCTGGAACACGATCTGGATCTTTCGTCGCAGTGGCCGCAGCGCGCCCGGCGACAGCTTCGCGACATCGGTGCCATCGAGCTCGATGCGGCCGGCGCTGGGCTCGATCAGCCGCGCGATGCAGCGCGCGACCGTCGATTTTCCGGATCCCGATTCACCGACGATGCCGAGTGTCTCGCCGCGGCGGACCTCGAACGATACGTCGGTCGCCGCCGCCACGTCGCGACGCCGCGAAAGCCAGCCGCCCTGCGAGTAGACCTTGGTCAGGCGCTCGGCTTTCAGCACCGTCCTGTCCGCAACGTCCTCGCGATGGCGCGGCTCGAGTCCGGGCACCGATGCGATCAACATCCGCGTGTACGGATGCTGCGGTCGGGACAGCACATCGGCACGCGAGCCGAGTTCCACCAGTTCGCCCAGCCGGAGCACGGCGACACGGTCGGCAAGCTCGGCGACCACGCCGAAATCGTGCGTGATGAACAGCACGCCGGTGCCATGCTCGCGCATCAGGTCGCGGACCAGCGAGAGGATCTGCGCCTGAGTCGTCACGTCGAGCGCCGTCGTCGGCTCGTCGGCGATCAACAGCGCCGGGTCGAGGATCAGCGCCATCGCAATCATGATCCGCTGCCGTTGCCCGCCGGACAGCTGGTGCGGATACGACGCCATCATCCGCCCGGGCTCCGCCAGTCGAACGTCGGCGAGCATCGCCAGGATCTTCGCGCGACGCTCATCCGGACCCAGCACGGTATGCGTCGTCAGCACTTCGTCGATCTGGTCGCCGCAAGTCATCACCGGATTCAGCGCCGTCATCGGCTCCTGGAAGATCATCGCCATCCGCGTGCAGCGCAACGCGCGCAGGCGCGCCTCCGACGCCGTGACGACGTTCTCGCCGGCGACGATGATCTCGCCGGCGCCGACGCGCAGTGCCGGCGGCAGCAGTCCCATCGTCGCGTGCGCGATGACCGACTTGCCGGAGCCCGACTCGCCGACCAGGCAGACGATCTCTCCCTTGGCCACCGTCAGGTTGACGCCGCAGACGGCGCGCGCGCGATCGCTGCCCACGGGCAACTCGATCGCGAGGTCGCGGATGTCGAGGGCAGGCGTGGTCACAGGCGCTCGCGCATTCGCGGGTCGAGCGTATCGCGCAGGCCGTCGCCGAGCAGATTGACGGCGAGGACAGTCAGCGCGAGCAGGATTCCGGGATACAGGATGTTGTGCGGATACACGCGGAACAGCGTTCGCCCCTCGGCCATGATGTTGCCCCACGTCGGCGTCTCCGGCGGAATGCCGACGCCGAGGAACGACAGGATCGCCTCGATCAGGATCGCCGCCGCGCAGATGTACGTCGCCTGCACGATCAGCGGCGGCACCGTGTTGGGCAGTATGTGGCGGACGACCAGCGGCACCGTGCGCGTGCCGACGGCGATCGCCGCCTCGACGTACGGCTCCTCGCGCACCGACAGCACCACCGAACGGACCAGCCGCACGACGCGCGGGATCTCCGGCACGACGATCGCGACGATCACCGCGGCCAGACCCGCCGACGACAGCGACACGACGGCGATCGCCAGCAGGATCGCCGGAATCGCCATCAG
>Ga0070668_100004704_pt1 | contig 10116 bp, 9 predicted proteins | sample KBSS43metaG_FD_64661 | JGI IMG/M metagenome (GOLD analysis project Ga0070668, IMG submission 64661) | Switchgrass rhizosphere microbial communities from Kellogg Biological Station, Michigan, USA - KBS S4-3 metaG | ecosystem: Host-associated > Plants > Roots > Rhizosphere > Soil ... | reverse complement strand
GTGTTCACCGCGATGCTGACGGCGGAGCCGACCGCGATGAGCAGCCACCGGGTCTGGGTGGCGTCGGCGCTGGTCGTGTCGATCAGGCGGCTGGCGCCGGCAACGGTGACGACCGCCGTGGTGAGGGAGACGGCCAGCAGCAGGCCGAGTCCGATCAGCGCCAGCAGGTCGATGAGCAGGCGGGTCAGGAGGGTGCCGGGGTATTCGGGTAGTCGCCATACCTTGCGGATGCAGGAGCGCATGGCATCGGTCCAGAACCATCCGGTGACCGGCAGGCCGAGGAACGCGATGATCCCGATAGTGCCGCGGGCGACGCGCAGTCTCTGCACGTCGAGGCCGGGTAGGTTATCGGCGAGGTATTGCTGCAGCGGGTGTTGTACCGCCGGGTTGTCGAGGACGAATCCGAAGGCCGCGAAGCCCAGCATGGCGAACGCGAACGTTGCGAAGAACGCGTAGTAGGTGATGGCGGCGGCGAGCCGGCCGCCGTCGGCTTCGTCGTAGCGCACGACGGCGCGGGCCAGGTGATCGAGCCAGCCGTGGCGGCGCCGGGCACACCGCCACGCCGCAGCGGCCCGCCGCGTCAGGCCGCGCGTCGTCACGTCGCCCACCGGGCCTGGTGGTCGCGGGAAGGCGCACCGGACGCCGAGATGGCGGCCGGTGCTCGTTGCGGGCCGGGCCTCGCCGGCGTCATCCGCCGGTTGTGGTGTCGCCGGCCCCCGCATCCTCGGCGGGGTTGGCGCTCGCCGCGACCGGCAGCGAGTCGGCGTCCGCCCTGGCGGCGGGCGGTGCTGTCCGATCCGCTCCGGTTTGAGCGTCGTCCGCGGGCCGGGTGCTGGGTGGCTGCTGGTCTCCGGTCGGCTCGCCGTGCGGATGGCCGGTCAGGTAGCGCACGGCGGTATTGGCCACGGCCAGCAGCGGTACGGCCACGAGGGCGCCGATGATGCCGGCGACGATTACGCCGGTCGCGATCGCGAGGATGACCGCGAGCGGGTGCAGGGACACGGCGCGGCCCATGATGAGCGGCTGCAGGACGTGACCCTCGAGTTGTTGCACGGCGATCACGACGCCGAGGACCACGAGCGCGCTGACCAGGCCGTGGGTGACCAGTGCCACCAGGACCGCGACGGCACCGGACAGGGTGGCGCCGATGACCGGGATGAACGCGCCCAGGAACACCAATGCGGCCAGCGGGAGCGCGAGCGGGACCCGCAGTACGGCGAGCCCGATGCCGATACCGATCGCGTCGATCAACGCGACGAGCACCGTGGCGCGGACGTACGAAGCGAGGGTGTGCCACGAGTAATGGCCGGCCCGGGACACCGGGAGGCGGGCGGGGAGTGGCAGCAGGCGGCACAGGAACTGCCAGATCTGCGCGCCGTCCCGCAGGAAGAAGAAGAGGGTGAACAGCACGAGCAGGAAGCCGGCGACGAGCCGTCCGACCGTTGTGGCGGTGCTCAACGCGCCGGAGGTGATCGCGGCCTGGTTCTCGGAGATCTTCTGCAGCAACTGGTCCACTGCGTTGCTGAGCTGGGCCTGGGTGAGGTGCATCGGGCCTTGCGCGAGCCAGGTCTGTATCTGCTGGACGCCGTCGCGGACCTGGGCGGACAGGTCGTCGAACTGGGAGATGACGGTCCAGACGGTCAGCGACAGGCCGGCGGACACGACCGTGAGCCCGCCGACAAGCACCATGCCGGCCGCGAGAGACCGGTTGACTCCCCGCTTGCGCAGCCCTCGGACGGCGGGTTCGAACAGGGCTGCGAGCAGGAGTGCCACCGCCACGGGGATGACGACGAGATGCAGGAAGGCGATGACCCTGATGATCAGGTACGCGGTGCCGGCGAACAGGATCAGCCGCCACGCCCAGGCCGCGGCGATCCGCACCCCGGCGGGAAGGCGGTCGGCGACGGTGGGTTCCTCCCCCGCGAGGGCCACCCGGCCGGTGGTGGTGGTGGTGTCGATCAGGAACGGTGGCAGCGGATCACGTTGCCGGGCGTTTACCCATCGAGTGCGTGCTCGTTCGCGTGTACTGGAGACCCACCTCATGGCAGCTCCTTTCCAACCCGAGGTGCGTATACCCCCGAAAGGGCTGGTCATCACCGCGGCGGCGGGCCTGATCGGCGTACACTGGTGGGGAGATCGGCGTTCGTGAATGACGCCGGTCGGCGTGCCAGTCCTGACGCGCACCTCCACCGCCTGGACCCCGCGGGTGTGACCTGATGTCCGGCGCTTCACCCGAGGTGTCGCCCACTACCTTCCGGCCCGCCGCGCCACCGCGGCCGCGCCAACTCATGTCGACTACGCCTCGCGTAGCCGTCCGGTGTCCGCCGCACCGCCGAAGACCTGCCCGAGGTAGGCGACTGGACCTGGCCGACAGCATGACCACACCGCAAGGACGCCCGTCATGGACATCGACACGCTGACCCACCCCACCGACACCCGAACCGCCGCCGAGGCTCTGGTCGATGCGGCCAAGACCGCCGGATACGCTCCCTCGATCCACAACACCCAGCCGTGGCGGTGGCGGCTCACCGGCAACACGCTCGACCTGCATCTGGTCCGCAGCCGGATCATGCGGACCTCCGATCCCGACGGCCGGCTGGCGATATTGAGCTGCGGCGCCGCCCTGCACCACGCGCGCGTCGCGATGGCCGCGCACGGCTGGCGGATCACCGTGACCCGGATGTTGCAGGGCGCCGACCGTGACCTGCTCGCCCGGCTCCACGTCGACCGCAGGTCACCGATCGACCTCACGTCCGTGCAGCTTCTGGGCGCCATCTCGTCGCGGCACACCGACCGGCATGCAGCCACCGACACACCACCTGACCCCGAGGCCCTGACCGCCATCACCGCCGCCGTCGAGGCGCAGGGCACCCGACTGCACACCCTGCGAGCTGATCAACTGCTCGAACTCGCCGCCGCCGCCGACCACGCCCAACGCAGCCAAGCGGCAGACCCCGCCTGGCAGGCCGAACTCATCTACTGGACCGGCATCCGCGAGGCCGCCGCGCCCGGCCGGAACATCGATTACCACGGCGACCTGCCGATCACCGCCCGACACGACAAAGCGGCGGTGTTCGTCATGCTCCACGACAGCGCCGACGAACCGCTCAACTGGCTACGCGCGGGTGAAGCACTCTCCGCCGGCTGGCTCACCGCCACCGGCCACGGCGTCTCGGTTCTGCCGCACAGCGCCCCGATCGAAACCATCGCCACCCGCCAGGCAATGCGCGCGATGATTGCCGGCACCGGCCACCCCTACCTGGTGCTCCGCCTCGGCACCATCGACCCGGTCGACACCGGCGCGCCACACCCGCCCGCCGACCAGATCGTCGAACGATACTGACGCCTCCCAAAGTCTCCGGTCGTGCCGACCGGACCACCCACACACGCACATCGGTCAACAGCCTCTCCGCGAGGCCACGCCCCCGGTTGGCTCCCCAGCCGAGCCGCCGGTCAACGACAGGAACCTCAGCCGAGGTTCCCCCGCGAAGCAAACCCTCAGGCAACTCCAGCGGCTGTTTTCGCCGGCCACGCCCGAGAGGAAGAAGTCGTCATGACCGTCACCACGAACAAACCAGCACAGGCCGCCCTACGACTAAGGCTCGACGACGGGCCATCCCGCAAGGCCGCCCTCGACGGAGCCTGGTGGCCGCACACCACCGATGCCCAAGCCGAACTCCCGCCGCTGCTCGAAGCCCTGGCCGGCCTCCGCGGCCAGATCACCCACGTACTGCTCGGCACCACCGAATGGGACCTACCCCATCCGCGCCGGCTCACGCCCGGCCGGGCCGCCGCTCGGCTCGGCTGGTACACCGCACAGCCAGCCGGGCTCGTCACCGTCATGACCGAGTTCGGCCGCGACCGTTTCGACCTGCTGGTAGTGCCGCCTGACGCGACCCCGGACGCCGCCGATACGGCAATGTCCGCCGCGACGGACGCCGGCGACAAAAGCCGCGCGCCCGAACTCCTGAGCCGCATCGAGCGAGCCGGCTGAGCGGGCTGCCATCGCGCGGTGGGCCCGGCGTGGGCGCTGCCCGGCCCACCGCGGTAACAATCTCGCTCGGCATCGTTGACGCCCTACTTCATGAGCGCGAGCAGATCCGGCACCGGTGCATCGATGTACGGAAGCCGGGCGCGACCGGACGAGGCACCAGTTCGCCGTCTTGCAACAAGCCGTCCACCTGCACCAACTCGGCGAGCTCACCGACGCTCACCTGTCCAGCCCCGGTCACCGTAGCGATGCCGGTCGCCGTACGGCGTGGCCGAACTGGGCCGCGGCCGAGACGGCGCGGATGGCATCGGACACGATGGCGGCGTAGCGCTGGGTCGATACGAGTGTGTAATGGGTCGCTCCGGCGACGGTGACGTGTTGGCTGTTGGACGACAACGACGTCAGTTCGGTCTGGAGGCAGGTGAGGGTCTCGGCGTAGCGGTCCTGCTCGGTCACGCTGAGCACCACCAGCGGCAGGTCCCCGAGGTCGCGCGTGGTATTCACCTGGTCGCGGGACTTACGCGCCCACGCGAGCAGTCCGTCGGCGCCGACCGACCATCCTTGTGGCCGTGCCAGGTAGGCACGCATCTCGGCGTACTCGCGGGCGGGAAGACCGGCGATGAACGGCCGCTCGGCGCGCAACAGCCGCAGCACACCCAGGCAGGCGAGGAGCGCGGTTACTCGATTGCCCATCGCGACGGTGCGTCCGTCGAGGGAGGCGGGAATATTGGCCCACTGGTCCGGGTGCGACGAGTCGACCAGCACCATGCCGACGACCTCGCGGGGGTACCGGTCGGCGAACATCCGGACGACGAGTCCGCCGTACGAGTGGCCGGCGAGCACGTACGGTGGGCCGATGCCCGCGGCGTCGAGCGCGACGTGCAGGTCGGCAGCGCTTGCGGCGGCGTCGAGTGGGCGGCTGCCACGCTCGCTCCAGCCGAGACCGGCCCGGTCGTAGGCAACGACTCGACGATCAGCCGCGAGCTCCTGCCGTACCCACGCCCAATTGGACGACATCGAAGCCATGCCGGCCTCGAGGATGACGGTGGGCGCCTCGCTCGGCTCGCCCGTCACGGTCAGGTGCAGGCGATGACCACCCACGTCGACCAGTTGGCCGGGTGGCGGGAATCGGCGGTGGTCGCGCCGGCTGGCGATCGCCTGCCAGGATGCGCCGACCGCCGCCGTCGCCAGCAGTCCTGCCAAAGCGGTACCGGTTGCCTGATACGGATTCATGGCTCTCGAATACTCCTCAGTGTCCGACCCGCGGTCAGCGGGGGTTGGCGTTGAGCAGCGCCCGCAGACGGATGGTGTCCTCGGAGCTCCAGCCCGGGGACGGCAGCAATGCCGCCCACGCGTCGGCGACGCTGGAACCGTAGACGTGCCCGTGGCCGGTGGGCACGCTGTTCGCGAACGTGATGTCCACAGCGGTCTGCCAGAAGGTGATACCCGGATACCAATGCATGTCCGGCGACACGTCGGGGCCACGTGGGTGATCGAGCCATTCGGGCGGCTGGACCAGCAGTTCCGGACTCCACCAGACGATCGGGTCCGAGGAGTTCTGGAGGTACAGAACCTTGGGTGGCGGACCGGCCGACGAACGCAGCTCGACGGGATTCTGCGTGAAACGCACCGTATCGCCATTACGGTAGACCGGGCTCCACACCGGACTGCCGGCGTCTCGTCCGTTCACCAGCGGATGCCAGATCGGGTTCACGAACGGCGGCCCGACCAGCAGTACGCCGTCCGTGCCGTCAGCCATGCTCTCCAAGCTCTGGTGCGCCATTTCCGTTCCGTACGAGCCGAGACTCTCGCCGAAGAGCACCAGCTTCGGCCGGAACTCAACCGGCAGAGCGGCCCACCTGTCGCGCACGGCGTGGATCAACATCGACGCCGTTTCGGTGACCTTCGACTGGTCGACCATGAGCGACAGCCAGCTCGGCAGGTAGGAGTACTGCATCGACACCATCGCGGTGTCTCCGGCGTACATGTACTCGAGCGAGTCAGTGACGTTGTCGTCCACCCAGCCAGTTCCGGTCGCGGTGATCACCGCCACCACCGCGCGGTCGAACGCTCCGGTGCGTTCCATCTCCCGCAACGCGAGCCGAACGCGCTCGTCGACGGTGGGCGCCGAGTCAAGCCCGATGTAGACCCGGATCGGATCGTCGGTCGGTCCGCCGGCGAACCGGCCGAGTTCCTCCCGGCTCGGCGCGGTCGCGACGAAGTCTCTGCCCTGCCTGCCGAGCGTGCGCCACGGTACCAACGAGACCGGGCTGCCGGACAGCTGCGCCGACGTGGGCGCGGCGACGCCCGGGCTGGTGCCCCCATTGGTCAACGATGCCGTCTGGTTGGCCACGGTGACCGCGTTGCTGACCAGAACGTCCTGAACGAACCCGACGACCAGACAGACCACGACCGCGAACCCGGCCGCGTAGGCCACCGGCTTCGGCACGAACCGACCCAACAGCCGCGTCAGCCTGCGCGTGGCCAGTCGCAGCAGCCGGGCCGCCGGCACGATCACTCCGAAGGTCAGCACGCTCACGCCGACGATCCGGACGATGTCGTAGGTCTCCATCCGCTCCATGTCAAGGCGTGCCCGCAGCTGCTGTTGCCAGCCCGTGCCCAACGCCAGGAAGAGCAGGCACAGCGGCGGGGTCACCACGATGAGCATTCTCCAGACGATCCGCGTCAGTTTCGGCGCCGGCCGCCAGATCTTCCGTACGAGCGCACCCATGGTGGCGCCGGCTGCGTAACCCATCGCGGCGGTAAGTCCGCTCACGACGCCCTGCAGCAGCCAACTGCGTGGCAGCAGCGACGGGGTCAGCGACAGGCAGTAAGACACCACCGCGACGGCGAACCCGGCCAGGCCGAGCCCGCGCCGGACCACCCGGGTCCGCCGATACGGCACGGCAGCGTCGGCCTGAACCTCAGCCGCGTGCGAGCCGGGGGCGGGCGGCACCGCCCCCACCATGGCGTCGGCCCCGGTCGCGGGGTTGCCGGACGGGCCGTGGCCGACGGCGGGGTCCGGCGACGACGATTTCCAAGGCAGCGTGCGCATTGCTACTCCTTGCCGTGCCGGGACGACGGCGACGCACATCCGTTCTCGGCGGGCCTGCAGGGCGGTCGTCTCAGCCCTCGCGGACGCGGTCCGCCTGTGCCTGTGGACGAATGAGGTACTGATCGGTGGCGGTGCGGGCGCACTCGGAGCTGTGGTAGGAGGTGTGTCCGTCACCGGTGCGGGTGAACACGGCGCTGCCGCGGATCTGGGCCGCGAGGCTGTGCGCCCACTTGTAGTGATCGGAGGGGTCGCGCACGGAGTGCACGATCAGGGTGGGTACGCCGCGCACGTCCAGCAGTCGCGGCGGGTTCGCGACCGGGATCGGCCAGCCGATGCACCGGTTGACCTGCCAGGTCTCGGCGGCGCCTAGCAGGTGTGGCGCCAGTTGCCGGCCCAGCTGGATCCGCTGCTGCATCTGGCCGTAGGTGCGGACCTGAGGCACGTACTCCATGCATCCGATGGCCAGGCGCGCGGCCAGTTCATCCTGCAAGAACTCGGCGGGCGGCAGCGCGAACCAGGAGCCGTCGCCGTCGAGGGCGCGCGCGATGCCCATGGACAGGCCGGCCCAGGACGCCTCCGGTGGCGCGCCTTTGCTCGGCTCTTTGTGGGTCAGCAGTTGGATCGTAAGCATTCTGATGTCTTCGCCGGTCACCGGGCGCAACGCCCCTTCGACCGGGATGGGGTGCTGCTCGGCGCCGGCCACGAGCCGGTCGTAGCGGGCGGCGACGTCCCGGCCTCGCAAGGCGCAGGTCGGCGCCGTGTCGCACCAGCGGGCGAACCGGTTGAAGGAGTCCTCGGCCGCCATCATCTCGTCGGCGACCTGCTGTCCCTCGGGCATGCTGTGCTCCAACGCGGAGTCCAGGACCATCGCGCGGGTCCGTCGCGGGAACAGGAGCGCGATGACAGCTGCGGTTCGAAGGATCGGCACTGTTTGGTGGTGAAATGTGCCTGGCCGCTGGTGAGGTATCCGTCGCTGTCGCGTTGCTGGGCAGCCCACAGTGCGAACCCTCCGCCGGCAAGGGAGCCGACTCCGAGGAGGGCCGGCACGGAGCCGGCGACGACCAGGACCGTCCGAGTTGCGCTCCAGGACCGGCGCCCCGGCGAGCCGGCTGGTGCGGTCGGCTTGGTTGGTGTGGTCGGCGTTGTGGTCATGGTCGGCTCCTTGTTCGGACGAATGTCGCCTTTCCCCAGACTCGTCGTCGTGGACGGAGCTGGTAAGCCCGGCTACTGGTGCATAGGGGGCCGGTTTTCTGGTGGTCCGACCGACGGGCCGGTCAACGGCGTGGAAGGGCGGGGCCGGCCTGGGAGCGCAACGAGGTGGAGGGGTCGCGGGTCTGTTGCGCGACAAGGACGTTGCGCGGGCCGTTGGCGGTGACGGTCACCCGCGGTTCGATCGGGTCGTTGGGCCAGTACGCGCACGGCCAGATGTTGCCGGGCATGCCGGCGGTCACCGGCCACCGTAGACGGTCGGTGGCGACGTTGCGGGCGTACCGGCCGGGGTTGCGCGGCCACCCGGCGTCGTTGCAGGAGATGGCGTACATCGCCGAGTTCTGGTTGTCTTTCTGCAACGACGCCATGCTGAGCAGATACCGTCGCATCGGTGCACCCCCATCGGCGTGGTCACGCCACCGGGGTCCAGAGCGACAACGACACCCTACGCCCACTCCGCCGGCAATCGTCGACTTCTTTCGATGTTTCATAACGGGCGACAGTCGCGGTGATCGGCAGGCTATGGATCCGAAGCGTGCCGAAGCCGATTGGCATGCCTCAGCAGGGTGTCGGACCGGTCGGACAGGCGTACGGTCATCCTGTCGCCCCAGTCCCCGGTGGCGTGCCAGTCCACTCCGGCGGACGCCCCTCGAAGTTGAGTCTTCGCGCCCGGGCGGATCTGGCTTCCCGCTGAGCATCCCGATCGCGCTGTGGGGAGTTCTCGCCGGGCGTCCGGCTGATCTTCAAGGGCTTCCCAGCCTTTTCCGATCATCGCCGGAACAGTCGCCGTCGACACCCGGCCCGCCGATCGGACAAGGTCACCGTCCAACCGCCGACAACAAATGCCCCGCTATGTGCGGCAAGGGGCAGCGCCGCTTCCCTCACGGAATCGAGGATGAGCCAGATGGTTGTCATCGACGGTCGACGCTGGCCCGACATTCTGCGGGAAGCGGCGGACGTGGTGCTGCCCGAGTTCGTCGCCGGCGGACTCCTACTGCAACGACACATGGCGTGTCGCCTGGTCGCTGGTCGCGTTGACAGGGTGCGGCTTACGTTGATGGCGTCCGTGACGACATCCGGCACGTTCCTGGCCGACGTGGCTCCTTGGCCTACGTGGCTCCGGCCGGGCACGCGCTGATCGACCGGCACCTGTTATCGACAGGAGGACGCCAGTGAGCGGTCAGGCGCAGCCCATCGCCAGCAGTCGCGTGGCGTTCAGGATCGGCGGTGGGTGCGGCGTCGTCGGCGCGTTGACCTTTGCCGCGTTCCGGCTCAATCACGGCGACCTCCCAGCCGACGACCCACGAGGCGCGTTGGCGTTCATCACCAAGCATCCGTTCTACACAGGAGTCCACCTCGGAGCAGTCGTCGGCGCGGTGCTGCTGGTCGGCGCCGTCGTCGCCTTCGCCCACACCTATCCCGACGGGTCGGCTCGGGTACTGAGCCGACTGGCCGCCGCCAGCGCCGTCGCGGGTCTCGGGGTGTTCGGATTCGAGCACACGGCGGACGGCGTCGCCGGCCAAGGCCTTGCGGATGCGTGGGCCGCCGCAGGCGCCGACCAGCCCGCCGTGGAACTCGCCGCCAACGCCGCGTTCGAGATCCTCCGCGGCCCCTCGATAATCGCGCTGATACTGATGCTCAGCGCGCCGATGCTGCTGCTCGCCCGCCCGCTGCTGCAGCAGCGATATCCCGCCTGGCTGGCCTGGGCCGGAGCGACCCTCGGGGCGGTCTTGATGATTGGCGGTTTCGCGCTGCTCTTCGACCGAAACCTGTTTCCGGGAGCAATCGTGTACGGTCTCGTCGCCTCCGTGCTCGTGCCGGTGTGGAACGCAACGCTCGGCCTGTGTATGTGGCTCAGGTC
>Ga0070668_100004702_pt1 | contig 10118 bp, 8 predicted proteins | sample KBSS43metaG_FD_64661 | JGI IMG/M metagenome (GOLD analysis project Ga0070668, IMG submission 64661) | Switchgrass rhizosphere microbial communities from Kellogg Biological Station, Michigan, USA - KBS S4-3 metaG | ecosystem: Host-associated > Plants > Roots > Rhizosphere > Soil ... | reverse complement strand
CCGCCGAACTCACGGTCGCGCGGCTGGCCGCCACGGCGCCGCCGCTGGAGGAGAACACGGCGTCGTTCTGGGCCCTCAAGGGACAGAGTGTGGAGCAGAAGATCTACTTCCTGGATGCCGGGGGCGAGCGCGGGGAGGAGTACCTCGCGCTCAAGCTGGAGGACGAGTCGCTGCTGTCGCGCCCCGATGGCTCGGCGATCGCGGAGGGCGACTCGGTCCTCATCACGATCACCGTGGAGGACCCGGCACTCCTGCTGTTCGACCTCCAGCCGACCGGGCTCAAGTTCAACCCGGGCAAGCCGGCCGAGCTGAAGATCCGCTATGCCCACGCGGACGACGACCTGAACGAGGATGGCGATGTGGATGAGGAGGACGATCACATCGAGACCATCCTCGGCATCTGGCGCCAGGAACAGCCCGGCGACCCGTTCGTCCGGCTGGGAAGCGTGAAGGTGGAGGACCAGGAAGAACTGGAGGCGAAACTCACCGGCTTCAGCCGCTACGCGATCGCCTACTGACACGACCATGATCGCGCCCAACGCCGAACCCGACCTCATCGCGAGCCTGCGCGCACTGCTCAGTGCGGGGCAGTATCGCGAGGTGGTGACGGGCTGGCTCGCCGCCCCTGAGGCCGAGGCCCGCCGGAGCGAGGCGCTCCTGCTCGCCGCGACTGCGTCGATGCGGCTGGGCGACGTGGCGCGAGCCGGGAAGCTCGCCGGCGACGCCGCCGAGGCGTTTCGCCTCCGGGCCGATCAGGACGGCCGGCTGCGGGCGGTCAACCTGCTGGGTGCCGTGGCTTTCGAGCGGGGAGAACTCGACGAGGCGGCGAGCCGGTTCGAGACGGCGCGCTCACTCGCGAGGCAGCTCGACGATACGCTGTTCGAGGCACACGCGGCGAACAACCTCGCTTCCGTGGCGCACCTGCGCGGCGATCCAGCGGTGGCCCTCAGCCTTTATCGGGTGGCGCTGCTCGCCTACCAGCGGCTTGGCGACCGTCGCGGGACGGCCCAGACCTACCACAACCTCGGCCTCACCTTCCGGGAGCTGTCGGCCTGGGCGGATGCGGACGAGGCGACGGTGCAGGCACTCCGTCACGCCCGAATGGTGGAAGACGAGGCCCTCGCCGCGATTGCGGTGACCGGGCGGGCCGAGCTCGATCTCGCGCGTGGCGCCCTGGACGTGGCATCCCGCGGCCTCGACCGCGCGAGCGAGCTCGCGTTCGAGTCAGGCGACGCCATCGGGATCGCCGAAATCGGTCGCGTCCGGGCCCTCGTCGCGCTGCAGCGGAACGCGAACGATGACGCACTGGAAGAGGCGCGGAAGGCGCGCAGCCTGGCAACCGAGCATGGCTCCGCGCTCCTGGCGGCGGAGTGCGCAGCTGCCGAAGCACTCGCGCTGCTCCGCCTCAGGCGGAATGCCGAGGCGACGGTACGACGCGCACAGGCGGAGGAGGGCTTCGCGCGACTCGGGGCAGTGGCGCACGCGGCCCGTCTCAGCCGCGACTGGGAGGCCTAGCTGCCGATGCCCTGCGCGGGAGGCAGAAGGGGCGGGCCGTAGAGCGCGATGACCTGCCGTACGACCAGCGTGAGTGGTATCGCGAGGATCGTTCCCACCGGACCGAACACCCAACCCCAGAACAACAGCGAAAAGAACATCTCCACGAAGTTGATCTCGAACCCGACCTTGATGAGGCGGGGGCGGATGATGTTGTCGTTGATGAAGCTGATGAGCACGTATCCCGCAATCACCATCACGGCGCGGTCCGGGCCGAACTGCAGCAGCGCAATGAGCGCCGGTGGGATCATCGCCAGTACAAACCCCACGACCGGGATGAAGGAGACGAAGAACGCCATCACCGCCCAGGTGATCGCATAGTCGACCCGCAGGACCTCCAGCAGGACGAGGTTCGCCGCCGCCCCGATGAAGGCCATCAGCGCGGTGAGCCGCATGTACGAGCGGATCTCCCCGCCGAAGCCTTCGGTCTGTTGCATCCAGCGCAGGCCGGGCAGCCCGGGCTTGCGGCTGTCGCGGACGGCGAGGTCGATCAGCATGAACGCCACCAGCAGCAGGACGAAGATCCCGCGCCCCAGGGCCAGGATGACACCGCTTGCCAGCGAGGTCGCCGTTCCCAGCAGGCGGTTGGGATCGAGGATGTCGAGGGTGCGGAGGTGGCTGGTATCGACGTGCGCGCGGCCCAGGAGCGTCGTGATGTCCTCGCTGAGCTTCGCGAGTTGCTGCTGGTAGTGGGGCAGCGTCTGCACCAGCCCGGTGAGCGAATTGATGAGGAGTCCGATCAGGACGACGCCGCACACCACGGTGATCGCGAGGGTCAGAACCGCCGACACGGCGCTGGAGAGACCGCGCCGCATCAGCCACTGCATCACGGGCGCCAGCGTCTCCGCGACCACGATGGCGACCATGAACACCGTCAGGACCGGTGCCAGCACGTGAAGACCGAAGACGATCACCATCACTGCCGCTGCCCCGACAAGCAGGCGCAGCAGCGGTGTCAGGACGACCCGATCGGTCGCCGGGCTCGGACCACCAGGGGCCGACGGCAAGGCGTCAGGCGACGGTGATCTCCTTCGCGAGGTAGACGTCCTGGATCAGGTTCAGCAACTTGACCCCTTCGGCCATCGGGCGCTGGAATGCCTTCCGACCCGAGATCAGCCCCATGCCCCCAGCCCGCTTGTTGATGACCGCGGTCTTTGCCGCCTCGGCGAAGTCATTGGCGCCCGACGCACCGCCGGAATTGATGAGGCCGGCGCGTCCCATGTAGCAGTTGGCGACCTGGTAGCGGGTCAGGTCGATCGGGTGGTCGGAGGCGAGTTCGGAATAGATGCGCTGGTCGGTCTTGCCGTAGGGGTTCTCCTTGCTGCTGAGTGCATTGAACCCGCCGTTGTTCTCCGGAAGCTTCTGCTTGATGATGTCGGCCTGGATCGTGACGCCCAGGTGATTGGCCTGGCCCGTCAGGTCGGCCGAGACGTGGAAATCCTTGTCCTTCTTGAATGCGCTGTTGCGCAGGTAGCACCAGAGTACGGTGGCCATTCCCATTTCGTGCGCAATGGCGAAGGCCTGGCTCACTTCCACGATCTGCCGCCCCGACTCGGCAGAGCCGAAGTAGATCGTGGCACCCACCGCGACGCAGCCCATGTCACGCGCCTGCTTCATGCTCGCGAAAGCGATCTGGTCGAACTTGTTGGGATACGTGAGGAACTCGTTGTGGTTGAACTTGACCATGAAGGGAATGCGATGGGCGTACTTGCGCGCCACCGAGCCGAGCACGCCGAGCGTGCTGGCCACCGCATTGCACCCGCCCTCCATCGCCAGCTTCACGATGTTCTCGGGGTCGAAGTAGATCGGGTTCTTGGCGAACGAGGCTCCGGCCGAGTGCTCGATGCCCTGATCGACGGGAAGAATGGACAGGTATCCAGTGCCGGCGAGGCGCCCGTGACTGTTCAGCGATTGCAGACTGCGCAGGATCGGCGTCGGGCGATCAGAGACGAGGTGCATCCGGTCCACCCAGTCCGGACCGGGCAGGTGCAGGGACTCCTTGGTAATGCCGGTACACCGGTGCTCGAGCAGGTTCTTCGCATCGCTGCCCAGGAGCTCGGTGATCGCTGACAATGGGGCCATAAGTCCCTTCTCCGTATTGCTTTATGCAGATGGAACAGCTTGGTTAGCCGGGCGAGCACGACGGGCCCGGGGCAGTATCCTATGGCCCGAGCGGTCCCGGCGCCACCGCCTCAGTGGGTCAAGGTTGCTCTGGACAGGTGAACCGGGGTTCACCATGTTTGTCAGCCCTTACTGCCTAACCTGTATCAGAGGATGCTCTCATGCGCCGTTTGTTTGTTCGCACTGCTGCCGCTGCCGCCGTTCTGGTTGCGGCCAGTACCGCGCCCGCAGCCGCACAGATTCCCACTTCGTCCTTCGAGATCACGCCGCTCGCGGGTTACCTCTGGGGCGGCGGCTTCCAGACCCCTGCCAACGGAGGCATTGAAGCTGGCAAGATCTCCCTGGAGCCCAGCTTCGCCTGGGGCGCAGAGGTCGGCTACACGCCGAACGGCAGCACCTGGTTCGAACTGACGTACCTCCATCAGTCCACCGATGCAACATTCAAGCAGCTCGACGGTGGTTGTCCGCTGCTGGGCGGCACCTGCACCGCCCCCTTCTCGACCAACTACATCCACGCCGGTGCGCGTTGGGAGTTCGCGCGGAAGAACATCAAGCCGTTCATCGGCGGTGGGCTGGGCGTCACGATCTTCGATCCCGCCGCGACCAGCAATGGTGTTGACCTCGGCAGCAGCACCGATTTCTCGATCTCAGGCGAAGTCGGCGCTCGTTACATGTTCGGCAAGAAGGTTGAGGACCAGCGCTTCGGGCTTCGCCTGACCTTCCGCGGCTGGTGGTCGTTCGTGCCCAGCGGCCAGTACGCCGCGTGGTGCGGATACTATGGTTGCTACGCGGTCGAGGAGTCGGCGACGGTGGCGCAGGGCGAACTCTCGGGCGGCCTCGTCATCACGTTCTGAGTCGGCCCCAAGGACGAAGTAACGAAACCCCGGGCCTTGCCCGGGGTTTCTCGTTATGGGATGGGCCGTGGGGCCACTTCGAGATCATCGTCGACATTGAGAGGCACAGCATGACACCCGATGAGCCACTGCCGGACTTCTCCGACGTCGAGGGCGGCAGTTCCTCTGCGGCGGCGGTACCCGGCGCGCAGAACGCCCCAAGGACATACGAAGTGAAGAAGGGGGACAGCCTCTCGAAGATCGCGAAGCATGTCTATGGCGAGGCGGGCAAGTGGAAGCAGATCTTCGAGGCGAACACGGACAAGCTCAAGGACCCCGACAAGATCTATCCTGGTCAGGTCCTCACCATTCCAGACGCCTGAAACGGCGAGGAGCGACCATGAAAATCACGCGTACGTTGCTGGCCCTTGTACTGGCAGCGGTGCCGCTGCTCGGCACGGCCTGCAAGAAGGAGGCACCGCCACCGCCGCCGGCAGAAGCAACGCCGCCCCCGCCGCCCGCACAGCCTGCGGTCACCAAGATCGAGCTTGGCAGTTCGGTCGGTGCGGACAAGCGGGTCCTGGCGCCGCGCACGAGCTTCGGCGTCAAGGACAGCATCATCGCCTCGGTCTACACCGAGAACACGGCACCCGGCGCCATGCTCACGGCGAAGTGGACCTTCCAGACCGGGCAGACGGTCGACTCTACCAGCCAGGCCATCGCGGCCTCGCCCGGGATCACGGAATTTCACATCGTCAAGAAGAGCGCTTGGCCGGTGGGACGCTACAAGGTGGAGATCTCCCTCAACGGGACACCGGCGGGATCGCAGGAGTTCGATGTGGCGAAGAAGTAGGCGGCAGGATGCGGGGCCCGACTGGTGCCCCGCATCCGGCCGTATCCCTCAGAGCACCATCCGGCATACTCCGCCGGCCATGAACCTTCCATGAACGCAAGGTGAACCCGTGCATCTCCGCCGGCGACTGGTGCGCCGCGGTACGTGATGCACATTGTCGGCATGCCCTCTGATCCCCGCGATGCCCTGCGCGCCTGGTTTCTCGGCCCGCGCGCCGAGAACGCCGACCTCATGGAACGGCTCATCACCGAATCATTCCGCGACCATGTGTTCTGGCGCCGGAACTTCCGCCCCGAGGACGGCATCACGATTCGCGAGGTGGACCGGCGGCAGGAGGGATACGAGGACGCCAATGCCCGGCTGACGCAGGAGCTGATGGCGCTCCTTGCCGACCTCAAGCGCGACGTGCCCTTCTTCAGCGGTCGGTATCAGGGCCACATGGTCTGTGAGCCGACGATCGCGGCACAGGTCGGCTACTTCGCCGCGATGCTCTACAACCCCAACAACGTGACCCGCGAGGCCGGTCCGGTCACGACGCGACTGGAGTTTGAGGTCGCCGATCAGCTCGCGCGCATGATCGGTTTCGATCCCGCGAAGACCTGGGGTCACCTCACCTCGGGTGGGACCGTCGCCAACTTCGAGGCGCTGTGGATCGCGCGAAGTCTGTTCTACCTGCCTGTGGCCGCTGCGATGGCCGCCCGTGCCGGGGCACCCGATGTCAGCGTGCAGCGTCCCGATGGGAGAGCGGCGGCGCTGGCCTCGATGGGACTGTACGAGTTGCTCAACCTGCGGGGACCCGCCGCGCTCGACGCGTGGGACGCGCTGCGGGCCGCCGTCCCGCGCACCGAGTGGCCAGATGTCATCGACCGGCACACGCTCGCGCATGCCGGATACCAGGAGTACACGAGGCGCCTGGCGCGACTCTGGGGCGACCCCTTGCCCGACAGCGTGGTGCTCGTTGCCGCCACCGCGCATTACTCCTGGGAGAAGATCGTGCGGGCGTTGGGCATCGGCGCGGAACAGCTCGCCTTCGTGCCGGTCGATCGGTACTGTCGCATCGATCCCGACGCGCTCTGGGAACGAATCGAGCAGTTGCATGCGCGGCGCACGCCGATCCTCGCCTGCATCAGCGTGTGCGGCAGCACCGAGGAGGGCGCGGTCGATCGCCTCGACCGGGTGCTCGAGGTGCGCGCCCGCGCGGAGGAGCAGCTGGGCGTCACCTTCCACCTGCATGCCGATGCCTGCTACGGGGGCTACGCCGCGGCGGTGGCGCGGCGGGCCGACGGGTCACACCGCACCAGCGCCGAGATCCGCGCGTCGACACAGATCAACTGGCCGTCGGAGGACTGGGTTCAGTCGATCGTGTCGCTCGGATGGTTTGACTCCGTGACGATCGATCCCCATAAGCTGGGCTACGCGCCATATCCTGCCGGCGCGATGCTGCTCCGTGACCGCCGGGCACGCGACCTGGTCGTCGTCGAACCGCCCTACCTGGCGCCCCCGGACGACACGCCCGACGCCTCGTTCATGGGACAGTTCATCCTCGAGGGGTCCAAGCCGGGCGCGGCTGCCGCGGCGGTATGGCTAGGACAGAAAGTGCTGCCGCTCGACGAGCGCGGGTACGGCTATCTCATCGAGCGCACGGTCATCGGGGCGCACCGGCTCTTCGACGCGATCGAATCGGCCGACCTGTCGCCGTTCCGCGTGGTCATGCTGCCCCGGCCCGACCTCAACATCGTGTGCTTTGTGGTGAGCCATCCGTCGGTTCGCGGCCTCGCGGGACTGAATGGCCTCAACGAGGGCGTGTTCCGGCTGATGAGTCTCGGCGAGTCGGGCCACATGCCGGACTACATGATCACGCGCACGCGCCTCACGCATCCCAACTATGACGGTGCGGTGCCCGCCCTGATCCCTGCACTGGGACTCGATGCCGTCGAGGAGTGGAAGCAGTGTCGCGAGGGACTCGTGGTGTTGCGGTCCACCGTGATGGATCCGTTCCTCGCCGGCGAGGCGGGAGGAACGGATCACGTGGTGGGTTACATCGCGGCCCTGCGGCGCGCCTGCGTCACGGCATTGAAGTCGATGACACCGGCGCGCTGAACCCCGCTCAGGCGTGCGCCAGCTCGCCTCGCTCCTTCGACTCCGATGCCACCTTCGTCGTGACCTCCGGTGGCGCCTCCGCAAAGCCGTGAAACTTCTCCTTGTGCGTGCCCCGCCCGTGGGTGATCGAGTGCAGCGCAGTCGAGTAGCGATAGAGCTCCGCAGCCGGCACGATGGATCGGACGCGCGTGAGTCGCCCGTCCCGATCGGTGCCGAGGATATGTCCCCGCCTCGCGCTCAGGTCGCCCATCACGTCGCCCAGCGTCTCTTCGGGCGCCCAGGTCTCCACCTCGACCAGCGGCTCCAGCAGCACCGGCCGGCAGTTCGGCGCGACGTTCCTGAACGCCTGAATGCCCGCCATCTTGAAGGACATTTCGTTGGAATCGACATCGTGGTAGCTGCCGTCGAACACTTCCGCCTCGAAGTCGACCACCGGATGTCCCGCCAGGACGCCACGCAACGCTGACTCCTGGATGCCGCGATCAACGGCAGGGATGTACTTGTTCGGGATCACACCACCCACCACCTTGTCGATGAACCGGTAGCCCTCCCCGCGCGCCAGCGGGCGGATGCGAATCCAGCAATCGCCATACTGCCCACGGCCACCCGTCTGCTTCTTGTGCTTCCCCTGCCCTTCTCCCTTCGCGCGGAACGTCTCCCGGTACGCAATGCGCGGGCGCGCCAGCTCGGCCGAGACGCCATAGCGTCGTCCGATGCGACCCAGGATGGTCTCGAAGTGCCGCTCGCCCATGCCGTGGATCAGCGTCTGGCCCAGCTCCGAGTTGTACTCGAAGTGGAAGGAAGGATCCTCCTCGTGCAGGCGATGGAGCGCGGACGCGAGCTTGTCCTCGTCGCCCCGCTTGGTGACGAGTGCCGCCGTCGCCACCGCCTCGGGAAACTCGATCGGCGGCAGCCGCACCGGTGTGTCGCGGCGGCAGAAGGTGTCCCCGGTGTGCGTGTCCTTGAGCTTGGCGACGCATCCGATGTCGCCGGGCATGAGCCGCTCCACCTCGACCCGCTCCTTCCCCTGTGGCACCGAGAGGTGGTTGATCTTCTCGATCACGCCGTGCTCCGCATTCCACACCTCGTCGCCGTTCCGCATCTCGCCCCGGTAGAGGCGGAAGTACGTCACGTCACCCACATGCGGCTCCGACACGGTCTTGAACACCCGGCCCAGGAGCGGTGCCGCCGCGAACTCCGGCCCGGGCGGCACCGGTGAATCCGCTGCGGAGGGCAGCAGCTCGACGATTTCCTTGAGGAGTGTGCGCGTGCCGTACGTGAGGTCGGAACTGCAGCAGAAGAGGGGCACCACCGCACCGGTCACGACGGCGTGCTTCATCGCCGCAGTGAACTCGGCCCGCGGAATCTCCTCGCCACCCAGGTAGCGCTCGATCAGCCCGTCGTCGGTCGCGGCCACTGCCTCGAGGAGCTGGTCGCTGTACTGCTTCACCTGCGCCTCGAGTTCCTTCGGCACCGGGACAACCTCGTACTCCCCACGCGAGCCCTTGTACTCGTGGCAGTGTCCGGAGAAGAGGTTGACGATGCCATGGAAGCCGCGGCCGTCGCCGACCGGCACTTCGACCGGCACCACCCGGGGTGTCAGGTGCGTCCGCACAGCTTCGTACACCCGCGCGAAATCGGCGTTGTCCTTGTCCATCGCCGCCACCACCAGCATGCGCGGCAGGTGGAAGTGATCGCACAGTTCCCAGATCTTTTCGGTGCCGACCTCGACGCCGGCAGTGGAGCTCAGCACGACGAGCGCCGAGTCGGCCACGCTGAGGGCCGCAACCGCCTCGCCGAGGTACTCGAGATATCCGGGGGTGTCGAGCAGGTTGATCTTCGTGTCGAGCCACTCGGCGTATGCCGGGCCCAGCGTGATGGAGTGCTGTCGCTCAATTTCGTCGGGGGAGGTATCAGTGAGGGTGCTGCCATCCTTGATCCGGCCATGGCGACGGCTCGAGCCCGAGACATAGGCGAGCGCATCCACCAGGCTGGTCTTACCGCTGCCCCCGTGGCCGGTCACCGCCACGTTTCTCAGGGCATTGGGGCCATAGACTTTCATGGCCTTCACCTCCTTCGGCTTGAGTCATGTCCATCATGCAGGCCGAAAGTGCGGCTGTCAAATCGCGCCACGGGCCTTGAGGATCGCCAGCACCTCCGCGACTGGCAGGGCCGATACCGTGTGACCGTTCGCGGTCTGGGTGGTCGCCATGAACAGGCTGTTGTAGATCGCCTCCTCCGTCGCCTCCGCCACGCCTTCGAACAGCCCGCCCATGGCATCGTTCCCGACGTCGGCCTGTGAAATGCGTGCGGCACCGCGGGGCCGGCGCACCGCCACATTTGTGGAGAACGCGATGACGTAGTCGCCCGACCCGTTGTCCACGTTCGATCCGGTGCGGCCGATGCCGAGCATGGCGCGAGATGCGAGTCGCCTGAGATTGCGGTCGCTGAGTGGCGCATCCGTGGCGACCACCACCATGATCGACCCGAGCGGTCCCTTCACCGGCGCGAGGCTCGAGAGTCCCGATTTGCCCAGGATGCGACCAACCGGCACGCCGAGGATGGTGAGTTCTGACGCACCGCCGAAATTGGACTGCACCAGCACGCCGACCGTCCAGGTGCTGTCCCCCGCCTTCACCACGCGCGACGACGTGCCA
>Ga0070668_100004700_pt1 | contig 10118 bp, 6 predicted proteins | sample KBSS43metaG_FD_64661 | JGI IMG/M metagenome (GOLD analysis project Ga0070668, IMG submission 64661) | Switchgrass rhizosphere microbial communities from Kellogg Biological Station, Michigan, USA - KBS S4-3 metaG | ecosystem: Host-associated > Plants > Roots > Rhizosphere > Soil ... | reverse complement strand
CAGCACCGTTGGGAATGCGCCGGTGGGCGTACGGCGCGGCGTCCCGGCCGACCTGTTGAACCCAGACCGACGAGACGAGCTCGCGCAACGCCGGGACGGGTGAGCGCTCGACGTAGCTCTGCCCGCCCGCGGCGGGGGCGGAGAACGGGTCGCCGGTCACGTGACCCAGTATGCCGCGAGAAGGACGCCCGGTTCGTTCAAGAGGGCGGCGCGGAGGTGATCGGGCTGGACGCGGCCCCGGGACTCGTCGAGTACGCGCGGCGCCGGCGGCCCGGTGCTCTCCGGAACTCGCGGATATGGTTGCGGTATACGCCCGGTGACCTTAGGGGAGGTCAGCGTTGGGGCAATTCGGTACCACTGCGGCGTCCGCCGGTGCCGGCCGTACCGATCGGGCCGGCGACCTGGTCGCGATGGCCCGGCTGGCGGCTCGGCCGGGCGCGGTCGACGCGATTCTCGGCTGGCTCGCCCGGCGTACCGGCGGGTTGACGGTCCTGCTGGGCGTCGATGGCCGGGCCGTGGCCGTGCCGCCGGGGCAGCCGGCTCTCCGGCCGGCCGTCCGCGGCGCGGTCGTCGCCGCGGTGGGCGACCTGCGGCGGCACGGTACGCCCTCGGCGGTCCTCGACGACGAGTCGGGCGCCATCCACCTCGTCCGGCTCGGCACGGCGGACGAGCAGGGGAAATCGGCCGAGCCGGCGGATCGGGCGCCGTACCTGGTGGCGGTGGGAAGGGCGGATCGGCGCGGTGGCGTTCTGCTCGCCGACGCCGCGCAGATCCTCGGTCTGTGCTGGCGGCTGCAGGAGGCCGAACAGGACCGCCGGCGGGTCACCTCGGCGATGGCGCACAGTCGCGAGGCCGTGCTCCACCTACTGATGATCGGTAGCCTGGCGGCCGCGCAACGGATCGCCGCGACACTCGGGCCCCGGCTGCCGAACCTCGCCCGGGTACTCGTCGTCGAGTGCCCGGCCCACCGGCGCCAGCAGGTCGCGGACCAGATCGAGAGCTTCGCGCAGCGGCGGGCGTGGATCGTGCCCTGTCCCGTGCGCTCCAACCATTTGATCGCTCTCGTGCCGCCCGGCCGCGACGACGGCCCGCTCGAGTCCGCCGGTCGTCCCGCGCGCTGTGCCTGCCTGGACGAGCTGATCGCCGACAAAGTCCCCGAGTCCCGGCTGGGCGCCAGCGAGGAGGTACCGCTGCGAGACACCGCGATCGGCTACGAGCAGGCATTTCACGCCTTGGCGGTGGCCCGCGGCGTGCCAGGTCGGTACGCCAGGTTCGACCGGCACGCAGACCTGGCACCCGTCGTCGGCGACCGCGGGCACGACTGGGCCGTGGAGTTCCTGAGGCCGTGCCTGGCCTACGTCCCGGTCCGGCGGGCCGATCCTGGCGCCGACGAACTGCTGGCCACGCTGAACTCCTGGCTCACCTTCGACAGCGGTGCGAGCCGCCATCTGCGGATCCACCGCAACACTCTCGCCACGCGCTTGCGCCTGATCAACGGTCTCCTCGGCCTGGACCTCACCGGCGTACCCGACCAGTCGGCCGCCTGGCTCGCGCTGCGACTGCACTCCGGCTGTCGCGCACCCGCGACACCGCCGGTTCCGGGTCAACCGGTCACGCTCGACGGACTGCTCGCCACGCCAGAGGTCAACGTCTGGGCTCGTTCTCAACTCCGTCCGCTGGAGGGAGCCGGTCTGCCGGCCGCGGTTGAGACGGTACGGGCGTGGTTGCGCGCCGACACCCGGCTCCCGGCAACTGCCGAGGCCCTCGGCGTCTCCGCTCCGGCCGTACGCAAGCGACTGATCAGGATCGAACAGGTACTCGGACGCTCACTGCTGCACGCACCCAGCGCCAAACACGAACTCTGGCTGGCCATGCGGGCACTCGGCCCGCTGTAGCAACCAGGTCACTGTTCACCGGGAAACTCCCGTCGCCTTTCACTGTGCACTCCGTGCCTCGCCGTGGCGCATCGTGGCTGGCTAGGGTCAGTGTGACTGCGTCGATATCGGTAGGGGATCGGCCCTATCTGAAGAAGCGTCCATCTCTGCCGCCTTCGTGGCGGTCGCGCTCATTGTGCGCCGGCACCTCTACCGCGTTCGCCGAGTCGCAAGCCGGGCTGCGTCCGGCCCGGCTGGGCACGGTTGACTTCCGACTTGCGCGGGGGGAAAGAGGCATGACGAAAAGACAGTCGGATACAGCTGAGGCATCATGCTAGCCGCCACCCAGGTGCGCGAGAACGCTCGCCGGGACCTCATCCGGCTGAGCCATCACGACCTCGACGTGCCGGACTACGTCCGCGCGGCCACCCGGATCCTGAAGCGGGCCGTGCCGTGCGAGGGCACCTGCATGCTCACCATCGACCCGGCGACGCTGCTGCCCACCGGGGAGATCGCCGAACAGGGGCTGCCCTTGGCCGTGCGTGACCGACTCACCGAGATCGAGCTGCGCGAACCTGACCTCGACACGTTCGCCTCCCCGGCCCCGGACAGCCGGCACGCGACCGGCCGCGGCCGGTGGCGGCGGAAACCGCGCCGGCCGAGCGGCTTCGCCGACGAACTGCGGGCCGCGTTGCCCGGGACCATCGGGACGTGGGGTGCGCTCACCTTGCTCCGCGAGCTGGGCCGGCCCCGCTTCAGCCCCGCCGAGATCCGCTTCGTCACGGGGACGGCCGCCGACCTGGGCGAGGGCCTGCGGCGGGCCATGTTGCTGCACGGCGACAGCCCCGGCGAAGACGCCGGCCATTCGCCCGGAGCCGGACTCGTCGTGCTCACCGCCGACGACCGTGTCGAAACGGCCGACGAAGCCGGCGGCCGTTGGCTCGACGACCTGGCAACACCCGACCTGCCCTCGGCACGCCTGCCGGTGGCGGTGCGGGCCGTCGCGGGCCGAACCAGGGTGATCGCCGGCGGCGACGCCGGCGTCGGGCCGGCCGAGGCCCGGGTGCGTGCCCGGTCCGGCCGGTGGGCCGTGGTCCGCGGCTCGACGCTCGGGGACGGCCCGGAGGCCAGGGTGGCGGTCCTGATCGAGGCCGCCGGCCCCGCCGCGATGGCGCCGCTGATCGCCGACGCGTACGGCCTCACCGACCGGGAGCGCCGGGTCACCGAGCTGGTGGCGCGCGGGTTCTCGACCAACGAGATCGCCGGGCGGCTGCACCTGTCGCCGTACACGGTGCAGGACCACCTCAAGTCGATCTTCACCAAGTCCGGGACCGCGTCGCGGGGCGATCTCGTGGCCCGGCTCTTCTTCGACCATTGCCGGCCCCGGCTCGCCACCTCCCGATCGTCCGGCTGAACCCCTCGTCGTTGCCGCTGCCGTCGAGATCCAGCGTGACCGATACCGTTCGGCGGGCTGTCGGCGGAGACCGTCCTGTCGCGGCACTGCCAGGCCATCGAGGCGCCCGGCGGCGGCGGTATCCGGTGTGGCGCGCCGGTGTCGTACTCCTCGCGGAGGGGATTTCCCGCCGCTCAGGTGATCCGTTCTCCGGCGGGATCCGGATAAATTGCTCCGAGAACGACCAATGCTGCGTCGTCGGAGGGTCCTCAATGCGCCAGGTGCGATCGATCGTCGCCGGCGTCGTGCTGATCGCCTGCCTCCTCGCGCTCGTGTCGGCGTGCAAGGACGACAAGGGCGCGACGGCCGTTCCGCAGCCGCCCGCGGCCGGCGCCGACGACGTCCAGACGCCGGTGAACTGTCTGCCGCCCGCCTCGCCGGACAGCGTCGACGGCTGGACCTACACGGCGTACGTGAGCCGTGCCAGCGGCCTGGTCGTCAAGGGTCTGCGGTTCGGTCCGCGCCTGGTGGCCGACCAGCTCAGCGTGCCCTACCTGCGGCCGGTCGGGTTCGGTAGCGGGTTCGCGCACCTCACCGCCCAGCCCGGCGGGGCGGACGGCGACCTGACCTCGACGCTTATCGGCGAACCGGTGTGCAACGCCCGGGGCCATCCCGGTGTCAGCGCCACCTACCAGGTCAAGAGCGCGTCCCGCGGCCTTGTCTTCCTGGTCCAGCAGTCCTACCGCTTCGACCCGTACGACCCGGCCACGAGATGCGAGGCGAGCCTGTCGGCCAACTGTGTTCGGTTCTGGCCGACCGTGACGTGGGGTCTGGTCGGCAGCGACACCGTCGACCAGAACAACCGGAACATCGGGCTCGCCGTCGTCCAGCGGCTCCAGCTCGATCCGGACGGGATCGTGCCGGGCTCGGCCAATATCACGCGCGACACGCCGTCGAGGTCCAATCCGTTCAAGATCGACCAGCTTGGTGCCCACGGGATGCTCATGCGCGAGGGGGCGATCGAGGCGATCGTCGACGGACGCATCAAGAAGTGGGAGAACTGGCACCAGACGTTCCGTCCGATGGTCAGCCTGCCCGGTCTGCCGTCCTCGATCGGCGGCAGCGGCTACGCGGGCTGCAGCGAGTGTGTTCACGCTCACTGGTCGTGGTTCGGCAACCATGCGGTGTTTCTCGGCGACATCGCCCAGACCGCCTCCTGCCATTCGGCGGAGTGCTGGACCGACGAGAGCCCACAGATCCTGCCCGGTTCACGTCAACACGCATGTGCGGCCTGGGTCCGGGCGTCCACGGCGGTGACGCCCGTCGACTGGTGCGCCCGCGCGAAGAGCGGTTGGGACGGCGACAGCCTCGATCCGGCCGAATACAGCGGGCCGCTCGCCCTCTACTGGGACGAGTCGGCGACCGGCGCCACCGCCCCGGGGTCGGGCGTCACGATCAACGGCACCAGGATGCGTATCGGCGACGCGTCCTGGCCGCAGCTGGAGGCGGGCAACCGGACCACCGGCAAGCTCCTGGGCCAGACCGGCGCCATGTTCGTGGTGCCGGCGCGGAAGCTGACCACCGTTGACGAAGCCCCGTTGAACAAGGGCGAAGTTCGGCTGACCACCGAACCCGCGTACGAGAACACGGCGGCGGGGTCGCGGTTGCCGGCCGGGTGGGTGGTGCCCGTGGAAGCGACCCTGACCTCGAACGACACCGAGAAGGGGCCGTTCTACCTACGGGTACACGCGGACGGTCTCACCGTTCGCAACGCTGGGGTCGGGTATACGCCCGCGAACACCGGTGAACCCTGGGTCGACGTGTACGCCGACAGCCGGCTCGACGCGAACGCCCGCACCCCGCGGGTGCTCGAACACGCCGGGACGGGGGCTCCGCCGCGTGCCTACGTGGTGTTCGACAAGGCGCCCGCGGAAGCCAACCACGTTTCGTTCGAGCTCGATGCGGCTCCGGACGGCGTCGCTCGTACCGACCATTACGAGGCGGCGACCGGGCGTTGGCCGTCCGGGCCGGACCTGTCCTCGGCCGTGTACTTCCCGGCCGGATTCCCCTGCGTCTGCAGCCCGGTCATCGAGCCGACCTCCCTGTCCTTGACCGGCGACTCCTCCGAGTGGCTCTCCGCCGTGGTCTGGTCCACCTGGGGCGCCCAGAGCGCCGCCGGCACGGCGGTGCACAACACCAGCTGCAAGGCGTCGTGCGAGCCGGGCCAGCCGCAACAGACCCACAGCGACGTCGCCTTCACGCTCGACACGCCGATCGTCTTCTGCGGTCGAAGGTTTTACTCCCGCATCTCGTTCACCGACGCGAGCGGCAAGCCGTCGCAGCCGGAGACCTTCCTCTCCAAGGAGAACTCGGACGGACAAGGAATCGACTGCAGCGAGCCGCGGCCCCCGGCGCCGCCTCCGTTCCCGGTGCAAACCCCGGACGGCGATGCGACATTCACCACGCCCAGCCGGAACATCACGTGCTTCAACGCGTCGGTCAGCAGCCACCTCACCGGCGGCGCCCCCTTGCCGCCCCTCACCCAGCAGACCGTTTCCTGCTATGTCGCCCAGCACGACTGGCTGACGACCGGTTGCACGTTCAGCAACCCCGGAGTCGTCGTGTCGGTGAACGGGTACGGGACGGCCGAATCGACATCCTGCCCCGAGGGTTCCGCCCGCCTCAAGCCGAGGACCACCAAACCTTTCCCGGCCGGCTACGGCCAGGTCTTGAACATGGGCCCGGCCCTCTGCACAGTCACCAGCGCCGGCGTCAAATGTGTCAGCCGCTCCGCCCCGAGCCACGGCTTCCAAGTCGCCCGCAAGGGCTGGAGCCGGCTCTGACGGCCGGACCGAACCGTCGCACGGTCGTGGTCAGTCGTACCCCAGGCACAGGTCGGCGGGAATGGGCCTGGTGACGTGCATGGTCTTCGGGTCGAAGGCGAGGGAGACCGGGCCCTCGTCGGTGGCGATGCGTACGGTGCCGGCCTCGACCACCTCGATGCGCTGGTAGCGCGCGGATCCCTCGGAGAACAGACAGCCCGCGTACGCCTCCCCGCCGCGAAGGCCATCTCGGCGCTGTACGACGAAGTCCCAGCCGTCCTCGCCGAGCACGGCCTGCCAGTGGAAGACCTGGACCTGGTACCGGCCGTCGGCGGAGGAGACACTGTCGACCAGCTCACCACTCGCGTTCGCGGAGCCGCCGCCGACGAAGGAGCTCGCCAGACCGAGGTCGCGGTCGCTGCCGCAGATCACCACCAGTCCGGTGACGCCGAACACCAGCCCCACCGCCGGACCGCTACGGCGGCCGGCCGGGAGCAGCAGCGTCACGGCCGCGGCGAGCAGCACCCACGCCGCCGGCCAGAAGATCACCGCCGACAGCGGATGGTCCCGCAGAACAACGAGATGCGGCACGTTCCAGTACGCCGACGCGAGCAGCAGCGCCAACCCGAAGGCGATGCCGGCCGGCACCCATGTCCGGACCGGCCGCAGCCTCAGGCGCCGCAGTGAGTTCCGCACGCGTCCTCCGCCCGTGTCGACATGTCGGAGCGGCTCCGGTACCAGCGCAGCGCACAGTAGCGGACCTGCGGCAAGTGAACAACCGCCGGCTCGTCTACTGGATGGTGACCGGGAGGCGGAGCTCGATCCGGTAGCCGTAGTCGGGGGTGGGTCCGGCGGTGACGGTGCCGCCGAGGAGTTCGGTGCGTTCGCGCAGGCCGATGAGGCCGTGCCGGGCGCCGGGCAACGGCAGCGTGGGCCGGGTCGCCGGGGTGTTGGTGATGAGGACCTCGATGGTGTCGCCGTCGTACCGCATCGTGATGGTTGCCGTGGCACCCGGGGCGTGTTTGCGGATGTTGGTCAGTGCTTCCTGCACGGTTCGGTAGATGGCCCGTTGGGTCGCGGCGCCGATGTCGGGCGGCAGCTCACCGGCGAGCCGGGTTTCGATGCCGCTGTTGGCGATCAGCTGGTTCAGCCCGGCCAGGGTCGGCTGGGGGGTGAGCTCGGTGGGCGCGGTGCCGGAGGCACGCAGGACGGTGACCATGTGCCGGAGCTCGTCGAGGGTGCGGACGGCGAGGTCGCGGATGGTCTGCGCGATGGTTCGGGTCTCCGGGTCGTCGGTGTTCACCTGGAGGGCACCGGCCTGAATGGTGATGAGGCTGACCTGGTGCGAGACGACGTCGTGCATCTCCCGGGCGAGCTGGGCGCGTTCCCTGGCGAGCATCGTCTCGGTGACGAGTCGATGCTCGTGCTCCTGGGCCTCGTGGATCTCGGCCAGGCGTTGCTGCAGATCGTGGCGGGTTTGCACGAGCTGACCGAGGAAGATCGCGGCGGCCGCCGTCGCGATGTTGTAGCCGACGGAGACCAGCAGCTCGACGCGAGTGGACGCCGGGGGTTCCTGGTCCCAGATCGTGACCGCGCTGCAGACGCTGTACAGGACGGCGCAGGCGGCAAGGGTCAGCCGGTTGCGGGAGTTCACCGCGACGGTGTACAGCGCGACCGCACCGGCGACGACCGCGGAGGAGACGATCGTGGCGGGCAGGGCGAGCACGAAGACCGGGTACGGCCATCGGCGCCGCACGGCAAGGGCGAGCGCGGCGACGACCGCGTAGATGAGGGCGTCCGGGCGATCGGGGTCGGTCATCACCACGGCATCGATCAGGGCGACCGCGACCAGGGCGGCGTCGATCAGCGGTGCGGGTAGGCGGCCGGATCTCACGACTTTCCGTCCGGCTCGGTCAGCAGTCCGGCGCGTTGCGCGAGGAGCGCGGCCTGCAGCCGGCTGGTCACCTTCAGCTTGGTGAGGATGGTGCTGACGTGGTCCTTGACGGTGCCGCCGCTGAGGTACAACCGCGTACCGATCTCGGCGTTGCTCAGGCCGTCGGCGACGTGCACGAGGATCTCGCGTTCGCGATCGGTCAGCCGGGCGGTCGCGCTCGCCGCGTCCTCGCCGGCGTTCACCCGCCAGTCGACGACCGTACGCGACACTTTCGGGGACAACACCACGGCGCCCGCGGCGAGGGCGCGGACCAGTTGGGCCAGGTGTTCGGGGTGGGTGTCCTTGAGGATGAATCCGGCGGCTCCGATGCGCAGCGCGGTGGTGATGTATTCGTCGGCGTCGAAGGTCGTCAGCATCGCGACCGTGGGCGGGTGGGGCATGGCGCGCACCTGGCGCAGGATGGTCAGGCCGTCGACGTCGGGCATCCGGATGTCGAGCAGGACCACGTCGGGCCGGTGCCGGGTGATCTCCTCGATCGCCTCGCCGCCACCGGTGGTGGCCACCACCTCGATGTCGGGCGCCACGCGCAGGATGAGCTGCAAACCGGAGCGGACGAGTGCGTCGTCGTCCACCACCACAACCCGTACCACAATCCGCTCCACTCAGTCGCCCCGGTCGGTCGTCACCGACGCTCGACGCTCGACGCTAGCCGCTGGCAGGTGGCCGAGCCGCACGGTTTCGGCAGCCGCAGCCGGTGGGGCGGCGAGATCCCGCCGGGTGGCGTGCCGGTCCCCGCCGATCGGGGGCTTGATCTCGGTGGGACGGGGGGTTGGTGCGGAAGCCTGGCGTGTGGTCGCTCACCACCTGTGTCGCCGCTCACGCCGCCGGCGACGACGGCTTGGACGCGGCGCTCGCGCCGGCCGCCCGCCTCGACCGTCAGGCCGATGCCCTGGTCGACCACGTCGTCACCGGGAGAGCCTTCGCCAGAGGTCGCACTGGTGTTCTCGGCCGGGGTCTGTCGGCCGGTCACCGTCCGGCCGCAACTGCAGTGCGGTCACGTCGCCGGGGGTCGTCGGTGGCCACCGGCTCGGTGCGGCCGGACGGCCTTCGCGAGCGAAGGTGGACCAGTACGTGATCATGCGATCCGACAGGCGTTGTTGAGCAGCAGCCAGGTGGACGGTTCCGGGGCCCAGGTCGAACAGGTAGGCGACCTCGGCGCCGTGCGGGGCGCCGGTGGGGAAGCCCGGTGGGAACAACGGGTCCGCCGGCGGGTGTGGGTCGGCGAACTCGTAGGTGAAGGTCGGTACATGGTGGGCGAGATCCGTTGCGGACTCCAGCGTCGGGCACGTCCAGCTGCTGTCGGTACCGACGGCAGCCCAGGCCAGCTCGACGGCATGGGCGCCGTCCCGGAGCGGGTACCGTTCGGCGATCTCCGCGGCGTGCCCGGGAAACGAGGTGCGCAGCAGCCGTTGATACTGGCGGGCGCCCTGGGACTCGTCGATGTCGAACAGCCGGCCGAAGTAGCGATGCTCGTCTCGGGTGTTGCCCAGGATCACCGGTACCCGGTTGAGCCGGCCTCGCCGGACCATCTCGCGGGGATCCTGCGGGATCAGCGGTGTGCCGTAGGCCATGGTGAGGAATTGCCCGGTAACCGTCATCAACCGATCCGGGCGGGTGGCCCGCAGGCATTCCAGCTGATCGCGGCCGGCACAGCCGAGCCGCGCGGCCGCAGCGCTGCCGGCGCGCTGCACGGATCCGGCCGGTTTCCAGTACGACAATGGCTCGCTTCCGGGCACCATCACGTCGGCCGGCCATTGCTGCCGGCAGGATCCGCTCTGGATGACGGCACGGTGGAACAGGCCGGCCGACGCGGGCGAAACGAGGTGTGCGCAGACGTTGGCGCCACCGGAGGAGTTTCCGAACACGGTGACTCGCCGAGGGTCGGCACCGAAGGCCGCCGCGTTGGCGCGGACCCAGCGCAGGGCGGCCTGTTGGTCGGCCAGCCCGTAGGTGCCCGAGTCGGCGAGTCCCGGATGGCCGAAGTAGCCCAGTACGCCCAGACGGGAGTCGACCGTCACGACAGCCACCTTGCCCAGAGTCGCCAGCCGGCGCGGATTGTATTGACCACCGTTGCC
>Ga0070668_100004698_pt1 | contig 10122 bp, 5 predicted proteins | sample KBSS43metaG_FD_64661 | JGI IMG/M metagenome (GOLD analysis project Ga0070668, IMG submission 64661) | Switchgrass rhizosphere microbial communities from Kellogg Biological Station, Michigan, USA - KBS S4-3 metaG | ecosystem: Host-associated > Plants > Roots > Rhizosphere > Soil ... | reverse complement strand
CAGCATGCCCACGCCCCTGAAAGTGACCCGGATCGGCCACGCCTGCCAGCTGATCGAGATCGGCGGCACCCGCGTCCTGACCGACCCCTGGTTCACCCAGACCGCGACCTACTACCACGGCGAGCCGGTCGCCTCGACCGTCCAGGCCCTCGGCCCGCTCGACGCGGTCGTGGTCACGCACGAGCACTACGACCACTGCGATCTCGACGCCCTCGTCGACGGCGGCTTCGACCTCGACATCCCCCTGATCGGACCCGGCACCGTCGGGACCATCGCGCGGGACAAGGGATTCCGCGACGTCCGCGTCGTCGAAGCCTGGGAAGCCACCACCGTCGCCGACCTCACCGTCACCGCCACGCCGGGCGAACACGGCGTCCACGAGGTCACCTTCGTCATCCAAGCGGGCGGCCGCACCGTCTTCTTCGGCGGCGACACCCTGCGCGTCCCGGAACTCGACACCCTGCCCGCGCGGTTCGGCCACATCGACCTGGCCATCCTGCCCACCAACGGGCTCTGCGTCCGGCCGATGAACGACCGGCAAGTCGTCATGGACGCCGAAGAAGCCGCCGCGCTGACCGCGGTGCTGAAGCCCACCCTGGCCGTGCCGCACCACTACGCCTTCCACAGTGGCCGGCTCGGCGACCGCATGATCACCCGCGGCGACCAGGACCCGAGGCACTACGCGGACGCCGTCGCCCGGATCGCTCCCGGCATCGAGGTCCGCCTGGTCCTGCCCGGGACCCTGGTGACCGTCCCATGACTGCCGGTGCGGAAAGGGGCGAGCGCGGTGGGCCGCACGATCCGGGGGGAAGATCGGCGGCCCACCGCGCTCTGCCGGGCACGCGAGGTGGCGGACGTGCGCCCGGCTGGTTCGGGGGACCCTACGTGGCGGGGTGCGGCGGCCGGGTCTCGTTTCCCGCGGCGCGGACCGCCCAGGACGGGGTGCCGCACTGCGGGCGCCAGGTGCCGACGTGCACCCACTGACGTCCCCAGGCCTGGGACACCAGGACCGTCGGCCGCCGGCACTGTGGACAGGTCTGCGGCGCTGAGTCGATCGGCACCCGTCCTCCTCCACGCGGTAAGTGGTCGCGGGAGAAGGATCGTCCGAAAGCCGTCCGGGCGGAACCGGGGAAACTACCTGAACGGCTACCCGGATGGCCGGGCGGCCAGCCACGAAGCCACCTGGGCGCGTGACGTGAAGCCGAGCTTCACCAGGATGTTCTCGACGTGTCCCTCCACGGTCCGTCCGCTGAGGACGAGGGTGGCGGCGATCTCCTTGTTGCTCATCCCCCGCGCCACCAGTTCGGCGATCTCCCGCTGCCGCCGGGTCAGTCCGTCCGGCTCACCCGCCCGGCCCGACGCCGCGGTAGCGGGCTTCTCACCCAGCGCATACGCGGTGACCTCGTCGAGGCGGAAGCCGGCCCCGTCGGCGAAGGCCGCGTCGAACGCCTCGTCCCCGAGCGTCTCGCGGGCCAGCGCGGCGCATTGCTCGTCGAAGCCCTGGTAGGGACGCATTTCGCCGACACGTGCGCCGCTGAGCCGCCAGACCGCGTCGGCGCCCCCGAGCAATCGGGCGACCCGGTCGTGCGCGCCTTCGGACGACTGGCACCACGCGAGCGCCTCGACGAGGAACGCGAGCAGCGTGCGGTCGGTCAGCCGGAGCGCGATGGCCTCGCACAGCAGATCCGCCGCCTCCCGGGACCTGCCCGCCCGCCAGCGGTGGAGCGCGACGGCCCACAGCGCGTAGCCCCGGGACCAGCGCGCCGCGTGCCGCTCGGTCAGGGCGAGCGCTTCCTCCGCGGCGACCGCGCCGCGCGGATCTTCGAGGAAGAAGCACGCGGCGGCGAGCAGGATCAGCGTGTCGAACACCAGCAGCGCGTCACCGGCGGTGCGGTACCCGGCCAGCGCCCGCTCGAGCAGTTCGGCGCCGCCCGGCAGGTCGCCGGCGAAGAACGTGGCCATGCCGGAGCACTCCGCGTGGCCCGCCAGGAGCCGTTCGTCGCCGAGCTCTTCGGCCAGCTCCCCCAGCTCCGTCAGCAGCTCCGCGTGCGCCGCGCCGGTCTGGATGGCGAGGAACGACATCGCGTACAACGCCCGGGCCCGGACCAGCGTGCGCTCACCGCACAACTCGAGCCCGCGCCGGAGGTACCGGCACCCCTCCGGGACGAGACCGCCGCCGTACCAGAAGTTCCACAGCGAGGCCGCGATGTCCAGCGCACGGCTCGCCCGCTCGGGACCGGACAGGCAGTACTCCAGCACGGCCCGGAGGTTGGCGTGCTCGCGCCGGAACCGGGCGAGCCACTCGACCTGCCGCGCGCCGAACCCTTCGGTCCGGTACCGCCGGGCGAGGTGCACGTAGTATTCGGCCTGCCGGGCCCGCACGTCGGGTTCGTCGCCCTCCGCGGCCAGCTTGACGCCCCCGTACTCGCGGACGGTCTCCAGCATGCGGTACCAGGCGTTCCGCCCGAAGGTGCCGTTCTGGCGACTGAGAATCGACTTGTCGACCAGTCCGGTGACAACGTCCAGCGCAGTGTCACCGTCGGTCCCGTCGGGCGCGCAGACGTGCTCGGCGGCGTCGAGGTCGAACCCGCCGGGAAAGACCGACGCCTGCGCCCACAGCCGCTGTTCCGCGGGAGTGCACAGCTCGAAACTCCAGCCGATCGCCGCTTCGAGCGACTTCGCGTATGCGGGCCGCGCGGCCCGCAGCCGTGAGGTCAGCAGGCCGAGCCGGTCGTCGAGCCGCTCGACCACCTGCTCGGCCGACAGCACGCGGAGGCGGACGGCGGCCAGCTCGATGGCCAGCGGGATCCCCTCCAGCCGCCGGCAGATCCGGGCCACCGCCGCCCGGTTGTCCGGCGTGAGTTCGAAGCCGGGCTGGACGGCGGCCGCGCGATCGGTGAACAGCGTCACCGCTTCGACCGGGCTCGCGCCGGTGTCCTCGGCATCCGGGACCGGCAGCGGCTCGACGTGCAGGATGTGCTCGCCTTCCACGTGCAGCGTGTGCCGGCTGGTGGCGAGCACCCGGAGACCGCCGGAGACCGCGAGCAGTTTCGCGACCAGCATCGCGCACTCGTTCACCACGTGCTCGCAGTTGTCCAGCACCAGGAGCAGCTGCTTGTCCTCGATGTACTCGGCGAGCCCGGCGGCCTGGTCGCGGGTGCCGCGCAGCCCGAACGTCATCGCCACGGTGTTCGGCACCAGGTGCGGATCGCCCAGGTCGGCCAGCTCGACCAGCCACACACCGTCCGGGAACGCCCGGCGCACGTCGGCGGCCACCCGGAGCGCGAGCCGCGTCTTGCCGACGCCGCCGGCGCCGGTCAGCGTGACCAGCCTGGCGGCGGACAGCAGGCGTTTCGCCTCCCCCAGCTCGCGCCGTCTGCCGACAAAGCTGGTCAGCTCGGCCGGAAGATTGCCGGCGCTTCGCCGGGGACGGGCGCACATGCGGAGAAGTGTAGAGCGGACGTCCGGAGTGGACCGTGCCGTCGTCGAAGCACCGCGAGTCCAAGAGGCACCGCCGCCGCGGTTGGGCCGATCGGGTGACGTCCGGGGCCGGACCCCAACCGGTTCGGGAGATCCGGAGTGGACCGCACGCACTCCAACCGGACGTCACCAGGAGGAAGCGTGCTGAAACACCGACTGCCCACCCTCGCCGGGGCGGCGCTGCTGGCCGCCATCGGCACGGTCGCCGTGGCCCCCGCCGCGTCGGCGGACGACGCCATCGCCGAGGTCTACGGCTGCAGCTACCAGGGCGCGATCCGCTGCGGCTACGGCGGCGTGACCAACAGCCACACCCGGGTGTACGCGTGCGACACCTTCAGCGACGGCTACGGCGTCCGCACGGAGTGGCTGACCCGCAGCGGCGGCGGTGGCGGCGTGGACGACGCCAACGGCAGCAGCTCCGGCTGCAGCTCCAAGACCCCGGGCACCTCGGCCAACCCGGTGACCATCTTCCGCGTGTGCCAGAAGACGCCCAACTGGAACTGCACCAACTGGAAGAACGCCTGAGCCGACCGCGGTTGCGGGTCACCATGCACACCAGGCCGGTGCCCAGCGGTATCGGCCGGTACCAGGGGAATCACCTCATGCTCACTTTTGCCCGGTCTTCCGTCCTCGCGCTGACCATCGTGGCGCTGGCCGCCGCCGTCGCGGCTCCGGCCGCCGGTACCCAGCCGCCGTCGCCCGGACAGCCGCACGTCAGCTTCCCCGAGGGACGGATCTTCTACACCAACCCCGGTACCGACACCCAGGCACCGAACGCGGGATTCCCCTCGCTGTTCAACGCGAGCGTGACCAACCCGGACGGCAGCCGCACATCGCGGCTGTTCACCACCTACGGGGTCGGCACCGACGCACCGGGCGCCAACGCTGCCGCGATGCGGACCTCCACCGACGACGGCGCCACCTGGAGCCCGGTCGCGCTCCCGGGCAAGTGGGCCGGGCTGACCAACGCCGTCCGGCTCGCCGACGCCGCCGGGACGGTCGTGGCGATCGACTACGAGCCGATCACCTTGTCCCGGTCGGCCCCGGATCCGGACCCGTCCACGCCGTACAACGAGAACGATCGCGTGTTCGGCCGCTGGACCCTCAGCGGGACCAAGATGACCGAGGCCGGAACGGCGACCACCAGCTACCCCGGCTCTCCGCCGACCACCTGGGCCCGCTTCCAGCGCGGCATCCTCCTGCTGCCGGACAGCCGGACGTTGCTGGCCACCGTGTACGGCGCGACCGCGAACGGGTCGTTCACCGCGCTGATGCGCAGCACCGACCAGGGCGCCAGCTGGGTCCAGGTCACCCGGTTGGCGGAGGGCGCCGGCTGGTCGGAGGCGAACGTCGCGCCGACCTCCGACGGCAAGCTGATGGCCTGGCTGCGCCGGGACGTCACCGTCGCCGGTGAGGACCGTTTCCTCCCCGACCTCTACTACACCCAGTCGTCCACTGTGGACGGATCGGGCAGCTGGACGGCGCCGGTGAAGATGGCCTCGGACACCGGGAACTCGCCGGGTTCGGTGCTCCTGGGCAACGGCGCGGCACTGGAGGGCTCCGGACGGCCCGGCAACGTGGTGCGGTACAAGTACTCCGGCACGTCGGGCTGGCAGGACTGGACCGGCCGCACGACGATCTACGACAACCAGCCCACCTCCGGAACGGGCACGGGTGGGCGGTCGCTGGCGGCGTCCGGCTCCAGCAACACCCTCGCGCTGGCGCCGCTCACGGCGAACACCGTGCTCGCGGTCGGGGACAACTGCGCGAGCTGGGGCTGCCCGGCCACCGCGTCGGGATACCCGCACGGAACCTCGCAGTCGCTGTGGAAGTCCGTGCTCGAAGTGAACACCGGCCAGTGGGGCACGATCGACCTGCAGACCAAGTTCCGGCGCGGCGAGATCGCCTTCGTCGACCCCGCGTTCACCACCTACGGCGACGGCCGGACGTCGATCGGCGCCTACGCCTTCGACGGCGACATCCGCACCGACTCCTCCGTGGTGACCACGAACCGCAGTGTCACGCTCCGGCTGGACCGCGCGTACGCGCTGACCGGCGTCGGCGCGCACGCCCACCTCACCGGGCCGGCCGGCCTGGCCGTCGAAACCTCCCTCGACGGGGTGACCTGGTCCACGCCCGCGCAGGGCAGCCGGTCCGGCATCCTGTACCCGCTGAGCACGCCGGTCACCGCTCGGTACGTGCGGCTCAGCGACCCCAATCCCCCGGCCGGCGACGGATCGTCCTTCCTCGACGAACTGCAGCTCTACAGCACGCTGGACGGCTTCGAAGCCAACGTGCCGGGAGCCGCCCCCGCCGGGAACGGCCTGACCACCGCGACAGGCGCGGTCGTCGTCGCCGGGGCTCCCGCGGTCGAGCCCATCTCCTCGCGCTTCCTGCGGATCACCGACAACAGCGCCACTTCCCTGTCCCGCATCGCCTGGAACCACGGCTCCTCGTCGGCCGCGGACTACGAATTCAAGGCGCGGGCGAGCGGCACCGGTACGCACGGCCTGCTGTTCAGCGTCCTGGGCACGGATTCGTCGGGCAACCCGGTGACGCCGTACCACTTCCTGCTGGACGCGGCCAGCGGGAAGTTCTACCGCTACGACTTCGCGAACGCGACCTGGGGCGCGCCGCTGGGCACCGTGGCCGTCGGGTCGTGGACCTGGAACTCGGTGAGCGTCGCCGCCGGGCCTTCGTCGGCGACCTTGACCGTCAACGGCCGGCCGGTGGCCACCGTGGGTCCGTCGCAGCCGTTCAGCAGCTTGACGGGCAACCAGCTGTCCTCGACCGGCACCGCGCCGGTCGGTGACGACTGGTTCGTCGACGACGTCGGGTACACCCGGCCCTGAGCCGGCGGGGTGGCGTGCCCGGCCGGGCTACTCCTCATGGCCGGCCGAGGCCAGCCGTTCCTGCACGCGGGCGTGGCGGAACTGGTAGACGCCGCCGGCCTGCCGGAGGACGCCGCGGCGGTGGGCGTCGTCGAGGAAGTGCATGAGCCGCCACGGAAGGCGGCCGGTCGCGGCGAGCCAGACGTGGTGGACGAAGTAGTTGCCCCAGGCGCGCGTCACGAGGACCGCCAGGCCGATGCCCCCGCCGAAGCACACCCCGACCACGAACGGCAGCACCGGGTTCGTCGCCGGCGGGAACACCTGGCCGCCGGCGATCGCGCCCGCGAGGCCGTAGCACACGGCGGCGACGCCGCGGGCCATGAAGAACCCGAACGACGCGCCAGCCACCCCGCCGGCGATGGCCAGCGCCACGTCGTACCGGCCGCCCAGCACCGGCAGGAACCGCGTGTTCGCGGTGAACGCGTAAGCCATTCCGTCGAACAGCCCCAGCGACACCAGGAAGGAAACGGCCAACGCGATCGCGCCGGTCCGTTCGTTGCGCAGGATCGTCCTCGGGCTCGACACGCGGCTGGCGTCGACCGGCTTCGCGAGCCACACGTGCACCGCGAACACCAGGCCGAACACCAGCGCCAGGAAGACGACCAGGCCGGTGGCCAGCGACCAGCCCAAGCCGAGCAGGACGCCGACGACGGCCCCGATCGCGAAGCGGCCGGCGAACTTCCGGCCGGCCCCGGCGAAACGCAGTTCGGTGCGCAGCGGCTCCGGCGCGCGCCCGAAGCGGTGGGTCAGGTATCCGGCGCCACCGAAGGAAAGGCCGTAGATCGCCGCGAGGCCCGGACCGTCGTCGACCCAGCCGGTGACGACGAAGAACACCGCGATCAGCACGCCGACCAGGCTCGCCCGGGTCCGGACGGGCACCGCCCGGTACAGCTGCCACCAGGCCAGGTCGCGGCTGCGCGCCCGTTCGAGGTGCCCGGCCAGGAAACCCAGCCAGCGGGTCGCCTGCGCCGCGGTGTACCGCCCGGACGGGCTGGTGTTCGGGTTCCGTCCCGGCGGCTGCGGCACCTGCGCGTAGGCGTTGGGGACGAAGGAGTCGAGCAACTGCCCTTCGATGGCTTCCGCGTCTTCGGCTTCGAGCAGCTCCGCGGGATCCGCGCCGGGACGGCCGTAGACGATCCGCGCGAGGTCGACCATCAACGGCGTCCGCAGCACCCGGCCCAGCGGCGCGCCCGGATCCCGGCGCAGCCGGTCGGCCACGGGGAGCCAGCGGTCCTGGCCGGCGCCCTCCCGCGCGGACAGGTAGGTGATCGCCTCCTGCCGGGCGACGGGTGCGAGCCGCACCACGGTGGCGGCGCTCAGCACCGGGCCGGATTCGCGCGTGACCTGCTCGTACTCGGCGGAGCGGGAAGTCAGCACCAGCGAGCGGCCCACGGCCATGGTCTGGTCCAGTGCGTCGAGCGCCGCGACGCGCAGGTCGGCCGGCATCTCGTCGAGGCCGTCGAGGACCGGGACGACGTGGCCGCCGAGGACGAGCCGCGTGGGTGCGTCGGGCCCGTACTCCCGGGTGTTGAGCAGGGCCGGGTGGTTGTCGGCGAGCCGGGCCGCCAGCCACCGGTCGAGGTGCTCCCGCCGCGGATCCCAGGACGCCAGCGACAACAGGACCGGGACCGGGGTGCCCGGGACGCGGGCGCCCAGCAGCTCCAGCGTCAGCGTCAGGGCGAGCACCGATTTGCCGGAGCCGGGATCGCCGAGCACGACCAGCTGCCGCACGGGCAGCGCGGCGAAGGTCTCCGCGATGTCGTCGAGGTCGCCCCGGAGCGCCGGCCTCCCCGGGCGCGCGACAGCCGACCAGCGCAGGACGATCGGCTGCGGCCGGTGTAAGGAACGCAGCTCGGCTTCGGCGCGCCATTGCCACGTGACGGCTTCGGCCAGCTCGGTGACCGCGCGATCGAAGTGGTGGTCCGGCCGGGTTTCCGGCGCGGAAACGGGGGCGACGGCGTCCGGCGTACTGGGCGTGGCGTCGGCGAGGATCCGGTCGTGGAGCCGCCGCAGGTCGGGGTTCGGATCGACGCCGAGCTCGTCGGCCAGCCGCCGGCGCAGACCGTGGAACAGCGTCGAAGCCTCGGCGTAGCGGCCTTCTTTGGCGAGGGCGCGCATCAGGAGCAGGTGGGACAGCTCGCGCATCGGGTGCTCGCCGCAGAACTCGGTCAGCTCGCGGACGACCTCGCCCGTTTCGCCGAGCCGCAGCCGCCATTCGGCGCAGAGTTCCACGGCGTCGGCGCGCTGTTCGTCGAGTACCGCGGCCCGGCCGGCCAAGGTGGTCGTCCGCAGCCCGTCGAGCGCCGGGCCACGCCACAAGGCGAGCGCGTTGCGGATCTCGTCGACGGCGTCGGCGAGCTTTCCCTGCCCGGCGAGTCCTCGTGCGGCCGCGACGTGCCGGCGGAACCGGAGGGAGTCGAGATCGTCGGCATCGGTCTGCAGGCGGTACCCGGGGCCGTCGGTGACGATCATCCCGCCGGTTTCGCCGAGCCGGCCTCGTAGCGCGGAAACGCAGTTCCGGACCTGCTTCACGGCCGTCGCCGGCGGTTCGTCCTCCCAGAGCGCGTCGATCATCCGCTCCACCGGGACGACCGAGTTGGGATTGAGCAGCAGGGCGGCGAGCGCGCGTTGCTCGCGAGGGCTCGCCAGGGCGACCCGGTCCCCGTACGCCCGCACTTCCAACGTCCCGAGAATCCGGAACCTCATGGCATCCCCCCGGTGTTCAAGGCCAGCGCCCGGCGTCCGGCTCCGAAACGCGCAGGTGAAAGTGCGGATGCCGGCGCGAGGACGAAACGAGGACGGCGTCGAGAACCCTATGGGCACGGCGAAAGAGGGAGGATGCCGGGGGCGACCCCGGTGGCGGGCGCGTCGTTGGGGGTCGCGCCCTCCACCGGGTCCGTCACGTACGGACGAGGCCCGCGGAGGAATTCGCTGGCCGATGCACCCGCGCTGACCCACACTGGCGGGGATGATCGACGAGACGGACGCCGAGGACGACAGCTGGTCCTACGCGCCGGCCAAGACGTTGCAGGGTTCCTTGCAGCGCGGCAGCGGCGCGGCCGGTGCCTGGGTCGCCACCCACCGGGTCGCGCCGGAACTCGTGCTCGACTGCGTGCACCGGGACTACCGGTGGGACCGGCAGGTCGACGAGCGGACGGTCTACCTCGCCCGGCTGCTCCTCGATCTCGAACTGCCCGTCGATCCCATTGTCGAGCAGATCCGGCACGCCGGGCGAACCACCGGCTACGACGGGAACCGGTTCGGCCAGGGCGTCGACGTGCTGGCCACCCTCGCCCGCGCCGGCGTCCCCGCCGCGGCCGACGCTTTGCGCCAGTACGTGTGTGAGGGCGAACGCTGGGTCGACGTCCTGCACACCATCGCCGGCACCTGGCCCCGCGCATCGTGGGACGACCTCGCCCCGGTCGTCGCCGGGCGGGTGGCGGACGCCTCGCCGGAGGAGATCTACTGCCGCGAAGAACCGTGGCTGAGCTGGGCCGGGCGCGACCACGGGATCGACGCGCTGATCCGGCGTGCCCAGCCGTCCTCCGGTGGCTGGCAGTGCCCGAGCCTGCCCCACCGCGACGCTCCGGCCGCCGCGTTGCTCAGCCTGCTCGCCGACCCGGACGCCGCGGCCGGAACTCTCTCGGCGGTTCTGCACGAATTCGCCCGGCATCGCGACCCCGAGCCACGGTTGCTCGAGATCACCGACCTCTTGGCCGCCCGCCCGGACGTGCGGGAAATCGGTCTGTTC
>Ga0070668_100004697_pt1 | contig 10123 bp, 8 predicted proteins | sample KBSS43metaG_FD_64661 | JGI IMG/M metagenome (GOLD analysis project Ga0070668, IMG submission 64661) | Switchgrass rhizosphere microbial communities from Kellogg Biological Station, Michigan, USA - KBS S4-3 metaG | ecosystem: Host-associated > Plants > Roots > Rhizosphere > Soil ... | reverse complement strand
CCGTTTGAGAAGGCGGCAACCAGGTCAAGCCGTTGTCATCGCGGTGGCGAGCAGCGCGGCGATGCTCGGCTTGTTCTCGTCGCGCCGCCGCCAGGTCATGGTGACGTCGGCCGTCGCGCCGGCCAAGGGAACGGCGACGGCGCCGTGATCGACGATGGCGGGCACGATCCCGCACCCCATCCCGGCGGCCACACATCGCCCGAGGGCGGCGAGGCTGCCGACCTCGGCCTCGACGACGGGCCCGTCGATCCGGTCCAGCATTTCCCGGAAACCGCACCCTTGCGGGGTGGCGAGAAAGCCGACGCCGTCGAGATCGCCGGGCCGGATCTCGTCCTTGCCGGCCAACGGATGTCCCGGTGGCACGATGACGACGAGCGGTTCTTCGCCGAGTACCGCACTGGCGAACGCGGGGTCGTCCGGCGCGGCCCCGAAGGTGAAGCAGACGTCCATTTCGGACTGTTTCACGGCGCGGTACAACTCGCCGCGGCCGCGTTCCTCGAGGCTCAACCGCACCCGCGGCCACCGGGCCCGGTAGGCGCCGAAGATCGGGGGAACCCAGTGCGTGCACAGGGTTTCGAGCGCTCCGATGGTCAGGTTGCCGTCAGGTTCACCGCGTTCTCCGTCCACGGCGGCTTTGGCTTCTTCGACGAGGGAGAGCACCTGGCCGGCGTAACCGACGAGCCGTTCCCCGGCCGCGGTGAGCGTGAGCCGCCTGGCGGTGCGGTCGAAGAGCTTCGACCCGAGTTCGGCTTCCAGTGCCTGGATTTGCTCGGTGACGCTGGACTGGGCGTAGTGCAGCTCGGCCGCGGCGTGGGTGAAGTTGAGCGTCCGCGCGACGACGCGGAAGGTGCGCAGGTGGCGCAGTTCCATGAGGGCCCCCATCGGTGTTCCCGATACCTGTCATCGTAACTCCCTGCTTCCGCCGGTGTCACTGAGCGTCCAGGGTTCTTGGTGTGACAAGACTCTTGACGGGACTTTCCCTCGGCTACTTCCTGGTCATGCTGGACACGACGATCGTGACGGTGGCCCTCCCTTCCCTGTCGTCGTCCTTGCCGGACCAGCAGTGGATCTCCAACGGCTACACGTTGACGTTCGCGGCGTTCCTCTTGACGGCGGGCGCGTGGTCCGACCGCTTCGGCGCCCGGCGGCTGTTCTTCACCGGGCTGGTTTCGTTCGCCGGGCTGTCGTTGGTGTCGGCGCTGGCGTTCTCCACTCCGATGCTGATCGCCCTCCGGGCTCTGTTGGGCATCGCCGGAGCGTTGCTGGTGCCGTCGTCGCTTTCCCTGATCGCGGCGGCTTATCCCGCCCCTGCTTCTCGCGCGAAGGCGATGGGGGTGTGGGCGGCGGTGAGCGGAACGGGCCTGGTGGCGGGCCCCCTGCTCGGCGGCGTGCTGACGGAGGCGTTCGGCTGGCGAGCGATCTTCTTGGTGAACGTCCCGGTGGCGGTGGTCGCCCTCGCGCTGTCCCGCTCGGCCCCGGCGACCCAGCCCAAGCCGGGCCGCATGGACGTGGCCGGCCAGGTGTCGGCCGTGGTCGCTTTGTCGACATTGACGTACGCCCTGGTCGAGGGCAGCCCCTGGCTGCTGCCGGTGTCCGTGATCGCGGCCGCGGTGTTCGTCGCGTCCCAGCGTCGCCCTGGTGCGATGCTCCCGCCGCGTCTGCTCACGTGGAGCCTGCTGGCGGGCGCGATCGTGAACTTCGGCCTGTCGGGCGTCTTGTTCGTGCTGTCGTTGTCCTTCCAGGAAACCCGGGGCTACCCACCGTCGTCGACGGGCTTGGCGTTCCTTCCCCTGACGATCCCGACGGCCTTCAACCCGTTCTTCACCGGCCGCCTGGTCGCCCGGATCGGCCCCCGGATCCCGGCGGTTGCCGGGTTCCTGCTGATGTCCGCGGGTACGCTGATCCAGGCGTTCTCGCCGCCGGTGCTGCTCTCGGCGCTCGGGCTGGCACTGCTGGGGTTCGGGGTTTCCCTGGCGATCCCGTCACTGCTGACCGCGGTGGTCGGCGCGGCCCCGCCGGAACTGGCGGGCGTCGCGGGTGGAGCGTTGAACGCGTCCCGCCAGACGGGCGCCGTCATGGGGGTGGCCATCCTGGGTGCCCTGGTATCCGGAACGTCGACGGCTTTCGCGTTGGCGACGGCCGCCGTGGTGCTGCTCGCCGGAGCCGCGACGGTCGCTTCGGAGCGGGTCCGGGTGTCCACTTTTTAGCAATTTTTTGGACAATGCCGCGGTTATTGGCCACTTATTCGTCCTGGTGCCGCACCGATCGACCTGCCTATCATCGACCGCGTGTCCGGCTACGAGTACGACGTGTTCATCAGTTACCCGCGTCGCGGTAATGCGCAGAATTGGCTGCTGAACCACTTCTACCCACGACTCGTCGAGTGCCTTGTCGACGAGACCGTGCCCGCGCCGAAGATCTTCATCGACAAGGAGATGCCGCGTGGCGTCCACTGGCCCGCGCAGCTGGAAAAAGCCCTGCGGCACAGCAAGATCATGCTCGCCGTCCTGTCCGCGCCCTACTTCACCTCGAAGTGGTGCATGGCGGAGTGGGGCAACATGCAGGCGCGGGAAGAGGTGCTCGGGCTGGCCAGTCCGCAACGCCCGCAGGGGCTGATCTATCCCGTTCGCTATTCGGACTCGAACTCTTTCGAGGAAGAAGGCAGGCAGCGGTCGTGGTGGGACTTCAAAGGGCTTGACAATCCGGACAAGGTATTCCAGGAAAGCCGGGACTGGATTCCGTTCCACCAAAGAGTCCGGCAGTGTGCGCAGGACCTCGCCGAACTGCTGAAGCAGGTGCCGCCGTGGCGGCCCGATTGGCCGGTCGTCGAGCGACCCGACCCCGTCCTGCCACCACCGCCGCCGCTGCCGAGGTTCGACTCATGACGGGGACCGTCGTCACCTTCTATTCGTACAAGGGTGGTGTCGGGCGCAGCTTCACGCTGGCCAACGTCGCCTTGCTGCTGGCCCGATGGGGCTACCGCGTGCTCGCGGTCGACTGGGATCTCGAAGCGCCCGGCCTGCAGCACTACTTCGACGAGCTGCTGCCGAAGATTCCCCAGGGCGGGGTGGTCGACCTGGCCTCGGACTTCCTCGCCGGCGCCAAGAGCCCGAAACCCCACGCCGTCCGGCTCGATTTCACGGATGGCGACGTGTCGTTGCTGGCTGCCGGCAAGCAGGACGCCGCGTACACCGGCCGGGTGCAGGACATCGACTGGGAAGACCTGTACCGGCAAGGGTTCGCCGAGTTCCTCGAGCGCTGCCGGGCCGAGTGGACCGAAAACTACGACTTCGTCCTGATCGACAGCCGGACGGGCATCTCCGACATCGGCGGCATCTGCACCGCGCACCTGCCGGACCGCCTCGTCGTCCTGTTCACCGCCAATCAGCAGAGCGTCGAAGGTGCCGTGGACATCGCGCAGCGCGCCAACATCGCTCGTGACCGGCTGCCCTACGACCGCCCACCGCACACGGTCCTGCCGATCCTGTCACGGCTGGACAACCGGGTGGAGTACAAGCGGGCCGACGCGTGGCACCAGCGGTGCGCCGAGGTCACCGCGCCGCTGTTCCGGAACTGGCTGGCCAAGAACGTGACGCAGGACCTGATGCTGCGGCACACCACGGTGCCGTACGTCTCCTACTGGAGTTTCGGCGAGCAGCTCCCGGTACTGACGGAGCCCGTCCCGTCCGCGGACCAGATCTCGTTCGCGCTGGAGACGGTCGCCGCGGTCATCGCGCAGCAGTTCGACCGCACGGACCTGCTCGCGGACAACCGGGACGCCTACGTGGCCGCGGCTCGCGCCCAGCGGCGGTCGTACGACCTGGACCTGCTGGTGTCGATTCCCCGGCCGGAGCCGCGGGCCGCGACCGAGCTCGTCAACGAGCTGAGGGGACTCGGGTTGCGCGCCGAACGGTCGTTGTCCAGCGATCCCGAGTTCTTCGAGCAGAGCCGCGACCCGGCCAAGCACCTGTGCCTCGTGGTGGACGGCGAGGTGAGCCGTTGGCAGGCCACGGAGGCGGAGCGGTTCCTGCGGCACGCGCTGGACGCCGACAGCGGCCGGCGGCTGTTCTGCGTGCTGACCCGCTCGACCGATCCGGAGCGGCTTCCCACGTTCCTGCGCAACCTCCGGCTCTTCCCGCTGAGCGCGAACACGCGGCCCCGCCAGGTGGCCCGGCAGCTGCACGAAATCATCACCGACGCGCCGTCCGGCCGCACCGATTCCGACCGAGCGGCGCTGCGGGACGCGGCGGCCGTGTTGCGCAAGGTCCCGGACGAGGTGTCCCACGCCGGCCGGTGGGCCCTCATCGAGCAGGCCGTGGCCGACATGGCGTCGGCTCTGGCCGATGGCGACATGGCGTTGCTCAAGGACCTGACGGTGGACCTGGACCAGCTGAACCAGGTGCGCGCGAACGGCCACCGCAGCACGGCGCCGGACGATCTCCGTCCGCGGATCCGCAAGCTGCTCGACCGGATCGATCGCCGGACCAGGATCTCGACCAAGTGAGGAGTGGGGAATGGCGGAGAAGTACGGAAGCCCGGAACGGGCGACGTTGCTCGTCCTGATGCTGCACAACGGGGAGATGCCGAACGCGGACCTGCGGAAGGATCACAGCGTCGACCTCAGTCCCGCCGGACGCGTCAAGCTCAACGACGCGGGCCTGCTCGAAACCCGGAAGGAAGGCCGGCGGTTCGTCCACAAGATCACGCCGGCGGGCAGGGACTGGTGCGAACAGGCGCTCGCCGACATCGAAACCCCGCCGCGGTCGAACTCTCTGGTCCGGATCTGCTTCGAGGTGTTGAGGCTTTACGCGCGGCACAACAAGATCCGGCTCGCTGACCTCTTCGGCCCGGAGGAAAACCTGGAGACGATGATTCGCCGGGTCTACGAGGAGTTGTCGGGCAAGCCGCAGGAGTGGGTGCGCCTGGCCCAGCTCCGGCCGAAGCTCAACGGCGCCGCCAAGGCCGAAGTGGACCAGACCCTGCTGGGCATGATGAAGGACGGGTTCGTCCACCTCGCCCCGGATTCCGATCGGAGGGGTCTCACCGATGCGGACCACGCCGCGGCGATCCGGATCGGCAAGGAGGACAAGCACTTCGTGGCGATCGAGGAATCATGACGGAGGACCAGCGACAGCAGGCGCTCGCCGCGGTCCGCTTCAATTCCGCCGAGACGCCGGACGACGTCTGGGGTACCTCGCCGTTCCACGTCGAAGGTCTGCACAAGCGGGCCGAGGACCGGATCCGCGCGAGCATCCTGGACGCGAAGAACAGCAGGGGCCCGAGTCCCATCGGGCTCACGCTGCAGGGCCAGAAGGGCGTCGGCAAGACCCACCTGCTCGGCCGGGTCCGGAAGACCGTGCAGGGCGAGGGTGGTTACTTCTTCCTCATCGACCTCACCACGGGGGACGCGTTCTGGGACGACGTCCTGCGGGCCATGCGCGGCGAGCTGTGGCGCAAGGGCGACGACGGTGAACTGCAGCTGGCCAAGTTGCTGCAGCGGTTGTGCGAAAAGGCCGGAGTTCCCGAGCCGCTGGCCGATGTGGTCCGCGGCCGCGCGCCGCTCACCGTCCAAGACCTCAACACCTTCCTCGGTGCGCTGCGCGGGGTCGACGCCCACGTGGCCGTCGAATGCGCCGACACGGTTCGCGCGCTCGTGCTGTACGGGGCCGCCGACACCGAGCACGTGGCCGCCGGCAAGGGCTACCTGTCGGGATCGGCCGACGACGAAAAGAAGGAGGCGCGCAAGACCTGGGGCCTGCCCACGGACCCGAAGCCGCAGCGGGAGCTCGTCATGGAGATCTCGCGGGTGCTCGCGCTGACCGGGCCGAGTGTGGCCGCGGTCGACCAGCTGGACTCCTTGATCAAGGCCGAGGAACTCTCGGCGGAAACGATCGGCGAACTCGCCGTCATCGCCGACGGCCTGATGCAGCTGCGGGAGACGACCCGGCGGACCCTGTCCATCGTGGCGTGCCTGCCCACCACGTGGATCAAGCTGCAGAAGGCGGCGACCGACTCCTTCGACGACCGGTTCACCGATACCCCGTTCCTCGGCCTCATCGTCGATCCCCACCTCGGCCGGACACTGGTCGAGAAGTGGTTGGGCGTGGTCTACCAAGGGATCGGCTTCGCACCTCCGCACGCCACCTGGCCGGTAGCGGTGGAAGCGTTCAGTGAGCCGTGGAGCGGCTACACGCCACGACAACTGCTCCGGCGGGTCCAGGAACACGCCGAAGTGTGCCTGTACGGCGAAGTCCGCGAATTGGCTTCGTTCGACGAAGAACCGGCCGGACCGATCGAGCTGCCGGAGCAGACCGGGCCGGAACCGCGCTACTACGCGGAATTCGACCGCCAGTTCGCGGAGCTGCGCGAGACGGCCGACCTGAACGCCATCCTGAGCTACCACACCGAGGACGACGTGATGCCCGGCCTCCTGCAGGCCGGTTTGCGTTCGTGGATCACGGAGTTCGGCAACGACGATCGCTCCTGGGAGACCGAACCTCCCGCGGACGGGGCCCGGGACCTGCACGCCGGGCTGCTACGGGTGTTGAGCGAGGAGGCGGATCTCAAGGAGCGCTGGATGTTCCGGGTGTTCGCGCCGAACCAGCACGGCAACCGGGTGCTACGGCGGATGCGGGACGCGAAGACGGCCGCGGGGATCCGGGACGGTGTGCGCAACCGGCACCTGGTGCTGGTCCACCACGGGAACAAGGGCTGGACCGGTAAGACGACCGAGAGGGTGTTCAAGGACCTGGCGCGCGTCGGGAGCCCGAGGATCGAAATCAGCAAGGACGACATCCGGACCTTTTGGGCGTTGAGCCAGATGCTCACCAGGCAGAGCTACGAGCTGCTCAACTGGCTCGTGGCCCGCAAGCCGGCGAGCAAAACGGGCCTGCTGCGTCAGATCCTGCCGGACACGGGACAGCCCGGCGGCAGCCAGCGGGAAACCCGCCCGCCGCCGGAACCGGCGAAAGCGCAGAAACAACCGGAAAAGCCCGGCGAGTTCACCCTCGGCGTCGACGGTGAGATCCGCATCGAGCTCGAGTCCCTCCGCAAGCACGCGGTGATCTTCGCCGGCTCGGGTACCGGGAAAACCGTCCTCCTCCGCCGCATCGTCGAGGAGTGTGCGCTGCACGGCGTGTCGGCCATCGTGCTCGATCCGAACAACGACCTCGCCCGGCTCGGTGACGCCTGGCCGGCACCGCCGGAAGCCTGGCGGCCCGGCGACGCGCAAAGCGCCGCCGATTACCTCGCCGGCACCGAAGTCGTCGTCTGGACCCCCGGTCGCGCCGCCGGACGGCCGCTCAGCTTCCACCCCCTGCCGGACTTCGCCGGGGTGCGCGACGACGAGGACGAGTTCGTCGCTGCCGTCGAGGCCGCAGTGGCTCGGCTCATTCCGCACGCCAGGGTGAGCGGTGGGGCGAAGGCCGCCGTGCGGGGCCAAGCCGTCCTGCGTGAGGCGCTCACTCACTACGCGCGGAAGGAATCGCGCAGCCTGTCCGGGTTCGTCGAGATGCTCGCCGAGCTGCCCGACGGGGTGAGCAAACTCAGCACCGCGACCAAGATGGCCGCCGACCTGGCCGAGACCCTGCGGGCCGCGATGGTGAACGATCCGCTGCTCGGCGGCTCGGGCGAACCGGCCGATCCCGCCGTGCTGTTCACCCCTGCCCCGGGCAAGCGGGCCCGGATCTCGGTGATCAGCTTCATCGGGCTGCCGTCCGAAGAACAGCGGCAAGGGTTCGTCAGCCAGCTCCAGCTGGAGGTGTTCGCCTGGATCAAGCGCAACCCCGCCGCCGACCGGCCCCTCGGCGGCTTGTTCGTGATGGACGAGGCGCAGACGATCGCGCCGTCCGGTGGCTGGACGGCGAGTACCCAGAGCACCATCCTGCTCGCCTCGCAGGCCCGCAAGTACGGATTGGGCCTGCTGCTCGCGACGCAGGCGCCGAAGGGCCTGCACAACCAGGTCACCGGCAACGCGACGACGCAGTTCTTCGGCCGGCTGAACAGCCCGGCGCAGGTCGCCGCCGCCAACGAGATGGCGCGGGCCAAGGGCAGCACCGTCGGCGACATCTCGCGGCTGGAACGCGGGCAGTTCTACGTCACCGGCGAGACCTTCGGGTTCCGCCGCATGCGGGCGCCGCTGTGCCTCAGCCACCACCCGCCCAGCCCGTTGCGGCTGGAGGAGGTGCTCGACCGGGCCCGCAACGCCCGCTGATACACGAAGGCCGCGTTCCCGAGGGGGGAACGCGGCCTTCGCGCGTGATGCGCCGGTACACCGTTGACCGCTGCCGTGGGCAACGGTCAACTCCTTGTCGGTAAATCGCCTTTGACGAATCCTGATTGCAGGGCGCGGAAATTCACGAAGCGCCCGGATCAATCACCTTTCCCAAGGAGGATTCGTCATGTCCTTGTCCAAGAAGCTGGCCAAAATCGGTGGTCCCGTGCTCGCGCTCTGCATCATCGCCGCGGCCCCGGTGATCGGTTCGACCTCGGCGTACGCCGACGGCGACGGCGGGACGCCGCCGGCCGCCACGACCACCCCGCCGCCGGCGGGCACCGACGGCAACCCCTGGCACGGGTGACGTGCGCCGGGCCGGCCGCGGCGGGTTCGCGGCCGGTCCCGGCAATTGCGTCGACGCTGCCGAAATGGTCTACTCGGATGTAGCAGGAAATGGAGGTCCGCATGGCCGGAACATTCGGCGCGTTGTTGCGGGAATGCCGGGCGGCCGCCGGAATCTCGATGGGCGAGCTGGCCAAGCGGGTCAACTACAGCAAGAGCTACATCAGCAAGATCGAGAACGACCTCAAACCGCCGAACGCGATGCTGGCGCGGATCTGCGACAGCGTCCTGGACGCCGGTGGCGCGCTGATCGAATCGGCGCACGAGGCGCGGGCGCGCGTCCAGGCCGCGAACACGCTGGACCGCCGCCAGATGCTGGCGGGCGCGGGGGCGGTGCTCGGCATCGCGCTGGCCGGCGGGCCGCGTCCGATCCTGGACGACCGCGCGGTGGCCGGGCTGCGGGCGTCGTTCGAACAGCTGCGCACGCTCGGCATGCAGACCAGTCCCGCGGTGATCCTGGAGTCCCTTGTCACGCAGACGCACACGGTGCACGCCCTGGCCAGGGGCAACCCGGAACCCGTCCGGTCACGGCTGCTGCTGCTCGCCGCCCGGATGGCCGAGTACACCGGGTGGCTGAGCCAGGAAGCCGGCAACGAGCAGGACGCGCTGTCGTGGACGCGGCACGCCTCGGAGCTGGGCCGCGCCGGCGGCGACCGGGAGATCGCGAGCTACGCGTACGTCCGGGAGGCCGGGCTGGCGCTGTACCGGCACGACCCGATCGGCACGATCGATCTGGCCAGGGAGGCACAGCGGGTGGGCCGGGCCGGTTCGCGGACGTTCGGCCTCGCTGCCCGGCGGGAGGCGCAGGGCCACGCGCTGGCCGGCGACCGGGACGCCTTCGAGCGGGCGATGGACCGCGCCGCCGAGCCGCTGTATTTGTCCACTGTGGACACAACGGACTACCCCGTGCTCGGCTCGACCGCGCCGGATCCGCTCGCGCTCGCCCGCGGCTGGTCGCTGGCCGACCTCGGCCGGGCCGGCGAAGCGGCGACCCTCCTGGGCGGGGAGCTGCTGCGGATACCGGTGACCAACCGCCGCACCAGGGCCCGGTTCGGCGTGCGCCGGTCACTGGCCCACGCACTGGACGGGGAGATCGACGAGAGCTGCCGGACGCTGGCCGAGACGATCGACGACGCGGCGCACGTCGATTCCGCGACCGTCCGCACGGATATGCGGGAACTGGGCAGGTGCCTCAGCCGGTGGCGCGGCCACCACGCCGTCCGGGAGATCTACCCCGAACTGAGCCGCGTCCTCCACCGGCACTGACCCTCACCGAGAGCAGACGCACGCCAGTGCCGAGCGTTCCTCGCGGACTTCACCGGCCTCCGGCAGGCCGAGCGTGGCGAACTCGGCCTCCGCCGCGGCCCAGTGCGCGACGGCGCCCTCGTGGGCACCCATCGCGTGCAACGTTTCCGCGACACCGCGGTGGGCGTGGGCCCGGTAGGCGCGGTTCCCGTTGCCGTCGGCCAGGTCCAGGGCCGCTTCGCAGGCAGCAAGCGCCTCTTG
>Ga0070668_100004696_pt1 | contig 10125 bp, 8 predicted proteins | sample KBSS43metaG_FD_64661 | JGI IMG/M metagenome (GOLD analysis project Ga0070668, IMG submission 64661) | Switchgrass rhizosphere microbial communities from Kellogg Biological Station, Michigan, USA - KBS S4-3 metaG | ecosystem: Host-associated > Plants > Roots > Rhizosphere > Soil ... | reverse complement strand
TACGAACTCGGCGACATCAACATCGTGCCGTCGCGACGGACCCGCTCGTCGCAGGACGTGTCCACGTCGTGGCAACTCGACGCCTACCGCTTCGAGATCCCCGTCGTCGCGCATCCCACCGATGCGTTGGTGTCACCGGAGTTCGCCATCGAAATGGGCAAGCTCGGCGGGCTTGGCGTGCTCAACGGCGAAGGGCTCATCGGCAGGCACGCCGACGTCGAGGCCAAGATCGCCCAAGTCATCGAGGCCGCGGAGAAGGAGCCCGAACCTTCCGCGGCGATCCGGCTGCTGCAGCAGCTGCACTCCGCGCCGCTGGACCCCGAGCTGCTCGGCGCCGCCGTCGCGCGAATCCGCGACGCCGGAGTCACCACCGCGGTCCGGGTCAGCCCGCAGAACGCCCAAGCGCTGACCCCTGCGCTGGTTTCGGCGGGCGTCGACCTGCTCGTCATCCAGGGCACCATCATTTCGGCCGAACGTGTCGCGCAGGACGGCGAGCCGCTCAACCTGAAGACGTTCATATCCGAGCTCGACATCCCCGTGGTCGCGGGCGGTGTGCTCGACCATCGCACCGCACTGCACCTCATGCGCACTGGCGCGGCAGGCGTGATCGTCGGCTACGGATCGACGGCCGGCGTCACCACGAGCGACGAAGTCCTCGGCATCAGCGTTCCGATGGCCACCGCCATCGCCGACGCCGCAGCCGCCCGTCGCGAGTACCTCGACGAGACCGGCGGCCGTTACGTCCACGTGCTGGCCGACGGCGACATCCACACGTCCGGCGAACTGGCCAAGGCCATCGCGTGCGGCGCCGACGCCGTCTTGCTCGGCACGCCGCTGGCGGTGTCGGCCGAGGCGATGGGCGACGGCTGGTTCTGGCCGTCGGCGGCGGCGCACCCGTCGCTCCCACGCGGCGCACTGCTGCAGGTGGCGCTTGGCGAGCGTCCGTCGCTTGCGCAGGTGCTCGGTGGGCCGTCCGACGACCCGTTCGGGTCGCTCAACCTGGTGGGTGGTTTGCGTCGCTCGATGGCCAAGGCCGGCTACTGCGACCTCAAGGAATTCCAGAAGGTCGGACTGGCCGTCCGGTCCTGAGCCGTTCTGCAATCTTGGGATCGGTAGCCGTCCCGATCCGCTGTACTCGTCTCATGAAGCGAACACTGATCACGGGTTTGGCAGCGGCGGCCGTGGTGGCCGGCGGGCTCGGGTTGGCCGGCGGTACTGCCCAGGCCGAGCCCGGCTGGGGTCCCAGCTATTCAGGTGGGAACTGTCCGACCGGCATGACCTGCACCCACTGGTGCCCCGGCGACCCAGCCATTCCGGGTAGCGAATTCGGCATCCTCAGCTGGGACTGGAACGTCTGCCACGACTGGTACTGGAACTCGAATGGCGTCGTCGACGTCGAGACGATGACGCTCTACCCATGGCGTGGCACTCCGCACGTGATTCCGCGCCCAGGGCTCTAGCAAGCGAGTTCTGCACCTGACCGCAGCTACCACGAAGAACGCTCGTACTTAGGGTCGCCTCCCTAGTAGTTACCCGCCAGTAAGTTCATAATCAACCGATGGAGCCTGACTACGACGTCCTGATCATCGGCTCGGGGTTCGGCGGCAGCGTTAGCGCGCTGCGCCTGACCGAAAAGGGCTACCGCGTCGGCGTCCTCGAAGCGGGTCGGCGGTACGCCGACGACGAGTTCGCCAAGACCTCCTGGAACCTGCGCAAGTTCCTGTGGGCGCCGCAGTTCGGGATGTACGGCATCCAGCGCATCCATCTGTTGCGCAACGTGATGATCCTGGCGGGCGCGGGCGTCGGCGGCGGATCGCTCAACTACGCCAACACGCTGTACGTCCCACCGGCACCGTTCTTCAACGACCCACAGTGGAAGGACATCACCGACTGGCGGGCCGAGCTCATGCCGCACTACGACCAAGCGCAGCGGATGCTCGGCGTCGTGAAGAATCCGACGTTCACCGACGCCGACCGGATCATGAAGGAGGTCGCCGACGACATGGGCGTCGGCGACACGTTCGTCGCGACGCCGGTCGGGGTGTTCTTCGGCCCCGATGGCGAGAAGACCCCTGGCAAGACCGTCCCCGACCCGTACTTCGGCGGGGCTGGACCGGCGCGGACCGGCTGCCTCGAATGCGGCGAGTGCATGACGGGTTGCCGGCACGGCGCCAAGAACACCCTGCTGAAGAACTATCTCGGGTTGGCGGAATCGGCTGGCGCACAAGTACATCCGCTGACGATGGTCAAGGAGTTCGAACAACGCGCCGACGGCCTGTGGGAAGTCCGCACCGCGCGCACCGGCTCCAAGCTGCGCAGGCGGCACAAGACGTTCACCGCGCGCTACGTGATCCTGGCGGCCGGTACGTACGGCACGCAGAAGCTGCTGTTCAAGATGCGCGACAAGGGCACGCTGCCGAAGCTGTCGGACAAGCTCGGCGTGCTGACGCGGACCAACTCGGAATCGATCGTCGGCGCGGCCACACTGAAGGTGTCCGACGAACTGGACCTCACCCATGGCGTCGCGATCACGTCGTCGATCCATCCGACGTCGGACACCCACGTCGAACCCGTCCGCTACGGCAAGGGCTCCAACGCGATGGGGCTGCTGCAGACGCTGATGACCGACGGCACCGGACCTCAGGGCACCGACGTCCCGCGGTGGCGGCAGCTGCTGAATCACGCGGGCGAGGATCCGAAGCAGATGCTGCGAATGCTCAACCCGCGCCAGTGGAGTGAGCGCACCGTGATCGCGTTGGTGATGCAGCACCTCGACAATTCGATCACGACGTTCACCAGGAAGACCAAGTTCGGCTTCCGCATGCTGGACAGCAAGCAGGGCCACGGCGAGCCCAACCCCACCTGGATTCCCGCGGGCAACGAGGTCACCCGGCGCATCGCCGAGAAGATCAACGGCGTCGCGGGTGGCACGTGGGGCGAGTTGTTCAACATCCCGCTGACGGCGCACTTCCTCGGTGGCGCCGCGATCGGTGACACCCCCGAACACGGCGTCATCGACCCGTACCAACGCGTGTACGGGTATCCGACCCTGTCCGTCATGGACGGTGCCGCGGTCTCGGCCAACCTCGGGGTCAACCCGTCGCTGTCCATCACTGCCCAGGCCGAACGCGCGGCGGCGCTGTGGCCGAACAAGAACCAGGCCGATCAGCGTCCCGCGCAGGGGCAGCCGTACCAGCGGCTGGCACCCATCGCCCCCGAACATCCGGTGGTCCCCGCGAATGCGCCCGCTGCGCTGCGGTTGCTGCCGATCGCGTCGGAACGCACCGCGGGTTAGCCAGTCGCAACCGATTGGTGACCTACTCGCGCGCGTTCGGCTGGGTATCCGCTGCCAGAATGGTCGCGTGAACTTCCTCCAGCGTCGCCGGATGCGGCTGCTGATCAAGCGAACGCAGCCCTTCGCCGACGCGCCGCTCGTTGCCGCCGCCAACTTCACTTGGCTGGGCAACAGCATGGGCGCCCAACCCGGCGTGCTCGGCCGTGAGGATCTCGCCGGAGGGCTGCCCAACTGGAGTCTGATCGCGGCGAGCGCCAGCAGGTTGTTCGTCGTCGAGACCTCCAAGGCCAACCCCGACCGCGGGGTCGCGCTGTTCGGAAGCTGGCCGCTGAGCGAGGTCCGGCTCGCCGAGCAGAACTTCGACCGCACGCTGGGCCCGGTCGAACTCGGCACGTACCGGGCGATCCGGTTCGGGTTCCCCGACCGCGGCCCGGCCGTGCTGCAGCCGTTCGGCCGTGAAGTGGACGACCTGCTCGAAGCCCACCGCGTCGTACGGCCGCACGTCGCCGCGCGTCCCGACGGGCTAACCGAGGTCGCGTTGATGACGACGTCAGCCGGTCCGGTCTTCGACGACGTGTTCTTCGTGCTGACCTACCGTGACGGCACCACCAAGTCGGTGGCGCTCGGCGCGGACGACACACTGCTGAACGAACTGCAGGAGCTGCCAGGTTTCGACAACGAGGCGTTCATCCGGGCGATGGCGGTCAGCGAGGAAGGGCTGTCGGTGCTGTGGCGGGCGAACGCCTGAGTGGCCCACCACTAGACTGAACCAGTGGAAACGTCATCGCCTCGGCCCGTGTTGGTGGTCGACTTCGGCGCCCAGTACGCGCAGCTGATCGCACGGCGGGTCCGCGAGGCGCGGGTGTACTCGGAGGTCATCCCGCACACCGCCACCGTCGACGACATCAAGGCCAAGGACCCCAGCGCCATCGTGTTGTCCGGCGGGCCGGCCAGTGTGTACGCCGACGGCGCCCCGCAACTCGACCCAGCCATCTTCGACCTCGACGTGCCCGTGTTCGGCATCTGTTACGGCTTCCAGGCCATGGCGCAGGCGCTCGGCGGTACCGTCGCGCACACCGGAACCAGCGAGTACGGCCGCACCGAGCTCAAAGTGACTGGCGGAGAGCTTCATTCGGATCTACCTGCCACCCAGTCGGTGTGGATGAGCCACGGCGACGCGGTTACCGAGGCGCCGGAGGGGTTCGACGTCGTCGCCGTCAGCGCCGGTGCCCCGGTCGCGGCGTTCGAGGATCGTGCGCGCAAGTTGGCGGGCGTGCAGTACCACCCCGAGGTGCTGCACACCCCACATGGCCAGCAGATCCTGAGCCGCTTCCTCCACGACTTCGCTGGCATCGGTGCGACGTGGACGGCGGCCAACATCGCCGACGCGTTGGTCGAACAGGTGCGCGCGCAGGTCGGCGAAGGCCGGGCCATCTGCGGGCTGTCCGGTGGGGTGGACTCCGCCGTGGCGGCGGCGCTGGTGCAGCGCGCGATCGGTGACCGGTTGACCTGCGTGTTCGTCGACCACGGGCTGTTGAGGGCGGGGGAGCGGGGTCAGGTGCAGCGCGACTTCGTCGCCGCGACGGGCGCCAAGCTGGTCACCGTCGACGCCGAGGCCCGCTTCCTTGAGGCGCTGTCCGGGGTGACGAACCCCGAGGGCAAACGCAAGATCATCGGCCGCGAGTTCATCCGCGCGTTCGAAGGTGCAGTGCGAGATATCGTAGGTGGGGACTGGGGGCACCTCCCGCTTGCGGGGGACGGCTCCGACGTCGAATTCCTGGTGCAGGGCACGCTGTATCCCGACGTGGTCGAGTCCGGCGGCGGTACGGGCGCGGCGAACATCAAGAGCCACCACAATGTCGGCGGGCTACCCGACGACCTGAAGTTCAAGCTCGTCGAGCCGCTGCGGCTGCTGTTCAAGGACGAGGTCCGCGCGGTGGGCCGCGAGCTCGGGCTGCCCGAGGAAATCGTTGCACGCCAACCATTTCCGGGGCCGGGGCTCGCCATTCGCATCGTCGGCGAGGTCACCGCGGCGCGGCTCGACACCTTGCGCCGCGCCGACGCGATCGCCCGCGAGGAGTTGACGTCCGCCGGGCTGGATCACCAGATCTGGCAGTGCCCGGTCGTGCTGTTGGCCGACATCCGCTCGGTCGGCGTTCAGGGCGACGGACGCACCTACGGCCACCCGATCGTGCTGCGGCCGGTGTCCAGCGAGGACGCGATGACCGCGGACTGGACGCGGGTGCCCTACGAAGTGCTGGAACGGATTTCGACGCGCATCACCAACGAGGTGCCCGAGGTCAACCGAGTGGTGCTCGACGTGACGAGTAAGCCGCCGGGCACCATCGAGTGGGAGTAACTTCCCTCTGCTCGCGCAATAGGAACTAGTCCTTGTCGATGAAGTTGGTCAAGATCTCACCCACGACCGACTCGATGGTCGACTCTATCGAAAAGGCAAGCGTGGCGGACACCGAGGCAACGGCCTGGGTGCGAAACCTCACCAACATCGTGATCAGTTCGGCCATTTCGGTATCCGGTGGTAGCGCTGCGCCAGGATTGATCCGGTCGACGACGTGCTCGACACCGGCGCGGACCAGGATTCCGCTGATCTGATCGACCAGCGGCGCGACCTGCTCGTGGATGTCGATGAGCGTGTCGGTGGTCACGCCGTACCGACGGATCTCGTTGAACGCCTCGATGAGCTTGGGCCGCACGACGATTGCCTCGCCGTCCTCGAGCTTGATGACGTCGAGGCCGACCATCCGCTCGAAGCCGGCGTCGTCGTCGACCAGTCGCTTGGCGTCGGCCACCGACATGCGCTCGGGTTTCTCCGTCGCCCAGCTGCCCGCGATCGCCGACTCGAGGCCAAGCATGTCGCCGAGGTTCTTGCCCTGCTCCCAGGCGGACAGCATTTCGTGGACGTGCGCAATGTTGTAGCCGCGGTCGAGCATCGACGTGATGAGCCGCAGCCGCGTCAGGTGCGTGTCGTTGTACAACGCGATGCGGCCCACCCGCAGCGGCGGGTGCAGTAGGCCGCGATCGCGGTACACCCGGATGTTGCGAGTGGTGGTGCCCCCCAGCCGCGCGAGTTCCTCGATGCGGTACTCGCCTGACGCCTCGACGCCGTGCGGTCGCACGGCCGCGTCGAACAGCTGTGACACCGCATTCTCGATGACCCCCTGTGAGCCGCGTCGGACGCGTCGTGGCGCCCGGCGGAGGCCCGTCAGGATCGTCGAGATCGCTCCCGCCGGCTGTCGCGGCTGTCGCGCGGGCACGTCAGCCCGACGAGGCGATGGCTGGCGCGCGCACGCCGCTCGCCACGGCCACGTAATCGGCGAATCTGAAGTCCCGCATCTGTCGAAGATACTGCGTGGCGAACCCGGGGTACATCGACGCGTTGAAACCGTCGGCGGTCAGGTACCAGCTGCTGCAGCCGCTCATCCACGTGGTCTTGGTCAACCGCCGCTGCAGCCACTCGTTGTGCCTGCGCTGAACGTCGGCGCGGACGTCGAGGTAGCGCAGGTCGTCGTTGAGGATCGTGGTGATGCCCGCGACGGCGTAGTCGAGCTGTCCCTCGACGTAGACCAGCAGCGAGTTGTGGCCGGGGCCCGAGTTGGGCCCGGTCATGAAGAACAGGTTGGGGTAGCCGTGGGCATTGATGCTCTTGTAAGCCTGTGCGCCGCCTGCCCATTCGTCGGCCAGCGATCGTCCGCCGAGCCCGGTGATGGGGTACGGAGGGCCGGTCAGGTGCACGTCGTAGCCGGTGGCGAAGACGACGGCGTCCAGGTGGTGTTCGATGCCGTCGCTGGTGCGGATTCCGACCGGGCTCATGGTGGCGATCGGCCAGTCGATGAGCTTGCAGTTGTCCTTCTGCAGCGCGGGGTAGTAGTCGCTGGAGATCAGCATGCGCTTGCATCCCGGGGTGAAGTCCGGGGTCAGCTGACGGCGCAGCCAGGGGTCTTTCACCTGACGGTGCAAGTGCGCCTTGCTCAGCCGCGCGACCAGCCCGGTCAGTGGGGTGTCCCATACCAGGGCGGTGGCGCTGGCCTCGTGTCCCCAGTACAGCGCCTGCCGGGCGAGTCGTTGGGCGGCAGGCACTTTCGCGAACAAGTTCTGCGCGCGCCTGGGGGTGGCGACGTCGAGGCGGGGCATCACCCAACCGGGAGTGCGCTGGAACACCTTGACGAACGCCGCCGTCTTCACCAGTTCGGGCACGATCTGGACGGCGCTGGCTCCCGTGCCGATCACCGCGACCCGCTTGTCACTGAAGTCGTAGTCGTGATCCCACCTGGCGCTGTGGATCTTGCGTCCCTCGTAGGTGTCGAGCCCTCGGATGTCCGGCCACTCGTGGTCGGACAGCGGTCCGGACGCCAGCACAACGGTGCGGGCGCGGAATTGCGTGCCGCCCGCCGTCGACACCGTCCAGGTACCGTCGGCCTCGTCGAAGCCGAGCCCGTCGACCTCGACGCCGAATCGGATGCGCCGGCGCAGATCGAAGGTGTCGACCATGTGCTCGATGTGGCGTCGGATCTCCTCGGCGGGCGAGTAGGCGCGCGACCACGTCGGGTTGGGCACGAACGAGAACGAGTACAGCAGCGACGGGATGTCGCACGCCGCACCGGGATACGTGTTGTCCCGCCAGGTGCCGCCGACGCGTTGTTCGCGCTCGAGGATGACGAGGTCGTCGACGCCGGCCTCGGTGAGCTTGGCGGCGGCGCCGATTCCGGTGAACCCGGTCCCGACGATCAGGGTGTCGTAGACGTGCTCGGTCATGCCTCAGGCCGCCGGCTCGTGGGTGAGTTCCTTGAACCACGACGGGATTGGCCGCAGCAGCGCGCGCGGATAGCGGTCCGACGCCCACACCGCGGGGTTGGCCACCCAGTGGTACGGGTTGCGTGAGTTGACCACCATCCGGGCGTGCAGCTTCAGGATCTGATACGTCGGTACGCGCCAGGTGTATTCGGCCCGGCCGCCGAGTTCCTTGAACCGCAACATCGCCTTGTAGAGCCGTTCGGGTTCCAGGCCCATCTCGACGATGTTGTTGCGCATCCGGTTGAGCAGCGGTACGTACATGATCGCGCCAACGATCAGGCCGGGACTGGCGACGCTCGCGACGAAGTCGATTGCCAGCTTGCGTACCTTGGCGTGGCCGATCATGTTGAGCACGTCGAAATCGACTGCAATGTGCCGGGATTCGTCGTTGTTGATCTTCTCGAACACCTGGTGGCAGACCGGGTCGTGGACCTCGTCGAGCAGGAACTTCAGCAGTGCGCCGTCCAGGGCCACCTCGAGCATCGGGATGACGGTGCCCAGCACCGACAGCGACATGTCGTCGGCGTAGCGGTCGAGCCACTCGATGGCGAGCCGGATGTTGACATTGGGCTCGGGCATCTCGTCGCCGTCGAGCATGCCCCACCGCTTCATCAGGGCCAGTTCGGCATTGGCGTGCCGCTGCTCCTCGGCGTGGAAGTACCGGTAGATCTCAGCCAGCGTCGGCGTGGGGGCCTTCTTGGCCAATGCGGCGAAGCCGCGGGCGCCGACGTTCTCGATCCAGCACAGGTCGGCCATGAAGGCCTTCAGCTTGGGCCGGAACTCGTCGGAGATGGTCTCGGCCCCAGGCGCGTCCCAGTCGATGTCGGCCAGCGCCCACTGGCGATCCTTGATCTTCGCCAGCATGACGTCCATGTCGATGGCCATTCGAACCTCCTAGGTCGTTGCACGCGTAGTGAGGCCGACGGCGCGGGTGTACACCGTCGGGGTGAAACGCTTGATGCCCCAGCCGATCCGGGCGTCGGGTTGCGGCATGCAGTAGAGGCCGCCGCGGTCCATGGTGTCCAGGCACATGCGGGCCACGCGCTCCGGTGAGAAACCGATCCACCGCATCAACCGGTCGGCCATTTGTGTCGACTTGTCCGTGATACGGCCCGCTTCGACGATGTTGGTCTTGACGAACGTCGGGCACAGCACCGTCACGTTCACGCCGGTGCCGGACAGTTCGGCGGCCAAGGTTTCCGACAGCGACAACACTCCGGCCTTGCTGACGTTGTAGGCCGCCATTCCTGGCGCCGCGCCGAACGCCGCCGCGGAGGCGACGTTGATGATCCCCGCCGGTTGGCCCGCCTCGCGCAGGATGGGCGCGAACACGTGGCAACCGTGGATGGGCCCCCACAGGTTGATGCCGAGCACCCAGTTCCAGTCGTCGAGCTCGGTTTCGCCGATGGGCTTGCCGCCTGCGCCGACTCCCGCATTGTTGATCACCAGGGTGGGCGGTCCGCCGAACCAGTCTTGCGCCGCCCTGGCCAACAGCGCGACGTCGGCGACCTGTGCGACGTCGCAACGCAGCGCGGTCGCGCGGCCGCCTTCAGCGGTGATCCGGTCGGACGTCGCGCGGGCGGAGACCTCGTCGACGTCGCTGCACACCACGCGGCCGCCACGCGTGGCGAGCTCGACGGCGAATGCCGCACCGATGCCGCTGCCTGCGCCGGTGATGATGGCGTCCGCGCGGCGACTGCGCTTCTGCGATCCGAAGATGCCCATGGCCCTTACCCGACCGCTTCATGGATCATGTTGCGGCTCAGCGCGTTCGAGACGAAGTCAGCCACCCGACGCATCGCGGGTGCGGCCTCCGGGGTAAGCCTCGGGAGTGCCTGGAACACGTGCACCTGGTCGGGCCACACCTGCAGTTCGCAGTCGCCGCCCGCCTTGACGATGTCGGCGGCGAGCTTGCGGGCGTCGGCGACGAGCATCTCGCCCCCGCCGGCCTGGATCAGCGTCGGCGGCAACGCCCGGCCGCCCGCCACGTCGAGCGTGAGCCGGGGATGGCTGACATC
>Ga0070668_100004695_pt1 | contig 10126 bp, 5 predicted proteins | sample KBSS43metaG_FD_64661 | JGI IMG/M metagenome (GOLD analysis project Ga0070668, IMG submission 64661) | Switchgrass rhizosphere microbial communities from Kellogg Biological Station, Michigan, USA - KBS S4-3 metaG | ecosystem: Host-associated > Plants > Roots > Rhizosphere > Soil ... | reverse complement strand
ATCCGTAACACTCAGGGTCAGGGTGGCAAGAACTTCATCCAGAACGCGATTGTCGGCCCGCTGAAGGACAAGCGGTTCGCCACGATCAACCGGATCGAGACGGCGATCGGCCGCAACGCCCCGAAGCCCAACCTGAACGCCGAGGGCCTGTCGACCTGCTCGCTCAACCAGAACGGTGGCGCCTCGGCGCAGCAGCCGACCGGTGTGCAGACCAACGCCGGCAACGGCAACGGCGGTAACGGCAACGGCGGCAACGGCAACGCCGGTGGCGCGGTGCCGACCGTGAACTGCCCGCAGGTCAACGTCAACGTGGCGATCCCGGCCCAGGCGCAGGCCGAGGTGCAGCGCAACCTGGAGCTGCTGAACACCCAGATCAACGAGGCGAACAACCGGATCCGTAACACTCAGGGTCAGGGTGGCAAGAACTTCATCCAGAACGCGATCCTCAACCCGCTGAAGGACAAGCGGTTCGCCACGATCAACCGGATCGAGACCGCGATCGGCCGCAACGCCGCCAAGCCCAACCTGAACGCCGAGGGCCTGTCGACCTGCTCGCTCAACCAGTAATCTCCACGCATTGACGCAGGGGCGTCCGGCCGCCGGGGAAGGCGGCCGGGCGCCCCTGTCTCGCGCGTCACGAAGATACATTCCGGTCACCCCGCGGGGGTACCGTCCGGCACATGCCCGCCGACGCGCCCGACCAGAAGTCCCGCCCCCATCCGTGGAAGGTGGAGGGTGCGCCGCCGGGCGCCAATCCGGGCGGGCCCGGCAAGCCGCGCCCGGCCTGGATGCGCTTCGGCTGGATGCTGGTGATCCTGCTGGCCCTCAACTGGATTATCTCGTCGTTCCTGCTCGCGCCGCCCGAGCGCACCCCGGTGTCCTACACGTTCTTCCTCAGCCAGGTGCAGGCGGTCAACGTCGCCGAGATCACCTCGACCGGCGACACCATCGAGGGCTCGTTCACCAAGGCGGCCTCCTACACGCCGGCCGGCGAGAGCAAGGCCGAGCAGGTCGAGCGGTTCACCACCCAGCGCCCGTCCTTCGCCGACGACGACCTCTTCGCCAAGCTGCGGGCCGACAAGGTGCCGGTGAACGCCAACCCGCCGGACGCGCCGCCGCCGGTCTGGCAGCAGCTCCTGGTCGGCTTCGGGCCCACACTGCTGCTGGTCGGCCTGCTCGTCTGGTTCGCACGGCGGGCCGCGGCCGGCGCCGGCGCCGGGCTCGGCGGCTTCGGCCGGTCCCGGGCCAAGCTCTACCAGCCCGAGTCGGGGCCGCGCACCACGTTCGCCGACGTGGCCGGCATCGAGGAGGTCGAGCAGGAGGTCACCGAGATCGTCGACTTCCTCCGCGAGCCGGAGAAATACCGCAAGTTGGGCGCGCAGATCCCGCACGGCGTGCTGCTGTCCGGCCCGCCCGGCACCGGCAAGACGCTGCTCGCCCGGGCGGTGGCCGGCGAGGCCCGGGTCCCGTTCTTCTCGATCTCCGCCTCCGAGTTCATCGAAATGATCGTGGGCGTCGGGGCGAGCCGGGTACGTGACCTGTTCGACCAGGCCAAGAAGGTCGCCCCGTCGATCATCTTCATCGACGAGCTGGACGCGATCGGCCGGTCCCGCGGCGGTGGCCAGTCGCTCGGCGGCAACGACGAGCGGGAGCAGACGCTCAACCAGATCCTCACCGAGATGGACGGCTTCACCGGCAGCGAGGGCGTGGTCGTGCTGGCCGCCACGAACCGGGCCGAGATCCTCGACGCGGCGCTGCTGCGGCCCGGCCGGTTCGACCGCCGGGTCACGGTCAGCCCGCCCGACCTGCCCGGCCGCCGGGCGATCCTCGCGGTGCACACCCGCGGCGTGCCGGTGGCGCCCGGCGTCGATCTCGACTCGCTCGCCGCGGCCACGCCCGGCATGGTCGGCGCCGACCTGAAGAACCTGGTGAACGAGGCGGCGCTGCTCGCCGCGCGGCGCGGGCACGATCAGGTGCGGACCGCCGACTTCACCGATGCCCTGGAAAAGGTCGTGCTGGGTACGGTCCGCGGCATCATGCTGACGCCGGAGGAAAAGGAGCGGACGGCTTTCCACGAGTCCGGGCACGCGCTGCTCGGCATGCTCACGCCCGGCGCCGACCCGGTCCGGAAGATCTCGATCATCCCGCGCGGCCAGGCCCTCGGCGTCACCTTCCAGAGCCCCGCCACCGACCGCTACGGCTACTCGGCGAAATACCTGCGCGGCCGGATCATCGGCGCCCTCGGCGGCCGGGCCGCCGAGGAGGTCGTCTACGGCGACATGACCACCGGCGCCGAGAGCGACCTCGATCAGGTCAGCAACATCGCCCGGCAGATGGTCGGGCGGTGGGGCATGTCCGAGGCGATCGGCCCGGTCACCGTGCTGCCCCCGCCCGGGCAGGAGTCACCGCTGGGCCTCGACGGCGTCGCCCCGGCGACCAAGGAGCTGATCGACGCCGAGGTCCGCAAGATCGTCGAGGAGTGTTACGCCGAGGCGCTGGCCCTGCTGCGCGCCCACCGCGCGCAACTGGACCAGCTGGCCGGCAAGCTCCTGGAGACCGAGACCCTCGACGAGGAGGACGCCTACGCGGCCGCCGGCATCGACCGCGGCTCGGCCCCCGGCGCCGTGGCCCGCGGCGAGGTCCCCGGCACCACCCCGGCCCCCGGACTGCCGGCCCCGGCCCACACCCCGGCGGTGGCCACCGCCGATCCCGCGCCGGGACACTGACCGGGTCGGCGCCGGCTACCGCCGGCTGGGCTGCGACCAGGTGTGCAGCGCCCACCACCAGCGGACCGTGTCGAGCACCGGCAGGTGTTCGGCGGTGGCCGCGAAGCCGCAGAGCTCCTGCATCCGGCGCAGCCGATAGCGAACCGTGTTGGGGTGCACGTGCAGGGCCGCGGCGGTGAGGTCGAGCCGCTGGCCGTGGTCGAGGTAGGCGAGGCCGGTCGAGACGAGCTGCCGGTGGAAGTCGTCGGCCGGGTCCAGCGCCGCCAGCAGGTCGTCGCTGAGGAAGGCGGCCAGCATCGGCTGCGCGGCCAGGGCGGTCTCGCCGGCCATGTCGGAGACGGCCCGCATGCCGGTCTCGTGCCGGGCGCGGGCGGCGACGAGGGCGGTGCGACAGAGCCGGTACGCCGCGCGCGCGTCCGCGAGCACGACCGGCGGCGTGGTCACCACCAGCACGGCCGAGTCCAGGACGCGGTCGGCGGGCAGGCGCGGGACCAGGCCGGTGAGCCGGCCCTCGACCGGGGCGAGCAGCCCGCCGCACCGGCCGAACGCCTGCTCCATGGCCCGGACCCGGGCCGGTTCCTCGGCGTCCGAGACGACACAGTGGTAGCGCTCGCCGTCGCGCAGGCCGAACCGGGAGGGGTCCTCGGCCGGGCCGGTCGGGGTGTCGTCGTCGAGCAGCAGCCGGCGCAGCACCCGCATGCGGATGCTGCGGTCGTCGAGGTTGAGTTCCCGCTCGGCGGTGCGATACCCGTCGATCACGGTCCGTTCCAGCGCGGTGCCGAAGCGGTCGAGCCGCAGCAGCGCCTGCAGCAGCACGTCCTGCGGGATGCCGGCGTCCCGGCCCCGGGTGATCGCGATCTCGAGGAGCCGGCTGCGGCCCGCGTGCACGCCGGAGAGCAGCCCGGCCACCGGCACGCCCAGGGCGGCCCGTTCGGCCCCGAACCGGAACGCCTCGCTGAAGTCGGCTTCCGCCCCGAAGACGTTGGGGTCGGCGTCGTGGGTGACGTCCTCATAGGACCGGACGAAGGCGGTGAAGGCGGCCGCCAGCAGTTCGGCGACGTGCCGGCGGCTCTCCGCCCAGGGCAGGCGGGCGACCTCGGGGAAGTCGGCGCGGGCGGCGCTGACCACCTCGTCGACCAGCTGCTCATCGGCGGCGAGATCGGCCACCAGAGCGCCGAGCCGACCGCTCAGCATGGCGGCGAGGCGTGTTGTGGGCCGGGCACAACAGGACCGTGTTGCATTGGAGGCCACCTTCTAGCAAGGCGAGACATTCTCTTGTTTCCATGTGTTACCGCACGGTAACACGCTCGCGGCGCGATGGTATCCCCCCACTACCAGCTCCCGGAGACGGCCATGACCGCAACACGCGTATCGGCAGCACACCGCCCCGGCGTACGGAAGAAAATGGCCGCCGCCCTGATCGGCCTCGTGCCGCTCGTCGCGGGCATCCCCGGCACCGCGTCGGCGGCCCCCGCGCTGCGCGAGGTGATGTTCGTCGGCAACAACTGGGAAGGCACGATCGACGTCATCAAGTCGTCCGGCGACTACGCGAAGATCGGCCGGCTGAACGCCGTACCGGACAAGCAGGAGCGACTCGACGAGATCAACCGTAACCCCATCAAGTGGGCCTTCTTCCTGGGCGTCCGCAACGGCCCGGGGGAGGGGCACGACCAGCTCGTCGACGACATGTACACCACACCGGACGGTTCCGCGGTGGTGATCTCCCGGCCGAGCTTCGCCGACGTGGTCTCGCTCAACCTGGCCACCGGGGCGATCAACTGGCGCTTCGCGGTGTCCGGTTACCGGTCCGACCACATGGCGGTCTCGCCGGACGGCAGGTCGGTGGCGGTCTCCGCCTCGACCTCGAACACCGTGCACGTCCTGGACATCGTCACCGGCCAGCAGCTCGGCTCGTTCAAGGCGGGCGACAAGCCGCACGAGAACATCTTCACCGACGGCGGCAAGTACATCTGGAACATGTCGATCGGCGACGTGAACACGTCGCTGGACGACCCGTTCTGGGACTTCACCAAGGGCGACCGCAAGATCACCGTCGCCGACGCCAAGACCTTCCAGGTGACCCGTACGGTCGACATGCGCCAGCGGCTGGACGCGTTCGGCCGCAAGGACCTGTCCGACGCGGTCCGGCCGGCGGTCTTCACCCCGGACGAGTCGAAGCTGTACTTCCAGGTGTCGTTCTTCGCCGGGCTGGTCGAGTACGACGTGGCCACCGACAAGATCACCCGCGTCAAGGAGCTGCCGCAGAACCCGGCCACCAGCACCGACCGGACCACCTGGGTGAACGACTCGCGGCACCACGGCCTGTCGATCAGCCCGGACGGCGCGAAGCTCTGCGTCGCCGGCACGATGGACGACTACGTCACGATCGTCAACCGGTCGACCCTGGCACAGGGCGAGCTGGTCACCGCGAGCAAGCCGTACTGGGCGACGGTGAGCGGCGACGGCAAGGACTGCGTGATCTCCGAGTCCGGCACCGACCAGGTGACCGCGATCAGCTTCGCCACCGGCAAGCGGGTGGCCACCGTCGCAGTCGGTGACCACCCGCAGCGGGTGCGAATCGGGCACGTGCCTACCGGCTGGACCGCCCCGTGAACGCGTAGCCCACCGGCTCCGCGACGGCGACCGGCTCCTCGACGATCTCGGGGACGCCGGTCGCGGCGTGCCGGCCGCGCGGCCGCAGGAAGCGCGGCGCCCACCAGTTGGCCGCGCCGAGCAGCGTCATCGCGGCCGGCAGCACGACCGCCCGGATGATCGTGGCGTCCAGCAGGATCGCCGCGGCGAGGCCGATGCCCAGCTGCTTCATGTCGATCGTGCTGAGCGTCGCGAAGATCGAGAAGACCGCGACCATGACGATGGCGGCGCTGGTCACCACGCCGGCCGAGCCGGTGATGCCGTCGGCGACCGCCTCCCGGGTCGGCACGCCGCGCAGCACCGCCTCGCGGATCCGGCTGACCACGAAGACGTGGTAGTCCATCGACAGGCCGAAGAGGACCACGAACAGGAACAGCGGCAGCCAGCTGACGATCGCGTCCATCGAGGTGAAGCCGAGCGGCCCGGCCGCCCAGTCACCCTGGAAGACGAGCACCAGCAGGCCGTACGCGGCGCCGACCGACAGCAGGTTGAGCACGATCGAGGTGAGGGCCACCACCACCGACCGGAACGTCCAGGCCATCACCAGGAACGTCAGCACCAGCACGAAGCCGGCCACGACGGGCAGCGTCCGCCAGACGTGGGTGGCGTAGTCCTCGCCGGCCGCGACGTCGCCGCCGACCGCGTACTCGGCGCCGGTCACGCCGCCCAGCGCGGCCGGTACCAGCGTCTCGCGCAGCCGGTGCATCGACTGGGTCGCCTCGTCGCTGCGCGAGGCGAACGGCGTGGCGATGTGCAGCACTGCGACGGTCTTGTCCGGGGAGACCTCGATCTCCGGCCCGGTCTCCTCCAGCGGCGCGAAGAGCCGGTCGCCCTGGGTGCTCCGGGCGAGCGTGGTGAGCGCCGCCTTGACGGCGTCCGCCGAGGCGGCCGGGGCCCGCACGGCCACCAGGTGCTGGGTGCCGTTGCTCGGGTACGCGGTGGTCAGCCGGTCGTACGCCTGCATGGCGGGCGTGGTCCGGGGCAGGTCCTCGGTGCCGGGGAACTTGAGCTTCATGCCCAGCGCCGGGGCGGCGAGCGCCAGCAGGGCCAGCACGCTGATCACCAGGGTGGCCAGCGGGCGGCGCAGCGCCGGGCGGAGCACCGCCGACCAGAACCGGCCGCCGCCACCACCGCGCCGGGCGCTCAGCCGCCACAGCAGCGGGACGCGCGGGCGGTCGACCCACCGGCCCAGCTTGGCGAGCAGCGCGGGCAGCACGGTGAGCGAGCCGAGCACGGCGACCGCGACGACCAGGATCGAGCCGACCGCAAGTGACGAGAAGGTGGAGTCACCGGCCAGGAACAGGCCGGCCATGGCGATGATCACCGCGGTGCCGGAGACGACCACGGCGTGCCCGGACGTCTCCGCGGCGATCTCCACGGCGTCGACGTGGCCGCGGCCCCTGGCCCGTTCCTCGCGTTCTCGCCGCACGTAGAACAGCGAGTAGTCGACGCCGACCGCCATGCCGATCAGCAGGATGACGCTGGAGGTGGCGTCGGTGGCGGGGAACAGGTGCGAGGCGATGGTGGACAGGCCGATCGCCGCCGCGACCGAGGAGAGCGCCAGCAGGACCGGTACGCCCGCGGCGATCAGCGCCCCGAACGCGATGATCAGGATGGCGAGGGTGACCGGCAGGCTGAGCAGTTCGGCCCGCTGGAAGTCCTTGCCGAGGGTGTCGTCGAGCGCCTTGCCGATCGACGGGCCGCCGACCTGCTCGACGCGCAGCCCCGGGTGGGCCCGCTGGACCTCGGCGGTGGCCGCGCGCAGCGGCTCCACCCGGTCCGAGGCGGTCGCCGGGTCGCCGCTCATGGTGACCGGTACGAGCAGTGCCGACCCGTCGTGGGCCGGGATCGGCGCGCCCACCTTGGCCACGCCGGTGACCGTACGCAGCTTGGCGGCCGCGTCGCCGGCGGCGGCCCGCGCCGCGGCCTGGTCGAGCTTGCCGGACCGCGCGGTGATCAGCACGTTGTCCACGGCCGGTTCGTCGGCGAACTTGCCGTCCTCGATCATGACGTAGGCGCGGCCCGCCTCGCCGATCGCGTCGTCCTGCGCGGTCGCCTCGCGGGTGCCGGCCGAGTTGCCGCCCACGAAGCACACCGCCACGAACACCACCCAGAGCGCGATCGCGCGCCATGGATGTTCGGCGCTCCACCGCGCCATGCGTACCGTCACCGGTCGCTTCCCCATCGGGGTCCCCCAACCGTTCGATTCCTGTGTCGAAGCTGAAGGTAGGCAGAACGGAGGCTGGGGACATCCGGGCGTGACCCCCGGTGATCCCGGAACCGGCCGGCGCGGTGCCGAGTCCGATCGCCGACTTCCGGCGGGGGCAAAAGGCGCGTACGGGAGGCAACCGGCCGTCCATGTCCCTGACGGAGATCAGGGTTCACCCCGGTTCCGGCGTTCCGCCGCCGCGTCGCGCCGCCGGGGCGATGCTGAGGAAAAAGATCGTTTGTGAGGACCGCCACGGTCGGTTTCGGACCACTCTGGTCCGCTAGGGACTAACCTGGTCCGCATGCCCCGCCCGACCCGCCAGCAGATCGACGACGAGATCCTGGAGACCGCCGCGACGCTCTTCGCCCGGCATGGCTTCAAGGAGACGTCGGTCCAGCGCATCGCGGACGCGGTCGGTTACTCGAAGACCGGCCTGCTGCACCGCTACCCCTCCAAGGAGGCCCTGCAGGCCGCCGTCATCGCGCGCGGCCTGCGCGACATCCGCGCCGTCGTCGCGCAGGTCACCGGCCTTCCCCGGGGCCCCGAGCGGGACCGCGCGGTGATCGCCGGGCTGGCCCGGCTGGCCCTGGACTGCCCCGGCACCGTCGCGCTCGTCCTCTCCGGCCTGACCAGCGGCCCGGAGAGCGAGTTCGGCCAGGCCCTGGAGGAGATCGGCGAGGCCGTCTTCGTGGCGTTCGGCGACGACACCTGCTGCGAGCCGGTCCGGCTGCTGCGGATCACCGGGGCGCTCGGCGCGCTCGCCGTGGTCAGCGTCGCCCTGCGCGACGACCTGCCGGTCGGCGCCCTGGACGTGCTCATCGAGATCAGCGTCGACGCCCTCGGGCACGGACGCACCGCGAGTTAGGAAACCCCTCATGGCAACACTGCTGCATCGCCTCGGCCTTGCCGCTGTCCGGCACAAGGGCGCGGTGGTCGCCGTCTGGCTGGTGGCGCTGGTCGCGCTCGGCGTGGGCGCGTTCACGCTCGCCGGCAAGACGGTGAACACCTTCGAGATCCCCGGGCAGGAGTCGACCACCGCGCTCGACCTGATGCGGCAGCGCTTCGGCGCCGCCTCGGCCGGCGCGACCGCCCAGGTGGTGGTGCAGGCCCCGGCCGGCGGCAAGGTCACCGACCCGGCCACCGCCGGGCGGCTCACCCAGGTCGTCGGCGAGTTGTCCAAGCTGCCCGGCGTGCAGTCGGCCAGCAACCCGCTCGACCCGCGGGCGCCGACCGTCTCGCGCGACCAGGCCGCCGCGTTCAGCACCGTGACGTACGGCGTGCAGGGTTCGGAGATCACCGCGGCGGAGCGGGAGGCGCTGCTCGGCGCGGTCGACCGGGCCCGGGCCGGCGGGCTCGACGTCGAGGTGCGCGGCGAGGCCGCCCAGGAGCAGGCCGCCGACATCGGCGGGCCGGCCGAGGCGGTCGGCGTGCTGGTCGCCCTCATCGTGCTGGCGCTCACCTACGGCTCGCTGGTCGCCGCCGGGATGAACCTGCTGACCGCGGTCGTCGGCGTCGGCATCGGCGCGCTCGGCATCGTCACCCTGAGCGGCTTCGTCGAGCTGCAGTCGACCACCTCGATCCTGGCCGTCATGCTCGGCCTCGCGGTCGGCATCGACTACGCGCTGTTCATCGTCACCCGCTTCCGGCACGAGTTGCGGCGCGGCCTGCCGGTGCCGGAGGCGGTCGCGATGGCCGTCGGCACCGCCGGCTCCGCAGTGGTGACCGCCGGCCTGACCGTGGTGATCGCGCTGGCCGGGCTGGCCGTCGCGGGCATCCCGTTCCTCGCCGAGATGGGCCTCGCCGCCGCGGCCACCATCATCGTGGCGGTGCTCGTCGCGGTCACGCTGGTGCCGGCGTTCCTCGGCATGCTCGGCATGCGGGCACTGCCGCGCAAGGCGCGCCAGGACCCGTCGGCCGGCCCGGCCCGCGATCGCGGCTTCTTCCGGGGCTGGGCGCACCTGCTGGTCAAGCAGCGGGTGGTGAGCCTCGTCCTGGGCGTCGCCGCGCTCGCCGTGATCGCCCTGCCGGTCTTCCGGATGGAGACCTCGCTGATCCAGGCGAAGCCCGAGGGCAGCACCGCGGCGAAGGCCGACGCGATCATCGCGCAGCGGTTCGGCCCCGGCTTCGCCGGCCCGCTGCTCGTCCTGGTGGACGGCGCCGGCTCGCCCGGCTACGCCGCCACCGTGCGCGACCAGGCCGCCGCCCTGCCCGGCGTGGTGGTCGCCGCTCCGCCGCAGGTCAACCCGCAGCGGTCGGCCGCCCTGATCACCGTGATCCCGGCCACCGGCCCGGAGGACGCCGCCACCCTCGACCTGGTGCACGCGATCCGCGACCGGGTCGCCGACGGTCCGGACGCCCGGGTCTACGTCACCGGCGCCACCGCGGTCGGCATCGACGTCGACGAGAAGCTCGGCGAGGCCCTGCCGCGCTACCTCGCGCTCGTGGTCGGCCTGGCGTTCGTGCTGCTGGTGCTGGTGTTCCGGTCGATCCTGGTGCCGGTGGTCGGCGTGCTCGGCTTCCTGCTCACCATCGGTGCCGC